>Ga0111538_10003106_pt1 | contig 23239 bp, 22 predicted proteins | sample SoiMethybrSBSTD1_FD_79669 | JGI IMG/M metagenome (GOLD analysis project Ga0111538, IMG submission 79669) | Bulk soil microbial communities from a Populus tree surrounding site in Tennessee, USA - Soil MetaG P. TD hybrid SBSTD1 (version 2)... | ecosystem: Environmental > Terrestrial > Soil >...
ACTTCCTTGCGTTTCTCTTCTTCGCTCTTGATGTCGATGCGCCAGCCGGTCAGCTTGGCCGCGAGGCGCACGTTCTGGCCCTTCTTGCCGATCGCGAGCGACAGCTGGCTGTCCTCGACGACCACTTCCATGACCTTTTCCTTGTCGTCGACGATCGTGACGCGCTGCACCTTGGCCGGGCTGAGCGCGTTCATCACGAACTGCACCGGATCGTCGGAGTAGTCGACGATGTCGATCTTCTCGCCGCGCAGCTCGCGGATGATCGCCTGCACGCGCGTGCCCTTCATGCCGACGCACGCGCCGACCGGATCGACGTCGCGCTCGCGCGAGAACACCGCCACCTTCGCGCGATCGCCCGCTTCGCGCACCGCGCCGCGGATCATCACGGTGCCGTCGTAAATCTCCGGCACTTCCTGCTCGAACAGCTTGATCAGCAGCGCCGGGTCGGTGCGCGACAGCACGATTTGCGGGCCCTTGGCGCTCTTGCTGACGCCGCGAATCACGGCGCGCACCCGATCGCCCTGCGCGTAGCTTTCCGCGCGCGACTGCTCCTTGCGCGGCAGGTTCGCCTCGACGCGGCCGACTTCGACGATGATGTCGCCCTGCTCGAAGCGCTTGACGAGGCCGTTCATGACCTCGCCGACGCGCTGGTTGTATTCGGCGAACACGTTCTCGCGCTCGGCCTCGCGGACCTTCTGGAAGATCACCTGCTTGGCGGTCTGCGCGGCAATGCGGCCGAGCACGTCGGTGCGCTTCGGGAATTCGATCTGGTAGCCGACTTCGACCTCGGCGTCCTCGCCGTAGATTTCCTTGGCTTCCGCGATCGAGATCTCCTTGCCGGGCGCCGTGACTTCCTCGACGATGGTTTTCACCGCGAACAATTCAATCTGACCGTTCTCGGGATTGAATTTCGCCTTCAGCTCTTCGTCGCCCTTGTAAAACTTGCGCGACGCGGTGAGCACGGCTTCTTCCATCGCCTGGATCACGACTTCCGGCTCGATGCCTTTTTCCTTGGCGAGCGCCTCGATGGTTTGCTGCAACGGATTCGCTGTCGACATAACTCCTAAAACTCCACTTCAAGGCGCGCTCGAGAAATCAACCGGAGCGGAAGCTTCATCAGCTTCTTGCCTTCCGATTCGAACAACACGTCGTCGCCTTCGATTCCCTTGACGCGGCCGTTGAACGCGGTCTGGCGCTGCACCGGCTCCGACGTCACGATCTTCGCCCACCGTCCGGCGAACCGGCGGTAGTCGTCGGCCGTGCGAAGCGGCCGATCCAATCCTGGTGACGACACCTCGAAGGTGTATTCACCCGGCATCACGTCCTCGACGTCGAGCAGCGTGCCGAGATCCTCGGCGACGCGCGCGCAATCGTCGATGCTCACGCTTTCCTCCGGCGTTGCCGCCGGCCCGGGCCGATCGACGATGACCCGGAGCACCTGTTGGCCGCCCTCGCGCTTCAACTCGACATCGAAAATGTCGAGGCCATAACTCGACGCGACACGATCGGCCAGCTCCCTGACGCGCTCCAAGGCAGTCAAGAAAGCCCCCTAAAATACAAAAAGTGGGCTGAATTACAGGCCCACTCTGGTTGCCCAGACTAGTAACCGAACACTAATTGTAACACTTTGCCGATTACAGGGGTCGAGCAATCAGGTCGTACTCCTGGGAACCGACAATCTCCACCTCGACAAACGCGCCCTTGGCCAGCGAAGAGGGGTCGCAATCGGTCAGATACACGACCGGGTCGATTTCCGGCGCCTGACCCGGCAGGCGGCCCTGCACGACCAGTTCGTGCTCCGGGGAGGGCCCGTCAATGACGAGCCGGGTTCGCTCGCCGAGGCGCGCCTGCTGGCGAGTCGTCACAAGGTCGCGCTGGCGGGCCATCAGCCGTTCCTGCCGCTTCTTCTTCGTCGCCGCGGGCACGTCGTCCTTCAGCTCGTGCGCCGATGTGCCTTCTTCGTGTGAGTAAGTGAAGACACCGACGTGATCGAAGCCGATCTCGTCGATGAACGATTCGAGCTCGGCGAAGTCCGCGGCGGTCTCGCCGGGGAAGCCGACGATGAACGTCGTGCGCAGCGTGACGTTCGGAATACGCGCGCGAATGTTGTCGAGGAGGCGGACATACGACTTGCGCGTGCCCGGCCGCTTCATCCGTTTCAGCACGGCATCGGAGGCGTGCTGCAGCGGCAGATCGATGTACTTCACAACCTTGTCGAGATCGGCGATGGCGTCGATCACGTCCGCCGTGATCGTCGTCGGGTACAGATAGAGGAGCCGGATCCACTCGATTCCGTCGACGCCGTTCAGTTCGCGCAGCAGCTTCGGCAGCGCGCCGCGCTCGCCGCGATCGATTCCATAGAACGTCGAGTCCTGCGAGATCAGCAACAGTTCCTTCACGCCCTGCGCGGCGAGCTGGCGGGCTTCCTGGACGATCGAATCGATCGGGCGGCTGCGATAGTGGCCGCGCATTTTCGGGATGATGCAGAACGCGCACTTGTAGTCGCAGCCTTCGGCGATCTTCACGTAGGCATAGTGCCGCGGCGTCACGCGCTTGCGCGGCGTATCGGCATCGTAGATATAGGTCGGCAGATCGATGCCGAACACTGGCGGCTTGGTGTAGAACGGCAGCGCCGTGGCGGCGCCCGGCGTCGCGCTCGCACTCGACATGAAGCGGGAGAGCCCTTCGACTTCGCCGGTGCCGTAGATCGCATCGATTTCGGGAATCTCTTTCTTGAGCTCGTCGCGATAGCGCTCGGCCATGCAGCCGGTGACGACGAGCTTGCGGCCCGCGGCCTGCTTCTTCAGCTCGGCCATCTCGAGGATGGTGTCGATGGATTCCTGCTTGGCGCGATCGATGAACGCGCAGGTGTTCACGACGAGCACGTCGGCTTGCGACGCGTCGGCCGTGATCTCGTGGCCTTCCTTTTCGGCCATGCCGAGCATGACCTCGGAGTCGACGAGATTTTTCGGACACCCTAAGGAGACAAACCCGATCTTCATGGGAACTCCTCAGTGTAGCAGGTTCGTTCAGGCGGCCGCCCCGGAGTAGATTATGGCGATGCTGAACACGATGGCTCTCTTGATCGTGCTCGCCCAGGGCAGCTGGTTCACAGAGGAAATGAAGGAAACCGTGGCGCAACAGCTGGCTGTCCGGCTGGGGGAGATCGCGCTCGAACCGGCTCCGCAGTCAAAGCTGACGGAGGGAGCACGCTACGCCGTCGGCCTCATGTTTCAGAGGGTGACGGACCTTGGCGAGAAGGAATTAATCGCGCGCGCGCCCGCGCTCGCGAAGCTGAAGTTGCCCGCGACCCGTGAACGGCATCTCGAGGCGATGGCCCGTTACCAGGTCTGTGCCGGGGTGATGATGCTCCGCCATCAGAACCGGAAGCAGGCGCAGGACGCAGATGCCAGGCTGACGGCGGCCATGGGACCGGCGGCGCTGGGCGTGGCGACGACATTCCTGATGACTCGATTCATCGCGCAAGGCGGCTCAGCCGCGAGGGCCGAGGAGTTCCTGACCGCCAGTGCGATGGACGCGGCGCTGGGACGAATGCAGGATTCGCCGGCGCTGTTCGCTGACACCGACCGTGAGTGCCGGCCGTTGATGGCGCTGATGCTCGATTGAAGTGCGGTCCGCCTCGTGCCGGTCAGGGATAGATCCGGTAGAGCATCCGCGGATACGGGATCGTCTCGCGGACGTGCTCCAATCCGCAGATCCAGCTGACGCAGCGCTCGATGCCCATGCCGAAGCCGCCGTGCGGCACGGACCCGTAACGCCGCAGGTCGAGATACCACTCGAACGCTTCCTGCGGCAGGTCGTGTTCCTTGATCCGCTTCAACAGCAGATCGAGATCGTCGAGGCGCTGGCCGCCGCCGATGATCTCGCCGTAGCCCTCGGGCGCGAGCACGTCGACGCACAACGCCTTGTCGGGCTCGTTCGGATCCGGCTTCATGTAGAACGCCTTGATCGCGGCGGGGTAGTGGGTGACGCACACCGGGCGATCGAACTGCTCCGACAGCACGGTTTCGTCGGTGCCGCCGAGATCGCCGCCGACCACGAAGGGCAGCCCCTTGCCGAGCAGAATCTTCGCGGCCTCGTCGTAATGCAGCCGCGGGAATGGCGCCTTCACCGCCTCGAGCTTCGATGTGTTGCGCTCGAGCGTCTTCAATTCTTTCTGCCGCCGATCGAGCACGCGCGCGACGACGGAGGTGATCAGGCCTTCAGCGAGCGTAATCACGTCGTTGAGATCGGCGTAGGCCATCTCGGGTTCGACCATCCAGAACTCGGTCAGGTGCCGGCGTGTCTTGCTCTTCTCGGCGCGGAACGTCGGTCCGAACGCGTAGACCCTGCCGAGCGCCATCGCGTTGGCTTCGTTGTAGAGCTGACCGCTCTGCGTGAGGTAGGCCTTTTCGTCGTCGAAGTATTCGACCGGGAACAACGTGGTCGTGCCTTCACAGGCCGCCGGCGTGAAGATCGGCGTGTCCGCCAGGATGAAGCCCTGTTCGTTGAAGAAGTCGCGGACCGCGTTGATGATTTCGTGGCGCACGCGCAGGATGGCGGTCTGCCGCTCGGCGCGGATCCACAAGTGGCGGCGATCCATCAGGTAGTCGACGCCGTGCTCTTTCGGCGTAATGGGATAGTCGTGCGCTTCGTTGACGACCTCGAGACCCGTGGCTACCATTTCGAAGCCGCCCATCGCGCGCGGCTCTTCCTTGACGGTGCCGGTCACGATGATCGCGCTCTCCTGGCTCAGGTGATCGGCCTTCTGGAACGTGGCTTCGTCGACGTCGCGCTTGCCCATCACGACCTGCAGGAAGCCGGTGCCGTCGCGCACCACCAGAAAATGAATCTTGCCGCTGGATCGGCGGTTGTGCAGCCATCCCTTGATGGTCACGCTCTGCCCGACCTGGGCGCCGATCTTGTCGATGTAGGTATGCATTACGTCTCGTCCAGTCCCATCATCTCGTCGCCGATGTGCAGCAACGATTCAATCCGCTCGCGCGCTTTCGCCGCCTGCTCGAGCACGGGTTTCGCGTCGGCCGCCACGGCGAGCTCGAACATCCAGACGCCGTCGTAGCCGACCTTCTGGAACGCCAGCGTCGTGGCATCCCAATCGATCACGCCCTTGCCCGGGACGAGGTGATCGTCGGTGCGGCCGCGGTTGTCGTGCAGGTGCGTCGTGACGAGGTGTCCTGAGCACGTCTCGATCGCTTCCACGACATCGCCCATCATCCGCGCGTGGCCGACGTCCATGCAGATGCCGAGGCCGGCCGCATCGATGTCGCTTTCGATCACGTCGACCAGCGCCGACGGTGTCGACAGCTCGTTCGGGATCACCTCGATCGCCAGGCGCACGCCGTAGCGGGCGGCGACCGGCGACAGCTCCTCGAGGCTGCGGACCAGCGAGCCCTGGTGGTTGTCTCCCGGTGCCGCGTACGGCTCCGGCACGCCGCAGTGCACGACGAGCGCCTTGTAGGGAACCGCGGCGGCGACATCGAGCGTCGCCAGCACTTCGTCGACCGCCGCCTTGCGGCGTCCATCGTCCGCCGCCGCCAGGCTCAAGCCGTCCTTCCACGATCCCTTGATGTACCTGCCGGCAATCGGCGCGTGCATCGACGCGAGGACCAGCCGCGTGTCGTCCAGCCATTCGGCCAACGCGATCGCGGCGCGGCGATCGCGGTAGTCGAAGTGATCGCGGAGGGCAAACACCTCGACGGCCTCGAAGCCATGGGCGGCGATCTCGACCAGGTGATCGCGATCGAGGCGATTGCCGACGTAGAGATGCGTGGAGATGCCGAAGGTCATTTCAGATCTCAGATCTCAGATCGCAGATTTACAGCCAGGGCTCGAGCAGGCCGCGCAGGCGAGCGAAGCGCGGGTACTTGGCCAGGTTCGCCTTCACGTACGCCAGCGTACGCGGCATGTACTGAATATAAACCGTGTTGTTGCGCGATGTCGTCATGTAGCCGAACGTGCCGAGCGCCTTGAGGTTGCGTTGCAGCGCCATCAGGTCAAAACGGCGGCGAAATTCCTCGTCGTCGGGCTTGCCGCCGCTCTTGTGAGCGAGGAAATAGGCGATCAGGGCATCGACCTGGTTGGGACTGAGGTCGACGTAGGCATCGCGCAGCAGCGACACCAGGTCGTAGGTGTCGGGCCCCATGCGCGCATCCTGGAAATCGATGATGAAGAGGGAGCCGTCGTGCAGCATCAGGTTGCGGCTGTGATAGTCGCGATGGCACAGCACGCGGGGCTCCGCGGCGAGCTCCTCGACGATCGCCGACCATTCCGCGCGCAGCGCGGCGCGCGCGGCCTCGTCCGGCGTCGCGCCCTTGTACGCCAGCAGGTAATGCTTGACGAAGAACTCGAGCTCCCAGGTGAGTTTCTCGACGTCGAACGCGATCCCGTACGGCGGGTAAGCGTCCGAGCGAAGCGCTTCGCCACGCTGTTGCATCCGCACGATGAAGCCCACCGCCTGGCGGTAGAGCGCGGCATGTTCGCTCGGGGTGGCGGCGCCCAGATGCGCCTGCAGCGTGACGTCGCCGAGATCCTCGAGACCGATCACGCCGAGCGGATCCGAATGATGGAGGATCGACGGCACCGGCACGGGGACTTCCGACAGCAGCCTGGCAATCGCCACAAACGGCATCGATGCGTAATCGATCGGTCCGGCGTGCAGCGCGAGCACAATCGGCTGCGCGTTCTTCAGCAGCACGCGGAAGTAACGGCGATCGGATGCGTCGCCGGTGAGCGGCACGACTTTGAGCGTCTGATCGGCCAGGTTTTGTTCGGCGAGGTATTGCGCTAGGCGTGGTTCCATCAGAAAGGCGTCGCGACCATCTTATTGTGGCGCATCACGAGCGAGCAGCGCGAGAATTCAGCGCCGGGGGCGACCGCCACGCCGTCGGCGACGACGCATTCGGACAGCCGCGCGCCCGCGCCGACCGAGACCCGGTCCCATACGACGGTGTTGGTCAGCCGCGCATCGGCGGCGATCGCGCAGTCGCGGCCGCGATCAGGCGGCTTGCCCTCGCGGCGGGCGATGGTGAGGGCCGTGTCGAGATAGTCGCGAGGCGATCCGATGTCGAAGAACTCAGTCTGGGTGCGGAAAATGCGGATCGCGCCCGGCCGGCCGGCGATCACCGACGGATAAATGCCGTGGACGGTCTCCGACTTTACGTCGGGGCTGACGCCGGCGAAGACCGACGCGTTGACGATCTGGATGCCGATGAAATGGAAGGTGCCTAAGGAGCCTGAGGTGCCTAAGGTGCCTAAGGTGCCTGAGGCGCCTGGGGTGCCTGGGGTGCCTGAGGTGCGATTCGAAAACCCGCGAACGATTCCGGCATCATCCGCAACAATCGCGTTATAGCGCGGATCGGCGTCGACGACCGCCATTGTGACGAGCGCGTTGGTGTCGACGTGTTGCGCCGCCATCGCACGCAGGTCGACATCCGCGAGCGTGTCGCCGTTGACGATCAGGAAGCGATCAGCGGCAAGCAGCGGGATCGCGCGTGCCGGTCCGCCCGCCGAGCCGAGAATTTCCATCTCCCACGAGTAGCGGGCTTCAACGCCAAGCGAGGAGCCGTCTCCGACGAGGCGCGTAATGGTGTCGGCGCGATGATGCAGATTGAGGACGGTGCGCGACACGCCCGCATCGCGCAGCCAGTGAAGAATTCGCACGACGAGCGGCGTGCCGGCGACCGGTAACGCCGCTTTCGCTCGAACGCTGGAAAGAGGTTGAAGGCGCGTGGCCAGGCCGGCGGTCAGCACCAGCGCCGGCAGGCGCGACGGATCACTCATTCGCCGGCGCGGCCGGCGAACACCATGTCGTGTCCCGCGAGGCCGTTCGCGTCGCGATGCTGCAGGAAGAGAAAGCGGTACGAATCGGTGATGTAGTCCGACGGCGACCGTCCGAGCGCGCGCGCCATTTCGTGAATGGCGTCCTCGCCGCCCTCGATCTCGACGAACACGCCGACCGGCGTTTCGTCGACGGCGATCACCACGTCGTCGCTCGAGAATTCCTCACGGTATTTTTCGTAGCGGAACCACACGTGCAGGCCGAGCTCTTCGAGAATCGTCTGCAGCGCCGCGCCGTCGGCCACGACGGTCTCGTATTCTTCGCGAATCTTGATCAGGCCGGGAATCGCCGGGCCCTTGAACGTCAGCAGGCTCTTGCCGCCTTCTGATCGCACGCGCAGCGTCGATCGCTGGCGGCGGAGACGCTCGTCGTCGGTGTCGAACAGGCAATCCTCCTGCAGCCGGCGGCCGAGGAGGGGAGCGGCGCCGAGCGCGAGGATTTTTTCGCGCGCTTCGTCGGCGCTGTCGAAACGAAGTTTGATCTCTCGCTCGAGCGGCATGCGCGTCAGCGCTATCTTTGCCTAATCAGTGCCTGATCGGCGGCCTTATTCTTTGCGGACCGTGAAGAATTGTTCCTGGCCGCCGCGGATCACGAGCAGGAACGCGGTGCCGCCCGAGGGCACGGCCGCCAGCACGCGGCTGGCCTCCTGCGGCGTGCGCACCGGCTGCCGGTTGACGCGCGTGATGATGTCGCCGCGCACGAGGCCGGCGCGGAATGCAGGGCTGCCCTGCTCGACGTCGGACACGAGCACGCCCTGGGCGTCGGCGGCGCGCAGGCGCCTCGCCGTATCCGGCGTCAGCGCGCTCAGCGTGATGCCGAAGCCCTGTGACGGTTCTTCGTCGGGCTCGATGCTGGTGCGCTGCTCCGCGGCGCGGTTGCCTTCGTCATCGAGGTCGAGCTCGTCGACGGTGAGCGAAACGGTTTTCTCCTGCTTGTCGCGGAGAATCTTCACCGGCACCGTTGACCCGGGCTTGGTGGAGACGACGGTCGCGACCAGCTCGTCTCGGTTCTTGACCGGCTTGCCGTTGAACTCGAGGATGATGTCGCCGGGTTCGATGCCGGCCTTCGCGGCGGGCTTGCCCTTCGACACGGTCCCGACCAGCGCGCCGCGGCGCTCCTTCAACCCGAATTCCGACAGCGCATCGGCCGGCACCACCGTCACGCTCACGCCGATCACACCGCGCGACACGCGGCCGGTCTGCAGCTGCGGAATCAGCTCGCGCACGCTGTTGATCGGGATCGCGAAGCCGATGCCGATGTTGCCCTGCTGGCGCGAGTCCGTATAGATCGCGGTGTTGATGCCGACGACCTCGCCGCGCGCGTTCAGCAGCGGACCGCCGGAGTTGCCGGGATTGATCGCCGCATCGGTCTGCAGCACGTCGGCAAAGCGCTGCTCCGCGATCGGGAACGAGCGCGCCGTCGCGCTGATCACGCCAACGCTGACGGTGTGCGCGAGGCCGAACGGATTGCCGATCGCCATCACCCAGTCACCGGGTTGCATCTGCGACGAATCGCCGAACTTCACTTCGATCAGATCAGTCTTCTTGTCGATCAGCTGAATCAGGGCGCTGTCGGTCAGGGGATCGCGGCCGACGATCTTGGCCTCGTGATAGACGTCGTTCTCTTCGCCGAGGAAATTCACTTCGACCTTGGTCGCGCCTTCGACGACGTGGTTGTTGGTGAGGATGTAGCCGAGCGCCTTGTTGATCACGAAACCGGTGCCGGCCGCCTGGGTCTCCTGTTCGCGGGGACGTTGCTGGCGCTGGCGGCCCTGGCCGCTGCCGCCGAAGAAGCGTTCGAGCAGATCGTCGTTGCCGCCGCCGCCGCCGAAGAACTCGGTCATTTCCTGGGCGCGCTGTTTCGAGGTGCTGCGGATGTTCACGACCGCGGGAGACATCGCCTTCGCGATGTTGCGGAACGTGCTCGCATCGACCGGACCGCTGAGCGGGGCGCTGTTCATTGGCGGCGCCGCCGCAAGGGTCGACTGCGCCGATGAGGCCGGCGTCAGGTCCAGGCGGGAGGCAATCACCATCCCGACGGCCAGCGAGGCCACCATGATCAGGAACGAATAGAACAGCGTCGTCTTTCCAGTCGACATTTCTTCCTCCAGCCGGAACCTATAATAAAGACAGGATAGCCTTTTGACGCGGACCCGTCACTTCCGGTCCGTTCTCCGCCCAGACCATATTGATCTCGGTCCGAACCCCAAAATCCTTGAAATACAGCCCAGGTTCGATGGTGAACCCGCTGCCCGGCAGCAATCGCCGTTCGTCATGAGTTTCGTAATCGTCCAGGTGCGCGCCGTTGCCGTGCACATTTTCACCGAGGCTGTGACCGGTGCGATGCAGGATCGCGTCCTCGAAGCCGGCGTCGATCAGGACCTGTCGAGCGGCCTTGTCGGCTTCGAACCCGCGGACCTCGCGGCCGGCGCGCGCCGCTGATTGCACGGTGTCGACGGCGGCATCGCGCGCGCCGCAGATCGCGCCGAACGCCTTGGCCATCCGATCGGGCACGTTCGATCCGGTGAATCCGATCCAGGTGATGTCCGCGAAGACCGATCCGGGTTTTTCGAGCTTGCCCCAGAGGTCGAGGAGCACGAGTTCGTCCTTGCGGATCACGCGGTGCTGCGCCGCCGTGGCGAGGTAATGCGGGTTACCGGCATTTTCCTGCGCCGAGACGCACGGCGCCGAATCACTGATCAGGCCCTCGTTCTTGAACCAGCCGACCATCTTCTGCTGGATGTCGTACTCCGTCGTCGCGACGCCGTCGCGCAACCGGCGCGCCACTTCTTCGAACGCCTGGTCCTTGATGCGATACAGCTTTTCCGACGCCGTGCGATGCGTGGCGATCGCCGCCGCATTCCAGTGCGCCTCGAACTGTTGAATCAAGTCGCCCGATGACATCACCTCGACGCCGAGGCCGCGAATCAGCTCGATCGTGCCCGCGTCGACGCGCGACACATAAGGAATCGCGCAGTTCGGCGAGTATTCCATCGCCACGCGCTTCAGGCCCGTCAGCAGGCGCGTCAGGCCTGCCTGCAGCTGCGTGCGGCCGGCATAAATCGACTTGGAGCCGGGAAGATGATCGAGGTTGTATTGCTCGATCGCATGCACGAGCGCCTTCGGCTCGCCGGATTGCGGAATCAGGTAAAACCAGCGCCGCGTCGCGAGATGGCCCGCCTCACCCATCCCCGCGAGCCGGAACGACACCGGATTCGAGCCGTGAAAATCGTAGAGGAGCCACGCATCGAGCCCGTCGGCCTTGAGGGCCTTCTGGACGGCTCCAATATCAAGGGGCATATCACCCGATTATACCGGCGGACGAACCATGGCCGCGGGCCGCGCGTCCTATAATTGAGGCGGCCGGCCCCTTTGAACGACTGTGAAAACTCTATGACAAAGCGACTCCTCATCCTGTTCGTCACGCTGGCGGCGTCGGTCGTCACGTTGCGGGGACAGGCACAACCCCAACAACCGCAACAGCCGCCGATCACGTTCCGCGCGGAAGTGAATTACGTCGAAGTCGACGCGCGCGTCCTCGATCAGCAGGGCAAGTTCGTCGCGGATCTGAAACCTGAAGACTTCCAGGTGTTCGAGGACGGCAAGGCGCAGAAGGTGACGGCGTTTTCGCTCGTCAACATCCCGCTCGAGCGCGTCGAGCGGCCGCTGTTCGCGTCGAAGCCGGTCGAGTCCGACGTCCGCAACAACATGCAGGCCGCCGACGGCCGCATCTACGTGATCATGCTCGACGACCTGCACACCGCGGCGCTGCGGTCGCAGCGCGTCAAGCTCGCGGCGCGGCAGTTCATCGAGCGCTACGTCGGCGCCAACGATCTCGCCGCGGTCGTGGTCACCAGCGGCCGCGGTGACGGCAGCCAGGAATTCACCACCAGCCAGACGCGGCTGCTGCGCGCGGTGGACAAGTTCATGGGCCAGAAGCTGAACTCGTCGACCCTGAACATGATCGAGGACGTGCAGCGCCGCGCCGGCACGCCGGCGGCGGGCGATCCTGCTTCGGACATCGACGACAAGGAGCGCGGCTTCCACGCGCGCAATGCGCTCGAGTCGATTCGCAACGTCGCACAGTATCTCGGCAACATCCGCGGCCGCCGCAAGGCGATCGTCTACTTCAGCGAAGGCATCGACTACGACATCAACAACATGTTCAGCAGCCAGATCACCGAAGCGACGTCGGTGATCGATGCGACGCGCGACATGATCGCTGCGGCGACGCGCGCCAACGTCGTGGTCTACGCGGTCGATCCGCGCGGCCTCGGCGCCGAGTTCCAGGACGCCGCCTCGATCCAGTCGTTTCCCGACGACACCTCGCTCGGCCTCGGCCTGTCGTCGATCTTCAACGAGGTGCGCCTGTCGCAGGACAGCCTGCGCGTGATGGGCGAGGAGACCGGCGGTTTCGCGGTCGTCAATCAGAACAATTTCCGCGATGCCTTCCAGCGCATCGTCGACGACAACAGCTCGTACTACGTGATGGGCTACTACTCGAGCAACGATCGCCGTGACGGCCGGTTCCGCAAGATCGAGGTCAAGTTGCCCGACAGGCCCGGCCTCACCGTGCGCGCGCGCAAGGGATACGTGGCGCCGCGCGGCAAGGCGCCGGAAGCCCCGAAGACCACCACCGCGAACGGACCGTCGCCCGAGTTGAAGGACGCGATGGAGAGCCCGCTGCCGCTGACCGGACTTCCGGTCGCGATGACGGCGGCGGTGTTCAAGGGACCCGCGCCAAAAGGCTCGGTGGTGATCTCGACGTTCATCGCCGGCAACATGCTGCCGTTCACCGAAAGCGGCGGCATGATGAAAAACGATCTCGAGGTCCTCGGCATTGCCACGGATGAAAAGGGCAAGACCTTTACCACCGATCGCTCGACCGTGAACCTGAACATGAAACCGGATACGGCCAAGCGCGTGACAGCGACCGGCTTCCGTGTCATCCAGTCGATCGATCTCGCTCCCGGACGCTACAACCTCCGCGTCGCCGTCCGCGAAGCGAATACGCGCAAGGCCGGCTCGGTGACGTTCGATCTCGAGGTGCCAGACTTTTCGAAGGCGCCGCTGACGATGAGCGACATCGCGTTGACGTCGGGCCTGAGCGGCGTCGCGCCGACGGTGCGGCCGAAGGATCCGCTCGAAAAAATGCTGCCCGGTCCTCTCAGCAGCTATCGCGAGTTTGCGCCCAGCGATGAGATCGCGCTCTTCGCCGAGATTTACGACAACATCAAGCAGCCGCACAAGGTGCACATCACCGCGACCGCGAAAGCCGAGGGCGGACAGACCGTCTCACAATCGGAAGAAGACCACGACAGCTCGGAGCTGGCGGGGTCGGCAGGCGGCTATGGGTTCCAGGCGCGATTCCCGCTCAAGTCTTTCGCGCCGGGCCTCTATGTGCTGCGCGTCGAAGCGATCGCACAGATCGGCGATCGCGCGACGACGTCGAAGGAAATCGTATTCCGCGTTGCCCCCGCCGCAACCGGAGGGCAATGATGCTATTGGGTTTGATTCTTTCTTTTGCGATGCAGTCGGCCAGCATGACTTCCAACCTCGGGGCTCGCGTGATCGCTCAGGAGGAAATGAGCAATGTCGACGAGCCGCGGCAAGTTGTGGCCCGCACGCCGGTGGAGTGGGAGTCTCTGTGGCGCCTGAACGGCAGCAACAAGCCGGCGCCGAAAGTGGATTTCGGCAAGGAATCCGTGGTGGCGATATTCCTTGGCTCGCGACCGACGCCTGGCTACTCGCCGCACTTCATCCGTTCGGGCATCAAAGACAACGTGCTGACACTGCAGTGGATCGAGCGACGTCCTGACACGGGCGTCATCCTCGCGCAGGTGCTGACGTCGCCGGCGCTGTTTGCCGTGATTCCAAAGTTCGACGGCGAGGTCAAGTTCGAGAAAGTTGAGCCACGGTGAGGAGGCTCTCCAGCCGAGGTATTGATCACCAGCTGGAAGTTCTGCTCTGTTATCTCGGGTGGTGGGTGACCGGTCTCGTGTTCCTGTTCATCGAGCGGCAGGACCATGACCTTCGCTTTCACGCGGCGCAATCGCTAATCGTGTTCGGCACGATCTCGATGATTTTCTTCCTGTGGGGAGGCGCGACCGCGCTCGTCTTGTTCTGGGTGCCGCAGTCCTTCCAGTTATTCCAGGCCGTCGGCAACTTGCTGTGGTTGGGCACGGTGCTGCTCTGGCTGTATCTGCTGCTGAAAGCCTATCGGGGCGAGACCTGGCGGATTCCAGTGGCCGGCGATCTTGCGGTGAAGATCGCCAGCCGCTGATTCAAGACCTCGAGACCTCACGGCCTCGAGACCTTTCTTTAGTCTGTCTTCGGAACGTCGATCTTCGGCACCTTCTTCGGCTTCACGTTGCCGTTGGCGTGCACGAAGTTGTAGCTGTTGCTCTGCATGCGCGTGTTGAACGGCGTCGTCAACGTGACGTTGATGACTTCGCCGGGCATGAGCGGCCGCGGGTGACGATAGACATCGCCGCCGGCGAGGTTGCCGGTCTTGTCCGACCAGCTTTCCTCGAGTCGGAACCCGGCAAGCGGGCCGGGCGACGTGTTTTTGATCACCATCGTCGTCACGATGTTGGCGCCGTTGCGCTTCGAGACCGGCGCCGTGAACTCAACGGTCGCATCGCCGCGGTACGGCGAGATGAGTTTTCGGGGGGCCGCCGGCGCGGCCGGAGCGGCGGGCGCGGGGGTCTGCGCGAATGCCACCGGGGCGATCAAGAACCCGAGGGCCGCAGCCATGGCCACAGTCCGCTGGTGCAATTTCATACGAGAATCCTCCGTTGGACGGGATTATTTCACATTTCGCCGTTCCAGTCCTCGGGCTCGGCGGCCGTCGACCGGAACACTTCGAGATGCCACTTGCCGCCGCCCCACGGCTCAATCACTTCGGTGGCGACGACGTCGACGAGTAACTCGGCGAACGTGCGCCCCTCGGGATCGCCATCGAGGCTGTAGGCGGGCTCGTCCCACGCGAAGTTCGGATAGATCGTCATCGTCAGGAACAGATCGTAGCCGTCGTCGACGACGATGATCTGGCCGATCGGACGCTTCTGCGTGGAGTGATAAACGAGATATTTTTCGGCGCTGTGCGCGCGGATATAGCGTTTCAGCGCGAAGTCGCGCGCGACGATTTCTTCAACAGCGATTTTCTTGTCCCAGCATTCCCGGCAGTAGCGTTCTTCACCCCGGGGCTCGGACACTTCCTTGGCGCCGCACAGGGCGCAGCCCTTCTTGTTGCCAATCGACTTCCGTGACATATATCTAACAAATATTACTTCAAGCAGGTGACATGACGAGACTTCTACGACTCTGCGCGTTGCTGGCGCTCGGAATTCCCGCGAATGCGCAGGTCGCGCCACATCTTCCGCCGCTCGATCGCGCGCTGCCGCCTCGGGCGGAAACGATCTATCAACAACTCGCGGATCGGGTCGATGCCAAGGTGGCGATGGATGTGGTCATGTTCATGGCGCCGATGTGGCGGCTGCCAGGCAACCCCGCGTTCGAACAGTCGCAGCAATTCGTCTTCGATCGGCTCGTCACGGCCGGACTGCAACCCCGCTACGAGACGTATGCGGACGGCGGACAAGGCTGGGAGTACGTGCGCGGCAGCGTGCGGCTCGGCGGACCCGCCGGGGAAGTGCTGCTGTCGAAGGAGACGCACCGCGTCGATCTGGCGATTCACTCGATGAGCACGCCGCCGGGCGGCGTCACGCTGCGCCTCGTCGACGTCGGCGCGGGCACGAGCGACGCCGCGTATGAAGGCAAGGACGTCAAAGGCGCCGTGGTGCTCGCCAGCGGCAACGTGAGCCAGGCGTGGAATTTCGCCGTGCGGGCGCGTGGCGCCGCGGGCGTCATCTCGGCGGCGATCGCTCCGTACACGAGGCCGAATGAGACACCCGATGTCCTGCAGTGGGGCAGCATCAACTATGTCGAGTCGCTGCATTCGTTTGCCTTCAAGGCGACGCCGCGCGTCGCCGAGCGCTTGCGCGCCGAGCTCGCGAAGGGACCGGTGTCACTGCATGTCGAGGTCGAAACCAGGTTTCATCGGCGCCCGAACCGGACGTTGATCGTCGAGATTCCGGGACGCACCCAGCCCGAGCAGCGCGTCGTTCTCGTCGCGCACGTGCAGGAACCGGGCGCCAACGACAACGCGAGCGGTTGCGGCACGCTGCTCGCCACCGCGTTGGCGATGCAGGACGGCATTCGCAGCGGACGGATTCCGGCGCCCGCCCGCACGATCACGTTTCTCTGGGTCGACGAGATCAGCGGCAGCCGGCAGTGGGTGAAGGATCATCCGGATCAGTTAAAGGGCGCCGTCGCGATGCTGTCCCTCGACATGACCGGCGAGGACACCGCGAAGACGGGCGGCACGTTCCTGATCGAGAAGCAGCCCGATCCGTCCGCGATCTGGGATCGTCCGTCGGATCCGCATTCGGAGTGGGGCGCCGGCAAGGTCGATCCCGCGATCGTCAAGGGGAGCTTCCTGAACGATCTGCACCTCGCGGTCGCGTTGCGCCGCGCGCGCGATACCAGGTGGGTGGTAGGCACGAATCCTTACGAGGGTGGCAGCGACCATACGGTCTTCACCATGGCCGGTGTGCCGGCCGTGCTCAACTGGCACTTTACCGACCGCTACTATCACACCAACCTCGATACCATCGACAAGGTCAGCGCGTCGGAGATGCAGCACGTGGCGATTGTCGTCGGCACGACCGCGACGTTCCTGGCTTCGGCCGATGGCACCGACGTGGCGCCGATGAAGCGCCTGATGGAAACGGCGCGCGACGCGCGCATGGCCACCGAGCAACAGAACAACGCCACGCCGGAGATTCTCCAGGCGTGGCGCACGTGGTACGACGACGCAATCGCGAGCGTGACTAGGTTGCAGAATTAACGGTGGCGCGGGCGGCAGGCCCGTACATCTCCGTCACGTACTGCTTGACCATGCGGCGCGTCGAGAAGCGCGGCACGTTCGAGCGCATGGCTTCGCGCACGATGGCGATCCAGCGGCGCGGCAGGCCGCGGCCGTCCCGGTCGCGATCGTAAAACGCAGGCACGATTTCGTTTTCCAGCAACTCGTACAGCGCGTTGGCGTCGGCCGCATCGGTGGCGGCGTGATCGTCGGGATTGGTATGGCTCTCGATCAGCCAGCCATTGCGGCCGTTGTAACCCTCCGCCCACCAGCCGTCGCCGATGCTCAGGTGCGGCACGCCGTTCAGCGACGCTTTCATGCCGCTGGTCCCGCTCGCTTCGAGCGGCTTGCGCGGGTTGTTGAGCCACACGTCGCAGCCTTGCACCAGGTAATGCGCGACGTGCATGTCGTAGTCGTCGATGAAGGCGAGGCGCCCGCCGAACTTCGAATCGAGCGCATGCTTGAACACGCGCTGCAGGTTGTGCTTCGCCGGCTCGTCGGCGGGATGCGCCTTGCCGGCAAACACGATCTGCACCGGGCGATCGATCTGGTTGAGGATCCGCGCCAGCCGATCGGGATCGTGGAAAATCATTTCAGGCCGCTTGTAGGCGGTGAAGCGGCGCGCGTAGCCGAGCGTGAGCGCCTCGGGATCCAGCATCGCTCCTGCCGAGACGATGCGGCTCTGGCCGACGTGCTCCTGCGAAAAGCGCGATCGCATGCGCTCGCGGATGAAGAAGAACAGGTCGTTACGCAGCGCCTGCCGCATCTGCCAGATTTCGGCATCGGGGATGTCGTTGATGCGCTCCCACAATTCCGCCTCGTCGACGTGATCGAGCCAGCCCGGCCCGAAGTGATGATCGAGCAGCGCGAAGACGGGACCGGCCATCCACGTCGGCACGTGCACGCCGTTGGTGATGCTGCGCACGGGAATCTGATCGGCGGGCAGATCGGGCCACATCGGCCGCCACATCGATCGCGTGACCTCGCCGTGCAGCGCGCTGACGCCGTTGACGAACGAGGAGGTCCGCAACGCGAGCGCGGTCATGTTGAACTGCGAGCCGCTGCCGTTGTCGTATTCGCCCAGCGCGAGGAAGCTCTTGCGATGCTGGCCAATCTCGCCCCACGTGCTGGCGAGATGCTTCTCGACGAGGTGGAACGGGAACGCATCGTGGCCGGCGGGCACGGGCGTGTGCGTGGTGAACACCGTTGACCGCTTCACTTCTTCGAGCGCATCGTCGAACGATCGGCCCTTTTCGAGGATCTCTTTGATGCGCTGCAGGGCGACGAAGGCGGCGTGCCCCTCGTTCAGGTGCCACACGGTCGGCTGGATGCCGAGCGCGCGCAGCGCGCGGACGCCGCCGATGCCGAGGATGATTTCCTGCTGGATGCGCGTTTCGCTGTTCCCGCCGTAGAGCCGCGCCGACAGCTCGCGATCCCACGGCGCGTTTTCGGCGAGGTCGGTGTCGAGCAGGAACAGGCGCACCCGGCCGAGGCGCACGCGCCACACCGCGGCCAGCACCGTGCGGTCGCCGAGCGGCACCGCGGTGATGCACGGCCGTCCATCGGGCGTGATCGCGGATTCGATCGGCGCGTCGGTCCAGCTGATGCGCTCGTAGCGCTCCTGCTGCCAGCCGTCGTCGCTCATGCGCTGGCGGAAGTAGCCCTGCGGATACATGAAGCCGATGCCAACGAACGGCAGCCCGAGATCCGCGGCCTCCTTGCAGTGATCACCGGCGAGCACGCCGAGGCCGCCGGCATAGATCGGCAGCGACTGGTGCAGGGCGAATTCGGCGGAGAAGTAGGCAATGCTGCCGTCGCCAAGCATGCTCTGCTTGTCGCGCCACCACGGGTGCGCGACCGTGCGCGCCTGATCGAGGCCGAAGATCGCTTCGTCGTAGGCCTTGAGGAAGTCGGGATTGCCGGCGACGTCCTTGAGCCGTTCGGGCGAGATGCGCTGCAGCATCTGCACCGGGTTGTGCGCGGTCGCCCGCCACAGCGTGTAATCGAGCTGGCGGAAGATCTGCCGCGCGCGGTCGTCCCAGCTCCACCACAAATCGAGTGCGAGCTCGTGCAGGCGATGAATGCGATCGGGAAGCGGAGCGGCCTTCGAAAAACGTTCTTCAGACATGTGTGTTAAATCGCGGCGTGAGCGCTGACGAGTTCGGAGAATCGCGAGAGATCAATATTGCCGCCGGAGACCACGGCGACGACTTTTCCGGTACCGGCACGGCCGCTGAGCGCCGCGGCGATCGCGGTGCCGGCGGCGCCTTCGGCGACAACATGGACGCGTTCGGCGGTCTTGCGCATCGCCGAAGCGATGTCGTCGAGACGCATGACGATCGATCCGTCGACGAGATTCTTCAGCAACGGCCACATCGTCGGCAGCACCGACTTGCCGCCGGCGCCGTCCACGAACGACGGCTTCCACGCGTCGAAGTAGCAGGCCTCACCGCGCTTCAGCGAGAGATCGAGCGGTGCGGCGGTCTCGGGTTCGGCGGCGTAGACGCGCACGCCCGGCTTCTTCGCCCGCATCACCGTGCCGATGCCCGACAGCAAACCGCCGCCGCCCAGAGCAGCGACCACGGCGTCGACGTCCGGCAGGTCTTCGAGGATCTCGAGGCCGGCCGTCGCGTTGCCGGCAATGAAGTCATCGTCGTCGAACGGATGCACGAAGTGGCCGCGCATGCGCGGCGAGGCATGCGACTCGACGGTCTTCCAGCATTCGTCGTAGGTCGCCTTGACGATCGTGGCGCCGAGTTTCTCGATCGCGCGCAGCTTCATCTGCGGCGCGGTCTCCATCACCATCACCGAGCACGGCACGCCGGCAAGCCGCGCGGCGAACGCGACGCCCTGCGCCGCATTGCCCGCGCTCACCGTCCACACGCCATCCTTCATCTGTGCCGGCGAGAGCTGCCTGACCGCGTTCCAGGCGCCGCGAATCTTGAACGATCCGATCGGCTGGAGCGATTCAAGCTTGAGGTACACCTCAGGCGCCGCGCCTGAAGCCGCGAAAGGCAGGTCGAGCTTGACGAGCGGCGTGCGCACCGCCGCCTTGTAGACGTGCTCGGCGGCGTCGGTGATGGCGTCGAGGGAAATCTGCCGCATGGGACCCGAAAATCGTATCATGCGCCCAGTCATGAAATGGGCCACGATCGCCGCCTTCACCGCCATCTCCGTCGTCACCACGCTCGCGCAGAATGAAGCCCGGCCGCGCGCGCGCGACATCGGCCTGGCTCCGGGCGTGTTCGAACCGGGACCGAAGAATGCCATCACCGATGTCGCCGGTGTGTCGGTTGGACATGCCACGCTCAACCAGGGCGATGCGATCCGCACCGGCGTGACGGTGATCGTTCCGCATCAAGGCAACGTGTTCCAGGACAAGGTGCCCGGCGCGGTGTTTGTCGGCAACGCGTTCGGCAAGCTGGCGGGATCCACTCAGGTCGACGAGCTCGGCACGATCGAGACGCCGATCGGACTCACCAACACCTTGAGCGTCGGCGCCGTGATGGAAGGGCTCGTGCGCTGGACGCTCGATCAACCAGGCAACGACAACGTGCGATCGGTCAACGCGCTCGTGGGCGAGACCAACGATGGCGGATTGAACGACATTCGCGGTCAGCACGTGAGACCGCAGCACGCCATCGAAGCGGTGACAGCGGCGAATACCGGACCGGTGCAGGAGGGGAGCGTCGGCGCAGGAACGGGCACGCAGGCCTTCGGGTGGAAGGGCGGCATCGGCACCTCCTCGCGAAAGCTCGACGCGCGTTACGGCGGCTACACCGTCGGCGTGCTCGTGCAATCGAATTACGGCGGCGTGCTGACGATGGGTGGCGCGCCGGTGGGGAAGATCCTCGGACGGTATTCCTATCAACCGCGGCCATCGGCTCAGGAAGACCATGGTGACGGCTCCTGCATGGTTGTCGTCGCTACCGATGCGCCGGTCGATGCGCGCGACCTCAAGCGCATCGCCGCGCGTGCGGTCTATGGGCTGGCACGCACCGGATCGTCGTTCAGCAACGGCAGCGGCGAATTCGCAATCGCCTTTTCGACGGCGCCGGATCTGCGCACGAAGTTCGGATCGTCCGCGCCACAACCGCGGACCTTGCTGCCAACCGACGGCGTATCGCCGCTGTTTCAGGCAACGCTCGAAGCGACCGAGGAAGCCGTCTACAACTCGATGCTGAAGGCGACGGCAGTCACGAGCCGGTTCGGCAAATCGGACGCGCTGCCCGTCGAGCGCGTGCGCGAAATCGTCTCGCGCTACTCAAAGCTCCAGTAATCGGCCCATAAGTCTCACCATAAGGCACTTGACCAAACCGAGCCCCGCTCGATAAGCTTCGCTTAGACATGAAGGGCATCGTCATTCTTTCGTTCAGGGGCCTGCTGGGCGTTCTTAGCCTTCTTGGCATCGGCCTATCGAACGAAGCGGGATGATGTAGCCCAATAGAAAAAAGATTCAAAAGGGCCATCACCCGCAGGGGTGGTGGCCCTTTTCGTTTTACTGCCGATAAGGGGATTAGCCATGGAAGCCGGAAGTACTGCACGAGTATGGAAGGACGGCCGCCTGCAGGAGGCGGATCGTCACGACGCAGCGCTGGCGTCATTGTGCCAGGCGGTCGAGAAGGTGATGCGCCAGCATCCCAATGCCGGTGTGCGCGCCGTGGTGCTGATGGTCGATCAGCCGGCCGCTCACGCGGAACCGGCAGCGGCGCCGGTCCCGGTATACGTTGACGTGTTCGAGTCGGGCTACACCCAGGACTCGGGCTACGGCTACGGCGTCTAGCCGGTGACCGGCTCAGGCGCCGGCTGCGCCACCGGTTCCAGGAACGGCATCCGCGCGCGTAACTTGGCGCCGACCTGTTCAATCTGATGCTCGCGACGGCGTTCGCGCTCCGCCTGGAACCAGCCGCTCTTGGTTTCCCGCGCCAGCTTCTCCGCGTACGCGCCTGAGCGGATTTCGGCGAGCATCCTCTTCATCTCCGCCTTGGTCTCCGCGGTGACGATGCGTGAGCCGCCCGTGTAGTCGCCGTGTTCGGCGGTGTCGCTGACCGAGTAGCGCATGAAGCCGAGGCCGCCGCGATACATCAGGTCGACGATCAGTTTCAGCTCATGCAAGCACTCGAAGTAGGCGATCTCCGGCTGATAGCCCGCTTCGACCAGCGTCTCGAATCCCGCGGACACCAGCGCGCTGACGCCGCCGCACAACACCGCCTGCTCGCCGAAGAGATCGGTTTCCGTTTCCTCCGAGAACGTCGTCTCGATCACGCCCGCGCGCGTGCAGCCGATGCCCTTGGCGTAAGCGAGCGTTGCCGTCTTCGCATTGCCGGTGGCGTCGTGGTGGATCGCGACCAGTCCCGGCACGCCGGCGCCTTCCTTGAAGACTTCGCGGACGCGGTGGCCCGGCGCCTTCGGCGCGACCATCGACACGTCGACGCCCTGCGGCGGCGTGATCCACCCGAAGCGGATCGAGAAGCCGTGCGCGAACATCAGCATCTTGCCGGGCGTCAGGTGCGGCGCGATCTGCTGCTTGAACAAATCGGGCTGAACCAGATCGGGGACGAGGATCATGATCACGTCGGCCCACGCGGCGGCGGCGGCGGGATCGAGCGGCGCGAAGCCGTCTTTCTCGGCGGCCTTCCAGCCGCGGCTGCCCGGCCGCACGCCGACGCGGACGTCGGCGCCGCTGTCTTTGAGGTTGAGCGCGTGCGCGTGGCCCTGCGAGCCGTAGCCGATCACGGCGACGCGCCGCGACAGGATCGGGTTCAGGTCAACATCTGAATCGTGAATCATCTTCGCCATGATGTCCTCTGCCTACTCCGTGTCTTTTTCCTGGGAGGTCCAGTCCTCGACCGCGAGGACGCCAATTTGCCGCTCGAGCAGCGCCACGATGCGTGCCGCGGTCTTATCCGAGCTGTCGAACATGATCGTCGCCTGCACGGTCGCGCGATCCTGGGACGCGACGGCGGTGAACGCCTCGGCGCGCACGCGCTGACGCCGCAGGATCCCCGCGACGCGATCGAGCGCGTCGATTTCGTGCTCGTACTTGACGACGATCGTGCGCGGCCGCTGTTCGTCGATCACAGCAGGTCCGCTCCAGTCTCAGCGAGGTTCACGCCCGGCCGTTTGATCATGTCGTGCAGCGCGGCGCCCGGCGACACCATCGGGTAGACGGTGTCTTCCTGGTCGACGCGGAAATCCATCACCACCGCGCCGGCCGAGGCGCGCGCGTGCTTGAGCGCGTCCGCCATGTCTTCGCGCCGCGTCACGCGGACGCCGGGCAGGCCGTGCGCGTCGGCGAGTTTCACGTAATCGGGCGACGACATCGGCGTGGCGGAGTAGCGGCGATCGTGGAAGAACTGCTGCCACTGCCGCACCATGCCGAGGTAGCCGTTGTTGATGATCGCGATGTTGACCTTGACGTTCTCCTGCACCATCGTCTGCAGCTCGGCCTGC
>Ga0111538_10003107_pt1 | contig 23239 bp, 21 predicted proteins | sample SoiMethybrSBSTD1_FD_79669 | JGI IMG/M metagenome (GOLD analysis project Ga0111538, IMG submission 79669) | Bulk soil microbial communities from a Populus tree surrounding site in Tennessee, USA - Soil MetaG P. TD hybrid SBSTD1 (version 2)... | ecosystem: Environmental > Terrestrial > Soil >...
CACCGCCGGATCGAGCTCGGGCGGCGCGCCTTTCATCCCCGGCGGCCACAACGCGAGGCGCTCGGTGAAGGGTGACCGGAACGCGACCGGGCCGAGCACCATCCACACTCCGGCATCGTCGGCATTCCGCGACACGGACGTCAGCACGACCGCGACGCGATTCTGGTCGTCTTCGCCGGTCGGGTCGAGCCGGAGGAAGCCCGCGAGCTGACCGCCGGGCAGCGGGATGGCCGCGCTCAGGAAGCTCGACGCGCCGCGGGTCCAGGGTGCATACGCGATGACTTGCATCACCTCACCGCCGTGCACGTACGACCGGACCACGCCGCGCGCTCCCGGACGGCCGTCTTTGGCCGGGTCGAGCCACGCGACGCGGCTCTCGATCCGCGCTTCGGCGAGCGGTAGTGCGAATTGCCCGAGAGCGAGCATCAAGGGGCGAAGGAGGCGCCAGGCTACGGAGAACGGGAAATGCCAGCGACTTCGCACCAGGAGCTCGAGCCCGGCCGTATCTTCGAAGAAGGCGGCGACCGCTGGATGCACGCGCGACACGTCGAGGCCGGGGTGGGCGAGGTCGGTCAGTCGCTCGATCATCCCGCGCGGCGGCGGTTCGGTGAGCACGACCGCGCCCCGCCGATCGAAGAAATCGGCGCCCACGCGCAGTCCCCCGCGGAAGCGGCTGAACGACGGACGCATGAGCCGAGACTAGACGGAATGCAGCGCGCGCATGCGCGCACATGAGCGCGCAGCGTCGATCGGGCCGGTTGCGGGATGGAATCGCGGCCGCCGGCGTCGGAGCTCAGCCCTGGGTGTTCGAGCTTCGCGGCACGCGCCGTGCAGTCCTGGCCGCCCCAACTGCTCACAGTGGAGAAGGCGATGCGTGGATGGACAATTGCTAGCTCGTCGGCGCTGGGCTTGGTCGGCCTGCTGTCAGTCGGCTGCGGCGCGACCGATCCGCCGTCGACGGCCGAGGTTTCCGAGCCGATCGTCGGGGGCACGAATGCCACCGGCACTTCGTGGCCCTACACGGTCGCGCTGATGAAACGACCCGACTACGATAGCGGCGAGTTCGATCAGTTTTGCGGGGGAACCCTGGTCCATCCCCAGTGGGTGTTGACGGCCGCTCATTGCACCGGGTTCGCCGCGAACTTTTACAAGATCGTGACAGGGCGGAAGAACCTCACCGCGACCGGAACGGAAGAGGCGATCAACGTCAATTCCGCGAGCGATGTCATCGCTCACCCCAACCACCAAGACCTTGTCGGGGCGCCGGACGACATTGCGCTCATCCACCTTGCGACGCGTTCCACCCAAAATACGGTCGAGCTCGTCAACCCGCTCCAGTGGGGGCAGGTCACGAGCTCGAACCCCGCGACGATCGTCGGGTGGGGAAGGACGGCGACCCAGTCGGACTCGATCACCGCGCTCCAGCAGGTCACGGCTCCGATCATCGGAAACGGAGCGTTTTGCGACATCTACACCGATTGGGGGGCGGACCCGCAGCCCCCGCTCGCGCCAGGTCAGGTCTGCATCGGCTCGATGGATGGAAGCAAAGGCGCGTGCGTCGGCGACAGCGGCGGCCCCGCGCTGATCCGGAGGCAGGGTGTGTGGTCGCAGGTTGGCATCGTCAGCTTCGGCGACACCAACTGTTCCCTACCGAGGAAACCGGCTGTGTTCACGCTCGTGCCCAATTACTACGATTGGGTCTATTCGCACCTTCCAAGCAACGAGGGCGTTGGATGGTTTTTCACCAGCGACGGATCGGGCAACCTCGCCAGCCAGAATCTTTACGTGAACTGGAGCAGCAACGTGCACAGCTGGGCGGCCGGCGAATTCGGCGGAAACTCGTACACCGACCTCGCGGCTTACAACCAGCGCAGCGGTACGCTGGCCATCTCGACGACCGACGGCAGCGGTCACACCACGGCGCTCGGGACCGTGCTCGGGATGCGCAAGACCTGGCAGATCATGGTTCCCGGAAACTTCGGGGGGAGCTCGTACACCGATCTGATGTTTTACGACCCGTCGGCGGGCGAGATCGAGTTCTACACGACCAACGGCAACGGAACGATCACGCTGCTGAAAAAGCTCACTGGTCAGCGTAGGACCTGGCAGCTCGCCATGCCGGCGAACTTCGGGGGCAGCGCGCACACCGATCTCGCGTTTTACGACCCGGCCGTCGGAGACATCCAGCTCTTCAGGACCGACGGGCTCGGTAACATGACGCTGTGGAAGACCTACACCGGTCTCCGCAAGACCTGGCAGATCATCGTCACGGGCATATTCGGCCCGGATTCCACGTCGGACCTCGCATTTTACGATCCCGCCGACGGCAAGCTCGACTTTTACACGGTCGCTCCGAACGGAGATTTTCGTCCGCTCTCCGGCAACACCACGCTGACTACGATTCAGAACATCGTGCCAGGAGACTTCAACGGCGATGGGTTCACGGACCTGGCTGTCTACGACTCGGACAATCGACGCCTGACGCTGACGACGACCGACGGGCAGGGCGGCTTCTACCAGCTGAAGGCTTTCCCCAACGTTCGGCTGCGGTTCGTGATCCCGGGCCAGTTCGGCGGATCCGCACACACCGATCTGCTGCTCTACAACCGGTGGAATTGAGCCGGAGCGGGAGGAGCACCGCCCGCGCCCGAAAAAAGGGCGCGCCGCGGCCGGCGAGCAGGTTTTCACGAACGTCCATGGTTCGAACTCCAAGTGGTACGTTCGGCCGCCCTCACGGGAGCGGGCTCGGGTTTTGGATTCAAGGAGGCGTGCATGACCAGTCGGAAATCGAACGAGCATGTGGCTTGGCTTCTGTCGGTGGCGACGTCGATGAGCGTGCTCGTCGCGTCTCCCGACGCGCGCGCGGCCATCACCTGCGGAGAGACTGCTACTTGCAGCACTGCCAGCGGGCCGGCCCTCAAGATCGTCAATAGCAGCGGCGCACCCAACGGCGTTGGAATCGTCATCGACAGCACGGGCGGTGTTGCGGACGCCGTCAACGCCTATGCACCGGACAGGAATGGGGCCGCTGGTCTGTACGGGACCGGTTACTATGGAGTGTACGGTGTGGGATCGTCCGGATACGGAGTCTACGGGTATGCCAACACGGGCTTCGGGGTCTCCGGCACCGCTCAGGCCGGAACCGGCGTGTACGGCACTTCACTAGGAACGAGCGCCACGAGCGCCACCGGCGTCACGGGCTCCGCGTGGCGCGGGATGTTTGGGAACTCCACGAGCACCGGTCCCGGCGTTCAAGGCCAATCCAAGACAGGGGGAAAAGGTCTCTACGGCGTCGTCTCGCCGGCAGGAACTGGCTACGGTGTCTACGGCGACAACAACAGCACGACGGGATTCGCCGGCTACTTCAGGGGCAGACTCCAAGTTACGGGCGACGCGATCTGCCCGAGCTGCTCGATGGGATTGTGGAAGACGTCATCCGACGCGCGCTTGAAGAAGAACGTAAAACCGCTGACGGGCGCCCTCGACCGCGTCTTGCAGCTCCGTGCGGTCACGTTCGAATGGAACCATCCCGAGGAGCACGGCAATCACACCGGCCTGCAGCGAGGCTTCATCGCTCAGGACGTCGAGAAGGTGCTCCCCGAGTGGGTGGGCACCGACGAAAACGGCTTCAAGACGCTCGACTTGAACGGGATCGACGCGCTTTTGGTCGAGAGTGTCAGAACCCTCAAGCAGGAAAACAACGAGCTTCGTAGCCGTTTGACGGCCCTGGAAGAACGGCGGAGTGCCCCAACCGCCTGGAACGGGAACAGCGCGGGGTTCGCCTTCGCGGGATTCGCGCTTTTCGCCGCGGTCGTCGTCTCACGCCGTCGCAATCCACCTACGCCGTAGGACGCTGGCGGTATCGGCGGCGCGTCCAGCCGAGCATCAAGAGCGCGAAGAGCATGCCGCTGGTGCCGGTTTGTCGGGCACCGACGCGACAACCGCAGCCGCCCTCGTCGCTCGCGCTCGGTGCCGCGCCGGGCGCGCCGTGAGACGAGCCGCCTTGTGCGGAACCCGCTGAACCTCCGGGGCCTGAACCACCGGCGCCGCCCGCGGTCGATCCGCCCGCGCCGCTTGCGCCGCCCGAAGCCGAACCGCTCGATCCACCGGAATTCATCCCGCCCCCGCCACCCTGGCCGGCGCCGCCATCGGGATTACCGGTGGGCGGTTGGACGGTGCCGTTCGTGCCGTCTTCACCGATGACGAAGGTGGTGTTCGCGGGCACGCCGTTTTTTCGCACCACGGTGCCGGATGGGTAGAACGTGACGGTGACGTCGACCGTGGTGCGGTTGGCGAGGCCGTAGTGGCGCTCGAGCGCGTCGAACGCGTAGTAGTTCTGCTGGGCTTGCTTGTTGAAGACCATCACTTCCTCGAACCAGAGCAAGTGATCGGTGTTGGCCTCGTAGACGCGGATCTTGGCGTTGGTCGCGGCCTTGTTTCCGCTCAGGCCGACGGGGCGAACGTTGAGCCAGTGCTGCGCCGGCAAGTCGTTGCGATAGAGGGCGACCTGGCGGCTGGGGTCCACGTCGGAGAACGCCATCAGATCGAGGTCGCCGTCGCTGTCGACGTCGCCGAAGGCAAAACCGCCGTCGACGCTCGCTTCCGCCTGGCGCGTGATGCGGCCCCAGGCGTCGTTCTGAAACGCGAAGTGGCCGCCCCCGGTGCCGCGCAACACGTGGAAAAAGTAGCGGCCGTCGATCAGGATGTCGGCGACGCCGTCGTTGTCGAGATCGGTGACGGTGGCCAATCCCCAGAGCGCGTACTGGGATGAGCCGGTCACGCCCGTGACGGCGTTGGACAGCGCGCTGAAGGAGCCGTGACCGTCGTTCACGTAGATGACCTCGGGGAACTTGCGGTCCTCGAGGCCGATCACGTCGACGTCGCCGTCCTGGTCGACGTCGCCGGCGCCGAGGATCGCCAGGTGGTCCGTCTTCAGGCCGATCTCGGTGGTTTTTTCCACGAGGTTGCCGCTGCCGTCGTTGATCAGAGCGCGCGCTCGCCCGTAGTCCTCTCCGCCCGGCGCGCCGTAGCCGCCCCAGTTGATCAAAAGATCGAGGTCGGTGTCGCCGTCGAGGTCGGCGAACATCACGCCCGCGTCGAGCGCGTTGCCCTGGGGTTGCGCGATCAGCGCGCTGTCTTCTTCGAAGTTCCCTTTGCCGTCGCCGTAGTCGACCTTGAAGTTGGGGCCCTGGCAGCTCCGCACCCAGTCGAGCTTGCCGTCGCGGTTGAGGTCGACGAGCGCCTCGGAGCGCGACTGATTGCCGCCGCGCGTGTTGCCGTCTCCCGCGTCGGTGAATTGCAGGCTCGTGCTGCCGGCCGCGGTCTTGTTCAGCCACCATTTGGCGCCGCCGTCCTGGTAGGTGACGTTCATGTCGACCTTGCCGTCTTCGTCGACGTCGAGGCAATTGTGGATCTCGCTCGTGGGGTAAATGCCGCCCGCGGCGCTGAACTTTCCCGTCCCGTCGTTGAGGGCGGCGAGGGCCTCGCCGTGGTGATCCGAGAGGAACAGATCGAGATCGCCGTCGTGGTCGAGGTCGACGAAGGTGAGGCCGCTCAACCACCAATCGGCGGTCTTGGTGTCGCGCAGGGCCTGGATTCCGCTCGCGGCGGTGACGTCGGTGAAGGTTTGAGCCGCGGCGTTTGCGCTGGTCGCGACGCAGGCCAGGATCAGAGCGAGGGGCGCGCGTTTCATGGTGCGGCCATGGGGCGACCCGCGCGTTTGGATCACGGTTTTTTACCGTGGCGTTTTTCGTGATCCGTTCTGCCCCGGGTCCCCATCAGCGCTCTGCCCGATGCGAAGGCTCACGAACCTTCTCGGTACCGCTCTGTCCGCGCTCTGGCTCGCAATCGCCTGCGGAAACTCTGACCCCGCAGCCGCCGCGGGCCCGGGCGGAGTCGGGGGCATCGGGGGCACTGCCGGCAGTGCGGGCACGGGGGGCGGCGTCGGCGGCGGCGGAAGCGCCGGTGCCGCGGGGTCGAGCTCGGGTCGCGGGGGCAGCGCAGATTCCGGAGCGCCGGACGGCAGCGACGCGTCGGATTCTGCAGGCGGAAACGCCGGGACCGCGTCGGGGGGCGACGGTGGTCTCACGAAGCCGGGGACGGAGCCGCCGATCGGTCCGGGACCTTATGCCGGGATGCGCCCGGTGGCGGGGACGCCGGCCAGCATCGGCAACACACGGATCTTCGACGACCTCGCCGGGCTGATCTGGAATCCGACGGCGCAGGAGCTTTTGTTCGTCGTCGGTCAGAACAACAAGATCCTGCGCTATCGGGTCGGCCGATCCGACGCCGAGAACTTCGACGTGATGCGCCCCGGTGCCGAGCACCAGGACGACATGAAGGGGCTCGACTTCGGTCCCGATGGCGCGCTGTGGGTGTGCGAGGCGCGCTACGCGTTGCCAAAGCGTGTTTCGCGCTCGGAGGGCGCTTACGACCGCCCCGTCACGGTGGTCGATCACTGGCAAGCGACGGAAGGCAGCGCAGCGCAGGACTTCACGTCGCCCTGGTACATCGCGGTGCGCTGGGACGGGAACGCGTACTTCACGGACACGCCGCACCGCTACAGCGGCGAGCCGAACAAGCGCCTGTTTCGCATCGATCCCGCGGGGAAGCTGAGCTTGCTCAAGGTTTACGCCAAGGACTCCGATCTGAGCGAAGGCGGGGCGTACGGCATCGCGCTCGCGCCGAATCAGCGCGCGTTTTACATCAGCACCTGGAATCACCCGGGGTACCCAGAGCTCGTCCGCTTCGATCTCGCGCGGGACGGAGCGGTGGCGAAGGAGACGCTCGTGATGACGGACCAGGACGGCCCGATTCAATCCGTGGACGGTCTGTGCGTCGATCAGGCGGAGAATCTCTTTCTCTGCACGGGCGGCGGCGGCGTGCGCATGTACAGCCCGGCCGGCGCCTTCCTCGGCAGCATCGACGTGCCGGGCGCGACCGATTGCAGCTTCGGCGGCGCCGACATGAAGACGCTGTTCGTCGCGACCAGCGGCAGCGTCGCGGGCGACAAGAACCTCTACCAGGTTCCCATGAGCATCCCGGGGTTGCCATGAAGCTCGGTCGCGTCGCGATCGTGGGCGCCGTCGCGGTGGTGTGCGGGTGCACCGGACACTTGCTGGAACCCGGGGGATCGGATCCATCGTCCGATCCGAACAACCCGAACAACCCGAACAACCCGAATGACCCGAACAACCCGAATAACCCCAACAACCCCAACAATCCGGACGGCGGGGCGCCGTTCGATCCGGCGCAGTGCGGCGCGCCGCCCGCGCGCATCGTGCGGCTGTCGAAGGCCGAGATTCAGAACTCGGTGGCGGACCTCCTGGGCACGACGCGAGCCGTCGACCTGCCCGACGACGCCAAGTTTCTCAACTTCTCGTCCAACGCTCAGGCGCTGGTCACGTCGCCGTTCGGAAATGCCTTGAAGACCACGGCCGAGGCATTCGCGGCCGATTTTCGCGCGTCCGTGAAGCTCACGGAGTTCGGCAGCGACTGCGCAGCGAGCGACTCCAGCGCCCGGACCTGCGCGAGCAAGTTCATCGAGAAATACGGCAAGAAAGCATTTCGACGTCCGCTCGAGCAGGGCGAAATCGACGGCCTGCTCGCCGTCTATGACGCAGGCCGTGAGACGGGCACGGACGGCGACGTCCAGGATCGCTTCAGGGCCGGCGTGGACTACACGCTGCGCGCCATTCTGCAGTCCCCCGATTTCGTCTATCGAACGGAGCTCGGCGACGCGAGCCCCGGCGCGGCGGTGGTCACGAAGCTGACCCCGTACGAAGCCGCTTCTTCGCTGTCGTACCTGCTCACGGCTTCGCCGCCCGATCAGACGTTGCTCGACGCGGCGGCCGCCAACGAGCTCGCGACGCCCGACGCGCTCGAGGCGCAGGCGCGCCGCTTGCTCGCCGCGCTGCCCGATCGCTTCACCGCGCTCGAGCGGCGCTTCGTCCGCGAGTGGCTGGGCATCGACTTCGGCGCGCCGGCCTGGGACAAGGACACCAAGATCTTTCCGCTGTACTCGGCGGAGCTGAAGAGCGCGATCGACGAGGAGACGAACCTCTACCTCGACGACTGGGTCGCTCGAGGCCCGACCTTGACGTCGCTTCTGACGCGCACCGATACGTTCGTGAACTCGATGAACGCGCCGCTCTACGGGCTCACGGCCGGTCCGGGCCCGATGACCAAGGTCGCGCTCGATCCCGCCGAACGCTCGGGGATCCTGACGATGCCGGCGTTTCTCGGCACGCTCGCGCACGGCGATTCGAGCTCGCCGATCCTGCGCGGCGTCGCCATTCGCCGCAGCGTGATGTGCCTGACGGTCCCTGCGCCCCCGCCGAACGTGCCGCAGCTCCCGCCGGTGACCGACACCAGCTACACCACGACCCGCGATCGGGTCGAAAAGCACGTGGCGCAAGGCGGCTGCAGCAGCTGCCACGACAAGATCAATCCGATCGGCTATCCGTTCGAGAGCTACGACGGCCTCGGCGTCTTCCGCACCGTGGAAAACGGCTATCCCGTCGATCCCTCGGGCGCGATCGTCGCCTCGAAGTCGTCCGATCGCACGGTCGAGGACGCGATCGAGCTCACCCAGGCACTGGCAGAGAGCGCCGAAGTAGAGGAGTGCTTCAGCCGCCAGGTGTTCCGCACGACCTTCGGACGGCAAGACACTTCCAAGGACGAATGCTCGGTGCGCGCAGCGACCGCCGCCTATCAGGCCAAGGGGCTCGATGCGAGGGAGGTCCTGATCGCGCTGATCAAGTCAGAAACCTTCAGCGAGCGGTTCCGCGAATGAAAAAGCTCTCGATTTCACGGCGCGCGTACCTGAAAACCTTCGCGGGCCTGTCCGCCGTGGCGGCCGCGCAATTCTCGGGCCTCTTGCGCAGCGCCTGGGCGGCGGATCCGTCGCGCCTGCGTTTGATCGTGATCACGCAGCCGCACGCGAACACCAAGTACTGGGCGCCGCGCATGCCGGGCGGCGCGCTGGCGACGAACGGCCAGACCGGCTGGACCCTGGATTTCGACACCGGCGTCACCGATCTGAAGCCGATGGAGAAGCACAAGGATTCGCTGGTGATCGTCGACGGCCTCGACTTCTGCTGCACTTTTCGCGCGGGTTCCACGGGCAGCCTCGGTCACCAGTCCGCGATCGGAGCCATCACCGGCAGCGACTTGAAGACGACGGAAGACCGCCGGCCGCGCGGCGCATCGATCGACATCGCGCTCGCCAGCTTTCTCAAGGTCGAGCCGAAGGTCTTCAAGTTCTACGCCGCGATGAACAGCCACGACGCTGCCGGCAACGCGTACGGCGTCGTCGGTGTTCCGTACGACAATTTCACGGCAGTCTCGAAGGCGTACAAGGAGCTCTTCAGCACGCTGTCGACCGGTACCACGCCCGACCCCAAGGCCGCGGCGCGGCTCGCCGCGGAACGCTCGGTGCTCAAGTACCTGAACGACGAGGCCAAGACTCTGCGAAGCCGCCTCGCCGCGCCCGAAAAGCTCAAGCTCGATCAACACCTCGAAACCCTGAGCCTGATGGAGCAGAAACTGGTGCCGAAGACGCCGGGCGTCGCTTGCACCAAGCCGGCGGCGCCGCCCGGACCCGACGACGACCGCAACGTCGAGGAGGTCGATCGCTACGGCATCGTCAACACCTTCATCGCGACCTTGCTCGCCTGCGACATGACGCGCGTGGCGACCTTTCACATGAACTCGCAGGGGATGGACTGGCTCTCGCTGAACGGCTCGCTGCTCCCCGAGGACGAGCGCGGCGACATCCACAACAACATCGCCCACATGATGAAGAGCAACGACGACACCTCGATCCGCAAGGTGGCGCTCGTGCACAACTTCTACGCGACGCAGGTCAGCGGGCTCTGCGACCTCTTGAAGACGATCGACGACGGCGACGGAAAAACCGCGTACGACAACAGCATCATCCTCTGGACGAACGAGCTCGGCGATCCGGTCAATCACCTGCCGTACAACGTGCCGTTCGTGCTTGCGGGCGGTGGCGGCAGCTGGGCCAAAGGCCGCTATTTGAGCTACGGGAAAGACAAGACGAACCCGCACAACGGGCTCTTGGTCTCGGTCTTGAACCAGTTCGGGATGAATCTGTCGACGTTCGGGGACTCCGAGTTCAGCGGCGAGCTCCCCGGACTGTGAAGCTCAGAGAGCTGACGCGCCCGCCCGGAAACCATTACACTGTTTCGGGAAGGTTGGGCCATGGAGCGCGCGGGAATGCGGCGGTCGTTCGTCTTGGTACTTTTTTTCGGCGCGGGTTGCGAAACGCTGGTCGGTGTCGAATCGAAGAAGTCTGAAAACCCCCGTGATGCGTCTGTCGCGGGTTCCGGGGGCGACTCGTCGGGCGGGAACGCTGGGTCGAACACCGGAGGCAGCGCTGGGCGTGACGCCAGCGACGCTCCCGCCGACGCGTCCGGGGGAAGCGCCGGACGCGAGGCGAGCAGCGATGCTCCCGCCGAAACGACCGGAGGAAGCGCCGGAGCAGGAGCTACCGGCGGCACCTCGGACGGTAGCGATGCGCCCGTCGTGCCGGCGAGCGAATGCCCGCGCGAGTTCGAGCTATCAGCCTTCGCAGACCCCGTTGCGATTGCCGCCGGGCCCGACGGTAACCTCTGGTTCGCCGAATCGGGGCTGGCAAAGATCGGGAAAATCGAGCTATCGGGAAGAGTCACCGAGTTTGGTCCCACGAGCCCCCTCCCGTCTTCCATCACCGCCGGTGAGGACGGCGCTCTCTGGTACGTCACCCGCGTGGACCGCGTCCTCCCTGGTCGGGTCGGCCGAATCTCGACGAGCGGTTCGATCCAGGAATGGCCGCTCGATGGGGCTCCGGTTCAAATCGCGAAAGGCCCGGACGGGAACGTCTGGTTTACTTACGTTAGCGGCAGGGTCGGAAAGATCACCTCCGCAGGCGAGGTGACTTCGTACGACGTGCCCTCCCCGGACGGCGCACCCCCCGGCGACTTCATCGGCATCACGAGCCACGTCGATGGCAACCTCTGGTTCGTCGAGCAGAGGGGGTTCGAAAACTACGGTCCGAGCTACATCGTCAGTGCGACGCCAGGCGGTTCGATGCGCGAGTTTCCGCTACGGAGACCCCGTTCCGAACGTCCGCGTTCAGCATCGTCAGCGGACCCGACGGCGCTCTCTGGTTCACCGAAGTGACCGGGATCGGTCGCTTGACCACGTCCGGAGCGCACACGCGTTTCTATGCCAATTCCTACTCGGGCTACGTCGATCTGGAGTTCGATCGTAACGGGAATCTCTGGCTCACCGACAATCCGCAAAATCGCCTTGGCCGCATGTCTCCCGAGGGCGTATACGAGTGGTTCCCGCTTCCTCACGCAAACAGCCACCCGAACGAGATCGCGCTCGGGCCCGACGGAAACCTCTGGTTCGTCGAGAGAGAGGGCAATCGGATCGGGCGCATGAATCCGGCCTGCAGGCCGTAAGTCGTGGTCGCGTTGCTGATCGAGCGGCTACTGCGGCGCGGCCGTTTTCCAGTGGTCGGGGCCGGGATCCGCGCCGCTCGCCGCCGCCGCGAGCCGCTCGACGAAGTGCGGCCACCCGACGGCATGCTTCTTCGCCTCGCCGGGTGACAGCCCGGAGTGCTCGAGCTCGACGCGCGTTCCCCGGCCGCTCGGCACCAAGCGAACGACGAGCCGCGTCGCGCCCGGAGGCATCGCCTCGTTGCCGGCCTCGCCCCAGGCGATTTCCAGAAGGCTCGGGCGCTCGACTCGAACGTAGTGGCCACGGATGATCACGCCGTTGATGTCGACGGCGAACAAGCCGCCCGCTCGCGCCTCGAGGCGCGCGAAGTCGCCCATCCAGCGCACGAGCAGCTCCGGGTCGACGAAGTAGTCGAAAACGCGGTCGGGTGCGGCGGCGATTTCGATCGAGGTTCGATAGGTCTCGCTCACGGCTTCTTCTCGATCTCGTCCTTGAGCGCCCGCAGCCGCGGCTCCCAGAAGCTCTGCACGAATTCCCGAACCGGCGCGAAACCCTCGATCCGGATCGCGTACACGCTGCGCGTGCCGACCTTGCGCGCCTCGACCAGCCCGGCTTTGTCGAGCACGGCCAGGTGCTGAGAGACGGCCTGCTGCGTTACGTCGACGTGAGCCGCGATCTCGCCGACCGCGCGCGGTCCGTCGCGCAGCAACCGCAGGATCTCCACGCGGCGGGGTTCGCCGAGCGCCTTGAGCGCGACTGCAGTAAATCGGTCCGTTCGTTTCACAAGTGGAGACTTGTGTATCACGGCAGCGCGTGTTACTCCACAAGTCGTCACTTGTGGAGGAATCATGACCACGATTCAGCATGAAATCCGCGCAAAATGCCGGCCCGAGCGGGTCTGGGCCCTGCTTTCCGACCTCGAAGCCGTGCAGCGCTACAACCCCACGGTGCGCGCCGCGTCGGTGCAGAGCCAAAAGCGTTCGGGCATCGGCGCGCTGCGTGCGTGTGAGCTCGAGCCGAAGGGTCGCGTCGTCGAACGCGTGACTCACTGGGAGGACGGGCGAGCCGTCGGGCTCGAGATCGCCGAGAGCGATTGGCCGATCCACTTCATGCGCTGGGTGACGCGGCTGGAGCCCGAGGGCAGTGGAACCCTCATCACGCAGCAGCTCGAGTATCGGGTGAAATTCGGACCCGCCGGGTGGCTGCTCGATCGCCTCGTTATGAGGCGCAAACTGACGGCGACGCTCGACCTCGTCTTCGCCTCGCTGGTCGAGCACGCTGAAAACGGCGGGTGACCTGTCGTGGGCGGGCGCCGCCGAACGTCTCCTTTTCATCCACCCGAGGAGATCGCGATGTCACGAGCCTTCGTCTGGTTTCACAACAACAGCGACAAGCCCAAGGAATCCAAAAGTTTTTACGAAAAGCTTCTGAGCTGGAAAGCCTCGGACGGCCCGGCCGGAATGACCATGTTCGCCGGCGATCAGGGGCCGTTCGCGGGCCTCGGCACGAACGACGGCGAGGCCACCGGGTGGCTGCCCTACGCCCAGGTCGACGACGTCGACGCCGCCACCAAGCAGGCGCTCAAGCTGGGCGCGACGTTGCTCAAGAAGAAAACGCGGGGCCCCGCAGGCGAGTTTTCGGTCGTCCGCGACCCGGGAGGATCGGCGATCGCGCTCTGGCAGAAAGCGTGAAACGGATGACGGTGCTCAACAACTCGATTCACATCGATGCGCCGCCCGAAAGCGTCTGGGCGGTGCTGGCGCGCCTGGACGCGCTTCAGCACTACGACCCGGGGATTGCCAGCAGCGAGGTGCAGTCGGCCCACGCCGAAGGGGTCGGTGCGTCTCGTCACTGTGATCTGCGCGACGGCGGATGGTTTCGAGAGAAAGTAACGGTCTGGGAGCCGCACCGGGAACTGGAGCTCGAATTGCACGACTGCACGTTGCCGGTGCTGCGCCTCCGTCATCACTACACCCTGACGGCGGACGGTTCTGGCACGCGCGTCGAGCAGCGCCAGGAGTATCAGTTGAAGTACGGACCGCTCGGCGCTCTGCTCGACGTGCTCGTGGTGAGGCGAAAATGGGACGCCGGCATCAAGCGCTTCTTCGCGGGGCTGAAAGACTTCGTCGAGAAGCGGTATCCTGAGCCGAGTTGACCTACGCGCTGCTCATTTACCGGACATTCCCAGCTTCCGCACCGATGCCCGAGCTCGAGGAACGAGCCGCGCTCGCGGGGCACCGTGCGCTCCAGGCCGAGGCTTCCGCCCGCGGCGAGCTCCACGAGGTGGCTCGCCTAGACGAACCAGCCACGGCGCGCACGGTGCGGCCGCGGGCCGGCGCGCACGACGTGACGGATGGTCCGTTCATCGAAACCAAGGAATGGTTGATCGGCTTTTACGTCGTCGACTGTGAGAGCGAAGAGCAGGCGCTGGCGCGCGCGCGGCAGATCTGTCCTGACTCCGGGCACGCGATCGAAGTGCGGCCCGTCAGCTGGCGCTTCCAGCCGTGAGCCCGCCGCTCTACGCTGATCTGCTGCGCGAGCTCTACCCGCGTGTGCTCGGAAAGACGCTCGGGCTCACGCGGACGTTGCCCGACGCGGAAGATGCCGTTCAGGATGCGCTCGAGCGCGCGCTCAGAAGCTGGCCCGAGACCGGGGTTCCGGACTCGCCCGAGGCGTGGCTGATCACCGTCGCCGCCAATGCCTACCGCGACCGGCTGCGCCGGGGGCGGCGCGAAGAGCCGCATACCGACGCGCTCGAAGCGCTCGCACAGATGAGCCCCTGGGTCAGGATCGCGGTCGGCGAGGCCGAGGTCGTGCGCGGATGGAAGGACGAGCTTTTGCGCCTGCTGTTCGCCTGTTGCCACCCCGCCCTCGACGACGGCGAGTGCGCGGCGCTGGCGCTCGCCACGGTCGTCGGTCTCTCCACCAGCGAGATCGCTTCGGCGTTCGTGGTGGCGCCGCGCACCATGGAGCAACGGCTCACCCGAGCGCGGCAGCGCCTGCGCGAGCGCGGCGACTACGACGGCGCGGCTCCCCGCGAGTCTCACGATCGGGTCGGCGCGGTGCTCCGCGCCATTCACCTGTTCTTCAACGAAGGTTATTGGTCGACGCGCGACGAGGCACCGATTCGAGCGGAGCTGTGCCGGCTCGCGATCGGCCTCGCGCGCTCGCTGCTGGAAGCTTTCCCGAGCTCGCCGGAAGCGGCGGGGCTGCTCGCGCTGCTCCTGCTCCACGATGCGCGCCGCGATGCCCGTCTCGATCGAGACGGCAACCCGGTCCGGCTGCCGGAGCAGGATCGAGAGCGCTGGGATCACGCCGCGATCGCCGCCGCCACGGCGCTGCTCGAACGCGCGCTCGAAAGCGAGCAGCCCGGTCCGTTCCAGATCGAGGCCGCGATCGCGGCGCTGCACTGCCGTGCGCGGAGCGCGGCGGACACTGACTGGAAGGAGATCGCCGCGCTCTACGCGCTGCTGGAACGCTTCCGCCCGATCCCGGCGGTGCGCGTCAATCGCGCCTTCGCCCTGGCGCGCGCCGAGGGGCCGGCCCTCGGGCTCGCGCTGATCGACGCCACCGACATCGCCGGCGTTGCGAGCTACCCCTACGTGCACCTGGTGCGAGGGACGCTGCTCGGCGAGCTCGGCCACGACGACGAAGCGCGCGAAGCGCTGGTGCTCGCGGAGCAGCACGCGCATAACGCGCAGGAACGCGAGCAGATCAAAAAGAAGCTCGAGGAGCTGCCGGTGCCGGACGCAGGCTCACTCGAATGAAGCAAAAAGGCCGTCGAGGCACCCGTTCCAGCCTTGCTCGTGGTCCGCGCGCGTCTGCTCGCTGTCGATGCGCTCGTGGATCACGATCACCTCGGTTTTGCCGTCACGCGGCTCGAAGCGCACGGTCACTCGCGAGCGCTCGCTACGCGAGCCGGGGCGTTCGACCTCCCAGCTGTAGACGAGTACTCGCGGCGGCTCGACGACTTCGAATGTGCCGCAGATGAAGAGCACGCTGCCGTCGGGCAGCCGGTTGCCGAGCCGGTAGGCGCCGCCCACGCGCAGGTCCACCTCCGCGCTCGAGCACGTGACCGGCCTCGGCCCCCACCAGCGCAGCAGCTGCTCGGGTTCGGTCCAGGCCTCGAAGACGCGCGCGACCGGCGCGTTGATCGTGCGGCGGACGACCAGCGCGAGATCGCCGTTCACGGAGGCTCCTTCACGCTGCCTTCGAGATGGGCAGCGAGCTGGTCGAGGGTGTCGCGCCAGAACCAGCGATGGTGCTCGATGAACTCGTTCGCGCTGTCGAGCCCCTCCGGAGTGAGCTCACAGCGCTGAAAACGCCCGTCGCGCTCGCGGCGCAAAAGACCCGCGTCCTCCAGCACGTCGAGATGCTTCGAAACCGCGGCCAGCGAGATCGAGAACGGGGCGGCAAGCTCGCCGACCGATCCCGGACCGCGCGCGAGCCGCGCCACGATGCGCCGCCGTGTGGTGTCGGAGAGGGCATGGAAGACCGCATCGAGACGCTCCTCGTGCTTGGCCAGCGCGCGCCTGCTTGACATCGGGCTCTCCACAACGTTTAACAGAATGGTTGAATATCGTCAAAGCCCGAAAGGACCGACTCATGGCCAAAATCCATCAAGAAGTGACGTTTTCGGCGGCGCCCGAGCGTGTCTACCGGGCGCTCCTCGACTCGGCACAGCACGCCAAGTTCACCGGCGCGCCGGCCGAAATCGGCGCCAGCGCGGGCGACGCTTGGTCGGCCTACGGCGGCAAGATTTTCGGCCGCCAGCTCGAGCTCGTGGACGGGGTGCGCATCGTACAAACCTGGCGCGCCGGCAACTGGCCCGACGGCGTTCACTCGCTAGTGAGATTCGAGCTCGTCCCCGAGGGCGGGAAGACGAAGCTCGTGCTCGATCACGACGCGGTGACCGACGAACAGGCGCCGCACCTCGAAGGCGGATGGCCGAAGATGTACTGGGAGCCGTTGCGGAAGTATCTCGAGTCCTGAGCGGCCGCGGATCGCGCGATTTTCGACGGTAGGCCGCGCCTTCCGCCGAGTTCAGCCTTCGAGAGCGCGACGGCGGCTAGGTCGTGCAGCGCGAGATCATCCACATCGCCTGATCGTCTCGGTCCATCGCGATCGAAATGATCGCACCCCATTCGAATCGCCAACGGCTGTTTTGCGAAAAGGAAACGCGCGGCCGAACCCTTTACTTGAGCGATGTCGCGCTCAGGGTTGCTCGTGCTTTCGATCCCCGCGTTGCTCGTCGGCGGGGTCGCGATCGGTTGCGGGGACGACGGTGAAGCGCCCGCCGGCGCGGCGGCCCGCGGCGGGAGAGGCGGCGTAGCGGGTAGCGCTTCCCCGGGCGGCGCGGCTGGGCAGGGAGGCAGCGCGGTCGGCGGCGCGGCGGGATCCAGCGGTGCCTCCGGAGTCGGCGGAACTGGCGGCTCGAGTGGCTCGAGCGGTGGCACCGACGGCAACGACGGCAGCGCCGGTTCGAGCGGCAGCGCGGGAGCCGCTGGCACTGATGGGAGCGGCGGCAGCGCTGGCGACGCCGGCACCGGCGGCACCGGCGGCGCGGGTGGCGCGGGTGGCACGGCCGGCTCGGCGGGCACGGGCGCCACCGGGGGAAACACGGGTGGCAGCGGCTTCTATCACATGGAACGGATCAACCGCGGTCTGGTCGCGGTGCGGACCAACTCCGGCAACTACGTCGGCTTCCGCATGTTCGGCTTCGAGTACGACGCCGCCAATCCCGGCAACGTCGCGTACGACGTTTATCGCGACGGCGCGAAGATCGCGACCGTGACGAACAGCACGAACTACCAGGACGCGAGCGGCAGCGCTTCGTCGACGTACACGGTGCGCGCCGTGATCGGCGGCGTCGAGGGCGCGCCTTCGGAGACCGCACGCGTCTGGAACCAGCAGTACCTGCGCGTGCCGCTGCAGATCCCGCCGGGCGGCACGACTCCGGGTTCTCCGCAATGCGAAACGGCGAACGAGGCGTACACCTACAGCGCCAACGACGGCAGCGTCGGCGACCTGGACGGTGACGGCACCTACGAGATCGTCCTCAAGTGGGATCCCTCGAATGCCAAGGACAACTCGCAGTCCGGCTGCACCGGCAACGTGTACGTCGACGCGTACAAGCTCGATGGCACGCGGCTCTGGCGCATCGATCTCGGCCGCAACATCCGCGCCGGCGCGCACTACACGCAGTTCGTCGTTTACGACTTCGACGGCGACGGCAAGGCCGAAATGGCCGTCAAAACCGCGCCCGGCACCCGGGACGGCACCGGTCAGCTGCTCCGCCTCGGCCCCGCCGCGAACGACGATGACAACGCCGACTACCGCTCGGTGAGCAACGCCAGTGGCCGCACCGGCTACGTGCTGACCGGCGCGGAGTACCTCACGGTCTTCAACGGCCAGACCGGCGCCGAGCTCGCGACGGTGGCGTTCGACCAGGCGCGCGGAACGGTGAACTCGTGGGGCGACAACTACGGCAATCGCGTCGACCGCTTCCTCGCCACCGCGGCCTACCTCGACGGCACGGGGCTCCCGAGCTTCATCATGGCGCGCGGCTACTACACGCGGACCACGCTCACGGCCTGGAACTTCAGGGGTGGCCAGCTCACGCGGCTCTGGAAGTTCGACAGCAACTCGACTCCGAACGACGGCGCGGGCCACCCGTACACTGGTCAAGGCTCGCACAGCATGACGGTCGCCAACGTCGACGGCGATCCGGGCCAGGAAATCATGTACGGCGCGATGGCCGTCGACAACACGGGCGCCGGCCTGTGCTCGACGGGTTTCAACCACGGCGACGCCGAGCACGTGAGCGATCTCGTGCCGTCGCGGCCGGGTCTCGAGTTCTTCATGTGCAACGAGGACGGCGAGCACCCCGCCTACCACCTGCGCGACGCGCGCACGTGCCAGATTCTCGAGCAAGGCCCCATCAATGGCGCCGACACCGGACGCTGCGTGGCGGGCGACATCCTCGCCAGCAACGCCGGGGCGGAAATGTGGTCCTCGAGCGTCGATGGGCTGCTCTCCGCCACGAACAATCAGAACCTCGGAGGCAAGCCGCCCTCCACGAATTTCCTGGTCTGGTGGGATGCCGACGAGACGCGCGAGCTCGAGGACGCCAATCGCATCGACAAGTACGGCGCCGGCCGGCTGCTCACGGCCGACGGCGTCACCTCGAACAACGGCACCAAATCGACGCCCACGCTGACGGCCGACCTCTTCGGCGACTGGCGCGAAGAAGTGGTCTGGCGCGAGACCAACAACTCAGCGCTCCGCATCTACACGACCATCAACGTCACGACCCGACGCATCTACACCCTGATGCACGATCCGCAGTACCGGATGCAGGTCGTCGGCGAGCAGACCGGATACAACCAGCCGCCCCACCCCGGCTTTCACATCGGTAGCGGCATGGTCAACGCGCCCACGCCGGACATCCAGGTCCGCTGAGTTCAGGGAGCCACACGCGTTTCGGCGCGGGCGTCTTGCCCGGACCAGCACAGGTCGGCGCGTGCCGATCGAGCGCGGTTCACCGCATGTTTGTGCTTGCCGGAGCCACGAAAGGCGCCATGATTTCAGCGCCATGACGGGCGCTTCGGGGTGGTTTTTGGGCGTTCTAGGCTTCTTGTCGATCTGCGCTTCGTGCGGCGGGCACGCGCGCCTGGACAGCAGCGGAGGTGGCGCGACGGGCGGGTCCGGAGGAACAGACGCGGCGGACGCAGCCGGGGCTCGCGGCGGATCCGGCGGCTCGGCAGGTTCCGGCGGAAGCGGCGGGTCTACGGCGATCGACGCTGCAAGCGCGAGCTGCGAGTGCCCCGAGGCCGACTTCGGAATCGAAATAGTTCCGAACGGCGCGCGGCTGACGTTCACGCCGCCAGTTGCCGGTGCCGAGTGCGCGGGCGGACCGCTGCGCGGACAGGCAAGAGACGTGTGCGGCTCGATCAGTCTGCAGACGTCGGCGTGCGCGACGCGGGACGGCGGCAAACCATGTCTAGAGCTCTCGCCGCAGGAGGTGAAGTACGTCGACGCGAACGGCACCGTATTTCTCGGCTCGATGGTCGAGATTCACGTGGACCAAACGGGTACGTTCTCGGACCCGGCCAAAATACTCGCCGGAAGCTACTCGGCGCGGCTCACTTCCGAGGGCAGCGAGATGACCATTGGTGGTCGCTTCGTGCTTTGCGGTTTCCTCGTGAGGTCGCTGATTCCATGCTGATGACGGCGCTGTCGACCGCGCCCGCCTGACGGACTATCATGTCGTGGTTGGTCATGCGTGCTTCGCCCCTGGCCGCGGCGTTCTGCTTTGTCGTCATCGGTTGTGGCGAAACGACGAATTCACCAGCGCCCGCGGACGGCAGCGCCGGCTCCGGTGGTTCGAGCGGCACCGGCGGCTCCAGTGGCTCGAGCGGTACTGTGGGCAGTGGCGGGTCGGTGGGCGCCAGCGGAAGCAGTGGTGCTGGTGGTACTGGAGGAGCCAGTTGCACGCCCGCATGTGGTGAAGCGCGCGCTTGCTGCAGCTCGGCTTGTACCAATCTCCAAAATGATCCCAGAAACTGCGGTCGTTGCGGTCGAACATGCGACAATAACCAGCTCTGCACCGGCGGCGACTGTGTCAGCCCGCCCTGCGAGACCAGCTGCGAGGCCGGGACGAGCTGCTGCGGTGCCGAGTGCTGCGGTGCGGGTCAACTCTGTTGCGACACGCAGGGACCGGTCGAGATCGGTCCGCGCTGTACCGCGCCGGACAATCGTGGCACGTGCCCCATGGGCTGCGCGCCGCTTTGCAAGTGCGTTGCTCCGGATACACCGATCGCAACCGCGTGGGGCGAAGCTCCGATTGCCTCGCTCAGGGTCGGCGACCTGGTTTACAGCGTGGACCGAGGCAGCGTGAGGCTCGTTCCGATCCTTCGCACGCGCCAAGTCCCGGCGAAGAATCACCGCGTCGTGCGGCTCACTCTGGCCACCGGTAGCGTCCTCGAGATCAGCGCACTGCACCCGACCGCGGACGGACGCAGTATCGGCCAGCTCCGCCAAGGAGACTTGCTCGACGGTGTTGCGATCCGAGGCGCCGAGACAATCCCCTACGAGCACGCCGCGACGTACGACATTCTGCCCGACTCCGACAGCGGGACCTATTTCGCGGCGGGAGTGCTCCTGGCCAGCACGCTCGCCGAAGTTCACTGTGCAGGCGGCGGGCAACCCGCTTGGTCCTGCGTGACCACTGGCTGCGTGCAGACGGGCGGACGGCAGCTCTGCGCGTCCGGCACGTACGGTCCACCGCAGTGCGAGCAACACAGTAGGCCGTAAGAGCAAAGGCTATGGGCCGGGTCACACGATCCGCCGGCTTGAACGGTGCCAGTGCCACACGTGTGGTTGATGCACACGCAACTCGGAACGATGATGGAACAGGTGGCACCGCAGGGGACTCGCGGAGGGATCGGATCATTTTGCGCGATGCACGCTCCGCAGCAGCCGCTCTGTGGCCGGAAGACGCAGTCCTGATCCGTCTCACAGGCTCCTAGCCCGGCATCCGAGCGCCCAGCGTCCTCGGGCGGACAGGCGCGTTGGGTGCAGAACCACTGGCCATTCGAGCACGCGCAGGTGTTACAGCCGTCGTTGCAGATCGTGCGCGACGTGCAACCGGGCATCGGCGCGCACGCGTTTCCCCCGCCTCCTCCGGCACCGCTCGTGCCCGAGCTTCCTCCCGTGTCACTGCCGGCCGTCCCCCCGCCTCCTCCTGAACCTCCGGACGTGTCCGGCTGATTCGATGTCGAGGAGGTGCTGCCTCCGCAAGCGAACGCGATAGCCGCGCCCAAGACGAGCAAAGAATTCAAGCGCATGTTTCGTCCCTCCTGGGCAACGATCTTAGCATCGCCTGGGACGCAGCAGCGCGATCCCGATCGCCAGCGCGGGGCGCGATCCAGAGTGCTCAGGTGCCTGCCCGAGAGGGCTCGAATCCGTGCCGGCGCTCTTCGCGGTACCCCGGCCGAACCGTGCTCTCGCGCGCTTCCGTCAGCTTCGCGAGCACGAAGGCGCCGACGGCCATCACCAAGTCGCGAACGGCGACGTCGAAGTAATGGCCCGTCATGACCAGGTTCACGGCAATCGCGACGAGCCATGCCGCCACCACGTAGGCGCCGATACGGGTAAGCCGACTCAGCACCAGAATACCGGCCACGATTTCGATCACGCCTACGATCGACATGAAGGTCTGTGGCGAAAACGGCAAGGCACGCACCACGAGTGGATTCAGGTACTGTTTCCAGTCCGTGAGCAGATTGGTGAATTTATCGAGCCCTGCGACGATTGGCACCAGGCCGTAGACCAGCCGTAACGTCCACCACGATTTGTCGAGCTTTTCGTCCAACATGACGGTGCTCCTTCGCACGAACGTTCCTGCATTCTTTGGGCCAGTTGCCAGGCGGTCGTCACAACGACTTCAAGTATTCGACCAGGTCGGTCTTTTCCGCCGCGGTCAAGCCGAGCGTCATGTGCGAATCGTAGTGATCGACCACGGCCGCCAAGGTCGCCGCGCTGCCGTCGTGGAAATAAGGTGCATGCTGCCACAGCGCGCGCAGCGGCGTCGTGCGGTAGCGTTTGGTGGCGCTGCGCTCCGCTTGCGCGGGGTCCTGGCCGACCTCGGCAGGTTTGTGCAGGCGATCGGCAGCGTCGGTGTAAAGCGGGGGTACGTGGCACGAGGAGCACTTGGCTTTGGCGCCCTCGAACAAGGTCTTGCCACGCGCGGCGGCCGCCGCGTCGAAGGATCCCGACGGCGGTGCCGGTTTCGGAATCGAGACCTGATACGCGTACAGCGCCGGCAGCTTGGGAGTGACGAGATCCGGCTGGCGAATCACGTTCACGCCGATGCGCGGATCGACGAACTGTCCCATGCCGCCCATTTGCGTCACCGCGACGTAAGCGTTCCAGTAGGAGATCGGACCGTCGCCCGTCGATATTTCCAGAGGGACGTCCTTCAGTCCATAGATCGGCGGAATCGGCAGTGGTTTGCTGATGCCGTCCTGATTCCAGCGCGCGTCGTAGCGGCCCTTGCCCCAGCTGTTGAGATCGGCTTTCTGCGCCGCCGTAAGCGCGGGTGACAGCGCGATGATCTTGCCGGGATCGAGATCGCGATTCGCAAAGCCGTCACGACGCTTGCCGATACCGGGCTTGACCGAATTGTCGACGTCGGAGTGACAAAGCGCACAAGTCACTCCCAACTTGACGATCTTGTCGCTGGCGTCGACCTCGGCCTTCACGCCGACCACGGCGCCCAGCTTGAGCAGCGCAACCGTCGTCGCCGGAGCGTTCAGGTCGGCGCTGGCCAGAACGTTGGCCGGCACCATCTCGGAGTCGACCTTGAGCCCGACGGAAAGCGCCGTCGTTGGATTGACGGTCTGAATCACCTCGTGGAGGCGAAGCTGGTCGGTCCAGTACCGCTCGTCGCCGAAAGTGTCGTTTCTGAAGACTTCCTTGCCATCGAATTGCGTTCCGCCATCCGTGCCGCTGCTCCCGCCGCTGCCCGCGGAACCCCCGCTGCCGCTGCTGCCGCCCGAACCAGCGCTTGCATCGCTCGCCGTGCCGGCGCTTCCGGAGGTTCCGCCGCTGCCGGCGCCGGAGCTCCCCGCCGAGCCGCCTCGACCCGCGCTGCCGCCTTGACCCGCGCTGCCGCCTTGACCCGCGCTGCCGCCTCGACCTGCGCTGCCGGCTGTTATCGTGGGCGCGGTCGAGTCGTCGTCGTCGTCGCAGGCAGCGATAACGAACG
>Ga0111538_10003108_pt1 | contig 23238 bp, 18 predicted proteins | sample SoiMethybrSBSTD1_FD_79669 | JGI IMG/M metagenome (GOLD analysis project Ga0111538, IMG submission 79669) | Bulk soil microbial communities from a Populus tree surrounding site in Tennessee, USA - Soil MetaG P. TD hybrid SBSTD1 (version 2)... | ecosystem: Environmental > Terrestrial > Soil >...
ACCAGCCGACCTCGATGATGTAGGCGATGGGGTAGTGAAAGAGCTCGGGATCGTCCAGCGTCACGACGTTGATGTCGTCGGCATGGACGTCGAGAAAACTGAGGTCTTTCATGATCCGCATCAAGTTTTCCTCGGCCAGCGGATAACCGTGCACCCACGACGGCCGGCCGCCGGCCCAGTTGCCACCAGGCGCGGGGCGATAGCGCACCCGCACGAATGTGAACCGCCCGTCGTAGGGGATGTTCTTGACCGTCGGATCCCACCCGTAGAAGAACCGCCGCTGTGCGGCCGCCACTGCGGCGAGTCCCAGCATCGCCACGAGAGTCAGGCCGACGACGACGCGGCGGGCGGATCCAATGCTCACAGCTAAGCCAATCGTCGTCCGCTGACCGGGGGAGGTCAAGCTAGAATCCCGAAGCCCGATGCCGGTTCCTTATCCGCTCGCCGATCACCGCCTTGCTCAGCGTTTGGAGCGCGCCGAGGGCGAGGCCAACCGCCGATTCGTCGAGGCACGTGCCCGCGCCGAACCGTCCAGCGGCGCGAGCTGGACAGAAGTCGACGGCACGTATGTGATGTTCGACGGCGTCGAGTCGCCGCTGACGCAGACCTTTGGCCTCGGCATCTCCGTTCCGGTCACGAGCACTGCGCTCGAGCGCATCGAGCGCTATTTCAGCGATCGCGGCGCGACGACGTTCCACGAAGTGTCGCCGCTCGCCGACGGGTCGACGCTGCCGCAGCTTCATGCCCGAGGCTACGAGGCGTTCGAGTTTTCGAGCGTGCTGTTTCAGCCGTTGCCAGCGGACCCGAGTCTGGCGGCGAACGCCGTCCGCGTCCGGCCGACGACTCCGGCGGAAATCGATCGTTGGGCACAGACGGCCGGCGAAGGCTGGAGTGAATTTCCAGAGCTCGAGGCGTTCATTCGTGCGTTCGGCCAGGTGGTGGCCAGTAGTAAAGGCGTGCTGACGTATGTTGGCGAGATCGAGGGTCGCTTCGCCGCCACGGCGGCCATGGCGTTACATGGCGGTGTCGCTTTGCTCGCCGGTGCGAGCACGATTCCCAGCGCTCGGCGGCAGGGAGCTCAGGCTGCCCTGCTCTCAGCGCGGCTCCGCGACGCAGCCGCGCGCGGATGTGACGTGGCGATGATGGTGGCGCAGCCGGGCAGCGCCTCTCAGCGTAACGCGGAGCGCAACGGCTTCCGCGTCGCGTACACACGGCTGAAATGGCGGCGCCCGGCTGACGCAGGCCGCTGACACGACATCAGTGTCTGAAGGTAAAGCCGGTCAGCACGCTGACGCGCGTGCCGACCTTCGTCGGCACGACCGCGAAGTTCATCGGGACGTTGAGGGCGCCGGTTCGGACCGTGACACCGGCAGACAGCACCAGGGCGACGCCGGCCGGCGTCACGTTGGGCCCGATACCGAACTCGGCGCCCTCAGGCGTCCGCAGGCCCACCAACCAGCTGAGGCTCGGAATGACGACGCCTTGATCGAGACCGCCGACGAGCGGCACCCATTCGGTGACGGCCGTGACGCCGCCCTCCTTGCTGTAGAACTGACGTTCGAATTGCCAGCCGAACTGACTGATTGCCGAGTTCACGATGATGTCGTTCTCGGCGAGCTTCCCGCGGACGCCGTCGCTCAACATGGTCAGCCCCACGCGCGGACCGTCGAGACTCAACGTTCGAACCGGCGGCGGCGCGGCTTTTCCTGATTGGGCGAAGGCCGGGGCAGAGAGAACCGTGAGCACGAGAGTCAGCAGCACGTTGCGCATCGCAAACCTCCTGCGCGTAACCGTAGCGGCCAGGCCCCTGATGCGTCCTGAGGTAAGGTCTGAAAAGGACTGAATCGTCAGACGGCGCGCGCGCGAAGACGGCCAAGCGGCGAGGCCCAGACGTCAGCCGCCGATTGCACGAAAAGGAGCGGTTCGACGGGCAGGAGCCATCCCGCGCTACCAGGCGGGGCGTCGGCCAGGGCGGTGTCAATGGTGCGCGCGGCTTCCTCTCGCCGCCCGCCGAGCACGAGATCGGCGGCGCGGACCAGCGCGGCATCAAAGCCAGACGCATGGGCGGTGGCGGCAGCGATCAGCGCGGCGGGGCCATCGGACGGCATCGTCAGTCCCAGTCCCTTGCTCGATTCGAGGAGCCCGCGCGCCGCCAGGAGATGTGCCGGGATGCGTTCACGTGCCTGCGTGAAGGCGTGTACCGCGTCGGCGAAGCGTCCCCGCCGCAGGTGGACCGCACCGATCGCGTACCACGTGTTGGCGCAGCACTCGCGGGAATACAGCTGACCACTTGCTTCGTCATTCAGCTCGCGGGCAAAGGCTGCGAGCGCTTCGTCCTCGTCACCGCGGCTCAAGGCGAGCAGTCCGGTCAGCCAATGCAGGGCGACGGCGCTGAACTGCGTCTGGGCGTGCGCCTGTTGCAGCATCGCCGCCACGCCTGCGGCCACTTCGCGCTCGGCCTCGGCGTAGGCTTGCCGCGCGATGTAGACCGTTGCCGCCAGCCAGTGCGCCATGGGGAACCCCGGCAGGAGCGAGAGCGCACGCCGCGCCGCGCGCAGCCGCTCTTCCCCCCAGCTGCAGTACGAGAGGCGCACGTGATGTCGCCAGTTGTCAGGCTCCAGCGTCACCGCGCGCCGCAGCGCAGCGAGCGCGTCGCCATGCTGTCCCGTGCGTTCGAGCACGAAACCGAGCGTGGCCCACGCCTCGCCATAGCCGGCATCGAGGCGGCACGCTTCACGGGCATGCGCGGCCGCTTTCTGAAGCGCGTCGGCATCCGGCCGTTGATCGGCGCGCGTCATCTCGAACTGCATGATGCAGGCGTTGGCCAGCCCCACATGCGCCGAGGCTTGCGCCGGAGCGACTGTCAGTACGTCTTCGAACACCTGCCGCGCCCGGGTGATGTGCGTGCGCTCGAGCGTCTCGAGCGCCGCGCGCCCTTCCATCCAGGCGCGATGCGGCGCCAGCAGCGCGTCCAGCGCCGCATCTGTTTCACGTCGTTCGTGACGCGTGACGGCGGCGATGAATCGATAACCGCGGCGCGCCTGTGTCTCGATGTACTGACGTCCACCGGGATCGTCGAGCACGCGCCGGAGGCTGGAGATGATCTGCTCGAGGCTGTTGTCGGTGACGGCGATGTCGCCCCATCCGACCTGAATCAGCTGATCCTTGGTGACGATCTGGCCTGCCTTTGCGACCAGCGCGCACAGCAGTTCGACATGGCGCGCACTCATCGCGACCGGCTCGCCGTCGCGGAACAGGCGCTTCGCCGCCGGATCCAGCTCAAACGGTCCGAACGCAAAACGGAACTCGGCAGACACTGAAGAGAATTATAGGAGGCTCACGCGATGCTAGACTGACTGCGCCAGCCTGCTTCGGGGATTGCTCATGTCGCTTTCCGGTCGCGTGACGCTTCTGGCCGCCACCGTAATCCTTGGCGCCACCAACGGTGTGCCGCCGATCGTGGCCACGGGTTCGGCCGTCCAGAACGCTCCCGGGCAGATATTCCGCACCGCCGCCAACTACATCCGCGTCGACGTCTACGCGACGGCGAAGGGCGCGCCGGTCCTCGATCTCGGTCGCAACGACTTCATCGTGACTGAGGACGGCGTGCCGCAGGCACTCGATGCGTTCGAGCGAATCCTCGTGCGAGGCGGGACGCCCAGCAACGAGCGCCGGCCCCAGACCGTCGCCGAATCACGCGCGCTGGTCGCCGCGTCCCGGGCCCGGCTTTTCGTGCTGTTCCTCGACGTCAATCATGTCGAGGTGGAATCGAGCCGATCGATCCGTCAGCCTCTCGTCAGCGCGCTCGAGCAGATGATCGGGCCCGACGATCTCGTGGCGGTGATGACGCCCGAGATGTCGGCGGCCGACGTCACGTTCGACCGTTCGCCCGAGTCGATCGAGCGCCTGCTCTCGCGGCACTGGGACTGGGGCGAGCGGGCACGAGAAAAGAAACGGACACCGCGCGAGCAGTCATTCCAGGCCTGCTATCCCGGCCTCGGTCCAAGGCCGGGTTGCGACGATGACGATCGTGGGATCGCCGACGAGATGATCGAACGCTTCCGAGAACAAGAGACGCTGGAGGCGTTCGACAATCTGGTGAATCGCCTGCGCGACATGCGCGACGAGCGCAAGGCCGTGGTGGTCATCTCCGACGGCTGGCGGCTGTTCGAGCCGAACCCGTCGCTCGCCCGCCGAGTGAACTGCCACGTGCCGACGACCATGAACCCCATCGATCCGGCCACAGGACGTCTGACGACCAAGCCGCGGCAACCAGGAACCGATGCCGACTTGATGACGTGCGAGGCCGATCGAATGGGTGCGGCGGCGATGGACAACGACGCGGTCTTTCGAACGCTGCTCAATCGCGCGAACCGTTCGAACGTCTCGTTCTACACGGTCGATCCGCGCGGGCTGGTGGTATTCGACACCCCGATTGACAACCCCCGCACCGGAAGATCGCGGGCGGTTCCATCGATCGTCGAGGATGCCGCTCGCTTGCGAGCGCGCCAGAGTGCGTTGCGGGACATGGCGGCGGCAACCGATGGCCTCGCTGTCCTGAATTCCAACGACCTCCAGGGCGGCCTCACGCGGATTGCCGCCGACCTCTCCTCGTACTACCTTCTCAGCTACTATTCGACGGGGAAGCTGGACGGGAAATTCCACGCGATCAACGTTCGCGTGACCCGGCCGGGCGTCGAGGTGCGCGCCCGACGCGGCTACCTCGCCGCAACGATGGCTGAAGTTCAGACCGCGGTGGCCGCGCCACAGGGCGCGGGCACGGCGGCCGCTCCATCTGCGGCGCTGGCAACGGCCGTCTCCGGCATCGCCGCGTCGGCCCGTGACGTGCGGCTGAAAGTTGCCGCTGCGTCGGCCTGGCCCGACGGCCGCTCGCCCCGCTGGTGGGTGGCCGGTGAGGTCAACGGCGACGAAACCTGGCGCCGTGGTGGGCAGGTGATAGCTACGCTGTCGACGCCGGCGGGCGACAGCGTGACGACGGCGCGCACGACCATACCTGCCGGCGCCCGGTCTTTCCGATTGACCCTGGCCGGCCCGCCATCGCTTGCCGCCGGCGAGTACTCCGTGCAGGTGCGCGCGCAGCCGGCTCAAAGCGAAGCGGCCTCCGAGCTCATCTCGGCGCCAGCCGCGCTCGTCGCGATGCCTGGGACCGCCGGGGCGGTCCTCAGCCGCAGGAGCGTCTCGACCGGCAACAAGGACGTGCCCGCCGTCGATGTTCGATTCAGACGCGGCGAACGCCTGCGCGCGGACGTCGTCGATGTTCCGGCGACATCTGTAACGGCACGACTCGTCGACCGGAACGGCAAAGAGCTGGCGGTGCCGGTGAACCTCGAGCCGTTCACCGACGACGATGGCGTGCGGTGGCAATCCGCTCAGCTCGTTCTTGCTCCACTCGCCGTGGGTGACTACGTCGTCGAGATCGTGCGGCGCGCTACGGACGGCAGCGGCACGCCGGAGGCCACGCTCGTGCCATTGCGTATCGTGCCTTGACCGGCGTCAGGGCGGCAGAATCCGCAGACTCGTCGGGACTGGCGGCGCGCTGCCGGCGATGCGAAGCACAACCCCGCGCGAGTGGCCGACGATGAAGAGCTCGCCGCTCGAGTCGACGCCGAACGAGCTGATGTTGCCCAGCGCGCCCGTCGACGACAATTCGGCGGTGTGCTCCATGCGATCCGACGCGGTCGCCTCGCCGCCGGCGACAATCGACAGCGCGATCGACCACACGCGGCCCTGAACGAAGTCGGCGAAGAAGTAACGGCCACGAAAACGCGCGGGCAACGCGCTGCCGCGGTAGACATAACCGCCGGTAATCGACTGGCCGAGGCTGTGGCTGTATTCCTCGATCGGTTCGATGAGCGGCCGATACGCCGGCGGCGTGGACGTGATGCGGTCGTGCGCGCCTTCACGAAGTCGCCAGCCGTAGTTCCGTCCACCTCGCGCCGGCGGTTCGTAATCGACCTCTTCCCATGCGTTCTGCCCGACGTCGCCGATGAGCATCGCGCCTGAGCCGCCACGCTCGGGCGGGTCGAACGTGAAGCGCCACGGATTGCGCAGGCCGAACGCCCAGATTTCGCCGCGCGCCGGGACGGGACCGCCACCGACGAACGGATTGTCCGACGGAATCCGGTAGCCGATCGGATCGCTGTCGGGCACGTTGACGTCCACTCGCAGCATCTTGCCCAGGAGCTCGGAGCCGTTCTGTGCCCGATTGCCCGGGTCGTCCGCGGATCCGCCGTCACCCATCCCGATGTAGAGGAATCCGTCCGGCCCAAACGCCAGGTGACCGCCATTGTGATTCGCGAAGGGCTGCCGGATCAGCGCTGGATTCGACGCCCCGTTCCATCGGAGATCGAAGCGGCTGGCCGGATCCGCCACGAGCGAATTGGCGGAGCGGTTGAACCGCGCCACCACCGTATCGCCGGCCTGGTTCGTGAAGTTCACATAGAAACGGCCGTTCGCCGCTTCATCGGGTGGGAACGCCATGCCGAGGAGTCCGCGCTCGCCGCCTGAGGAGATTGAGGCGGTGAGATTGAGGAAATCGGTCTCCTGCACCGTCTGATTGCGCACCACGCGGACGCGGCCGCCCTGCTCGACGACGAATTGCACGGACGCGTCGCGCGGATCCTGAACGACGGCCAGCGGGAGCGTGAATCCGGAGGCGAACACCACCGCGCGGAGGGCCGATTGTGCCGAACCGACGATCGTTAGCGCCGCCGCCGCGAGAAGGGTCGAACCGCAGAGCTTACGCATCCGGACGGTTCATGCTACGCGATTCGCTCGGACGGGAAACAGGCGATACTGCGAGACAACCGATGCCTCCCCGTCTCCGCTCACCCATCAAGCACGTCGTCGTCCTCATGCTCGAGAACCGCGCGTTCGACCATATGTGCGGCTGGTTCGGCCGCGGTGATGGTCTGACATCGGAGACGTTCAACCGGGAGGATCCCGCGGACCCGCGATCGCCAATCGCGCGCTCGACGCGCGACGCGGCGTACGTCGGCGACTTTTCGATCGACGCCGGCCACTCACTGCTGGATGTCAACGAGCAGCTGTTTGGCGGGCCCGTCCCGAATCCGCCGGTTGCCACGAACGCGGGCTTCGTCGCCAATTACGCCAAGCGGGCCGGCAACACGCCGGCGAGTGCGCACCGCATCATGAACGCGTTCGACCCGGACAAGCTGCCGGTGCTGTCGACCCTGGCACGTGAGTTCGTGTTATGCGATCGCTGGTTCGCATCGGTGCCTGGGCAAACCTGGCCGAACCGTTTCTTCGCGCACGCCGCCACGTCGGGCGGGTTTGCCGACAATCAGTTCCGCGAATTCGAGTTCAAGACCGTCTACGACCGCTTGCACAAGGCGCGAATCGGCTGGGCCATCTACTTCCACGATTTCCCGCACGCGTACACGATCAGGTCGCTGAGGCGTCCGCTGTTCGCGCCGCATTTTCGCTTTGCGAAGCAGTTCTTTCTGGATCTGAAGCTGAACGCGCTTCCCGCCTACTCGTTCATCGAGCCGCGCTATTTCGACTTCCTCCGTTGGCAAGCCAACGACATGCACCCGCCGCACGACGTCCGTCTGGGCGAGCACCTCATCGCCGACGTCTATGAGTCGCTGCGCAAGTCGTCGGCGTGGGAGTCTTCGGCGCTCGTGGTTCTCTTCGACGAGCACGGCGGCATCTTCGACCACGTCCCGCCGCCGGCCGCCGTCAATCCCGACGGCAAGAGCTCGGCGACGCCGCCATTTGCCTTCGACCGTCTGGGCCCTCGGGTGCCGGCACTCATTGTTTCGCCGTTTGTCGAACCGGGCGGCGTCGACTCGACGGTCTACGATCACAGCTCGCTCGTGGCGACTATTCGAGAGCTGTACGGACTCGGTGCGCCGCTGACCGCGCGAGACGGGGCGGCGAACACGTTCACGCACCTCTTTCGCAAGACGGCACGAAAGAACGCCCCGCGGACGCTGGCGCGTCCGGCGGAGCCCACCGCTGACGCCTTTCACGCCGACAGCCAGGCCGCCGCGATGACGCCCGAGCATGTCGCATCGGACCTCGCCACCGGAATGGCGTCGTCTGCACCGCTCTCGGAGTTTCAGAAAAGCCTCACCGATTGCGTCAATGCGCTCCAGACGACGCAGGGCCGGCGGGCGGGCGTGGTGAACCTCGCCCGTCTGCTCGACAACGAGCACGAAGGCGCCGTTCACGTCCGGGACCTGGCGGCGCGACTGTTCGAGCGCTGAGCTCGGGGCCTCGGAGCTCGGGCACGACCGTCAGAGGGCGGGCACGATCCGCTCGATGATGGCGGCCGCTCTGGCCAGCGTGTCGACGTCCGCGGCATCCAGCGTCTGCAGCGCCAGGGACAGCCGCTGCACGCGCCGCCGGCGGCCGTCCTGTAGCAGCTTCGTGCCACGGGCGGTGGCTTCGAGTCGGACCGCACGCGCGTCGGTCGCATCGGTCTGGCGCCTGACGAGCCCCGCGCCCTCGAGACCCGCCACCACCTTGGTCATCGTCGGAGGTTTGACCTGCTCCAGCGCCGCGAGCTCGGTGAGCCGCATCGGTCCAGCGAAAACCAATACCGACAGCGCCGACAGCCGAGCAGGGCCGACGCCGGACTTCGCGTCCTCTTTGCGGATGCCGCGGAGCAGGTGGATGGCCGCCGAGTGCAGAGCGTCGGCGGCCAGGTGACGGTTTGTGCTTGCAGAGCGCGCCATGGCGGCAGTATAAGATAGTTAGCTGAAGCTAACTAAGGCTCCGGGCTCCCGAGCTACCGAGCTACTGAGCTACCGAGGAGGATCGCCATGACCGGATTAGCGCGGCTTCAACAAATCTCGATGCGCGCGCACGATGTCGGACGGGCGGTGCAGTTCTACCGTGACGCCCTTGGTTTGCCGTTCCTCTTCGAAGCGCCACCGCGCCTGGCGTTCTTCAATTGTGCCGGGGTGCGGCTCATGCTGTCGACGCCCGAACCAGGCTTCGATCATCCCGGTTCCGTCCTGTACTTCGCGGTCGATGATATTCGCGCGATGCACCGACTGCTCGCATCTCGTGGAGTCGCATTTGCCAGCGAGCCGCACAAGATCGCGACACTCGCCGACCGCGAAGTCTGGCTGGCGGAGTTCCGGGATTCGGAAGGCAATACGCTGGCGCTGATGTCGGAGCCACCGCTGCAGAAGACGTCTTAAGTCCCACGTCTTAAGTCTTAGGCAAACGCTAAGACGCGCGTCAGGCTTAAGACCTTAGACCTGAGACCTGAGACCCGCTAGGGTGTCACCGTGACCGTGACGTTCTCGTAAGTGAAGAGCGAGCCGTCGCTGGCGACGCCGCGCAGCACGTACGTGCCAGGCTCGCTGAACGTGACGTCGGCAGTCCAGCGGCCGTCCGCCGGTGGCTCGGGAATGATGTAGGGCGGCGACCACGCGGAGTTGCCGTACGCCCGCGTGTCCATCCAGGTCTTCATCTGATCGGGCGTGAACGTGACCTTGTCGGCCTTGCCGCGATAGACGCTCCACGCGAAGCGCAGGCCGGGACCGCTCGACGCGACGGTGGCGACGGGTGGACGGTAGACGACCGCGGCGCTGTTCGGGGCCGGCGCGGATCCAGCCGCGGCGGCGCCACGCACGATCGCCGGCTTGACGGCGTTCTTGACTCCGGGCTGTGCTTTGCCGTCACGGCGTGCCGGAAGATTGTCGGGATCGCCGGCGATCACCGCCAGCGAGAGCGGCTGGCCGACTTTGGCGGTGCGGGTCTTGTTGCCCTCGACTTTCAGGTCCGGAGGTTCGTTGGTGCGCAGTTCGTCGGCGAGGCTGCCGTTGTCGCCGCCGACCTCGGTCGAGATCACCTGCTTGTCGATCTGATAGTCCGTCTTCAGCGACGCGTATGCCTTGCGACTCTGGCCGTTCGCGCTCAGCGTCCAGATGATTTCCTTGTTGCCGAAGTCCTTCGGCACCTGGATGGTGAACAGGAACGCATTGCGGCGCGGATAGAAATGCGTCGGCTGACCGGCGTCCGCGTCGCCCGGCTCGAAGTGGTTGTCCGGGCCAACTGGAATGTCGAACTCCTGCTTCCAGTTCGTGTTCATATAACCGAAGAACAGCGTGAACGAGCCGTCCGGATTCTCCCACCAGCCTTCATACGAGGGCTCGACCGGCTGGCCCGACGAGTAGGAGAAGCGCGTTTGCGCACCCGCTACGACCACGCCGATGAGGGCGGCCACGACGGATGCGCACACCAGACGCGCCACGCGCGCCCACGGCCCGACACCGCGACTGATCACTGCTGGTTGCCTCCCTGCTGTTGCTGCGTCGTGCGAGCCGGTGATTCGACCGGCGGCGCCCAGCAGAGCGGGCAGCCGATGTCGTAGTCGTTGCGGCTCTTCATGTTCGCGCGGCGCTTGGCCATCTCGGCCTGGAACTGTTCTTCGGTCAGCGACACGGAGTAGCCGAGGTCGATGAACATGTTCGACACCGACCGCCGCCCGCCTCCGGCCCAGTTACGCGGGTCCGCAGGATTCTTGTTGGCCGGGGTGGTGTCCAGGAATCCGATGAGATGCAGGATCGTGCCCTTCGGCAGCAGCGGCGCGGCGTCGTCGTCGTAGATGTACTGCTTGACCCAGTTGTGGTCGTAGCCGACGCAGCTCAATTGCTGGACGTTCATGCCCCAGATCGCCTCGAGACACATGCGGACGCCTGGTGCGTGCAGGTGCGGCTCGAAGGCGATGATCTTGGTGTGCTCGGCGAGCGTGGCGTAGGCGTGGATCTCCTGGCCACCCGTATTCGGCTTGACGTCGAGGTCATTGCCGTTGCCGAGGCGAACCGGGGACGGCTTGTAGAGCGGCTGATAGCCTTTCGGGAAGAACTTGAATCCAAACTCGAGGTGCGCCTTCGTTTCGTGACCGTTCGAGTGGATGTGCGACGCGTCGAGATTGAGCACCGAGTTGGCGGCGAGCAGCCGTCCCGCGGACTGCGGGAATTGATCGGCATTGCGGCCAACTTCGTGAATCGGCCAGCTCGTGCTGCCTGGCTGTCCGGGCACCGAGCTCTGATATGTCATGTGGTGGAACGCGTAGCGTCCGCCGACCGTCTTGGTGCCTTCGCTCCTCGGGATGTCGTTGACCTCGCGCACTTCGACCGACGACACCCAGCGATCCTCGGTCAGGCCCGTGGGCACACTGCCGATCGATCCCCACCGATCAGGACCGACCGCCGGCACGGACACTTCGGCGGACTTCACGATGAGATCGGGCTTGCCCAGCACCCAGCCGTCCTCACCGACCGCCGCCGCCTTGGCTGCCGGCATGTCGGCGGGGTTGCCGCGCGGCGCGCCGCTGTCGACCCACTTCGCGACCTTGGCGATCTCTTCGTCGCTCAACGACGGGTCGCCCTTGAACTTCTGTATGCCGATGTTCTTCTCGACGAACCACGGCGGCATCACCCCGGCGCGTGGACCGATGGCCGTCCGCGTCTTGATGGCGCGCGCCCAGGGACGCACGTCTTCGTATGTCATCAGTGACATGGGCGCACCGCCGTCGGGGTTGTGGCACTGCTGGCAGCTGCGCTGCAGGATCGGGGCAATGTCTTTCGAGAACGTCACTTCGCCCGAGGGTGACTGCGCGCGGGCGACCGGCGCCATCAGTCCCAATACGACAGGCACGAGCGGCGCTATCCGGAACCAGACACTGCGGGAATCCGGACGAAGGCAGACGTCCATGGACATGCTCCTCTGTATAAGGACCGACACGACGGGTACATGACGGTAAGGCATAGGGCGAGGAACGTCAATACCCACGTAGGCTCCAGGCTACGGGGTCCAGACTACAGCAGCCCAAGGGCTTAGAGGCGATCGGCAGACATACCTGAACTCAGGTACGGCCACGCCCCGGGTTGGCCTGAAGCCCGAAGCCTGAAGCCTGTTCTATACTTTCGCCCCTGTGATGGACGGGCATCGATGTGCAGGCGTGAGGCAGGCAGCCCTCGTGTTGGTTTCGACCGGCGCGTTGTTGGTGACGAGCCGGCTGCTTGCCGCGCAGACCCCTCCGAACGGCGAGGCACTGTTCGCGCGGGAGTGCAGCAGCTGCCACAACGGCGCCCCGGACAATCGCGCGCCGGCGCCGGACGTTCTTCGACGCCGATCGCCTGACGCCATTCTCTCGGCGCTGACCGCTGGCGCGATGCGCCCGCAAGGCGGCCGCTTGAGCGGCGCCGAACGGCGCGCGGTCGCCGAGTACCTGACCGGGCGCGCGCTCGGCGGCGACGTCGCGGGCTTGGGCTCGGCACGCTGCGCTGCGCCTTCCCCGTCGACGCGTCCCGACGCGCCGTCGTGGGCCGGCTGGTCGCCGACCACGGCCAACACGCGATTCCAGACCGCCAGGCAGGCTGGCCTGACGAAGGACGACCTGCCGCGGTTGACGCTCAAGTGGGCGTTCGGATTCCCGGATGCGACGTCCGCGTGGTCGCAGCCGACGATTGCCGATGGGCGGCTGTTCGTCGGCAGTCAGAACGGGACGGTGTACGCGCTCGACGCGAAGACCGGCTGCGTCTACTGGACATTCTCGACGCGCGGCGGCGTGCGCACCGCGCCAACGATTGGCCCTGAAATGGGATCGTCGGGCGACGCGCTGTTTGTCGGCGACACCGGCGCGAACATCTACGCTATCGACGTCGCGTCGGGCAAGCTGCTGTGGACGCGCCGCATGGACGAGCATCCGTTCGCGCGCGTCACCGGCTCGCCAACCTTCCATCAAGGTCGCCTCTACGTTCCCGTCTCGTCACTCGAAGAGACGGCCGCCGGCCAACCGGGCTACGAATGCTGCACCTTCCGCGGCAGCCTGGCGGCTCTCGATGCGAAGACCGGGCGGGTGCTGTGGCAGACCTACACCATTCCGCCGGCGCAGCCGATGGGGAAGAACGCTGCCGGCATCATGACCCACGGTCCATCGGGCGTTGGCATCTGGTCGGCCCCGACGATCGATCTCAAGCGCAATCTCTTGTACGTCGGCACGGGCAACACCTACAGCGGCACGACGGCGGCGCCGACGTCGGATGCGATCATCGCGTTCGATCCGAAAGACGGCGCGATGAAATGGGTGAAGCAGCTCACCTCGGGCGACGTCTTCGGCTGCCGTGCCGGTTCACCGAACTGCCTTGAAAAGGCCGGCCCCGATTTCGATTTCGGCACGCCGGCCATGCTCGTCACGCGCCCCGACGGCCGTGACGTCATCGTCGTCGGTCAGAAGTCGGGGATGACCTACGCGCTCGATCCCGATCGAGAAGGCGCCGTGCTCTGGGAGTACCGGGCCGGCCAGGGATCGATCTGGGGCGGCATCCAATGGGGCGCGGCGATGGACGACCGGGTCGCCTACTTCCCGGTGTCAGACATTCGCACGCAGGCTCCCGGCGGCCTGCACGCGGTCAACATCGCCACCGGCGAGCGCGTGTGGTATCAAGCGCCGCCGCCGCTCAAATGCGCGACGGGCGCCGCCTGCAACGCGGCGCTGATTTCGGCGCCGACGCTCATTCCCGGCGTGTTGTTCTCCGGATCGAACGACGGCGCGTTGCGCGCCCATTCGACCGTCGATGGGTCCATCATCTGGGAGTTCGACACCAACCGCGAGTTCATGACCGTCAACGGCGTCCGTGCGACCGGCGGCTCGATTCAGGGACCGGGCCCGAGCATCGCCGGCGGCATGATCTTTCTGAACGCCGGGTACGGCGATCACCTGGGCCGCGCCGGCAACGTGCTGCTGGCGCTCGAGGTGCAATAGGCGGCAACCAGTTCCGGCAAAAAAGGAGTGGCGTGATGCTCTCTCTCGCAACGGTCCGGTCGTGCCGTTCGATCAGGCAGTTGGGGATTTCAACCGCGCTCGCCGTCGCGCTGGTGCTTTCTGCCGGTCTTTCGGCGGCGCAGGCCGCGACGCCGGCGAAGGGCACGGAGATCCTGTGGGATCGATGGGGCATTCCGCACATCACCGCGCCTGATCACGCCAGCCTGTTCTACGCCTACGGCTATGCGCAGATGGAAGCGCACTCGGAGTTGCTGCTCAGGCTCTTCGCGCAGGCGCGCGGCCGCGGCGCGGAAATCTATGGCGAACAATATCTGGAGGCGGACCGGTGGGTGCGCGTCAACGGCATTCCGGCGCGGGCCAAGGAATGGGCCGCCGACCAAAGCCCGGAGTTCGGTCCTCTCATCGTCGCCTTCGTCGCCGGATTGAACGGCTGGGCGAGCGAACATCAAACGGACCTCAGCGCGGCGGCGAAAGCCGTGTTGCCGCTGAGTGTTGAAGACGTCTACGCGCACTGTCTCCGCGTCATCCATTACGACTGGATCATCAGTCCCTCGAAGCTCGCCGCTCGCTTGAGGCGCGCCGACGCCGACGTCCACGGTTCCAACGAGTGGGCGATTGCGCCGTCGTTTTCCGCCTCTGGCAACGCGATGCTGATGAGCAACTCTCACCTGCAGTGGGGTGACATCCACACCTATTTCGAAGTGCAGCTCACCGCACCGGGGGTCACGTCGTACGGCGCCGTCTGGATCGGCTTTCCAGTGCTTCGCCAGTGCTTCAACGACTACCTCGGGTGGACGCAGACGACCAACAATCCCGCCGAATCCGACCTCTATCGCCTGACGCTCAAAGACGGCGGGTACGTGCTCGACGACTATGTGCGGCAGTTCGAGGTCTCACGCGAAGTGATCAAGGTGAAAGGCAAAGACGGGGCGCTGCGTGAGGAGCCCCTGACCATCAAACGGACGTTGCACGGTCCGGTCGTTTCGGAAGCGAACGGCATGACCGTCGCGATGAGCGTCGCCGCCATCGATCGGCCGCGCCTGTTCGAGCAGTTCTGGCGGATGGGACTGGCGCACAACCTCGACGAGTGGCAGGCCGCGATGCGCATGCAGCAGCTGCCGCTCTTCAACACCGCTTACGCGGATCGCGACGGGCACATCGCGTATGTCTACAACGCCACGCTGCCCGAGCATCCGACCGGTGATTACCGCTTCTGGCAGGGTGTCGTGCCGGGCGATCGATCCGATCTGATGTCCTCGTCGATCGTGCCGTACGACCGGATTCCGAAAGTGATCGATCCGCCCACCGGATGGCTCCAGAACTCGAACGACATGCCCTGGACCTCCGCCTATCCGAGTCTGCTCGACGCCGCGAAGTTCGCGCCCGGCTTCGCCGCCCCGATGGGCATCACGACGCGCGCGCAGCGCGGGACGCGCATCCTCAGCGGCTTCACCGGGAAGAAGATGACGTTTGCCGACGTGAAGGCCGGCAAGCTGTCGACACGTCTCGAAACCGCGGATCAATTCGTCGACGATCTGGTCGCGTTGGCGCGCCAATCGGGCACCGAGCGCGCGAAGCGGGCGGCGGATGTGCTCGAGCGCTGGGATCGCGAATCGGAAACGACCAGCGTCGGCACGCTGGTCTTCTATCGCTTCATGCTGCAAGCCGGAACCAACTTCGACGCGATCGGTGGATTCGCCGTGCGAACCGACGATCGCAAGCCGCTGACGACGCCTCGTGGCTTTGCCGATCCGGCGAAGGCCGTGGCGGCGCTCGACCTCGTCGCCGGGCAAATCGAGCAGGAATATGGATCGCTGACCGTGCCGTGGGGTGACGTGCTCCGCTTCCGCCGTGGCAATGTCGATCTCCCTGGCAACGGCGCGCCGTCGGCAATGGGGGCGATCCGCACGGTCAACGCCGGGCGGTTCGTGAACGGCAAGGCCGAAGGCGTCGGCGGCGACACCTACTTCGCGGTCATCGAGTTCTCGAATCCAGTTCGCGCCGAGGCGCTCCTGAGCTACGGCAACTGGTCGAAGAAGGGATCACCGCACGTCGAGGATCAGATGCGCCTGCTTTCCCGTAAGGAAATGCGGCCGGTCTGGCGTGACCGCAAGGATGTCGAGGCCAATCTCGAATCCCGCAAGACGTTCTAGCGGCTGTATTCGACTGAGTAGGTCTTACGTCTTATGTCTTACGTCTTAGGCGTACGGCAGTTACATAAGTCCTAAGACTTGAGACCCAAGACGTGAGACCTAAGACGTGAGACCTAACGCAAAGGGTCCCGCCATGCCTCAAAAAGCGCGGCCGCACGTCGTGCGACGGCGAATCATGGCGGCAGCCCTGCTCGCGGCCGCGCTGCTCGCATCGCCCCAAGGGCAGGACCGCGCCCTCGACCAATTCTTCGACGAGTTCGCCGCCGGCTGGATGCGGACCGATCCGAACCGGACGACGGCGACGCGCTACTTCACCGGTGAGGAGCAGCGGCGCTTCGAGCGCGATCTCACGCCGGTCAGCGACGCATTCCGACGCGATCGCATCGGCCGTGCGCGCCGCGGCCTGAGCCAGTTGCGAGCCTTCGACCGCCGAAACATGAGCGACGCACAGCGCCTGTCCGCCGACGTCCTCGAGTGGCAACTCCAAGTGGTTGTCGACGGCGAGCCATATCTCGACTACGCATTTCCTTTCGATCAATTCCAGGCGACGAACATCTCCCTCGTCGACGCATTGACGACATCACACCCGCTCGTCAGCGAAGCGGACGCCAACAACTACCTGGCCAGACTTGGCCGCGTGCCGACGCGGATGGACGAGGCCCTGGCCGACGCGCAGCGCCTGGTGGCGAAGGGCACCCTGCCGCCGCGCTTCATCCTGACCGCGACGATTGCGCAGATGCAGAAGTTCATCGCCACGCCGGCCAAGGACAATCCATTCTCCACGACCCTGGCCAACCGGCTCGAGGCGATGAAGGACGTGTCGGCGACGCGGCGAGACGCGCTCTCGAGCGAGGCCGTCGGCGTCGTCGACCGTGAAATCTACCCGGCCTGGCGGCGCGTGATCGCTTTTCTCGAGAGTCAGGTGCCGCGCGCCACAGACGACGCCGGGTTGTGGAAGTACGAGCAAGGCGCTGAGGTCTATGCGTATCAGCTGCGCCGCAATACGACGACCAGGCTGACGGCTCGCGAGATTCATGAGATCGGGCTGCAGCAGGTGGCGCGCATCGAGCAGCAGATGGACGGAATCCTGCGGCAGCTCGGGCGGACCGAAGGATCGGTGAAGGATCGCGTCGCGCAGCTGAAGAGAGATCTCGCCTATCCGCTGACCGAAGACGGGCGTGTCCGCATCATGTCCGACGTCGAACGCATCCTGCGCGATTCCGAAAAGCGCTCGGCGGCCCTTTTCGAACTCAAGCCGCGAGCTCCGGTCACGGCCGAGCCCTTCCCCCGGTTTCGCGAGGCCAACGCCGCCGCCAACTACACCGGGCCGTCACCGGACGGATCGCGACCGGGGACGTTTCGCATCCCGCTCCGGCCCGAGCGCATGACCTCGTTCGGGCTTCGGTCGCTCGTCTATCACGAGACGGTGCCCGGCCATCACTTTCAGATTGCGCTCGAAGTCGAGAACGAATCGCTACCGCACTTCCGCCGCACTCGTCTCTTTGGAGCGCTGCCCGCGCTGGGCGAGGGGTGGGGCCTTTACGCCGAGCGGCTGGCCGCCGAATCCGGCTGGTACGAGGGTGATCCGGAAGGCCTGCTCGGGCAATTGGACGGCGCGCTCTTCCGGGCTCGTCGTCTCGTCGTCGACACCGGGCTTCACGCGATGCACTGGACGCGCCAGCAGGCCATCGACTACGGCATCGAGGCGAGCGAGGTCGAGCGCTACGTCGTGAATCCAGGTCAGGCCTGCGCGTACATGCTGGGGCAACTGAAGATCGTCGAGCTCAGAGAAAAGGCGCACACGGCGCTCGGCAACAAGTTCTCGGAACGCGACTACCACACGGCGGTCCTGCAAACCGGCACGGTGCCGCTCGAGATTCTCGAGCGCCAGATCGACGCCTACATTCAATCCAGGCGCTGACCGGCTAACCAAAAAGCCGAATCCTGCGCGCTGCGGGCGACGACCGCCGCATCGAATCCACTGGACTCGTCGACGAACCATTAGAATTACAGGCAGGCGGCACCTCTTGAGGCGTCAACAACTCCTCTGCGGCGTGTTCATCGCACTGGTCGCGTGCGGCCACCAGGACACACCGACCGGGCCGAGTCCAGGCCCGCCATCAACCGGCGGCGGTACGACGCCGCCCGACACTGGTCCCGACATCGAAGCGGTGCTCGTCGGCGCGGGTGACATCGGCTGGTGCGGCGTCGAAGGGCGTTCGGATCAGACGGCGGCGCTGCTCGACGCCATTCCCGGCGCCGTCTTCACTGTCGGCGACAACGCCTACATGAGCGGTTCTGCGGAGAACTTCCGCCGCTGCTATGAGCCGACCTGGGGACGCCACAAGACTCGCACGCGTCCGACACCAGGCAATCACGATTACGAGACGCCCGGTGCGGCCGACTACTTCGCCTACTTCGGCGTGAACGCTGGTCCACCCGGCGCGGGTTACTACACCTATCAGCTCGGGGCGTGGCAGATCTTCGCGCTGAACAGCGAGGTGCCGGTGTCAGCCGGTTCCGCTCAGCTCGCCTGGCTGCGCGCCGAACTCGGCGCCAGGCCGACGCGTTGTGCGCTCGCCTACTTCCACGAGCCGTTGTTTGGCTCGGGCACCAACGGCGGCGATGCGAAAATGCGGGAGGCGTGGCGCGTCATGTACGAATTGGGTGTGGACGTCGTGCTGTCGGGGCACAACCACAGCTACGAGCGATTCGCGCCGCAGGATCCCGACGGCCGTTTTGATCCGGAGCGCGGCATCCGTCAGTTCGTAGCCGGAACGGGCGGCGCCCCGGTCACGGGCTTCCCGCGGATAGAATCGAACAGCGAGATGCGGAGCAGCACGTGGGGTGTGCTGAAGCTGACGCTTCGGCGATCGCAATATGCCTGGGAGTTCGTCCCAGTGCCCGGTCAGCCGCTCCCGGATTCAGGGTCGGGGTCCTGTCACTGAACGAGAGCGCCGCTACCGCGGGCTTCGCTCGACCTCGTTCAAGACGAACGCGCTCCGCTCGCGGGCGAACTCGATGAGGCGCTGGACGTCTTCCTCGAACTCCTCGTTCGAGTACGGCTTTGCCGGGTCCTCCAGCGCGGCTTCGCGAATCTGTTCGTAGGCGCGCCGAATCTCCCGTTCGAGCCAGCCCACACGCTCGCCGACCAGGCCGCCGGACGGGTCGGCGTCCATGATGTCGTGATCGACAGCCTCGTCGGTCGCGGCGGCGATCTCGGCGCAGCGTTGAAGCGCATCGAGATAGAGTCCCCGCAGCTCGGGCACGAGCAACGTCCTGGTCATCAGCACGTTCTGAAGCCACGACGGCACGTCATCGATGTTGCGCCAGATGTTGCGGGTGACGCCGCCCTTGAAGGCTTCGCTCTTGTCCCAGGGAATCAGGGTGCTGACGGTCGTGCCCTCGAAGCGATAGAGGTAGTAGTTGTTCATTCCCCACTCGCCGAGCACGCCGTCGATTTCGGACAGGAAGCTCTCGATCGCGGTGTGGATCACCAGCTGCCGCAGGTCGAGGTATCGCGACATCACGTTGACGAACTCGGGCCTCGGCGTTTCCTTGATCGCCCGAATCATCTCCGCCAGCGGCCGCGGATTCGGGTCGATCTCGTGCGTGACGGGCTTGAAAGGCTTCGGTGAGTACAACGACGTCTCCGGACCCTTGTACTCGAACCGGTACGGCTGGTCGTCGACGTCGTAGTCGTACTCGTACAGGTATCCATTCTCCTGGCCGTATCGTGTCGCCAGGAACACTTTGTCGATCGACTCGACGATCGAGTAGAGCCCGACGTACTCGTCGTTGACGTACACGCGGGTGTGCGCTTCACGCGGCGCTGGCAGCCCGAGCTTCGTGAACAGCTGCATGCCGATCCGTTCGTGCAGGTTCGTCGGGTCCTGGACGTTGTTGCGGAGGACGACCGACTTCAGGCCGAGAAACTGCTGATACTCGTCGAACAGATTGAAATCGACGCGAAGGCCCGGCTTGGTCCCACTGCGGCTTCCCGTGCCGCGCGACCGGATCGCGACATTCCTCACGACCTGATTGCGCCAGATGAAGTGACACGGGTAGTAGGTGTTCAGCTGAAAGTTTGCCTTGAGCTCCTGCCAGTCACGCGGGTTGATGATCAACCGGATCGTGTGCAGGACCTGGTCGTCGAAGAAGTCGCCGGCCGTCAAGGGTGACGGCGGCGGTGCATCCTGGGCCCGGCCGGCCGCGGCGCTGGCCAGGGCCATGAGGCCGACGAACGCCGCGATCCGCAGTTGGTACCGCATCTGAAGCTCCATTCACATCGCGAACTGCACACGGACGACCCGGGTCCACGAGGCGGCATGAACGGGCGCGCCGTTGGCGGCGTCGTGCAGCTGTTCGCGAATGGCGTTGAATTGCAGCCGGGCCCAGCGATTGAGCGTCCAGTTCACGCCGAACGTCCACGCCTGTTCGTCGATGCGTGCGAGGTGGTCCGCGCGAGGGTTGCGCAGCGCCGGCTCGCTCTCGGCGAAGCTGCCAAACGCCAGGCCCTCGATACGCGACGCCAGCTCGAGGCCCTTGAACCCGGCGGGAGCGCGGCTGGCTTCGGCGAGCTTCATCGCCCGGCGTCCAGCCACCGCCCACGTCCCGCTGATGTACCAACCGTCCGACCGCAGCGGCGCCAGCGTCTCGCCGCGGAGTCCTTGATCGATCCGTTGATCCTCGACCCGCATAATCTCGGCTCGAATGCCGAACGGTCCCGGCTGCCAGTCGACATCACCGCCGACGCGAAGACGGCGGCCGTTCACGAACACCGGCGCGAAGAACGTGTTGCGTGACGTGAGACGCCCGCGAAGCGAGTAGCGGCCCTCGGCTACCTCGCCGCTCGTCGCATTGATGCCGAACTCGACGTCGCGGATCGAACTGCGGCGCTTCGTCTCCGTCGGGCCCGGGCCCGCGGGGCGGGCACGGCGTCCATCGAACGGCCTGACGGTCAGCCGCGCGGCCCCGGTCTGACCGGCTCCAGGATTGGTTCCGAAGCGCGCGCTCTCGCCGTCGCGGCGGAACAGTCCGACGTCGTAGCCGAACATCCGCCCGACCAGGCGGCCGTGAACGGCGACACCCTGGCTGCGACCCGGCGCGAGCATGTCGGCCGCCCGCGACCGGTACACGAAATCGAGATTGGTCGCGCTCGTCAGCTGATCGAGACTGAACGGCATCTTGAATTGACCAGCGCGCAGCTGAAAGGCGCGCAGCGGCCGGACGTTCACGAACACATCCCGCCAGGTCTCGGCCGCACCGAGTTCGCGCTCCACCTCGAACTCGACATAGGGCGTCACGGCGCCTTTGACGCCGATTCGCCTCCGGGCCAGGTCGAAGCCGTCGTCGCTGACCGGCTCGGCCGAGCGCTCGAGCGCATCGCCCTGGACCCGTGCGGTCACGTCGAGGCGCACGGACTTGCCGAACTTCACCGTAGGACGCTCGTCGAACGACAGCACCTGAGCGCTCGACGGACTGCCGGCGGCCAGCACGGCGAGGACCGCAGTGGCAATGACGCCACCTTTCATCGTCATAACCGGATCTCCTGAAAGTCGTTCTGAAGGAGCCGTGGACGTACTCGCGATTCGGGGAGCGATCGCCAGAAGGCGTCGAGCTGACGGATGACGCCGGGATCCCGGCTGACGACGGCCAGCTCACGTCGACTGTCGAGTGAGGCCGAACGGAGAGCGATGCTGCCGATGACCGCCGTGGTCCGGTCGATCACGAGCAGCTTTCCGTGCGGCGCGAACGAGCCGAGCGCGCCGTGCCCCTTGACGTCGACGCTGATGCCGGCCGCGCGCCTCGCGTCGAGGACCGAGACCAGGCGTGGATCGGTGACGCGCGCATCGATGACCCGAATGTATTGACGCGCAGCTCGCGCCAGCTCGCTGAAGCGATCGCGCGGACGATGTTCGGGGCCGACAATGAGCCGCGCCATCTGTGCCGGCGTCAATAAGACGGGGCGGGCATCCCAGTCGGCGGCGAAGAGCTCGCGCAAGCCCGAGACCACCGTCTCGTCGGCCGTCATCAGCATGAAATCGCAGGTTCGCTCGAAACACTTCGCGGTGAAGTTGAGTGAGGCGACCAACGCCGTCTCGTCATCGGCGACGATGTACTTCGCGTGGTACTTCATCGTCTCGGGCTGACGATGCACCTCGATGCCGTGGACGGTGAGAAAACGCTCGATGGAATTCAGCTCGCGCGCCGCATCTCTCGCGCGCCCGGTGACGATCGCCTGGACGTGCACGCCGCGACGGACCGCCTCAGCGAGCGTGCCCAGCACGGCGTTGTCGTCGCAGCGGAAGATGGACAGCTTCAGGCACCGCTGCGTCCCGCGGATGAGTGCCAGGATCGTTCGCCGGCGCTGTTCAGGCGCGATGACGATGCGGTCGCGCAGGCTCGTGCTCATAACTGCTTCTTCTTCGCCGGTTCCCAGGCGATGGCTCGGAGGGCATTGCCCTCGGCGGCCATGAGGTCGGCGTTGAGGGCCTCGAGCGAGGTGCTGGACGCACACACTGCGAGGTACCTGGCCGTCGCCTGCTCGCCGTACGACATCTCACGCAGCTCGAATGAGACGGCGTGACGGCCGAACGTGCGCTGGACGTGATCGGCGGGGAACGCGCTGCCAGTGGCGATCAACTCGACGAGCATCGACCGCGTCTTGGGAATCGTGAAACGGCCGAGGAGGAGCAGGAAGAGGCACAGCATCACCGTGCCCGAGCCGGCCAGTGCGAACGCCCCGAGACCGCTGGCCATGCCGAGCGCCATCAACAGGAACAGCACGGCGGCGTCACGCGGATCGTCGACCGGCGTTCGAAAGCGAATGATGCTGGCGGCACCGGCGATGCCGAAGGCCCGCGCCAGCGAGTCGTTGATGATCACCATCATCATGGCGCCTGAGATGCACAGCAGGATCTGCGCGTGTTGCATCGGCTGTGTGTCGGCTTCCTGCGAAGGCCGGCGATGAACGGCGGTGACCAGGAGGCCGATGAATGCGGCAACCGCCAGACGGAGGGGCTCGCTGTGCGTTGGCAAGTAGGGTCCCGCGACCACGAGCGCGAGACACACCACGATGCCCGTCGCGACGCTCGCAAGCTCTCGCGACGTGCGCTCAAACTCCAGACGTGGGGCGCCGCCCTCGGGCCGCTTGCCCGGCTCAGACGCGGCAGGTCTGAATTGCGTCCATCCTCCTGGATAACCCGAGCGGCGTGTGCGCTCCGGCTCGTCGGCCAGGCGGCAGTCGGTTGAAATCAGCGGTTCGGCTGGCATTTCCTTCGACCTCATGCG
>Ga0111538_10003110_pt1 | contig 23236 bp, 19 predicted proteins | sample SoiMethybrSBSTD1_FD_79669 | JGI IMG/M metagenome (GOLD analysis project Ga0111538, IMG submission 79669) | Bulk soil microbial communities from a Populus tree surrounding site in Tennessee, USA - Soil MetaG P. TD hybrid SBSTD1 (version 2)... | ecosystem: Environmental > Terrestrial > Soil >...
CTGCGCAAGCGGTACGCGACGCGCGGCGTGATCCACAGCTGGGCCAACCCGGACGGCACGCAGAAGATCGAGCAGACCGGCCCACTGAACAAGAAGCGCATGGAGACGGTGGACGAGGAATTCACCCGCGAGACGATCCGTTTCATGGAGGATTCGAAGAAGGAAGGGAAGCCCTTCTTCATCTGGTGGAACGCGACCCGCATGCACATCTGGACGCGGCTCAAGCCGTCATCGCAGGGCAAGACCGGCCTCGGTATCTATCCCGATGGCATGGTCGAGCACGACGGAATGGTCGGGCAGCTGCTCGACAAGCTCAAGGAGCTGGGCCTCGAGGACAACACCATCGTGATGTACTCCACCGACAACGGTGCCGAAAAGATGTCGTGGCCGGACGGCGGCACGTCGCCGTTCAGGGGTGAGAAGAACACCAACTGGGAGGGCGGATACCGCGTGCCCTGCGTGATCCGCTGGCCCGGCGTGATCAAGCCCGGCACGGTCCTCAACGACGTCTTCGCGCACGAGGACATGCTGCCCACGCTGCTGGCGGCGGCGGGTGACCCGAACGTGAAAGAGCAGCTCAAGAAAGGCATGCCTGTCGGCAGCAAGACCTTCAAGGTGCATCTGGACGGCTACAACCTCACGGACGCCCTGGCCGGGAACTTACCGAGTCCGCGCCACGAGTTCTTCTACTTCAATGACGAGGGCTCGCTCGTGGCCCTCCGCTATGATCAGTGGAAGATCGTCTTCGCCGAGCAACGGGCCATTGGCCTCGACGTCTGGCAAGATCCGATGGTCCCGCTGCGCTTCCCGAAGCTCTTCAACCTGCGCTCGGACCCCTTCGAGAGCGCCGACCATGACGGCATGGACTACAAACGCTGGCGCATCGAGCACGCCTTCGTGCTCGTGCCGGCGCAGCAGTACGTCGGACAATTCCTCGCCACCTTCAAGGAGTTCCCACCGAGCCAGAGGCCCGGCAGCTTCAGCCTCGATCGGGTGACGGAGTCACTCCAGAGCGGTGCGCAGGGGGGAAGCCGGTAGCGTCGAGCACCTTCGCCGCGACGCCGCTCTCGTTACGGGCGAAACTTGAAGTTCTTGTAGGGATCGAGCCGGCTGGTGCTGGTGGACCCGCCCTTGGTCGCATCGGCGCCGGACGGCTTGAGATCCCTGGCCACGGCCTTCTTCGCTTTGCCCTTGGTCGCTTTCGCCTTGCCCGGTTGGTTCTCATGGCTTCCCCTCCCATTGCGATTGCCAGTCACGGTGGCTGGCCCAGCTATCCGCCCTTCAGACGCGGGTCGAGCAGGTCGCGCAGCCCGTCGCCCAGCATGTTGAAGCCGAACACGGCGAGCGAGAGCGCGACCGCCGGCCAGATCGCCAGCCACGGCGCCTGGTACATGTGGTCGAGACCCGCGAGTGAAAGCATCCCACCCCACGTCGGGAACGGCGGCGGCACGCCGAGGCCCAGGAACGACAGGCTCGCCTCGGTCAGGATCACCGTCGAGAGCCCGGTGGTCGCGACCACGATGATCGTGGGCAGCGTGTTGGGCAGGATGTGACGGGTGGCGATGGCCAGGTGGCCGGAGCCCATGGCCCGCGCGCTCTCGATGTAGGTGTTCTCCTTGATGCCGAGCGCCACACCTCGGACGACGCGTGAGTTCTGGATGCCGAAGGCCACGCCGAGCACGATCGTGATGTTCCAGGCGCTGGGTCCGACCAGCGACATGATGGACATGAGCAGCAGCAGCGGCGGAAACGCCATCCACGCGTCGACCCCGCGCTGTACCAGCATGTCCACGCGACCGCCGAAATAGGCAGACAGGATCCCGATCGCGGTGGCCAGCACGCTGCCGATGAGCACGGCGCCGAAGCCCACGTAGAGCGACACGCGGGCGCCGTGGATGAGGCGGGTCAGCAGATCGCGGCCGAGCTGATCGGTGCCGAGCCAGTGCGCGCCGTTCATGGCGATGAAGCGCTCGCGCAGGCTCGTCTCGGCGAAACCGTAGGGTGAGATCACGTCGGCGCCCACCGCGGCGGCCAGCATGATCAGCACGATGGCGGCGCCCGCGGTGCTGAGCGGCTTGCGCCGCACCATCTGCACCCAGACGTCGAGGTACCACGGCCGGCTTCGCGGCGGCGCGGCTCGCCGCGGCAGCGCGGCGTCGATCGGTGGGGTGGCGATGCTCATCAGCGGTAGCGGATCCGCGGGTCGAGGAACGCGTAGGAGAGATCGATGGCCAGGTTCAGGCCCACGACCATGGCCGCGATGATCAGGTTCACCGACTGCACGACCGGATAGTCGAGCTTGCCGAGCGCCTCGAAGAAGAACAGGCCGACGCCGGGCAGCCGGAAGATCGACTCGATGATGACCGAGCCGCCGATGTAGAGCGGCATCTGCAGCCCGATGAGGCTGATGACCGGGATCATCGCGTTCTTGAGCGCGTGGCGCAGGATGATCGTCCGCTCGCTCAGCCCCTTGGACCACGCGGTACGGATGTACTCCTGGCGCAGGACATCGAGCAGCGCCGAGCGCATGATGCGCATGATCGGCCCCGCCCGGGTCACCCCGAACACCAGCGCGGGGATCAGCATGATCTTGAGGTTCTGCAGCGGATCGACGGTGAAGGCGACGTAGGTCCAGACCGGCGTCCACTTGAAGTAGATCGACGGCACCACCACGACCACGACCGCCAGACCGAAGTAGGGAATCGACAGCGCCAGGATCGCCAGGATCCGCCCAGCGTAGTCTGACACGCTGTCCTGACGCACCGCCGACAGGATGCCGACGACCACTCCGATGACGACCGAGACCAGGATCGTCAGCAGGGCCAGCTCGAGCGTGACCGGGAAGCGCCGCACGAACTCCTCGAGGATGGGCTGCCGCGTCCAGTACGAGCGCCCGAAGTCGCCGCGCAGCACGATGTTGCCGATCCACTCGACGTACTGCACGTAGACCGGCCGGTCCAGGCCGAGGTCGTGGCGCAGGGCGTCCAGCGTCTTGGCGTAGCCGTGCCCCTCCACCATGCGGGTAGCCACGTCACCGGGCATCAGTCGCATGAGGGCGAACACGATCACGCTGACGAGGAACAGCGTGGGCACCGCCAGCGCCAGCCGCCGGAGGATGTACTGCTTCACGCGAAGCCCGGCGGCGGCCGGAAGCCGCCCAGCACGTCGGCCAGGCGTCCGGCGATGTCGATCGGCGTGGCGTCCTCCAGATAGGGGCCGACGATCTGGATGCCGACCGGCAGGTTGCCGCGGGTGAGACCGACCGGCGCGGTGGTCGCGGGCAGCCCGGTCAGCGTCGCGAACGAGATCCAGAACGGCAGGTCCATGTAGTCGCGGGAGCCCTCGGGCGTCGCCAGCCGGCGGCTCAGGGAGTCGGGCGTGGCGTCGTGCGGGAAGGCGGCCACGAACGTGGTCGGCAGCAGAAACGCGTCGTGCGTACGGAAGTACTCCTGCCAGACGGCGCGCGCGGCCATGCGCCGGACGTGGGCGGCGCCGATCTGGCTCGCTGACCCCGTGACGGCCCGCGCGAAGCGGGCGCGGTGCGAGCCGTCCGTCTGGGCGGCGAGCGGGCGCAGCGCCTCGAGCTGCTCGGGACGCAGGCCGGCGCCAATCGTCGCGTACAGCAGCGTCAGGTACGTCTCGTACTGCTCGCTCCGGTTGACGCCGGCGGGCCAGCCCTCCTCCAGCTTCACGCCAGTGCGGCGCAGGCCGTCGATGGCGCGCGCGAGCACCTCGCGCACGTCGGAGGCCACCGGGCACGCGGGATCGTCGAGGACGAAGCCGAGACGATAGTCGGTCAGACGCGTGCTGCGCGCCGGCGGCAGCGTCCAGCGATAGGCGCGCGCGTCGTCACCGTCCGGGCCGCCCAGCACCTCCATGGCCGCCAGCAGATCCGCCGCGCTCCGGCCCAGCGGACCGACGACCGGCATCGCGGGCGGCGGCACGAGGATGCCGGGCGGCGGCGGAATGTGACCACGGTGGGGGATGACGTTGAGGGTCGGCTTGTGGCCGTAGACGCCGCAGAAGTGCGCGGGGATGCGGATCGAGCCGCCGATGTCGCTGCCCGGCTCGAGGAACGTGAGCCCGGCGGCCAGCGCGGCGGCGCCGCCGCCCGTGGAGCCGCCCGGGGTCCGCGCCGGATCCCAGGGGTTGTTGCTCACCCCGAAGATCGGATTGGCGCTCTGCCAGTCGGCTGCCATCGGCGGCACGTTCGTCTTCCCTAGAATTACCATCCCGGCGGCGCGCAGGCGCGCGACGATCGGCGCATCCTGGGTCGCCACGTGGCTGGCGAACTGCGGCGCGCCGGCCGTCGTCCGCACGCCGGCGGTCTCCAGCGTGTCCTTGACCGTGCACGGCACGCCGTGGAAGCGCCCCCACCACTCGCCGCGCCCGCGGGCCTCGTCGGCCGCGTTCGCGCGAGCCAGCGCGGCGTCCGCGGTGAGGGTGACGATCGCGTTCAGCTTGGGATTGAAGCGCGCGACGCGGTCGAGCATGCGCGTCGTCAGCTCGACGGAGGAGATCTCACCGCGACGGATGGCGTCCGCGGCGGCTACCGCCGAGGCGAAGTCGAGGTCGGCGACGGCCGCCCGGGCCGACGCGGGACGGAGCAGACCCGCGCCGGCCAGGGCGGCGCCGCCGCCGACCAGAAGGTCGCGCCGGCTGAGACCGGCCGCGCCCGTCGTCACCGGTCGAGCCAGGTGTAAACCAGCCGCATGCCGAGCCCGTAGCCGTCGTGGTGCTTGAAGCCCTTCACCGACGGTGGGTGCGCGACGTACTGCGGCCACTGCGGGACGTAGACGTAGTAGGCCTTGTCGGCCAGGTAGCGCTGGATGTCGTCGACGATCTGCTTGCGCTTCTTGGGATCCATCTCGCGCCGCTAGGCGATCAGCATCTTGGACAGCTCGGCGTCGGCCACCCGGCTCTGGTTGGTGGGCAGCTCGGGGTAGAAGCGGCCATACAGGAAGTCGTCGACCTCGGTGAACGGGGTCGACGGGCCCATGGCCATCTTCTCGTACTTGCCGAGCGCGGTGGTCGAGATGTACTTGCCGTACTCCTCGGGCTTGAGCTCGGCGGTGATGCCGATCTTGCCCAGGTTGTCGGCGGCCAGCTCGTAGTAGCTCCGCCACGGCACGACGTAGCCCGGCCAGTGGAAGATCGGCGTGGTGAAGCCCTTGGCCATCCCCGCCTCGGCCAGGAGCTTCTTGGCCTCGGCCGGATCGTAGCCGGTGAGGTACTTGGCCTTGGCCGGGTCGATCTGGGACGCGTCGAGCTTCCAGTCCTTGAGCGCGCATGGCACCGGGCCGGCGTCGATGGAGCCCTCGCCGAACAGCAGCGCCTCGTTCCACGCCTTGCGATCGATGGCCAGCGACACGGCGCGCCGCACCTTGATGTCGTTGTAGGGCGGCTGATCCGTCCGCATGTACATGAAGCCCTGGCCGATGACCTGGTGCGGCGTGATGACCAGCTCGGGGTTGGTCTTCTGGAGGGCCTTGGCTTCCTCCGGGCTCACCCAGCCCCAGATGTGCGGCAGGTCGGCCTTGCCCGCTCTCAGCACGGCCACGCGGGCGGCGGCGTCGGGCGTGATCTCGATGACGGCGCCGTCGAGGTAGGGCATGCCCTTCATGAAGTAGTCGGGATTGCGCTCGAACACGACGCGCACGCCCTTTTCGTACGACTTGAGCACGAACGGCCCGGTCCCGATCACGGCGTCGGGATGGTTGAAATCCTTGAACTTCTCCTCGGCCTCGCGCGGCAGGATGACGCAGAACGACGGATTGGCGAGGTGGTTGAGGAACGGCGCGTATGGGTCCTTGAGCGTGATGCGCACGGTGTGCTTGTCCACCGCCTCGATGGCGCTCACCGGCTCGAAGCGCGTGGCGAAGCCCGACTTGGCCATGAACCGCTCGAGCGAGTACTTGACGTCCTCGGCCGTGACCTCGCGGCCGTTGACCGGCGGCTTGTTGTGGAACTTGACGCCCTTGCGCAGGGCGAAGGTGTAGACCTTGCCGTCCTTGGACACCGTCCACTTCTCGGCGAGGTCGGGCAGGATCGAGAAATCAGTCGGGCTCTTCTGCTCGGGCCCGTTGGGAAACCGCACCAGCTGGCTGTAGGTGAGGCTCACGTAGGAGTGCGTGAGGAAGCTGATCGACAGGTGCGGATCGAGCCCGGGCGCCTCGCGCTCGGCGATACGGATGACGCCGCCGCGCTTGGGCGTTTGCGCGTGGGCGGCGGGGCTGGCGAGCGCGAGCAGGAAGGGCAGCAGCAGCGCGGCAACGGCGACGCGACGGGCCATGGATCCTCCTCTGGTTCAGCCGGACGGGTGGCCCATTATGAGGACAGCCGGCGCCGGCTGCAAGACGGGCCGACCGCGATGCGCCCGCGCACTCCCCGGCACTCACCTTGCACTCCTGATCGAAGCACAACGTAGAGCCCAGCGGGATCGCTCGCGTCACGCGAGCGCGCAAGGAGTTGCTCCCCCATGAAGTCCAAGCGCAACGACGGCCGTCCTGATCGCAACGGGCGGTCGAGCAAAGATCGCAGCCTCGAGCCGTTCCGGGAGCACCCGGAGCAAGCGGCTCTCACCACCGACCAGGGCGTTCGCGTCCATCACACGGACGACTCGCTCAAGGCCGGCCAGCGCGGCCCCACGCTGCTCGAGGATTTCCACCTGCGCGAGAAGATCACCCGGTTCGATCACGAGCGGATCCCCGAGCGCGTGGTCCACGCCCGGGGGTCGGCCGCCCACGGGTTCTTCCAGGTCTACGAGCCGATGGAGAAGTGGACCCGGGCCAGCTTCCTACAAGATCCGCAGGCGAAGACCCCCGTGTTCGTCCGCTTCTCCACGGTGGCGGGCTCGCGCGGCTCGGCGGACACCGTCCGCGATGTGCGAGGGTTCGCGGTCAAGTTCTACACCGACGAGGGCAACTTCGACCTCGTGGGCAACAACATCCCGGTGTTCTTCATCCAGGACGGCATCAAGTTCCCCGACTTGGTCCACGCCGTGAAGCCGGAGCCCCACCACGAGATGCCGCAGGCTGCCTCCGCCCACGACACCTTCTGGGACTTCGTGGGGCTGCAGCCGGAGACGCTGCACATGGTCATGTGGGTCATGTCCGACCGCGCCATTCCGCGCAGCTACCGGATGATGGAGGGCTTCGGCGTCCACACCTTCCGGCTCATCAACGCCCGCGGCAAGGCGTGCCTGGTGAAGTTCCACTGGAAGCCGCTGCTGGGCGTGCACTCCCTGGTGTGGGACGAGGCGCAGAAGATCGCCGGCGCCGATCCCGACTTCCACCGCCGTGATCTGTGGGAGTCGATCGAGGCCGGCGCGTTCCCAGAATACGAGCTCGGCGTGCAGATCGTGGACGAGAAGGACGAGCTGAAGTACGGCTTCGACATGCTGGACGCGACCAAGCTCCTGCCGGAGGAGCTCGTCCCGGTGCGGCGCATCGGCAAGCTGACGATGAACCGCAACCCCGACAACTTCTTTGCCGAGACCGAGCAGGTGGCCTTCTGCGTGGGCAACGTGGTGCCGGGCATCGACTTCACCAACGACCCGCTCATGCAAGCCCGGCTCTTCTCCTATCTCGACACCCAGCTCACCCGGCTGGGCGGGCCGAACTTTGCCGAGATCCCCATCAACCGCCCAGTGGCGCCCGTGCACAACCACCAGTCGGACGGCCACATGCGGACGACGATCAATACCGGAAAGGCCCTCTATCACCCGAACACCGTGGGCGGCGGCTGCCCCTACCTGGCCTCGCCGGACGCCGGCGCCTACGTGCACTACACGGAGCGCGTCGAGGGGCACAAGATCCGCGAGCGGAGCGAGAGCTTCAAGGACCACTTCAGCCAGGCCACGCTGTTCTTCCGCAGCCTCTCGAAGCCCGAGCAGCAGCACCTGATCGAAGCCTGTCAGTTCGAGCTCGGCAAGGTCGAGCGCAAGGAGATCCGGCAGCGCGTCGTCGAGCACTTCGCGCGCATCGACGGGGAGCTGGCGACGGCCGTGGCCTCCGCCGTCGGAGTCACGGCGCCTCGCGGCAAGAACGGCTCGGCGCCGCGGCCGTCGCCGGCCCTCAGCATGGCCAATACCGTGAAGAACACGATCAAGGGCCGAGTGATCGCGGCCCTCGTGGCGCCCGGCGTGGCCGGTCGCGAGCTGGCCGCCGTGCGCAAGGCGCTCGAGGCCGACGGCGCCAAGGTCGAGATCATCGCCCCCGCGCTCGGCACGGTCGCCACGAGCGACGGCACGCCGCTGGAGGCCACCAAGAGCCTGCTCACCGTGAAGTCGGTCCTGTTCGATGCGGTGCTGGTCCCCGGCGGCGCCGAAAGCGTCGAGACGCTCGCCGCAGATCCCGACGCGCGCGATTTCGTCGACGAGGCGTACAAGCACTTCAAGCCGATCGGCGCGCTGGGCGACGGCGTCGAGCTCCTTCGCGCCGCCGGGATCGACGAGGAGATGCTGGGATCGCCGGAGCGGCGCAACGGTAAGGCCGGCGGTCGATTCGGTGTCGTGCTGGGAGGCGGATCGGACGCACGCGGCTTCGTCGAGCCGTTCCGCGAAGCCGTGGCTCAGCACCGTCACTGGGGGCGGGCGGAAGCCAGCCGGCCAGTCCCGCAGGCCAATCGGCCTAGGGCGAGGGCGCGGTAGCCGCCGGCCGTCTTGTGGACTATCCGCGCCGAGGCCTATCATGTCGGCGTTGGCCCACGTCATTGCGTTTCGCTCCGCACGATTCGATATCGCCGGCGAGCGGCCGAACCCGATCAATCCGATCGGCGGCGAGAGCGTCTTGCGGTGGCTCCGCGAGAAGCTGAGCGAGAGCCGGTACGAAACCACGGAGCCCGACGCGGAAGACTGGGGCTGGTACATCGACGTGAAGGCCGACGGCGCCGCCTATCTGGTCGGCGCCAGCGGTGAGGCCGACGACCAGGCCCCCGGCCACGTCGACTGGACGATCCAGATCGACCGGCACCGGTCGCTGAAGGACAAGCTCACCGGCGCGAACAAGCTCGCCGCCGATGACCGACTCTCCGCCGCGATCGAGCGACTCGTTCGACAGGATGCCGGCGCCGGCGAGATCGAGGTCTCGAGGGACGCCTGACGAGCCGCCTCTGACGTCTCGCCTTGCCCGTCGGCTCGGTGGGGCTGCATCGCCGGCTTGCGGGGCCAAGACGCCGTAAACCAAAGACTCTCCCGCCGCCACTCGATCGACAGTGCAAGGCTGCATTGCGCCCCACTCCGCGAAACCCTCGTCGATCCACGGCTTTGATCGGGGCACGCCGCTTGCCTGACATGCGGCGTCGTAGCCATCACGAGCCTACGACCAGGAGGTCGACGATGTATCAACGCGTATCCGCAATTCTGGTGATCGTGCTTCTAGGAGTGATGCCCGCCCTGGCCCAGCACCCGACGCACACGACCGTATCGCCCGACACGCTCAAGTGGGCCGAGCCGGCGGTGCTGCCGGGATCCAAGCTGGCCGTCGTCCAGGGTGACCCGAGCAAGGAGGGGCCCTTCGTCTACCGCCTCAAGTTCCCCGCGGGCTACAAGGTCCCGCCGCACTTCCACAAGGCCGGCGAGAACGTCACCGTGCTCACCGGGGTGTTCTATATCGGGCTCGGCGAGAAGTTCGATCAGGGCTCGGGGCAGGAGCTCCCCGTCGGGGGCTTCGTCTCGGTCCCGCCGAAGCACCCACACTACGCGTGGGCAGGCGGTCAGGAGACCGTCGTCCAGGTGCACGGCGTGGGCCCGACCGACCTCACCTTCGTGAACCCGGCCGACGACCCGCGGAAGAAGTAACATCGTACGCCATACACGGCTCATCCTCGACGGATACGGCCATGGAGGATCCATCATGAGCACTCGCCGAACGGTGATCGCCCTGTTTCTCGGATGGCTGCTGATCCTGGCGGTCGGGATCACGCTGCCGACGCTGGCGCACGACTCGGCCGGGGTCGCCAAGCTCGGTAAGGTGACCTTCCCGGTCTCGTGCAACGCGGCGGCCCAGAAGGAATTCGAGATCGCGATGGCGTACTACCACTCCTTCGCCTGGCCCGAGAACAAGGCCGCGCTCGAGCGCGTCGTGCAGGCGGACCCGAGCTGCGGCATGGCGCACTGGGGCCGCGCGCTCGGGATACTCGACAACCCCTTCCTGTGGCCGGGCAGTCTCTCGCCGAAGGTCCTCGGTGACGGCCAGGCGGCCATCGACGCGGCCCGGGCGGCAGGGCTCAAGACCCAGCGGGAGAAGGACTACGTCGAGGCGCTGGCGGTGTTCTTCAAGGACAGCGACAAGCTGAATCACCGCACGCGGGCCACGGCGTTCGAGACGGCGATGCTGGAGGTGGCGACCCGCTACCCGTCGGACACCGAGGCCACGATCCTCTACGCCCTGGTCCTGTCGGCGAACTTCGACCCGGCCGACAAGAAATACACGAACCAGCTGAAAGCGGCCCGCACGTTGGAGCCGATCTTCACCAAGCAGCCGGATCACCCGGGCGTCGCGCACTACCTGATCCACAGCTACGACTACCCGCCCATCGCGACGCAGGGGCTCGACGCCGCCAAGCGCTACTCGAAGATCGCGCCCGACGCGACCCACGCGCAGCACATGCCCTCGCACATCTTCACGCGCGTCGGCTACTGGCGGGATTCGGTGGAATCCAACCGCCAGTCGGCGCGGATCGACGGCGACAAGACGGTGAACAGCTCGCACGCGTACGACTACATGGTCTACGCGCAGCTGCAGCTGGTGCAGGACCGGGCCGCCGCCGAGGTGCTGGCGCAGGCCCGCGGCGTGGCCACCAAGACCGACCACATCGCGGCGGCCTACGCCTACGCCGCGATGCCGGCGCGCATCGCGCTCGAGCGCGGGGCCTGGGCGGACGCGGCGAAGCTGACGCTCGATCCGGCCGCCGAGGCCTATCCGTGGAAGAAGTATCCGCAGTCGGAAGCGGTGAACGCGTTCGCCCGGGGTGTCGGCGCGGCCATGAACGGAGACGCCGCAGCGGCCCAGATCGAGGTCGTGCGTCTGCGGGCGCTCCGGGACACCGCCACCGAGCGGAAGATCGGCTACTGGGCCGAGCAGATCGACATCCAGGCCGAGGTCGTGCGCGGACTGGCCAGCTGCGCCGCCGGCAAGTCAGACGAGTGCGTGGCGACGCTGCGGGCCGCCGCCGACCGCGAGGACGCCACCGAGAAGCACGCCGTCACACCGGGACCGATCGTTCCGGCCCGCGAGGTCCTGGCGGTGGTCCTTCTCAAGGACGGCAAGGCCGTCGAGGCGCTGCAAGGCTTCGAGTCGGTGCTGACGCGGGAGCCCAACCGCTACCGCGCGGTCGCGGGCGCCATGCAGGCGGCCGAGCGCGCCGGCGACACGAAGAAGGCGGCAGCCTTCGCCGAGCGCATGGTCGATCAGACCAGCGCAGCCGACAGCCAGCGCCCCGAGATCGCCCAGGCGCGGCGCGTCCTCGGCAAGTAGGGGTCCGTCGCTCGATGTGGATCGGCACGCGCCTGCTGGCGATGGCGCTGCTCCTGTGGCCCTTGGGGACCCGAGCGGACGAGAGCGATCCGCTCCAGGTTCCCAAGGGCGGCGCCCGTCAGCAGGCCGTCATGGCCTACAACGACGGCGTCAAGCTGATGGTCGACCGGCAGTATGCGGCCGCCCAGCGAAAGTTCGAGGAGGCGCTGGGGGCCGATGAGGGGCTCGCCGAGGCCCACAACAACCTCGCCTTCAGCCTCCGGATGCAGGGCGCGCTCAACCGCGAGCGCGCCCTGCGTCACTACAATCGCGCGCTGGAGCTCAAGCCCGACCTCGCGCGCGCCTACATGTACCGCGGCGTCCTCTTCACCCAGATGGGCGATCTGGCCCGCGCGCGAGCGGACCACGCGCGGCTGCTGGTTCTCGATCCTCAGCTCGCCGCGAAGCTGGAGCGCGTCATGGCGGGCGCCGACCGTGACGACTACGACGGACTGACGCCGCAGTACGACTGAGCGCGCCGCGGCCTCACGTCACCTTCACCGGGTGCGGCACCGGCACGTTGTAACCATACCCCTGGGCGTTCCACGGAATATTGGACGGCTGGCTATTGCCCTTGTCGTCGGTGGCCCGCGTCAGGATCGTGTAGTCACCGGGCCGGGCGTCCCACTCGAAATCCCACCGCACCCACGCCCGCGGAATGTTCGGCACGCGCAGCGCCGCCGGCTGCCACGTCGCCCCGCGGTCGAGGCTCACCTCCACGCGGCGAATCTGACCGACCGGCGACCAGGCGAATCCGCGCACCCGCTGGCGTCCGGCCGTCAGCGTTCCGCCCCAGGGCAGCGCGACGGCGCTCTTCAGCGTCTGCTCACGCAGCACCACCCGGTCCGGATAGTCGGGACCGTCGAGCACGTAGGTCTTGGTCGTCGTGGGAACGTCGATCACGCTCTTGCGCACCTCGATCCGGCCCACCCACTTGATGCTGTTGATGCCGACCCAGCCCGGCACGATCGCCCGCACCGGGAATCCGTGATCGGCGGGCACCGGCTCGCCGTTGAACGCATAGGCCAGGAGCGTGTCGTCCTCCATCGCCTTCGCGAGCGACATCGGTCGGTTGACCTTCACCGAGTCGAGTCCTTCCACGAGCACGTTCAAGATGTCGCGCGGCGTATCCGGCCTTACCCGGGCGAGCTCCAGGACCGCACCGAGCGGCACGCCCGTCCACTCCGCGACTCCGATCGCGCCGTAACGCCACTGGGTGCCCGAGGCCACCTTGCCCATGAACTCGTTGAAGAACGCGCGGCCGTTGCCGGCGCACTCGATGTAGGCGGTCACGGACCGCGAGGGCAGCCGCAGCAGGTCGTCGAACGTGAGCTCGCCCGGGCGTTCGACGGCTTCCCCCTCGACTCGCAGCCGCCACGTGCGCAGATCGATCGCGGGGACGTTCGAGTGCTGTCGGACGAAGAACTGGCTGGCCGGGGTCAGATAGCCGCGCAGCGTCTCGAGCCGGGTTTCCTGATTGATCCCGTGGTCGATGAAGACCTCGCCCGGTACGGGCTTGACGTGGAGCTTCTGCGCCGGGGCCTGGGCCGCGGCCTCGCGCATCGTCGCCAGCGCCAACGCGCCGGCGCCGCCCGTGACCAGAAACTGACGTCGGGTGACCGTGTCACGTTCGTCCACGTCGTCCTCCTGTGGCGATCGGATCTCAGGTCGACAGGATGCCGGAGTGGACCGCGCGGATCTCGACCTCGGCGCCGTCGGTGAGCGCCAGCATCCTGAGCGCGGCCGCCGCGATCTCGCCACGGTGCCCGTTGCCCGGCAACAACCCGACGACCCACGCCCGTAGCGGCGCGCCGCGCGGGTTGACCAGCTCGATCACGCCTCCCGTCACCAGCCCGAGCGCGCGGGCGGTCGCCTCGTCGATGCGGACGGCGCGGCCCGGCGCCTCGTCCACATCAGGCACCGCACGCAGCCGAACCCGGTGTCGGGCCGCACGAAGCTGGGCGCGCCGGGCCGCGGTCGCCGTCGCGTCGACCACGCCGCGCACCAGCACGACTCCGTAGATCGCCTCCGCCGCGGCCGGCGTGACGTAGCCCTCGGCGAGATCGGCCACGACCATCGCCGGGTCGCGCTCGAGCGCATCGCCGAAGCCGCCGCCGCCCGAGCTCTCCATCATGAGGACGTCGCCCTCCAACACCGGGAACGCGCTCACCTTCCCCGGTAGCGGCGAGGGCTGGACCGCCCGTCCGTCACGCCGGATCCAGAAGCGATTCGTCGCGCCGGGGCCGGCGCCACACACACCGAACGGCGGCAGCACCGCGCGCTCGGCCAGCACCGAGAGCCGGGTGTGCGGCGCCAGGATGCGCACCGCGCGCGTGAGCCCGAGGCCGCCGCGCCACTGTCCGGGGCCGCCGGAATCCTCGCGAAGCGCCGTCGCCTCCACGTGCACCGGGTAGAGCTGCTCGATCGCCTCGATCGGCTGCAGCGTGGTCATGTCGCTCTCGGTCCACGCGCGCACGGTGTTGCTGCCGTCGCCGCCGTCGAAGCCGCCGGTCCCACCCGCCGGGTACTCGTAGAAGATGAACGTCTCGCCGGTCTTGGGGTCTGGACCTCCCACGTAGCAGTGATTGCCGCCGCCCTTGAGGTCGCCGGCCACCTTGCCGTCGAGCGCCTGGGCCAGCGCCCCCTGCACCGCGGTCTCCACCGCGTACTTCACCTCGACCATGCCGCCGCACGGGGCCGGCGGGTTGGCGTTGACGATCGTGCCGCGCGGGGAGATCACCGTGAGCGGCCGGAAGGCGCCGGAGTTCACGTCGGAGCCGGGATCGAGGTACGACTTGACGATCGTGAAGGCGCCGGTCGGCGCCATGGCCGGGCCGACGTTGGTGGGCCCTGCCGTCTGGGGCGAGGTGCCGGTGAGGTCAACGGTGATGACGTCGCCGGTGATGGCCACGCGCGCCCGCACCGTCAACGGCTCCAGCCGCTCGCGACCGGATTCCAGGTGCGCCTCGTAGACGAACTCGCCGTCCGGCAGCGCGGTGATGGCGCGCCGCATGCGACTCTCGGCGCGATCCATCAGCTCGGCCACCGCGGCGCGCACCGTGGCCGCGCCGTAGCGCGCGGCCAGACCTTCCACGCGCTCGGCCGCCTTGCGGCAGGTGCCGATCATCGCGTGATAGTCACCGCGCCGCTCGCGCGGGCCGCGCATGTTGGCGAAGATCAGCTCCAGCGCCGCGTCGTTGGGCCGGCCGCGCTCCATCACGCGGATGGGCGGGATCCGCACGCCTTCCTGGAAGATCTCGGTGGCGCCGCCCGAGAGGCTGCCCGGGCTCATGCCGCCCACGTCGCCCCAGTGCGCGCGCACCACCGGGAAGACGAACAGCTGACCGTCGGCGAACAGCGGATGGATCAGCGCCACGTCGTTCAGGTGCGTCCCGCCGGTGTACGGGTCGTTGTGCAGGAACAGATCGCCGGGGTGGATGTCGTCGCCGAACTTCTCGCGCACGGCCTTCATCGACCAGCCGATCGGCACGATGTGCAACGGATGGTCGGCGCCCTTGGACATGGCCACGATCTGCGCGTCGCCGTCCATCAGCACGCAGGAGAAGTCCTCGCCTTCGTAGAGGATGGACGAGTACGCGGTGCGCACGAGCGTCACCCGCATCTCGCGCACCGTGGAGACCAGCGTCTCGCGGATCACTTCCAGCGTGATGGGATCGATCATGACCGCTCGAACCTCAGGTTGCCGTGGGCGTCGACCCGGCCGCGCCAGCCGGGCGGGACCACGGTGGTCGCACCGAATTCCTCGACGATGGCCGGCCCGGTCAGCTCGGCGCCGGCCGGCCAGTGCTCACGCTCCCACACCGGGCAGTCGTGAGCGGCGCCCTCGAATCTCACGCTGCGGCGCTCCACGAGCACCGGTCCGGCGTCACCGGCCGAGTGGAGCGCGGCCGCCGGCTTGGCCACCACCCCGTAGGCGCTGAGGCGGGCGTTGACCAGATCGATCACGGCGGTGGGGTCGGCGTGGCCGTACACGGCCTGGTGGCGCTGGTGGAACGCCGCCTCGACCGCGGCGAGCGGCTCGTCGCCGAGCTCCAGGTTCAGCTCGAAGGCCTGGCTACGGTAACGGAGGTCGAGCGACCGGCGCACGCGCTGCTGGCCGGCGTCGAAGCCTTCGAGCTCGAGCTGGCGCCGCAGGCCGTTTTCCATCTCGGCGAACAGGCCGGCCAGCTGCCCCCACCGCTCCGGCAGTGGTCCCACGCGCGTGCGGACCTCGTCGTGCTTGATGTCGGAGGCGAGCAGGCCGAGCGCCGAGAAGTTTCCGGGATGACGCGGCACCAGCACGCGTGGAATGCCGATCTCGTCGGCCAGCGCCAGCGCGTGCATGGGCCCGGCGCCGCCGAAGGCCACCAGCGTGAAGTCTCGAGGATCGTGGCCGCGCTGGATCGAGATCTCGCGGATGGCGGACGTCATCCGCGCCACGGCGATGCGCACGATGCCTTCGGCCAGCGCGTCCACCGTGAGCGTGCCGCCCATGCGCTCCGCGAGACCGGCCACCGCGGATCGCGCCCGGGCGGCGTCGAGCGCAATGCTACCGCCGAGACGCCGCCGGACGCCGATGCGGCCCAAAACCACGTTGCCGTCGGTGACGGTGGGCTCGGTGCCGCCGAGGCCGTAGGCGGCCGGGCCCGGCGTAGCGCCGGCACTCCGCGGCCCGACCTGCAGGCTGCCGTCCTCGTCGAGCCACGCGATCGAGCCGCCGCCCGCCCCGACCGTGTGCATGTCGATCTGGGGCACCTTCACGGGGAAAGCGCCCACCATGGCGTCGGAGGTCGCCAGCGGCGCGAGATCGCGCACCAGGCACACGTCGGTGGAGGTGCCGCCCATGTCGTAGGTGATCAGATCGCGCACGCCGGCGGCGCTGCCCACGAAGCAGGCCTGGCTCACCCCACCGGCCGGTCCCGAGAAGATGGTCTTGATCGGCAGCCGCCGCGCCGTCTCGGTCGTCATCATGCCGCCGCTCGAGGCCACGGTGAGCACGCCGTGCGCGTAGCCGGTCGCGCGCAGCCGCTCCTCCAGGTTGCCGAGATAGCGGTCCATCAACGGCTGCAGGTACGCGTTGAGGACGGTCGTGGAGAAGCGCTCGAACTCGCGGTACTCCGCCACCACCTCGGCCGAGCAGGAGACCGCCAGGCCCGGGCACCGGCCCTTGGCGACATCCGCGATCGTCCGCTCGTGCGCCGGGTTCAGGTAGGCGTGCAGCAGGCACACCGCGAGCGCCTCGGCGTCGGCCGCCACCGCGGCGTCGAGCGCGCGCTCCACGCTGGTGGGATCGAGCGCGATCAGCACGCGGCCGTCGGCCGCCAGACGCTCGGCGACCTCGAAGCGATGCTTGCGCTCGACCACGGGCTTGGGCCGCACGAAAGTGGGCACGAACAGCGCCGGGATGTTGCGCTTCGTCCGGCCGATCTCGATCAGGTCACGGAAGCCGGCGGTGGTGATCACGGCGACGCGGGCGCCGCGCCGCTCCAGGACGGCATTGGTGCCGACGGTCGTGCCGTGCACCAGTCGCCGGACGTCACGGGCCGCGATGCCGAGCGCGGCCAGCCCCGCGAGCACCGCGTCGGCCTCGTGGCGCGGGCGCGACGGAACCTTGGTGACGACCACCCGGCCGGTGGCCTCGTCGACTGCGGTGAGATCCGTGAAGGTGCCGCCGACGTCGATCCCCACGATGAACATGGGCCGGATGATACACTCCCCGCGGGGTGACCACGGCGCGCGCGCGAATTCGCCGCCGGCAGCTTGCGACGATCGTGCTGGTCGCCTGCGCCATCACGCCCGTCTTCAACGTGCTGACCTCCGAGGCCTCGCTGCGGCAGGCCATCCAGGGCCTGGTCGACGCCGCGCTCATCTCCGGGGCCGTCGGCGGCTACCTGCTGTTCGTGCGCGACGGCTGGCTGCGTCGGTGGTTCCGGCGCATCGGCTTCTGGCGGGAGCTGGCGCTCAGCAGCACGATCGTCCTCGCGCTGTTTCTGGTGGGTCGTGCGACCGGTCAGGTCCTGACGACCGGCCAGCCGTGGCGGTTCGTGGCCAGCTTCGCCGACACCCACCTGATGATCGCCTTGCCGTTCTTCGCCGTGGTCGCCGTGACGATCCAGTTCGTCCTGCAGATGAACCGCATGCTCGGGATCAACGTGCTGGGCTACTTCGTGGCCGGCGTCTACCGGCGGCCGAAGGCCGAGGAGCGCGTCTTTCTCTTCGTCGATCTGGTGGGCTCCACGCAGCTGGCCGAGCGGCTGGGCAGCGCCCGGTATTTCGAGCTGCTCCGCCGCTTCGTGGACGATCTCTCCGAGCCGGTGCTCGAGTCGGACGGTGAGATCTACCAGTACGCCGGCGACGAGGTCGTGATCACCTGGCCGCTGGCGGTCGGGGTGCGGGCGGCCAACTGCGTCGTCTGCTTCTTCGCGATCCGCGCGGCCATGGCGCGCCACCGTGCCCGCTACGAGCGCGAGTTCGGTATGGTGCCGCAGTTCCGGGGCGGGCTCCACGGGGGCACCGTCACGGGCGGCGAGCTGGGCGACCTCCGGCAGCAGATCGTCTTCGTCGGCGACATCCTCAACACGGCCGCGCGGCTGGAGGAATACGCCAAGCGGAGCCAGCTCGACCTCGTCGTCTCCGGAGCGCTGCTGGAGCGCCTGACGCTGCCGGCGGGCGTCGAGGCGACCCGGTGCGGCGAGCTCACGCTCCGGGGCAAGGACGCGCCCGTGACCGCCTACGGCCTCGCGGTACAATGAACGCACCGGAGGCGTGATGCCGCGAACGATTCTGGAGCCTCGGTTTCAGGTCGAATACCTGTCCATCCTGGACAGTGACGGCAAGCTCGACACGTCGCTCGAGCCTGACATTCCGGCCGCGGACCTCAAGCGGCTCTACCGCGGCATGCTGATCGGGCGCCGCCTCGACGAACGCATGATTCGCCTGCAGCGGCAGGGCCGTATCGGCACCTTCGCCCCGATCAAGGGCCAGGAAGCCTCGCAGGTCGGCGCTGTCTCGACCCTGAAATCGAGCGACTGGATGGTGCCCTCGTTCCGCGAGACCGCGGCCATGCTGTGGCGGGGGTGGCCGCTCGAGAAGCTCCTGATGCTCTACGCCGGCTTCCTCGAGGGCGGCCAGCCGGAGCCCGGGCAGAACGATCTGCCGGTGACGATCCCGGTGGCCACCCAGGTGCCTCACGCCGTCGGGCTCGCCTACGCGGCCCAGTACCGCGGCGACGACGCGGTGGTCATGTCGTTCTGCGGCGACGGCGCCACGTCAGAAGGCGACTTCCACGAGGCGATGAATTTTGCCGGCGTGTGGCACGTGCCGGTGATCTTCGTCGTCCAGAACAACCAGTGGGCCATCTCGGTCCCGCTCAAGAAGCAGACACATTCCAAGACCATCGCCCAGAAGGCGCTGGCCTACGGGATGCCCGGGCTGCAGGTGGACGGCAACGACGTCCTCGCGGTCCACGCGGCGTGTCGGGAGGCGGTCGAGCGGGCGCGCGCCGGCGACGGGCCGACGCTGATCGAGTGCGTCACCTACCGTCTGGGCGTGCACACCACGGCCGATGACCCGACCAAGTACCGCTCGACCGAGGAGGTGGAAGCGTGGGAGCGCAAGGATCCGCTCACGCGCTTCGGGGCGTATCTGCAGAAGAAGAAGCTCCTGGACGATGGGCTGACGGAGTCGGTCGACGCCGAGATCGCCGACGCGGTGAAGCGCTTCGAGGCGCTCGGGACTCCCGATCCGCTCACGATGTTCGAGCACGCCTATGCCACGCGCCCGCCGCATCTCGAGACCCAGCGTGCCGAGCTGGCCGCTCACCTGCAGAACGGCAACGCCGCCGGCGCCCCGCCGGCCAAGGATCCGCCCTCGCCCCCGATGCGCGGCCAGCGCACGAGCCGACGGTGACGCCATGGCCAAGCTGAACCTGGTCAAGGCCCTGAACCTGGCGCTCCTTCAAGAAATGGAGCGCGACGAAGACGTCCTGATCATGGGCGAGGACGTGGGCGTCGACGGCGGCGTGTTCCGCGTCACCGAGGATCTGCACCGCAAGTTCGGCTCCAAGCGCGTGATCGACAGCCCGCTGGCCGAGGCCGCCATCATCGGCGCCGGCGTGGGCATGGCGCTCTACGGACTCAAGCCGGTGTGCGAGATCCAGTTCTCAGGCTTCGCCTTCCAGTGCTTCCACCAGATCGAGAACCACGTGGCGCGGTATCGCAACCGCTCGCAGGGGCGCTTTCACGTGCCGATGGTCATCCGCATGCCCTACGGCGGCGGCGTCCGCGCGCTGGAGCATCACTCGGAGTCCGAGGAGCAGTTCTACGCGCACATCCCCGGGCTCAAGATGGTCATCCCCTCGGGGCCGCGCAACGCCCGCGCGCTGCTGGTGAGCGCCATTCGCGATCCCGACCCGGTCATCTTCTTCGAGCACAAGGGCCTCTACCACGCGGCCAAGGAAGACGTCCCCGACGAGATCGAGACGATGCCGCTCGGCCGCGCCCAGGTGGTGCGCGAGGGCTCGGACCTCACGCTGATCGCCTACGGCGCCATGCTGCGCCTGGCCCGCGAGGCGGCCGACACGCTGGCCGAGGAAGACGGCGCGCAGTGCGACGTCATCGACCTGCTGACGATCTCCCCGCTCGACCGCGAGACCATCATCGCCTCGGTGCAGAAGACCGGGCGCGCGGTCGTGGTGCACGAGGCGCCGCGCAGCTTCGGTCCCGGCGCGGAGATCGCCGCCTCCATCATGGACGGCGCGTTCCTGTCCCTGGAGGCGCCGATCGCCCGCGTGACCTCGTGGGACGTGCCGTTCCCGGGCTTCGCGCGTGAGAAGGGCAACGTCCCCGACCTCGCGCGGGTGCTGACGGCGGCGCGCCAGACGCTCGCCTTCTAGATCGCGATGGCCCGCGAGTTCGTCCTCCCCGACCTCGGCGAAGGCCTCACCGAGGCGGAGATCCGCCAGGTGCTGGTGCGCGAGGGCGAGGTCGTCCGCGAGGACGCGCCGCTGCTCGAGGTCGAGACCGACAAGGCCACGGTCGAGATCCCCTCGCCGTTCGGCGGACGCGTGGAGAAGATTCACGTCCGCCCGGGCCAGACCGTCAAGGTCGGACAGACGCTCGTGACTTTTGGGGAGGGCGGCGCGCCTGCCGGCGCCCCGGCAGCGCCGGGCGGCAAGCAGGCCGCCGACACGCTCGATCCCACCCGCAAGCTCGCGCCGGAGCCGAAGACCGTGGTCGCGGCGAGCGGGCGCGCGCGCCAGGCCGCTGCCGCGCCGACGGAGACGCAGGCCTCGCCGGCCGAAGCGCCCTCCGCACCGGTCGAAGCACGCGGCGCGTCGGCCGAAGCGGCCACTGCCCGACGCGAGGGCCCGGTGCCCGCTGCGCCCTCGACGCGACGGCTGGCGCGCGAGCTGGGCGTCGATCTCCGCGCGGTGAATGGCAGCGGCCCGGGCGGGCGCGTGACCGACGACGACGTGCGGGCGGCCTCCGCCGGCCCGGCGACGGCGGAGGCGCCGGGGCGTGCTGGTGCTCCTGCACGCGCCGGCGCAAAGCCGGCCCCGTCGGAGCCGCTGGTCGCCAAGCCGCTCACGCGCCTGGCGGCCGAGCCGCCGTTGCCGAAGTTCGAGCAGTGGGGGCCGGTCGAGCGCCAGCCGCTGACGCATCTGCGGCGCACGATCGCCGAGCGGATGACGCTGTCGGCCACCGTGATCCCGCACGTCACACACTTCGACCGCGCGGACATCACGAATCTCGACGCGCTGATCCGCCGCAACCTCGCGGCCGGCCAGGCGCGGGGCGTGACGCTGACGCTCACCAGCTTCCTGCTGAAGGCCGCCGCGCTGGCGCTGAGCGAGCACCCGCAGTTCAACGCCAGCCTGGATGCCGCCGCCGGCGAGCTGATCGTCAAGCGCTACATCCACATCGGCGTGGCGGTGGCCACCGAGCGCGGTCTGATCGTGCCGGTCATCCGCGACGTCGACCAGAAGCCGCTGCTCGAGCTGCAGCGCGAGCTGGCCGCGCTCGCCCAGCGCACGCGCGAGGGCCGCGCCACGCTCGACGACCTGCGCGGCGGCACGTTCACCGTCACCAACATCGGCGCGCTCGGCGGCACCGGCGCGATCCCGATCATCAACTATCCCGAGGTGGCCATCCTCGGGGTGGCGCGCGGACGCGAGGAGGCGGTGGTCCGGAACGGCGCGATCATGCCGCGCCTGCTGCTGCCGCTGTCGCTGACGTTCGACCACCGGGTGGCGGACGGCGCCGACGGCGCCCGCTTCGCCTCCGCGATCGTCCGCCGGCTCGAGCAGCCGGACGACCTGCTGCTGGGGCTGTAGTGGCCGGAGTCCCGCCGATCACCGACGTTCGTGACATCTCACGCATCGGCTACGGCTTCATGGCCTCGCAGGCACTCTTCGCGGCGCTCGAGCTCGACGTCTTCGGGCGCCTGGCCGACGGCCCCAAGAGCCTCCCGGTGCTCGCGGACGAGACCGGCGTGGCCGCGCACCGGCTGGTCGCGCTGCTCAGCGCTTGCGTGGGGCTCGGCCTCCTCGGCATGGAGGGAGACCGGTACGTCAACGCTCCGGCCTCCGCGTCGTACCTCGTACGCAGCGCGCCCATGTACTTCGGCGACTACTTTCGCTTCCAGATCGCGCGGCAGATCTATCCCACGCTCGCGCATCTCGACAAGGCGCTGGCCGGCGAGCGGGTCGACTTCTACGCCAAGATCCAGGATCCCGCGGAAGCGCGCCGGTTCAGCATCGCCCAGCACTCGGGCTCGCTGGGCCCCGCGCACGTGGTGGCCGGCCTGGTCGACCTCGCGGGGTGCCGCACGCTGCTGGATGTGGGCGGGGGCAGCGGCGCGTTCAGCATCGCCCTCTGCCGTCGCCATCCCGAGCTGAGCGCCACGATCGTGGATTTCCCCAGCGTGCGGCCGACCGCCGAGGAGATGGTGGGCCAGGCCGGGCTGAGCGATCGCATTCGCTTCGTCGAGGGCGATGCCCTGACCACCGCCTGGCCCACCGGTCAGGACGCGATCCTCATGTCTTACCTGCTCAGCGCCGTCGCCGCTCGACGCGTCGGCGAGCTGCTGGAGCGCGCGCGCAAGAGCCTGCGCCCAGGCGGACGGCTGCTCCTGCACGACTTCATGCTCGACGACGACCGCACGGGTCCCGCCGTGGCGGCGCTCTGGCTCCTCAACGCCGTCACGATCGATCCCGACGTCGCCTCGCTCACGCCGGCCTGGCTCGCCGATCAGGTCCGCGGCGCCGGCTTCGAGGGCACCGAGCTCTGTCACGTCATCACCGGCATCACCCGGCTGCTCGTGGCGCGGAATCCGTAGATGGTCATGGGAGATCTCGTCCGCGAGGTCGACGTCGCCGTCATCGGCGGCGGCCCGGGCGGCTACTCGGCGGCGTTCCGGTGCGCCGAGCTGGGCCTGGAGACCGTGGTGGTGGACACGGGGAAGCGGCTGGGCGGCGCCTGCCTCTTCGAGGGCTGTATTCCCTCCAAGGCGCTGCTCCACGTGGCCGCCGTGCTGGGCGAGGCCGATCGCGCCAAGGAGTTCGGCGTCGACTTCGGCGAGCCGCGCATCTCGCTCGATCCGCTGCGCAAGTGGAAGAGCGAGCGCGTGATCGGCAAGCTGGCGCGCGGGCTGACGTCCGTCGCCCGCGGCAAGAACGTCGAGGTGGTGGGCGGGCGCGCGGTGTTCGAGGACGCCCGCAA
>Ga0111538_10003111_pt1 | contig 23235 bp, 18 predicted proteins | sample SoiMethybrSBSTD1_FD_79669 | JGI IMG/M metagenome (GOLD analysis project Ga0111538, IMG submission 79669) | Bulk soil microbial communities from a Populus tree surrounding site in Tennessee, USA - Soil MetaG P. TD hybrid SBSTD1 (version 2)... | ecosystem: Environmental > Terrestrial > Soil >...
AACGGTGTAAGTGTGGACGGATACTGATCGCTAGTGTCACTTCGTGACCGTAAGCGTCAGGTCGGCCTGTCGCCACAGCGTTCATGGTTGAGTGACCGATCGGCAGTTTCAGCGCGCCCTTCGCTCGCCCCGCACCTGAAACTGAACACGACCAACGATGGACGAAACCCTTTCCCCTATTTCTGTCTCCGACGGTATTCCCCATTCAGCCTCACGCGTGCGTCTTGGTGTCTCGGCGAGTCGCAGTCAGCCCACGCTTGTACGTGGTGCAGGCCTCATCGCCTGCCTCGACAGCCTTGCGGCGGTGCTCGGCATCGTGGCTGTATGGGTAAGCGTCAACTTTTCGAGCCTTCCGGGTGGTGTGGACAGTTTCCTTTCGGCGCGCATCACCGTAAAAAACGTAATACTCCTTCTCTTCCTGGCGACCGCCTGGCCGCTCCTGTTTCACCTCTTCGGCCTTTACCAGACTCGTCACTTCGCGTCTGAGGCCCGTCGTCTGATAGCCGCCACAACCGCTGGAACGGCATTGGCGCTTGTCTTCCCGTTGACAAGCTCGACCGGAACCGTGACGGTTTGGCAGATACCGTATTTCTGGCTGGCCCAGCTCAGCCTCTGCCTATTGGTACGAGCCGGTAAGCGAGCCGTCGAATACGCGCGCACTCGTCAATCGCGGCGCGCCCTGATTATCGGCACCGGTGATCTGGCTCGGCGCGCATACAGAGACATCCAGAGTGACCGATCGCATCGATACGAAGTGGTCGGTTTTGTGGATGATCCGGCCGGTGGTCTGCCAGCCGGCCACGTGTCCCGGCAGCTGATCGCGACTCTTCCGCAACTCGAGCAGATCCTGATGCGCGAAGTCATTGACGAAGTTGTGATCGCGCTCCCTGTCAAGTCCCGTTATCAGCAGATTCAACACGTAATCAGCGTCTGCGAGCGAGCTGGGGTGCAGGCCAAGTATGGTGCTGATATGTTCCAGAGCACCGTCGCCTTTCCCCGCTACGATGCCCAGGGTGATCGGGCGTTCGTCGCGATGCAGGTGGTGCCGGACGGTTATCGCCTCGTTGTCAAGCGCGCGATCGATCTCGTCGGTGGCGCAGCGGGTTTGGTCCTCTTCGCCCCTCTGATGCTGATTGTGGCAGCTGCAATCAAGCTCACGAGCCCCGGCCCGATCGTCTATCCGCAGGATCGCTGCGGCCTTGGCAGGCGACCCTTCCGGATGTACAAGTTCCGGTCGATGTATACCGATGCTGACAAGCTCCAGGACTCGCTCGAGGAGCGAAACGAGGCCAACGGACCGGTGTTCAAGATCCGCGACGACCCGCGCGTGACTCCGCTGGGTAGGCTGTTGCGTAAATCATCTATCGATGAATTACCGCAGTTCTTGAACGTTCTGCGCGGCGACATGTCGCTGGTGGGCCCGCGCCCTCTGCCTTGGCGTGACGTACGGCGTATCACCCGACCCTCGGACATGCGGCGGTTCAGCATGCGGCCGGGGATCACCTGCTTGTGGCAGGTCCAGGGTCGATGCAACATTGATTTCGAGCGTTGGGTGGAGCTCGACCTTGAATACATCGACAATTGGTCTCTCGCATTGGATGCTCTGATTCTGGCAAAGACGATTCCGGCTGTGGTAAGCGGTAAGGGCGCCGAGTAGAGAGCACTCAAGCGGGTCCTCAGATCGGGTGGAGAGCGGGGCATGTCTTCTTCAAAGACTTCTGGAATTCGAGTGCTCGTCACGGGTGCCGGCGGTTTCATCGGGCACCATCTCGTCGCGTTTCTCAAGCAACGGGGATATTGGGTCAGGGGAGTCGATCTGAAACGACCCGAATATGGTGCGACGGTGGCGGACGAATTCCAGCTTCTCGATCTACGACGCTGGGAGAATTGTCTGGAAGCGACGTCGGGAATCGAAGAAGTCTACGCACTGGCAGCGGACATGGGGGGAATGGGCTTTATCTCCTCGCATCACGCGCAGATTCTCCACAACAATATTCTGATCAGCACACACACGCTCGACGCAGCGCGCGAAAACGGCGTTCGCCGTTACCTGTACACGTCATCGGCCTGTGTCTATCCCGAGTATCGACAGGTCGACATCAACGTCGAGCCACTTCGCGAGGAACACGCATACCCAGCCGCACCACAAGACGCATATGGATGGGAGAAGCTGATTACGGAGCGACTCTGCGAACATTACCGGGACGACTACGGCATGGAAACGCGAACCGTCCGTTTCCACAACATATTCGGGCCGTTAGGAACCTGGGAGGGCGGCCGTGAAAAAGCACCTGCCGCTCTGTGTCGCAAGGTCGCCGTTGCGAAACTGACGGGCAATCCGGAAGTTGAGATCTGGGGAGACGGCGAGCAGACGCGATCGTTCTGTTACATCGACGACTGCGTGGAGGGCCTCTTCCGTCTGATGCGATCCGATTACCACCAGCCGCTGAATCTCGGCCAGGACCGCCTGATTTCGATCAATGGACTCGCGGACCTCGTGTCTGAGGTGGCGGGCCTCTCGATTGTCAAGAAACATGTGCCAGGGCCTCAGGGAGTGCGCGGAAGAAACTCCGACAACTCCACGCTGCGGCAGGTTCTCGGCTGGGAGCCGCAGATTTCACTGGAGGAGGGGCTGGCTCGAACGTATACCTGGATTGAGGAGCAAGTGGCGCGCAGTTCGTTGGTGGGCGTCGGCAGTGAGTCTGCCACAAAGCCGGTGACGACGCTTCGCGCCAAGTGACCCACAGGGACGTCTCGGCTCTCGAGAGCGATCCGCCACAGCGGGTGAACGTGTTAGGGGTCGGTGTCAGCGCGATCACGATCGCGGACGCGTTAACGCTGATCGATCGGTGGATTGCGACAGGTTCCAACCGCTACGTCTGTGTCACCGGTGTGCACGGCGTCATGGAAAGCCAAAGAGATTCGGCTCTCCGCGACATCCATAACCGCGCTGGGCTCGTGGCTCCGGACGGCATGCCACTCGTCTGGCTATCGTGGTTGAGCGGACACCGCTACGTGGAAAGGGTCTACGGTCCCGATCTGATGCTCGCCTGTTGCCGTGTCTCAGTTTCAAGGGGCTATCGTCATTACTTTTTTGGTGGCGCCGAGGGCGTGCCCGAGCGCCTGGCGGCACGGCTCGGGGAGCGCTTCGCAGGACTGAAAATTGCCGGCGCCTGGTCACCGCCGTTTCGCGAACTCAGCGCTGCCGAGGAACAGGAGATGATCGACCGGATTGCCGTGGCACGTCCGGACATCGTCTGGGTGGGACTGAGTACTCCGAAGCAGGAACGTTGGATGGCTCGATACGTTGGACGCCTGCCTGTGCCGGTACTGATTGGCGTAGGTGCCGCGTTCGACTTCCACGCTGGCCTGAAGAGGCAGGCGCCGCGCTGGATGCAACGAAGCGGCCTCGAGTGGCTGTTCCGCCTGGCAAGCGAGCCTCGCCGCCTGGGGCCCCGATACTTGATCAACAATCCTTGGTTTGTGTGGCGACTTTTGCTTCAGTGGTCGGGGATGGTGCGGCACGATCTCGACCCGGATATGCGGAAGGGCTGATGCTTGCCTCCGTTGCGCGCATCATCTATGGCCCGGGTCGTGGCAGTCAGCGCCTGAAATCGTCCGGTGACACCAGCCTCTTCACGGAGAGCGGTGCATGATCCTGCCACCAGCCAATCACGTCGTAGAGGCCCGCGATCTTCGCGTCGAGCTTGGTGACATCGTCACCATCAGTGAAGAACCTCGGAATCGCGTACACGGAATCGGAGTCCCGCACTCCGCGGAACGTGACCGCCGCCGCGATGCGGTAGCCTTGTGCGCGAACCACGTCGATTGTCGTCCGAGTGAAGTGCACGTCCGGCTTACCGAATGGATAGGCGAACAGATCAACCGCGACGCCGAGTTGGTCACTGATGACGTCCCTGGACCTGCACAGTTCGTCCGCTGCCTCAACCGCGGACAGACGTGCAAGGTTTGGATGGCTGTAGGTATGCGCTCCAATGTCCATCCCGCTGGCGTGGAGCTCACGTACTTGCTCCCAGTTGAGAGGGACGACGTCGTCGGGCCTGCATCCCCAGAGCCATTGGAGTCGCCGGAGGACCGCGGGATCTCTGTCTACCAGTCCGGCCGTGATGAAGAACGTCGCCTTGACACCGTGCTTAGACAGGATCGGCAGCGCATACGAGTGATTGTCCTCGTACCCGTCGTCGAAGGTGAGCGCGACGAGCGGCCTGCCGCTGTTGTGGGTGTTGCGGTTGGCGACGATGTCGGCCAGCGTGGTCACGTTGCAGTGCGCCTTCAGCCACTGCACGTGGCGCTCGAAGATCTCCGGAGTCGAGGATGCAAATCCCCGGTTCGGGTGCACGGAGTGATAGCAGAAGACGATCCGCCGGGTGGCCGGGTCGGGGCGGGGCGCCACTCGCGAGGCCGCAAGCGTCGCGCGTTTCAGTGCGCGCTTCCATCCCATCTTTTTTCGATCGCGAATCACGAAATCCTAGCACGAACGGTTCGAAGGGTTCCGTCGCATGAGTGACGCGCGCGGTCACATCGAGCGCCGTCGGCTGGCTTATGTCGTCGTGACCGTTGCATATCGCAGTCGGCCAGTGCTGAAGGCCTTCCTTCAGAGGATTGCTCCACCGACGCCGATCATCGTGGTTGATAATTCCGCGGAGCATGAAGACATCACTGATCTCGTTCGCACGCGTCCGATGACAACGTACATCGACGCGGGCGGCAATGTCGGATTCGGGGCCGCATGCAATCTGGCCGCGAGTGTCGCCTCACAGCCATTCATCGCGTTCGTCAATCCCGACGCCGATGTCGACGTTGCAGTGCTGGACAGGCTCGTGGACGAAATCCTGAGCGATGAGCGGCGCAGTTCAGCCGGACCGCTCCTTGTCGAGGCCGACGGCAGCACGCGCTCTGGATCCGGAGGATGGCTGCCGACTCCCTTGCGCGCTGTGGTACACGCAACAGGATTGTTTCGTGTCCTTCCCGATCGCGGGATCTGGATTGGGCGTCAAACGAACGACGTTCTTGACGTGGAATGGATCGCCGGCACATGTCTCGTCATCCTGACTGATGTCTTCCGTCAATTGGGAGGATTCGCGTCGCGGTATTTCCTTTATCAGGAGGACATGGATCTAGGGCGGCGGCTGCGCGATCGAGGGTACCGCCAGATTGTTGTGGGGGATCTACGAGTTCGCCACATTGCCGGAACCTCCTCCGCCGTCCCGGATGTTCGGCGCCTCGCATGGTCCCGAGCCTCTGCGCTCGTCGATTATCTGGCTGCGACACATGGCTGGGTCACGACGCGGCTGATGTGCGCCATCCTGGGGTTGGGCGCGCTGTTGCGAGCCGGATACGAAGTGCTTCGCGGCCGCACGTTGCGTTTGAGCGAGTTCGGCACCCAGGCACTCGCATTCACATTCCCAGGTCGGACGCTCAAACGGGTTTATGCGCAGCGTGACCGACGGCGCGCATCCCGACCAGAAACCGCCTGAAAGATGCGCATCGAGTCAATGCCGGACGATTCGGTTCCTCACGCCGCACTCACGCGATATCTTCGCGAGTTGCCGAAGTATGTCGTCCTGCGCAATGAGGAGGATCTGTTTGGCAATCTTCAACGTGGTGGCGACATCGATTTGCTGGTCGAGGACCTGGGACTCGCAGAACGCACCCTGATTCGCAATCTCGGTGCTCCCATCCGGGTTATCAGATCCTCCTATGTGAACGGGTACTCCTACGATTGGGGACACGTCGACTTGCTGCCCACCGTCGAATGGCGTGGTGCGTGCTATTTACGGACCGAAGCGGTTCTCGATGGCCGGCAACTCTCGCCCAGAGGACGGGCGGTGCCGAGGATCGCTCACGAGGCTCTGATCTCGTGGTTTTCGAGTCTCCTGTGGGGAGGTTTCTACAAGGATCGGTATGCAGCGGCGATTCGTCAGGCCGTGGATACCGACGGGCGCGCGTTTCGGCAGGCGCTGATAGAAGCCGCCGGGAAGAGGCTGGGAATCCGACTGTGGCAAGCGGCGGTCGACGGTCACGCCGAGACTTCGAAGGAATGGACGCGGTCGCTGCGGCTCGCGGTCTGGTCGCGAGCCTGGCTCAAGTCACCAGTGCGCACTATCCAGCGCTGCGTTGCCTTTGTGATCGGGGCACTAAGGCTTCGATTCGAGCCCCCGGTCCCGTGGATTGCGATTCCTGGCCCCGAGAGCAGTGGGAAATCATCCCTGGTGAACGAGATCGTTCATCGCTTTGCCGCGTGTCCCTACGGGAACGTTCAAGCGATCCACTGGCGTTCACGCTTCATGGCGCAGGATGAGCCAGCCACCGATTCGCGCGAGAGACGGAACCGCGGGCCAATCGGCGGCTGGAGACTCCTGGCGCTGGCAGCAGACTGGCTGATTTGTTACTGGACTCGATGGGCGCATCTCAGGGCGAAGGGCTATATCCTGGCGTTCGAGCGCACGTATTTCGATCTGGTCGTGGGCCACGTGCGCCATCCGGACGGGGGCGGGCCGCGACTTGGACGCGCATTGTGGTCGCTGCTTCCCAAGCCAGATCTTGTCTTCGTACTGGATTCGCAAGCTGACGTGCCCTCGCACCGTCAGCTGCCAGCGGTACACCTGTTGGATGGGAGCTCGCCCCTCAACGCCGTGCTGGACCAGATTCAGTGCGTCATTCGAGAGTGGATGTTGTCTCGATCCGTCGCGAGTCTCGGTGTGCAAGCTTCTACTGTCACCAGTCCAACTGCCCGCGCCGTGGCCTCGAGCAATGCGGCCAGCTCTGTGAGCGGTACTGACAATGCACGGTGACCTGCACGTTATGACGTCCGATCCGTCGGCTCGCGTCGAGCACGCGCCGAGCTGGTTTGACAGCTTCCTGTTTCTGGCGCTGATGTCCGGGCCTCCCAATTTCAGGGATCGGGATCCGTATGCATCGCTCAACGGAGAGCTTGATCTTGTCGCGATGATCCAGATTGGAGTCTGGATCTGCGGCGGCCTATGGGTACTGGCGCGCTTGTACCCCTCAGTGCTGCGGCGCGGCATCCTTCCCGCGGTCAACCCTTCCCAGGCCATGGGAGCGCTGTTTATCGCGGCCTTGACGCTTTCGCTCTGGGAATCACCCGGCTTCTACCTGACGGCGTTCACGCTCGGACAGTTCGCGGTCATGCTCGGGTTCGTCTGGGTGTTCACCCATCGGTTTGGGACGGACGCAACCTTGCGACATCTGTTCATCGGTGTGAGCGTTCTCGCACTGTTGACGGTTGCAGCCCTCTACTTCGCCCCGGAGCTTGTCGCTGATGGCACGGGATTCGAGACACGAGTGCGTGGGAGCAACATTGCGGATACGGGAAGTGTGGCGGTGATCGGACTGGTGTTGTGCCTCTCCGGCATTCCTTCCTTACGTGGCCCCATGTTCTGGGGAGCATTCTCGCTGTTCGGCGTTCTGCTCGCCGCATCGCGCACGAGGAGCGCCTATGTCGCTCTTGTTGTATTTCTCGCGATTGGCGTCATCTTTGGCGGACGGCTACGCGTCCGAGCGCTCATCCTTCCAATCGCCGCGCTCGCCGTCGGCGTCTTCCTGTTGGACGTGACGTCCTCTACGACGAACTATCTGGTACGGGATACCGCGAGCATCGAGAGCATGAGCGACCGGATCCCGCTCTGGGAGTATCTGACAAGCGCGGTGATGCGCGAATCCCCGATAACCGGATTGGGCTATTTCGCCGCGTCTCGCGTCCTCGCCACCGAATACAATCCTGGTCTGGGCAACGCGCACTCCGTGTTTTTCGAGGTTCTGGTGGGAGGTGGGATTCTCGGAGCCGCACTGTACCTCATGTTCTGCGCGTCGCTGGTCGTCTTTGCTGTTCGCCTTTTGAAAGTGGGGAGTGGCCAGTCGGGCGCGGTTGCCACCGTTGGACTGCTCGCCGTGACCTTGCTCCTCGGATTCACGTCGCAGGCGGCGCTGCACGCGGGGCCGCTGGGCTTTGCCTTCTGGTCGTTGACGGCGCTGCTTCCGAGACTGTCGCTTGAAGCCGCTTATAACTCAATAGCCGGCCAGCAGCCACTGCGCTCCAGCTCGATGATAGGGCTGCGCAACGCGTAGGCCGGACCGATCAATGACAACGTCGCAGTTGTTGAATGGGTCAGGCCGCTTTGTCGTCCTCGTGGGACCAGATGGGGTGGGGAAGACGACGGTTGCGCGTGCCCTGCTCGCCCGCCACAGCGGACCGTCGGCATACTTCCACTTTCTGCCGCCGCTCCGTGGCCCTCTTCCTCATTCTCCAGGACCGGCGTCGCCACCGCCGCCGAAAGCGGCGCCAGGCGGCTGGCGTCTCCTCGGATGGATTCGCCTGTTCAGAAACGCGGCAAGATGCTGGGTGGGTTATCTCAGCACCGTTCGGCCCGCGCTCAAGCGGAGCTGGCTCGTTATCGGAGACCGGTGGATGTACGGGTACATCGTCCAACCAGATGCCCTGAGATTCCACGGACCTGACGTGCTGGCGCGTGCGGTGTTGCGTGTGTTGCCTCGTCCGCATCTGATTGTGAACCTCGCCGCGCCACCGCATGTCATCAGGGAGCGTAAGCAGGAACTGACGCTCTCGCAGATTGAACAGGAGCTGCTCGCGTGGTCGTCACTGCGCGTGGCTAACATGCAGACGCTTGATGCAACGCGACCACCCTGCGATATCGCCAGTGACATCCTCCTGGCGCTTGCCTCCGGCCGGAGTGCGGGATGAGGAGCGTGAACTTGCAAGACATTCACGTGTGCATCTCCGCCTATTCCTGCGATCCGACCAGGAGTTCGGAGCCCGCCGTCGGCTGGAATTTCGTGCGCGAAGTGGCCAGGCGTCATCGAGTCTGGGCGATCACCAGACAGAAGAACCAGCCCGCGATTTCTGCGGAATTGCAGCGTTCTCCTCTGCCGAATCTGCGGATGGTCTACTTCGACTTACCCAAGCCGTTGCTCGTCTGGAAGAAGGGCCAGGTGGGTATCGAAGTGTACTATCGGCTGTGGCAGCGCCTGACGCGTCGCGTGATCGAGGATCTCGATCGTGATGTGCGACTCGACCTGACGCAGCATGTCACGTTTGTACGGTATTGGGCGCCCACCGCTCTCGCAGATGTATCGACGCCTTTCATTTGGGGTCCTGTAGGCGGTGGAGAGACAGCTCCGGCAGCATTCTGGCGTGACTTCGACCGGCGTGGCCGGGTCTATGAATTTATCCGGCACCAGGCACGACGCTGTGGCGAGGCGGCCCCGTCGGTACGCAGAGCGGCGCGACGAACGGCTTTGGGACTCGCGGTCACCAGGGAAACGAGAGCGCGACTTCTTGCGATCGGAACCAGACGAGTGGAGCTGTTCAGCGCATTGGGACTCGACCGCGCGGCGTTTGAGTCGTTCAGCAGGATGCCCGGTGCACCTGCTGCTCCGCTCAGGTTCATCAGCATGGGGCGACTCCTTCACTGGAAGGGATTCCATCTGGGTCTGAAGGCCTTCTCATTGGCAGCCGTGCCCCAGTCGGAGTACTGGATTGTGGGGGAGGGCCCCGAGCACGCGAACTTGATCGACCTCGTCCGGCGACTGGGGTTGACGGATCGGGTGCGGTTGTGGGGTGAACGGACGCGGTCCGATGCTCTCGACCTGCTCGCCGCCTCTCACGTCCTGGTTCATCCGAGCCTTCACGATTCCGGCGCGTGGGTCTGTCTCGAGGCGATGGCGGCTGGCAAGCCAGTTGTTTGCCTCGATCTTGGAGGCCCCGCCGAGCAGGTGACCGACCGAACGGGAATCAAGGTGGCGGCGGACAGTCCGGAGCAGGCGGTTTCAGACCTCGCCCGGGCGATGACGTTACTCGGAACGGATCCAGACCTCCGGCACACAATGGGCGAAGCTGGCCGGCAGCGCGTTCGAGACGAGTACCTCTGGGAGAAGAAAGGCGACCGGCTCGACGCTTTCTACGCATCCGTTCTCGACAACACGGCCGCCCCCGCGCCGAAGTCGCTGGCATGACGACGCGCGGCTCCGGGCGGAATGCTTCAACGACGTCGAGGGTGCTGCTTCAGCGCGACAACTCGACGCGAGCTGCGATGATCGACGAGAAGCCGCCCGTCGCGTCGGCGCCCGTCCCAGTCGGCATGGTGTGGCGATTCGGATGGGGCCTGGCGGACCAGCTGCTCTCGAGTGCCACCAACTTCCTGCTCTCCGTGCTTGTCGCCAGGACCGTCGGTCCCAGCGAGCTGGGCGCGTTCAGTGTGGCGTACGCGACGTTCACGTTTTCGTTGGGAGCCGTTCGGGCGATCGCAGGAGAGCTGCTGGCTGTCCGGCACAGTGCCGTATCGGCGGACGAATGGCGAGAGGGCGTCACGCGCTCGGCCGGAACAGCGTTGATGGCTGGAATCCTGGTCGGGGCTGGTTGTCTCATTGCGGGCGCCGGTGCTGTCGAGCCGTTCCGGAGTGTGCTCAGCATCGTTGGTCTCTCGCTGCCATTCCTGCTGGTGCAAGACGTCTGGCGCTTTGCCTTTTTCGCGCGTGGTCGTGGGAGCGCCGCGTTCTTGAACGACGTTGTCTGGGTTGTGGTGATGTTTGCGGCGTTCGCGCTCCTGCGGTACTACGACGTCTCATCTGTCGCGTGGCTCACGCTTGGATGGGCGAGCGCCGGATGCCTCGCGGCGATCGTCGGGGTATTCCAGCTCAAGGTCCTTCCGAGCGACCCGTTGTCTGCCGCCCGCTGGCTTCGAGGTCACCGCGAGCTCGCACCGCGATTTGTCGCCGAATTCTTGGTCAGCAGCGGCGTTTCGAACCTGACGCTGTTTGCGATTGGAGGAATCGCGGGTCTTGGTGAACTCGGCCGGCTGCGAGCAGGCGAGATCGCGCTCGGCCCGCTTACTGTTCTCTTCGCGGGTGCCGGGCTGGTGGCGACACCGGAAGGCGTCCGACTGTTGCACGAATCTCCAGGACGGTTGGTGCGCGGCTGTCGCTGGCTCTCTCTCGCATTGGTGGCAGGCGTCATCGCGTGGGGTGCCGTTGTTTCGATTGTGCCCCGCGGTATCGGTGAATTACTGTTGCGAGCAAATTGGGATACCGCGCGATCGTTGCTGCTGCCTCTATCGATTGCGCTGATCGGCTACGCCTTCAGCTTTGGCGCCTGGACCGGCCTTCGTGCTTTAGCGGCAGCCAGAAGAAGCCTGCGTGCCAGATGCATCGACGGAGCGCTCACCTTCTCACTCGGGCTGACAGGCGCCTACCTCGGAGGTGCAACGGGGGTCGCCTGGGGCTATGCGGTGACAGGTTGCTTGAGGAGTCTCAACGCATGGTGGCAATTCACGCGAGCGCTCCGTGAACGTGAGCTCAGCTCGCCACATTCGTAGCACGATGATTCGTGAGGTAGGCAGGCATGGCGATCGATCCTGATATTGAACGCCGATCTACGCTGATCACCCATATACGTACAGGTCTCCTCCATTCGACGAGGATTCTGGGCAAGATGCTCAGGAATCAATCGCTCAAGGCCCAGTCGAGTACTCATACCGAATTCTATCGAGCGGTCATGGCCAGCAATGCCCGTCGCGATCCCGACGCTGCCATCGGCAGCGATACACGTGAACACTGGCTGAAGGTTGGCCAGATGCAGTTCTCGTATCTCCTCGCGCACGGCCTGCGGCCCGATCACAAAATCCTCGACATTGGCTGTGGCAACCTCCGCGCGGGGTGGCGACTAATTCAGTACCTCGAAACCGGACACTACTATGGCGTCGATATTTCACCGGATATCCTCCTCGCTGCGCTCAAGGAGCTTCGTAATCAGAACCTGCAGCACAAATATCCGCATCTCGTGCTCGTCAACGACTTGAACTTCGACTTTTTGCCAGACCAGGCGTTTGACGTCATTCACGCCCATAGCGTGTTCACTCACACACACATCGACGTCATCGATCAGTGCTTTGCTGCAGCCGCCCGCATTCTCAAGCCTGACGGCTTCTTCGACTTGACGTATCTCGAGGGCGACAAATTTTCGTTTAACGAAGAGGACTTTTGCTATCCGAGACAGATGCTGTTGGACATGGCGGCGAGTCATCGTCTCGACGCCACATATATGCGCGACTGGGAGTATTCAACGCACAGGCAACACAAGCTTCGTGTCAGGCGGCGGGCGTAAGAGATACGGCGGATGAGGCTCGTTCATTATTATCCCCGCGCGCTCGTTGGTGACGGCGGCCCCACCCGAGCGATGTGGACGTGGGCGAGCGCGACGTACTCTGCCGGGTGCGACGTCGCCGTCTTGTACGACGCAGATCTCGAAGCCCAATCACCGCTTCGCAACCATGCGATTCCGGTCATTCCGGTCAAGCACAGGGGTGCTGGCCGTTTCCGCGTCCCCAGCCAACTGGGTGCGGCCCTCACCCCACATGACGTTCTCGTGCTCCACTCTACCTACATCCCGAGCAACATCGGCGCAGCGTGGAGCGCACGTCGTCGCGGCGTCCCGTACATCGTGATGCCACACGGCGGGTACAACGCGCGAGCGCGGGAGCGGCGACGCAGCAGGAAAAAGCTATGGCTGCCCGTGGAGCGCCTCTATCTCGAACGCGCGCTGGCCGTGCACATATTCTTCGAGAACGAAAGCCGAGACGCCTCGCAAGTCGCTCCGCACGCGCGCTGGCTCATCGCACCCACTGGCTTCGATATGCCCACTGCCCGGTGGGACGGCGGAACGGGTGGCTATCTGGCCTGGCTCGGGCGATACGACATACGCACGAAGGGTCTCGACCTGCTTGTCCAGGCCATGAGTCATCTACCGATGCCGGACCGCCGCCCCCTCCGGTTGCACGGCCGGCGTTCGGAGGATAGTCCCGAAGACGTCGAAAGGATCGCACGGGCGTCTGGGCTCGCTGATGTCGTCGCGGTCGGCGGCGAAATAGGGGAGAGCGAGAAAGTGGACTTCTTCCGCCGGGCCGCAGCCTATGTGCACCCCTCGCGGTGGGAGTCGCACAGCCTGGGTCTCGTCGAAGCCCTGGCATATGGGATTCCGAGCGTGGTCTCGGTCTTCTGCGTGATCGCACCCGAACTGCGAGGAGCGGATGCGGCGGTCATCGTCGAGCCCACGCCGGACGGGATCGCGCAGGGCATATCCACGATACTGCGCAACCCACAGCAGTATTCGGAGAGAGCAGTTCGTTTCGTCGAAACGAGCCTGGCTTGGAACGTGATCATCAACCAGTACCTGGGGCAGATTGAGCGGTTGCGCCATGAACGATAGCGTTGAACGTGAGGGTTCTCTGGACGTCGCACGAATTCGCTCGTTGATTCTCGACGTCAGGAAGAAATTGCCGAGGGCTCTGTGGACTGATGTGCCGCAGATGATCGACAAGGACGTGCTGCACGTGCAGTTGACGTACGTCCCGAACGGGAGGCTCATCGACCTTGGAGGTGGCTATTCGCCGATTTCCGCCGTCCTCGCCATGCTTGGCATGGACGTGACCGCGGTCGACACCTTCGCTTCGACCAAGTTTTACGAGCAGTTCTCAGCGCAGCAGCTCTGCGACGTCCTTCAGTCCTTCGGCGTGAAACTCACCAGGGCAGACCTGCGCGAATACGAACCGGCGACTGCGTTCGAACCGGCCTCGGTCGATACGGTCAGTTGTTTTGGCACAATCTACTATTTCAATCCCCGCCAGCTCCTCGACCGATGCATGCGCGTGTTGAAGCCGGGCGGGAACCTGGTCGTTGAGTGCAACAACGCCGTCTCTTTGCTGCGTCGAGTCCGCGTGCTCCTCGGTCGCAACAACACCAACATGTTTCAAGACTATTTCTTCAATGACATGCACCAGCGATTTTGGGTGAAGAGCGAAGTGGCGGAATTAGCCCGTTACCTGAAGTTGTCGGAATTCCATCTGCTCGGGCGCAACTGGAGCCTGTATCAGAGTCGGCAAGGACTTCCTCAATCCGCTCTCACCCTGGCCGACAATGCTCTGCGAACCTCTCCCGGTTTGTGCAACGACATCTATCTGATCGGAAAAAAATAGAGCCTTACCAGCTTTGAGAGACCGAGCCCTGGCGATCCAGGCCAAGCACCTGCCAATCGCTGAATGGCCTCAGGCTGCCGGCCCCCCAGAGCCAGTAATTGCCGATGATCGACGGGACAGCGTAGCGGTTGTCAGCGAATTGCAGGCGTTTCGAGCCATTCACATACGCAGCGATTTGTCTGGGGACGCAGTCTGGCGTGTAAGAGAGACCGCTCGCATACGATCCGGTGACGGCACTGACTTTCACAATGTTGCCGTGAGCGATATCGTTCACGAGATCCCACCCAATCGCACCGCCGCCAACGGCGCTGCACGTGACGAAGTACTGAATGCCACGGAAGTTGTCTTCAAGCGTGTTGTTGTAGATCTCGACGTCTCGCGACGTGGAGATGAACACGCCATGTTCGCTGCGCCGGACGACATTGTTGCGAATGACGCCACGGCCACTGATCTCGTAGAAGATTCCGGAGCCCGGATTGTCCTCGACGCTGTTTCCCTCGATGACCGACCCGATGTTGTCGCCGTCATACCAGATGCCGTCGAACCGGTTGTGGTGAACGACGTTGTCGCGGAACGTGACGTTGGTCGAGAGTGACACCTTCTGCTCCGGACCGTTGTAGCTGATCTCGTTGTTCTCGAAAAGCACCTCGGTGGCTTGATACAAGTTGTAGCCGCCGCCGCGGTCCGACGGAACAGGCGAGAAGGGATTCCCGACATTGTGATGAATCCAACTGTGGCGAACCACTGACTGATTGCCCACCTGGATACCGACTTGCCCTCCCGAGATTTCGGTGTACTCGACGATCCAACGGTCGGACATAAAGGGGTAGGCGTGAATGCCACGCTGAGGCATGTGCTGGATCACCAGGTTCCGAATCGTGACGTCGTCAATGTCCTGGTTGTGCGAGCGAAACGCCGCTTGCGTCAAATCCGACGTCGTCCAGCGGGTTCCATCCAGGACCGCGCCGTACTCGCCGACGAAGGTGTCGCCTGTCTTCGGCGTGATCGCGCCGGTGACGGCATGCATGCCGGCCCTCAGACAAAACGTCGTCCCACCCGGATAGTCGTCAACAACCCGTGGGATGTCCGTGCCGGGCGGTACATCAACGGCGCCAACCGGGCACGAGATGCCTGGTTGTGGGCCCACCACCAGCGGCGCGGGAACTTCCGCCGGCAGGACCCGTCCAGGTGCGGCAGTTCTCACCTGACCGGCCAAAGTGACTGAAAGCACTGGTGGCGCTCCCACCGCCAGTGACAGCATCGCAGCGAAAAACAACAGGAGAGGGAATCGGGCAGGCTGCACGCAAGGCGTCATTTAATGGTGTTAATCCAACAATATGTCTTCCCTAAATCGGCGTCAATTTCAGCGTGCCTGCGCTATTGCGTCACGATTCCGTCGACGTCTTTGCCCACGGCCTGCCACTGCGACCACTGCATCCATTGTGCCCAGAACCAATACCACCCGCCGACGGATGGCACGGAGTAGGTGTTGTGCGAGAACGTCAGGTTCTTCGACCCTCCGGTGTACGTGGCGACCTGCGCAGCCGTACAGCTGGCCGTGTAGCTGAAGCCACTGCCAAACGCGCCGGCCTGAGGGCCCACGCGGATCGAGTTGTCATGCGCGACGTTGTTCGCCAGATCGAGTGACCGCGTCGGATCGGCCACCGCGCCGCAGTCGACGAAGTAGGTGATTGCCCGGAAGTTATTCTCGAGCGTGTTGCTGTAAATCTGCGCGTTTTGCGACGTGGAGATGAACACACCGGTATCGCCGTTCCGTCGGATGGTGTTGTTCCGGATGATGCTGCCGTTACTCGCTTCGTAGAAGATCCCGTTCCTGGCGTTGTCCTCCACCTGGTTGCCTTCGATGAGCGCGTCGGGATTGCCGCCGTCGAACCAGATGCCATCGGCCTGGTTGTGATGGACGAGATTGTTGCGGAACGTCACGCCGACTGATTCCATCACCTTCTGTTCCTTGCCGTTGTAGGAGATCTCGTTGTTCTCGAACGTCGTGTGTGTGGCGTAGTACCCCACATACCCACCGCCGCGCAGCGACGCGTCGGCCGACGAGGGATCGCCGAAGTTGTGGTGGATGTAATTGTTCCGCACCATTGAGTTGTTCGGGAACACGATCCCAGTCTTGTTTGCCGCAATCTCGTTCGATTCGATCGTCCAGTGGTCAGCCATCCAGTAGTAGGCTTGGATGCCCTTCTGCGGCATGTTGCGGATGACGAGATTCCTGATCGTCACGTAGTCGATGTCCTGGTTGTGCGCTCGGAATGCCGCCTGAGTCGAGTTGGTGGTCGACCAGTTCGTACCGTCGAGGATGGCGCCGTACTCGCCGACGAACGTATTACCCGTCTTGGGCGTAATGGAGCTGGTCAGATAATGCACCCCAGCGCGCAGACAGAACGTCGTCGTGCCTGGATAGAGATCGACGAGGCCCTGGATGTACTGACCGGGCGTGATGTCGACGGCACCGGCCGGACACGTAATCGTGGCCCGTGGGCCATAGGCCGCCAATGCGGTGACTGACGCGACGATCGCCGATTGGCGGACACTCATCGCGCACTGCTTCGGGACGTTGGGCGCAGGGTCGCCAAACACACTGTTTGAACACGCGATCCCGTCGGTTGCCGCTTTGTAGGAATACAAGCCGTTCGCCCCGTAACGTACGTCCTTGGTGCCGCTGAATGCGCAGAAGCCGCCTTCGAAGGCGCAGAGTGTCCACTCACCACTCGCGACGGCGCAGCTTTTCGCAATCCCTGGAGCGGGATCGCCGAACACGGCATTGGTGCACTGCGTGCCGTCTGTCAGCGTCGCGTAGACATACGCACCGTTCGCGCCATAACGCACTTGGGTGGTGCCGCTGAAGTTGCAGTTACTGCCCTCGGAGGCACAGAACGTCCAATCACTGGTCTGAGCCGACGCTGACTCGGGCAGCGTCAAGACGATGGCAGCGACGCAAAGCGGCAACAGCAGGAAAACGGAACACAGTTTCATCGCAACACTCTGTGCCGGCTGGCACAATGCAACAGCAACGTCACCTGAAAGACTCGACAGCGGGCTGCGGCCGAGACGGACGGTGAAGTATATGGGTTCAGACGTCCAATGAGAACGGCGAACTGTCAGCGATCGCACGAAGCGTACAGGGAGGGGAGTACACGAACGTTAGCAGGGTCGAAAGGATTGTCAAGCGGTCTTATGTCACGACGTCGGCAGTGCGCCGATTACGCGAAACGCGGCTATTTCGCGAGCGGCACGAGCGGAATCCTTCGCCCGCCGGCGGGTGACATTTGCGCTGCTGTCTTCCGGATCGATGTTGCGATGTGACAGCCAGAACGAGGCCACCTCCGCGAGCGCAGGCAATGATTCGGGCCCGACAGCCTGCCCGACGGTCGCTGCAATCCGGGCAGGACTCGTCCCGCCGAGCGAATAGTAGGCCACAACGTAGCGGACGAAGTCAGCAAGTGGCGGTCCCCACCCAACGTCCTCCCAATCGAGCAGCCACAGTTGTCCCTGCGAATCCTCACGCAGATTCCACGGTACGAAATCACCATGCATCGGGCGCCAGTGACCCGGGATGCCCTCGACTGGTTCTAGCAGTTGCTCGAGTACTCGGGTCACTTCTTCGGAGACCTGTCGAATCCTCGAAGCGTCCCACCGAGCAGGTTTATGCAGGCGGGGAAGCGATTCGTACAGGCGCACCGACCAGCTCTCGTGGCAAAACGAATCAAGGCATGTGGTGACGCGGAACGATCGAGTTGGCTGTAATCGCTCGGCCAGATTCCCCCTGTCTCGCGGCTCTACGACGACGAATACGTGCGGTGTGCCATCTGCATCCAACCCCAACATACTGGAGCGCTCCTTCCCCCATTGCGAACGGAAGTGCACCCACGACAACCATGACAGGCTGTTGCGCCGCCTCAGTTCCTCCTCGATATGGCCCCAGTGCGTCCAGCCGCACACTGGTGGCTCCTCCATTTTTCGTTCGGCGAAGAGGCGCCGCATACCTGGCACCCGGACTTGCCATGCCACAGCAAGTTGAATCCACGTCGCCACGCGGCGTCCGAAGCCGTACACCATGACGCCTTCCGACAGCGACCGAGGCGACTCCGTAAACAACTGTGGTTTGCCGAGTGGGAAAGCCCACACTTTGGCGCGGCTCGTTTCACGGCGGTGGGCGAACGCCGTTTCATAGGCTGCCAACAGCTCCTTCTGGAAGGAGGTGACGGGTGCCTCGGGAGCTTGTCGAACTGGCGGCGCATCAACCAGAAACTGATCGATCGACGCGGCGATCGCGCGCGCGGTTTTCTCTGGCGAGTGGGGCGAGATCACGGCGGCGCGCGCGCCCGGCCAACAGCGGAGAAGCTCCGGTGGTCCACCTCGATCGATGCACACCACGGGAGTACCAAGTGAAAGCGCTTCGGCGACGGCGAGGCCTGCCTCGTCATGGAAAGCGGGGTGGAGGAACACCCCAGCCGTGGCAACTGTCCGGAGCAGCCCGGCACGGTTCACACGACCTTCGAACCGGACTCGGTCGACCACACCCCATCGATCCGCAGCGCGCGCAATCCTCGCTTGTTCCGGTCCGTCGCCAAAGATCCGGAGCACCGCGTCGGGGTGTCGGACGTATCGCAGAGAGCGAACCGCCAGTTGCCCCCCTTTCCAGGGGAGCAAGCGCGCTGCGAGCACGATATCTTTGCGCCTGGTACCCGTTGGCTGTATGTCGCGGACGTCGATGGATGTCGCGTTCGACACGACACGCACACGGCTGTCGTCGACGCCCATGAGCCGGGCAGTGTCCTGGTTCTGGGCGAAAATCACGGCCGCTCGCCGTTGCGTCAGGCGTGCGGGCCCGAGGCGTACTAGAAGGCGGCGCGCAAGGATGCGGACAGCCTCATCGAACAAGCCTTGCCAGCCGAGTTCGCCGATGAGACTGACCGGCGGTTCGACACCGCCACCTACCGGTCCCCACACAAGTGGTTTGTCGACGACGGTCACACCGGCTCGCGTCCAGTTCGCCGCCAGCGTGACATGGTGAACAACATCAAAATCAATGCGCCGATCCAACGCCAAAGCCCGCGCCGCGGCTTGACGCTGCCATCGGTCGTAATACCGGTGAAAGCCAGGAGCGGTCAGCTTGAGGTAAAGCGCCTCATCGACGTCGAAGTAGATTCCTTCCAAGTGGACCCGGGCAGCCCAGCTGTATGACTCGATAGCACGACGCACAATGGGAACAGTGGCGCTGTTTGTCAGCACCCACACTTCGTGCTGACTGGCGGCGGCCATCAGCGCTCGAAAGCCCACCTCCAGTTCCGAACCCTTTCCAGGTTCGCACGCCAACGCCGACATGAGGATTTTCATCCCCAGGTCACTCTGCGGCGCTGAGCGGTGATGCGGTCACTCCGTCGATCGCGCGTTCGTAAATAGCCAGCAGCGAGCGGTAATTCACATCGGCCGTGAATCGATTTTCGAAGTCGGCCCTGGCAGCAACTCTCATCCTTTCGCGAAGAGCCGGATGAGAGTTGAGTTGAATCACTTTGGCCGCGAGGTCCGCAGCATCGCCAGGTCGAAAATGAACCCCGGTGATCCCATCGGCCACCAACTCGGCGGCTGCGCCGTGTCCGGCGGCGACGACGGGAGTTCCCGCAGCAAACGCTTCGACAATGACTCGCCCGAATGTTTCGTAGCATTCCGACGGAAAGACCAGGCACGTCGCCTCCTGGAGCAGCGGGACCACGTCCTGCGGTGCACGCTTGCCCAGCCATCTTATTCCGCGAGTGTCCTGTGTGGCGGCCGCCACGTCCGGACCCAACGGCCCGTCACCGACGACCCACAGCGGGAGCTGCTCCCCGACCGACCGCCATGCGTGCAGCAATGTGTGAAGGCCCTTCTCGGCGGAGAGTCGCCCCACGAACAGAGCATATCCACCACTTCCGGTGCCGATCCCTGGGTCGGGGCTGACGAAATTGGGTTTGACGACGAGCTTCTCTGCCGGCAACCCGGACTCGATGAACATGCGGCGCGCCAGATTTGTCAATGCAATGTACACGCTGGTCTTGTGCTCCCAGGTGCCCAGCATCCGATGAACCGAGAGCATGGTCACGATGGCGGCGCTTGCGGATCGGCTTCCTCGATAGCACGCGTGACGGACCGCTCCCCAGGCGACGGGTTTCCCGACACACTCGGTACACACGTGACCATCCCGAAAGCACACCGCAGCGGGGCACATCAATCGGTAGTTGTGTAGCGTCTGTACGACCGGCACGCCTTCCGCGCTGGCGGCGTAATAGACAGACGGCGACAGCAGCGGCAGCGTGTTGTGGACGTGAACAACCTGTGGCCGATGCGTCGTGATGGCAGCTCGCACAGCGCGATACGCTGGCTGGCTCCAGACAGTTCGCTGTGCGAGCGTCAACCGTGAAAGGGAGTTCACCTGGTCGTTGTGAACAAAATATTGAGCGACGTCGTGCCCTCGGGACGAGAGGAGCCGAGCCTCGTCAGGGACGACGAGATCCTCGCCGCCGGTCTGCTGATAAATGTTGTGGACGAGCAGGATCCGCATGCCGGGGCTACGGCGCGATGGCGCCATCCATATCGTGCCCCAGCGACCGCCATTGCGACCATGGTTGGGATCCGTTCCAGAGCCAGTACGACCCGGTGAGCGACGGCACGTAATAGCTGTTGCGCGAGAACGTCAGCTTCTTCGAGCCGTTCAGGTATGCCGCCAGCTGAGTGGAATCGCAGTCGCGGTAGGTGAAGCCGTTGGCGATCGCGCTGCGCTGCGCGCCGACGCGGATCGTATTGTCATGCGCAGAGTTGTTGGCGAGGTCGAGACCACGACTGGGGCCGGTGAGCGTGCAGTCGATGAAATAGATAAGGCCTCTGACATTCGATTCGAGCTGGTTGTGATGAATCTCGGCCTTCTGCGAGGCTGAGATGAACACGCCGGTGTCGCCACTGCGTCGGACGGTGTTGTCCCGAATCACGCCGTCATGGCTGGCCTCAAAAAAGATCCCGTTCCGCTGATTGTCCTCGACGCGGTTTTTTTCGATCACGGCGCCAGGGTTGCCGCCGTCGTACCAAATGCCATCACCCACGTTGTGATGGACGAAGTTGTTCCGGAACGTCACGTTCACCGACTCCATGACCTTCTGTTCCGGGCCGTTGTAGGCGATCTCATTCGTGTCGAGGATGGTGTCGATTGCTTGATATCCGGCGTAACCTCCACCCCGCTCGGCTGGATCGGACGCTGATGGGTTCCCCACGTTGTGATGGATGTAGTTGTTCCGGAGCACGGAATGGTTCGGGAACGACACGCCGGTCTGGTTCGAGGCGATCTCGTTGAATTCGATTGTCCACCGGTCAGAGAAATCCCTGAACGCATGGATGCCCTTTTGCGGCATGTTGCGGATGACGAGATTGCGAATGGTCACATCGTCGACGTCCTGGTTGTGCGCACGAAACGCGCCTTGAGTCCGGTCCGTGGTTTTCCATCCGGTTCCGTCGAGCACGGCGCCGTATTCACCGACGAACGTGTGGCCACTCTTGGGTGTGATTGCGGTGGTGATCGCATGCACACCAGCTTTCAGGCAGAACGTCGTCCCACTCGGACGCGCGTCAACGACACGTTGGATGTCCGCGCCTATTGGCACGTCAACGGCGCCGGCTGGACACGTGATAGTGCGCTGAGGACCAGCACTGCCGGCCCACGGGACTTCCGTCGTCGTGTCCGATCCAGGTTTGGGGGAGGGAGCTTGACGGACTGAATCGATCACGCCCGCGGCAACCCCGGTCAGCGCGGCGATGACGAGCGCTACACCAACCACCGACGAGACTCTTCTGTGCGGAGCTGACACGCCACAGCGTACTCCGAGTCAGGTGCTTGTTCCACCTCGGAAACACGTTGGGCTGGCGCGCTTTGAAAAGCGATGTAGCGCGGGTAGAGATGCGGGTGCCGAGCGGCGCGTCCGACAGGATTGCGGACGCGCCACTCAGCCGGTAGCGGACTATTGAACTGATCCGTCGGTATCCTGGGGTAGGCCCTGCCACTGGAACCACTGCTTCATGCCGTTCCAGAGCCAATACCAGCCGCCGGCGTCTGGCACATCGTACGTGTTGTGCGAGAACCGCAGGTTCTTCGAACCGTTGAAATACGTGTTCACCTGTGTCGACGAGCAGTCGCCTGTGTAGCTCATTCCGGTGGCAAATGCACCGCTCTGCGTCCCGACGCGGATGCTGTTGTCGAACGCCCAGTTGTTCTGCAGGTCGATGTCCCTGCCCACCATTCCGCCGCAGTTGACGAAGTAGGTGATCGCCCGGAAATTGTCCTCGACCGTGTTGCTGTAGATCTGGGCGTTCTGCGACGTCGAGATGAAGATTCCAGTGTCCCCGCTGCGCCGAACCGTGTTGTTGCGGATGGTGCTGCCATTACTCGCCTCGTAGAAGATCCCGTTGCGGGTGTTGTCCTCCACGCGATTGCTTTCGATGAGCGCGTCGGGATTGCCGCCGTCGTACCAGATGCCATCGGCCTGGTTGTGATGAACGAAGTTGTTGCGGAACGTCACGCTCACCGACTCCATGATCTTCTGTTCCTTGCCGTTATAGGCAATCTCGTTGTTCTCGAACGTCGTGTAGCTGGCGTAGTAGCCGACGTAGCCGCCGCCGCGCCGTCCGGGGTCGGTGGCTGACGGATCGTCATAGTTGTGATGGATGTAGTTGTTCCGGATCATGGAGTGATCCGGGAACAGGATGCCGGTCTTGGCCTCGGCAATCTCGTTGTATTCGATGGTCCAGTGGTCCGGCGTCAGCCAGTAGAACGCATGGATGCCCTTCTGCGGCATCTTGCGGATGACGAGATTCCGAATCGTCACGTAGTCGATGTCCTGGTTGTGCGCGCGGAATGCCGCCTGCGTCGAGTCACTGGTCGACCAGCTCGAGCCGTCGAGGATCGCGCCGTACTCGCCGACGAAGGTGTTGCCCGTCTTGGGGGTGACGGAGCTGGTCAGATAGTGCACGCCCGCGCGCAGACAGAATGTCGTCGAGCCCGGATAGTTATTGACGGCGGTCTGGATGGGCTGACCGGGCCAGACGTCGATCGCGCCGGAGGGACATGTAATCGTGGGCTGCGGGCCATATGCCGATGTCGACGAGGGCGCCACTGGCTGTGGCGCGGGCGCGGGCGACGAAGCGCTCGAATCGATCGCGC
>Ga0111538_10003112_pt1 | contig 23234 bp, 24 predicted proteins | sample SoiMethybrSBSTD1_FD_79669 | JGI IMG/M metagenome (GOLD analysis project Ga0111538, IMG submission 79669) | Bulk soil microbial communities from a Populus tree surrounding site in Tennessee, USA - Soil MetaG P. TD hybrid SBSTD1 (version 2)... | ecosystem: Environmental > Terrestrial > Soil >...
ATCATTAATTGCTTGACGCCCTAAAGCCCATGCAGGTGGATAAAGTCTCATAGACTCTGTCAATACTTTTGAAGTGTATTCCAATTTCTGGATATCATCAAATGATATATCTGTTTTGTTACCATAAATAGAATTAATCTCTTTTTGAAGTCGTAAATCAATTCCATGATGTGTTGATAACAAATAAAATGTCCAAGTAAGTGCATTTGCAGTAGTTTCATGTCCTGCCAAAAATATTGTCATTACTTCATCTCTCAATTGTTGGTCAGTCATTTTACCCGTTTTTGCATTATAGTCTTGTGCCTTTAAAAGAGTAAATAATAAATCAGTATCTTTTTCCTCTTTTTGTTCTAGTTTTACTCTATGTTCTTTAATCATTCTAAAGACTATAGAATCCAGATTTTTTTTTGCTTTTTGAAAACCCTTATTTATTGGTAAAACTGGTATTTTTTCAATTAGTTCACCAAACGGCATCAAAAGGCGATTGAAATATTGCATACATATTAGAAGTGAATCTCCTATTTCATCATCTTCTGGTTTAATATCATAACCTAATACAGTTTTGCTAATAATTTCCAAGGTAAGACGTGTCATCTCTTTATGTATATCTATTACTGACCCATCTTTCCATGTATCACATAAATTTAGAGTTTTTTTTATCATGACTTCAGCATATGATTTGATTTTTTTGGGATAAAACGTTGGTTGTATTAAACGTCGTTGATTATCATGATAATCACCTTCACTAGTAAGTAAGCCAGACCCCAATAGACGTTTTGATACCTGTAATCCTCGACTTTTGATAAAATTCTTGGAGTTAGTAACTAATACATCTTCTATATAATTAGGATGATTTAGAAAATATACATGCTGTTTACCAAATTTAAAGTGAGAGACGTCACCATAGGTTTGGGATATTGTGGTTAATGTTGTAAGAGGATCCCGTAAAAATTTCCTAGCAAGAGCATATGGAAGTAAAGCTTTAGGTCCTGGAGGATATTCAATAGCATCTTCTTCCATATTCAATATTCTTCTTTTTGCATTCTTATATTGTTTAGCTTTAATCAGAAATTAAAAGAGGAAATTGTTTTGATAGAAAGTTCAAGATTAAAAGAAGCGTTAGATTTTACTACATAATACTTCTACATTAGATAATGTTACAACTTTTTTATTAATAAAATATACTATATTCAATATTTAACTATGATAAGGCTGAGATGATATGTTTATGTTTTAAATTTTATTCGATACATAAAGAAGAAGAATAGAAAATGAATATAATAGATCTTAACTTGATTGAGCGTTTAATTTGATGATGACTGAGATTAATAAAAAAGGAAGATAATGTAATTGATAGAAGATAAACTCCTATCAATTAATGGTAATATTAAACGTATACTTAAAAAACTGTTTAATCTAATTAGAATATCCTCATTAACTAGATTAACTAGATTATGTTCTTTATTCTGTACTCGTTTATTTAGTTCATTTTTAATCATGTCCCAATTTTGAAAGTATAAAATTCTTTTTGTTCTGAAAAATACTACATGGAATAAATCTGATCTCACCTTTTATTCCATTAAATTTTTCTACAATACTTCCTGAATTACCCTCCAACGCTAGCTTAAATGAGGTAAGATTTGAAAACTGTTCTTTCTTCTTAAAAGATTCTTTTGAAGTTGAAGTCTCATTTTGGTAGAATTACCAATCTTTCCTCCATATTTGTGAATGATTATCAAACATTCTAGTATTCTTTTGTAAATTAAGTGACTGTAATAGTAGTCTGTTATAATTGTTAAAATCGATAAGTCCATACAATATTCCTGTCATATCATTATCCCTGTTGATTATTATAGTAGCGATTATTGCCAGATTTCTTCCTGTTGCTTTAAAGAGAATTGTATCACTGCAGTAAGTTTTTTAGTTTTTTATATGCTTGATAATAATTCTAAATGAAAAGATTGTTTGTAGTTAAATTTAATTGATGTTCAAATGGTTCTTCCAAATATACCTCTCCATTATTTAGTAAAAATATAATTGATGAAAATTCATCAAAATTGATCCATGTGTATTTAGCTATTTTTCTCTTTTCTATATCTGCATCTTCTGGTCTACAATTAATTTTGGGATTCTTCTCAAACTATTTATTCCATCAATATTGATAATTTTTTATGAAGCTCTTGTTTGTACTTAAAAATATCGAGGAAAGTTCAAGAATTATTAAATTTTTTTCCACTTATGCTATTTTGGTTTTGTGTATATTATTCTTGTTAGACAACGTTCCTTCAAGTCAAGCTCAAAAATTCAAAGATGTTGAAATTATTGTCAATCAATTGGATAATAATGGAACCTATATGCTGGTTGGTAAAGGAGGAAATATAGGATTATCAGTAGGAGAGGACGGAGTATTACTAATAGATTCACAATTTAAACAATTGACAAAGAAAATTCTATCTGCTATTAATAACAAAATTACAGACAAATCAGTAAAGTATCTTATTAATACTCACTGGCATCAGGATCATACAGGAGGTAATGAAAATTTCGCTAATAACGGAGCTGTTGTTATAGCTCAAGAAAATGTTAGAGAGCGCTTAAATACTAAACAATTTGTTGAGTTCTTGAATAAGACATTTGAAGCATCTCCTTTGAAGGCACTACCTATTATTACTTACAATGATTCTATTACTTTTTATTTTAATGAGGATAAAATTGATGTCTATCATCTTCCAAATGCACATACGGATGGTGATTCAATTATTTATTTTAACAAAAAAAATATAATTCAAACAGGGGATATTTATGTTAATGGACGATATCCCTTTATAGATCATTCTAGTGGAGGAACAATAGATGGTCTAATAACAGGAATAGAAAAGATAATTTCAACAATAAATAATGAAACAAAGATTATTCCTGGTCATGGATTATTATCAAATCTTGGTGAATTACAAGATTATCTTATTATGTTGAAAGATATAAGACAACTAGTCCGAACAATGATAGATAATGGGGCTACTTTTGACGATATCATAAAAAGCGATATAACGACCAAATATAACAATTTATATTCTGATAGTTTTATTACATCAGAAGATTTTTTAGGATTTGTATATAATAATATGATCACATATAAATAACTTTGTTCGATAAATGAGCTCCTTTTATCATTATATGGTTAGTTCTAAAGTTTACTGATAACTACTATTCATATATAAAGGAAAAAAATAGTTTAAATAACAAGAAAAGGAAATATTTGTTGATTCCTCAAAATTATCATTTCATTCTACTAGGCCGAATGTTAATGAGTTACGATAACCTTTTCAAGAAATAGGTTATTAATACAAAGCAGAGAACATATTGAGGCGTTTACATCAATGAATGTTAATCTAACTCAAATTTAACTAATATCTAGAATTTAGAACATATTATATTTAAATTTGTTAATAATCTTATTAGGACTCTTCATAAGAGTTATTAAGTAAATCTTAAATACATAATAATCTTTCTTAGACAATATGAAATTAGTATTTAGTGCAATCTTTATCTTAATAATATTAAATATGATAAATGGATATGCTCAACAAAATGAAAATATTGATGCAAAACCTGATTCAGAAAAAATTAAAGTAGTTGCTTCGTTTTATCCCTTTTATGAAATTGCAAAAGAAATAGGAGGAAATAATACTATAGTATCCTCTGTTATACCCATGGGTGTAGAACCACATGATTGGGAAATAACTCCGCAACAAATTCCTGACATTACTCACGCTGACATGATTATATACAACGGAATAGGTTTTGATTCATGGCTTGGTAAGAAAGAACAGTTTCGCAATTCATTTCTTGTTGATATTAGCAAAGATTTACAGCTTATAAAATTAGGTAAAGAAGAATCTGAAAATATAAGGAGCACTGGCCAGATTTATGATCATACATCAAGATACGATCCTCATATTTGGTTAGATCCAATACTGGTAAAAAATATTTCTAAAACCATTAGTAAGGCACTTATTAAATTAGATCCTAATAATACAGATTCATATTTACAAAATACTGAAAATTTCAATCACCAGCTTGATATCCTAGACTCTCTGATAAAGAAATCATTGGCTAAGTGTGAACTAAAGGACTTCATTACTTTCCATGAATCTTTTCACTATTTTGCTAATAGATATGGCTTAACACAACATGCCGTTCACGGAAGTTATCCAGAAGGTGAAATTCTTCCGCAACAAATCATAAAAACTATTTCATTAGCGAAAGATCTAGGGATCGATACAATTTATTCTGAAGAACTAAAAGATCCTAGGTTATCTCAAACTCTTGCATCAGAAATACCAAATGGAAAAGTGTTACTATTATCTCCTATAGAAGGAATTGATCAGGAAGAGCAAAAGAAAGGTATAGGTTATATTGACAAGATGGAAATGAATTTGAAGAATCTAAACCAAGGACTGAAATGCAAATAATATTATCATTCAATTACCTCTTTAAAGATTGAGTAAACCTATTTAGTTGTAAAATAGAAGCAGTGTCATCTTTGTTATAAAAGTTGCTATAATATTATTATGAAATAGCAAAGAATAAAACAATTAATAGCGATACTAATAAGAGTCATAAAAATTGATTATATTTACTTGTCTACACTAGTTTTTGGCTTTTAACTTATTGTCTATCTTTCTCATTTGCTGCAATACAAAATTCAACTGAACTTGTAAAGAAGCCTTCTAACGGTCCTGTTTGACATTCATATATTTTGTCTATTGTTGGATATTTACTATATTCTACAGATCTACTATAAGAGTCTGGATATTTGTCAATTTTGTCATTGTTGTAGATACTATCTGGTTTGTTATAGCTTGCATTGTCGTAAGAGGAAGAGGAAGATATATTGTTATTATTGTGAGGATTATATGGTTTGTTATAGCTAGAATTATTGTTAGGACTATATGGTTTGTTATAGCTTGCATTGTCGTAAGAGGAAGAGGAAGATATATTGTTATTATTGTGAGCATTATATGGTTTGTTATAGCTAGAACTGCTATATGGATAAGAAAACTGTACAGCCAAAGCAGTTTGACTTGCAATAACAAAACCTGATCCCAATATGAAGCTCATAGTTAGAGTCATTGAAAATATAAATTTCCTGTTCATGGTTGATAAATTAAAATACGATTTATTTATATTGCGAATCATCAGTATGTAATCAAATAGAAGAATCTTATAATCAATTAAATTTAATAAAAATTTTTAAGAAGATAATTATATTTGATACTTAGCAATTACTATTCTTTTAGAATGAATTAATTTTCTGTAATCTAATAATAATTAATAAAATAGATATGAATTTCTAGTTGGACTAATTAGATTTTGCTGAACAGATAATTTTCTATTCTATTCAAACTTATTTTCTGTTTTCTAATATTATGAAGACCAACTATATTTTTATTGGCTAAGACTAGATATATTAGTATATACTCTAGTGTCTGCAAGACTAGAGACGTTAGGAAATACTTTAGAGGATTCAAGACTAGAGAGGTTAGCAAATACTTTAGAGGATTCAAGACTAGAGAGGTTAGCAAATACCTTGTCACCAAAACTAGACAAATTAGTATATACTCTAGTGTCTGCAAGACTAGACATATTTTTGTATACCTTATCATCTTCAAGGCTAGACATATTAGGATATAGTGCTACAGAATAAATAGTATTATCATCTAATACTGATCCGAATCCATTGTTTTCATTATATGGAATTAATTTAGAAAAGTACAAATGATTAAATACTGGATATACCGTTTCACATACTTTTTTAATTAATAGTTTAGCATTTTCCGGGCCTGTATCGCTTTGTGTATCTTTATTGAATTTCCAATTCTCAGAATATTCTAATTGAAGTAGTAGTTCTCCATTTACATAGTATAATTGAGCATAAACTTGTTGTTGAATAAACAATGATATAAAAAATAAAATCAAAATGAAATAAACAATTTTTACTTTTGATAATAGTTTCACTAAATTATGTCAAAAAGAAAACCTATAAAAAAGATTTGTTTTCTGAGGATGCGGGATAGATATCAACCACTTAATACCCATACAGGCATTGTTATCTTAGTTTTGGCTGAGCCTTTATTTTTTCTGCCTCAACTGGAAAGCTCTGAAATATTCAAATGCTGATTGTGTTGTAGTAGGAGTTGAAAAATGATTTGCAAATATATTTTGTATCTTCTTCCGTGATTGCAGACTGATTATAAGCTAACCCTTTGAAGAACCATAATATATATTCTTGCTCTTTACCCTCTAATAGATATTCTGGTGAGATATAATAATAATAACAATAATATTATTATTATTTAAATAAATCAAATGTATATAATAAACATGAATAATGCTAACAATTCTAAATGTTACCATATTAGTCAAGTTAATGGGAATATAAAAGGAAATACAAAAGGTTGCGAAGAATGCGAAAAAATAGGATCAGACTGGGTACATTTGCGTCTTTGTCTTTCATGTGGTCATGTTGGTTGTTGTGATTCCTCTATCAATAAACACGGTACAAAACATTATCAAGAAACAGATCATCCTGTTATAAAATCCTATGAACCTGGTGAAAATTGGAAATGGTGTTATGAAGATAATCTCTTTGTTGAATGAAATAGAATAACCATATGATTCTTTAACAAATTCACTTGTTATGTTAAATATTGTAGTCATATTATTATGAGTATTTTTTGTTGGAATCTTAATCTTAAAGTAAAGAATTACAACAGGTTCATTGAGGCTCATGTAATACAATACATGTCCTCTAGTTTGGTTTTTTCAGTCCAAAGAACTCCAAACAGAACCTGCTGAATAATTTTGTCCAACACTATTAAAATAAGTTAGTATCATTCTCTGGATATTCTAAACTTTTAGCAACTCACTATTGAATTTTAAGATTAAGATTATTGAAAAATTAATTACTAGTAAGAATAACACAATGATAATTTTATTTGAATTTATTCTATTAAATGAACATAATTGTATTACGCCCATATTTTATCTATTTTTGTACGCTTTAAGCAAGTTGAAAACTTATCCTTAAATATCATAGTTACCTTAGAAGAATTTGTCTGGATGTTTAAGAAACCTATAGCCATAGTGGATGATGAGAAAGAATTAGTGAATTTGTACAGTGAAGCCTTACAAATGAGTGGCTATGTTGTCAGCTGTTTTAGTGATCCAATTTTGGCATATGAGCATATCAAGGATAATCCTGACAAGTACTCATTAATAATTACAGACTATAAAATGCCTTACATGGATGGATTATTCTTCGCTACCAAACTGGCTGAAATTAATAAAAAATTGAATATCATTATAATGATTACTGATCATGATGATATAAAATGTAATTATAAATTTAATATTATTAAAAAGCCTGTATCAATATCTAAATTAATTAAATTCGTCAATGAAAGTATATCAATTTCTATTTCAAGAAAAAACAAGCTCTAAATCCAATATAATTGTATATTTGATATCCTACGAAAAATTTTTTTAAGATTAAATAGAATAATAAAAAACATACTAATCGGTAAAAGATATGGTTAATATTTAATATTACTTTTAATAAGTCTTGATCTTTATAAATATGAATAACTTTATCTAAAATACACTTTTTCGTAGGGTTTCTGTAAGCCTTTGTAATGCAGGGGATTTATCATTAATATCTATATGAATATCCAATATACAAAAACATTCAGTATTACTTTCTGCGTAAAGCAAAGCATCTTCAAATTGTTCTTCTGTTTCTACAATGAATCCTTTACCTCCCCCTACTATCTTCGGGATTAAATTATATTGCCAAGTAGGTATATCGTTAAAACTACCATCTAAAATCGATCTTTCTGTACCATATCCACCATTGTTTAATACAATCACAATAGGATTCAAATTGAATCTTAATGCCGTAGAGATTTCCATGCCGGTCATTTGAAAAGCACCGTCGCCAACTATAACTAGAGGTCGTAATTTTGGATTGGCTAGTTGAGTTCCAATACTTGCAGGTACTGCAAAACCCATGGAAGCATAATACGCAGGAGATAAAAACTCAGTTTTACGATGAATTACTAAATCTGTACCTCCAAATAAAGCATCACCAATATCAGCCAAGACTATCATATCATCTTTTAGAAATGAATTAATACACTGAAACAGACGTTTAATGGTAATTTTTTGTCCTTTTATAGCAGAAAATGATTCGTGATTATGAGACATTGGATTATTAATAAATTCTATACGTTCTTTAATATCCGTAGATTCAATCAAGGTAACAATAAAATCCTTTAAACTGATCTCTTCATAATTATGGTATCTGACAGAAAATTTTTCACTGTTTATATAAATACTCTTTTTTTGATCGATTTTTGCGGTAAATCCTCCAAGATCAATATCTGTCATTAATGCACCCAGAAGGATCAAACAATCACTTGATTCTACATATTCCCTAACAGAATCATGGCCAAGCGCACCTTCATAAACGCCTAAATATAAAGGATGAAGTTCACTTATAACAGATTTACTTAGAATAGTAGATGATACAGGTATTTTGAGTTTTTCGATAAGATGTAGTAATTCATTTTGTAATCCAAATCTCTGGATTTCTACTCCTGCTACGATAACAGGCCTGGTAGAAGAATTGATCATATCAATAGTCTCATGAAGTGCTTCCCTCAATATGGTAGGGTCACTTTTTTCTTGATCGTGATGCACCTGAGGATCAGTATTATTAGAACTGGCATCTAGAAATATATCTACTGAAACGATATCACGAGGTAATTCTATGTATACTGGCCTTTTATAACTTAAGGCTGCATTTAAAATTCGATCAATTTCTTGTGCAGCAGTTTGAGGATTATTTATTATTACAGATGCAACTGTTATTTCTTCAAATACCTTAGACTGAGTATCAAAGTTCTTGACCTTGTGGTGAAGTAAGGGATCTTTTCTACGCTCTTTCATGCCAGGTGATCCACTAATTATTACAAGAGGAGATTTTTCAGCAAAGGCCTCTGCGGTAGGATTAACAACCTTTAATCCTCCAACACAGTAAGTAACGCAAACAACGCCTAATCCATTAATACGAGCATAAGCATCTGCTGCAAATCCAGCTGCTTGCTCATCACATGTGTTAATTACTTTAATTTTACTCTCCATTAACTGATTAAAGAATCCAAGTATAAAGTCTCCTGGAACACCAAAAATATGCCTTACGCCATAATTATAAAGTCTTTCTATAAGATAATTTCCTATACTAACAGTCTTGCGACTACTTGTAAAATGTTGTTGTTTGTCCAAATTCTATAAGATAGCATATTGCTTATCATCTATAAGCAATTATGTAGACAATAAAAGTTTAAATGAATAAATCTTTTTCTCATTGGAACACCCAGATCAGTATCGAAGTAAAAGTAAAGCCGATTAGTGCTGGAAGTTTTTATTATAGTCGTAAAAACTATATTGTTACTACATTTACCGAGGGAATCAATATACTAAATCAGGATCGAAACATTCTCATGGTAATAGTTTATATATATATATTTTCTGTACCAGTACTAATAAATAAAATAAAAAATGGAAACTTTAAATTATATTAAAGAAAAATATAGTTAATCAATATCTTTGATATGAAAAAGAGGTTTTGTTTTAGACGAGGGCGAAAAGTTCCCTATAACAATCATGAATCTCTAGAGTATAGCAATAATAATGATAGTACTCTTATGAAATCTTCGTATTTTTATGAACTGGCAATAAATAGATTTTTGTTGGGCTGTATATTAGTTAGTGTAGGTATTTTATTAGCAGATAGTGGTGGTAGTTGGGACATTACAAATCATCTTTTAAATAAACCTGAGACCTTTTTCTCTCTACCACATATTATATTATATAGTGGAATAACTATAGCCATTCTAGGAGCTACAATTATGTTTCTCCATTCAAGATCTTATTCTCTTTATCTCTCTTACATGAAAGTAGAAAAGAACCTTGAATTAGATTTGTCAATAAAATTGGCAATTACTGGTATTTCTATGCTGATATTAGCTGGACCACTAGATTTTTTTTGGCATTCATATTTCGGTTTAGATGGTTTGCTAAGTCCTCCACATCTTATCTTAACAATTGGAATGTTCTCCGCCAGCATTGGAGCTCTAATAGGAATAACATCATTACACATCTTAATCGACAAGAGTGTTATTCAGAAGAAAAGAGAAAATTATGATATTGGCAATTTTAAAAATTTTGAAAGAATTACAATTTCAAAATACACAACGTTAACCATTATTGGAATATTGCCAATTTGGATGTCATCATCAGGTTTAATTTACATGTTCTCACTACCCTTTTCAAATACAGAATACTATAACTTTAACTTAGATCCTACTACTGCAGCCACGATAGCTACTGTAGCCTTTCCATTTTTAATTTCATTTATTTTAGTATCATTATTTAAATTAACTATTGAAATACGTAACAAAAAGAGAAAATTTGGTATCATATCTATTACTGGTTCAATTTTTATTTTTATTTCAATAGTTACAATGATAATTCCAAATAAATCATTGATACCGACAATTCCATTCTATATTCTTAACATAATTCCTATTATAATTGCTGATATATTTTTATCAAAATTACCATTAAAGAGAGTGTTTATTTATACATCAGGAGGAATTCTTGGTTCTTCTTTCTTAATGCTATATTATCCAATGATAACTCATATCTATAATGAAATACTATCTAATCAATCTGTTTGGCCTAGTCTTACTGCATCTATATATTTTGACATGATTACCCAGATCTATCCTTTACTAGTTCTCCCAGCCGTTGGAGTAGGAATTTTGGGAACAATTGTTAGTAATAGATTAATTAACAGAAAAAATTGATAATATCGATTCATATTAATGATATGCAATTATTAATTAGAAAAAGAATTTTCAATTTCTGACAAAAAAAGTTTTTGTCTGTCTGAGGAATAACTAAGAGTATATATTTTGTTACCAAAATATTTTGTTATCCAAACATAGGATATTTTTTGATACATAAACAAAATAGTAAAGGAAGGGGGAGGAGGAGGGAGGAGAAGACGATAACAGTGAACTTTTTAAGCTAAAAATAGGAAACAATTATTAATTGTTACCTGAAAAGAATTAATTAAGATAAGTTGTTTTGAATTTAATACAATTTCTTTATTCTGATATTGAAAAAATGAGGGTATTTCAGAAAGTTATTCTATGGCTATTTTGCATCATATTAATCAATCTTTTCAATGTATTAATAGTAGACATACATTGTAAATCATCTTTGTAATTGCATGTTATTGGATCCAGATATCCTTGGCTACCTTTTAAGTCTAGTTGATGCTTCAATTTACCGTCTTTGTCATTGATAATTTTAACTAATCCTCTAACTATTTCTCCTAGAACAGGAATAAGTGCAGATCTGCCACCATAAGCAGTATTTTTATAGATAAGCCAAAACATTTTAGTTGAGTCATAATTTGTTGGAAATATCTTTTTTTTTGTTTCAAAAGATATCTTTGAATAATAATGACCAGCAATTTGAATCCATCCATGAGACAAAATGTTAACATATTTAGCAAATTTCCAGCACGAAGAACATTTATCGTCATAAATGAGTAATGGCCTATCAAAGTAGGCAAATGAGTCCATTCTCTTTATATTTATGGGTTGCAATGTACTTAAACATTATTTCTTAAAGTTTAGATAGTATTTAATATATACAATCTTAAAATTAATGATATGAATCCGTTTGAATATGGATTAAATATGAATGAAAGTAAGTGTATTCCTATTATGTAAAAGATGCCACTTTCCCATTTCTATAAATACAAAAATTTTCATAATTTGTGGATCTCGTATAGACTAAGTAGCTACAGAGTAATAACAATAATAATAATGCATCATTGATGAATTAAAAAATTGAATATAAATCCCGACTCTAAATTCCATTTAAGAGATACAGATACATATAGTTTTTTATGACTAATTCATATATTCAAAAATTAATTATGATTATATTCTAAATTTTTATCCTATTTTATTGGAAGGGTAAATCCAAATTCGGCGTCTATTCTATCATCCTCATTATTAATATTCATTCCCCAAATCTTTCCACCATGCGATTTTATTAGTCTTGGTAGTAGAAAAAGAATATTATACGTTGTTGATTTCCAATTGAAAACAGTTAAAATAAACTAAAAAATAACTGCTGCTTCGATTTGAGAAAGGCATATTGCAATTTGCTATAATCACTATAAAAATAACATTATGTAATCTAAAAAATTAAAACAAAGTAGAATTTATTATTAACTAGATAGTAATCATTTATAATTATAGAGTTAGATTCTGGTTATAATTTATTTTTATTTACATGAACTATCTATTCTTGCACATACTTGACTTGTCTTAGACAAATCTGTTATTATTCTTTTTTCACAATCTGAATTTTGATCAGGAAATTCATCAGAAGTAACACATCCAAAAAACATATCTCCTCGTTCTATTGGTCCAACTTCGGTATCTCTTTTAAAAGTAAATGGAATTGAAAGTCTTTCACTGTTACTTTTTTTATCTCCTTTTGTTATCTCATGTTGTGCATCAATTTTCTTTATTTGATATTCCCCTTTTATCATTGCTACCACATACATATCACTTATCTTTTTGTTATCAAATATAGGAACATCTATTCTTAATTTTACTTCTTTGGGAGTTTCTTTTGTACTTGATGCTGATGATTGACTATTGGTTTTGTAGAGAATATTAGATTCACTAAATTTTTTTAATGTATAGAATAACTTGACTGTATCTTTTTCAGTAGAAGTTAAACCAATATTCCCTTCATCGCAATCATATAATGGTAGGTTTGATGTAGTACTCGCATTCAACTTCTCATCTATTAAATAGCCACAGACATAATATTCATCATCAAACATTACTTGAGAAATATCATTGCTTTTATTAAATTTTAATGCAATAGTTAAGGAATTATCCTTTAGATTTATCTTATTTTTATTTTCCTTTAAATCAACATAAGTGGTTTGTCCTTCACCATTAAGATAACCTATTATTTTTAAGCGATCATGGGCATTTTTAATATCTATATTATTTAAATTTATTTTAGTCTGTATAGTAGTAAAACCTTCAACAGCAGTGTTCTTTTCATTTTTCTTATTTTCAGTAGGTTGAGCAGTTATAAAATTAGTCTGAATAGTAAATATTAATAAAATAGATGATATTAAAATAAATACTAGTCCAACTCCTAATGAAAATTTATCTATCGCTCCTTTCAAGTTTATATTTCAAATACTGTTCAATAAATTATATCATATAAACATCAAGATTAATCTGGTTAAAGAAAAAAGTGAATATAATTTAACTTTGAATATTAACTAGATTGAATATTCTATTTCAATTTATAGAAACATAAATAAATCTTTTATAGTTATTGTTACTAACAAATATGGATAAATAATATATAAAGTAATGAATAGCATTAGTAAGCAATTATCAACTAGAAGACTTGAGATGAAAAGATATGAATATTAAAAAGACAAAAAGAGACTTTTAATAGTAGAAAATATATCCCAACCATATAGATCAAGAATTAGAGTTTAATCAAATTTAAATTTACTTTATAGATTATAAAATGGGTCTTATATAACTAATGACTGCCTCTTATTAAATGATCAAACAGAAAAACAAATTAGAATTTAGTTTTTTGAAATATAAAAATAAATAAATCATATAATGAGCAATAAGAGGTAACAGAATTGTTTATCAATTCTATTAGACGACACCTTAATTATCTTCCTAATATATAAAACAATAAAATGTTTTCTAAAAATTGGTTATTAGATATACAATCTTTATGCCTAGTGTAAATATTGTTAATATATATAGAGTATCCGTGACTAATTATAAGGGTATTATTTTATCATGGAATTGAATGGAAAGGATTTGCCAAAAAGCTCAGGAATAGAATGGATAAGTAATGATAAATTAACTTGGATCAATATTGAAAAACCCACCCGTGAAAAAATGAAGATGCTTGAACTCCATTATCCTTTCCATGAACTTAATATTGAAGATTCTCTTTCTAAAATTCAAATTCCTAAAGTAGATCGTTATGGAGATCACGTATTTGTTATACTGCACTTTCCTACAATGGAAAATAAGGAAAATTTCCCACGTTCAACTCAACTTGCGATATTTGTAGGTTATAATTATTTAATTACAATTCATCAAGGAAATTTAAGAGCTTTAACAGAGATATTCCAAATCTGTAAGATTGACCAAAATCAAAGGAGTTCATTTATGGGAAATTCTTCGGGATACTTATTTCACAGTATTATAGATTTACTAGTAGATGATTTGCTTCATATGTTAATAAAAATAGAAGGTAATTTAGACGATATAGAAGATTTAGTGTTTAACGAGAGGATTGCTATTGCAAAAGAGATCTCTCTTTTAAGAAGAGAGATAACCACTCTAAAAAGATTAGTATATCCTCTAAAGCGTACAATATTGACTGTTACTAGGGAAATTCAAAAGTTTTCAGAAGAAGATCTCACTCTTTATTTTGACGATGTAAAAGATCATATTGACAAGGTAATAGAAGTCCTTGATGAGTCAAAAGAGACTATAGAAATCTTCAAAGATACCGATTTCATGCTTAGCGCTGAAAAGACTAACAAGATCTTGGCGATTCTAACTATACTTTTCACATTATCAATTCCTGCCACAATATTCTCTACATATTATGGAATGAATGTGAATTTACCAGGAGGTATTGAAACAGGTGCTGCAACCTTTCTAGGACCATACACAACTTTTATAATAATAATTCTTTTATCATTAATACCCGCCGGAGCTATGATATATGGGTTTAAAAAGAAGGGCTGGCTTGACTTCTAATTTTCTATAGATTACATAAGTATAAAACTATTAAATTGATAAATTATTTAATAGTTTCAAATATTCTATTTGTGCTAAATAGACTCAAAAGTTTAATTCACTATTAATCTATTCTTTATGAAGGAGATAAATAACTTTTTAAGATTTCTAGCAACACTATCGAAAAAAACAATCTGAGAAGACGGTGAACCTAAGCTTTTAAAGCTTTAAAGCGGTTAGTTTACCTATTTATGAAAGCTAAACTATTTCAAAAATTATTAAGTATTGTTAATTGTCAATCCAATATAGTATAATTTCCTATAATACCTTTATAAGCAAATACGGTAACTTTTACTTTCTTATTTCCAATTTTTTTCGCAAGTATTTCTTCTACTTTATCTATGATATGCAAAGGATAACCGTCAATACTATTATATTCTTGGAAGATTTCATCATAGGGTTCTACAAACCACCATTGCTGTCTTTCTTCATTAACTTCTATTTGAGAAATTTTTAATACTGTCATTTAGTTTTCAATTGTTTATTATTATCATCTATATAAAAATAAGTCTGTAATTAAATCTTCTTTTTATTTCAAATTGGTTAACGTCATGAATTCTAATCCTCATCTCGAAGTTAGTTCCTATAGGTTAAATTGATATAATTATATATTTTGATTCTTAAAAAGAGTTACCAAATTCTATGTTAAATATGCTCTATTTTTAATATTCTAAATTATTCTCGAGATTTTTAGCATGTATTTCACTAATTAAATCCCATTGATGTAATTAATAACTATAGTATTCAAAAAATTGAAATTTAGCTCCGATCTGCTTATTTAAATGGTTATAGGAAAAATTATTTGATGATTATGTAGATATGATTAATGAATTCTAATATCTTTTAAAAAAACTTTAATTAACTTATTTCAACTGACCTAAAAAAGTCAACTCTATGAGGCCACTAATGAAATGTAACTACTTCATAACCACCGATAATTTTATTCCTTTGTCTATTTTACTTTATTTTACTAATATTAAGAATCTTATCGTACCTTCGCTGAATGTATGTAGTTTTACTATTATTACATAGTCATGTGATATAGATAAAAAAACTTCAAGTATATCGTCGAACATTTCCTGAGCTAAATTGACCATTAAATAATTTCGAATGTATTATGGAATTACAAAAATCATTTCCAATCTAATCATTTAAATTTACTTTTAAAAATGTAATAAGTTTATTCTCTAAGTTTTTTTAATTTTACTGTACTTGCTATTAGTATTATAGCAGAAGCACTCAATGCTGTAGCAATATAACTTAGAAGATTAGTTCTTTCAATCTCTGATCTTATAGAGTTATCTTCATTATTCATTTTTTGTATTAGTTCCTTTGTTGAATTGACTTGCTCTTTTGTTTCCTCTATTTGATTAGACAAATCCTTCATTATTGGGGTAATTTGTTTTCCAATATTCTCCAAGCTATTAGAACCTTCAGAAACCACAGGAAAAGTCAATTTTTTGGCATCTTCGATTTCGTCAATTTGAATGTCATTGTTTATAGTCTGGGTTCCTATTTCTCCTTTTAAATTCAGAGAATAAGTCCCTAAACTAGAGGGAATTATATCTGCCAAATATTGACCAGCACTTTCTTCAGAGGGAAGAAAATTTAATTTCTTGTTAATGCCACCATAATTGATACTTACTGAGAGATCCTTCATGGCATTCCTAACTGGGGAATCATTTTCAGATATAATTATGATTACTTCATTTAAATTATTTATTAGAGGCGGTTCATTCGACCATCCTGCTTCTATTGTATAATTTCCTATTTTAATTTCGGTATGTCCATATACTGAATGTATACTAAAACCAATTGAGAATAAAAAAATGAGGATGAATGAAACTATGGTAACAGGACTTTTATATATCATAATTGTGATTATAAATCTCGTTATTTTAATCTATAAATAAAATATATGGTTCTACAATATTCTCATGTTGTACAAAATATATACTTATTTCATTTCCTTTTATTTAATAAATTACACAAATAAGATGTGTTTATTTTGTTATAATAACAGCCTGACTAACATAAATAACTTTTACAGTACCTTTTGCAGTTGCTCACTTTTCAATAATTATATATTATATTTAATAATCTTACGTGTATTCAAAAGTGTTTTCAATAGTAATTCAATTTCATCTCTTCTTCCATCTGCGGTATTTGCAGGAATACCAGAATATGTGAAAATATAACAGCACAAGAAGATGGCACCGGTATAACTCAAGAGAGAGGTAGCAATGGAATTAATCGAAGTCAAGGAAATGAGAGTGAATTGGTTCATGATCAATCTAATATAGCATATAGCAAATAATGATGGGAATAACTAAGAAGAGGAGGACGATTAAATAGAATAGAGATTATAAACAATTCTTAAACATTCTTTAACCTTTGTTTGTTTGTTTGTAACAGGAAATAATGTTATAACAAAACAAAACAAATGATAAAAATGAAAACCTAAAAATGGGCAATCTATCTATAAATTCTATAGAGAAAAAAGAAGATGTTTATTGCAATCTGTGTTCAATCTTATTTTAATAATAAAGATACTGAATATGTATAGATTACTAACTAAATCTTAAAACCGATCAAGAAGAAATAGTCTAAATTAATTAGTTAAATATAAGATTTAAATTTAAATATTTCTTATGCTAATAATATATTAATGTCTACTGATCCCCCAGTATACAATTGGGATAGGATAGTACTCAAACCTGTACGCTCAAAAGACAATCAAGATGTTGGAAACGTAATTTCAATAGAAAAGGATACTTTTACAGTTCATTCAGGTCGCTATGAGTTTATTATATCAAAAAATGATGTAGATGGGTTTAATGGAGGAGAAGTATCTTTGAATAAAAACTATGGAGAATTATTAAAGAATAAAAAGAAGCCCTAATTTTTATTTTGAAGAATTAGAGATATAAATTAAAGTGAATAATCCTTATTTTTTTATATCTAAAGCAATACAAAATTAGAGTCTAAATTGAAATAATCTTAATTACTAAAGCGAATTATAAATGCCTATTGTTTGTATTTTATGCCATAAAGGGAATATCTTCTGCCCCGCCATTTTATAACATCAGTCCTTCCTGAATTTATAATTGATGAAAGAAATGCGATAAATATGAACGACCCAGCTAAAGGAAAAGATAATGAATATAAAGAATTTTGAAATACGGCGTACTTTAACTGTAAAGCACTAGTTATTATTAATAATAGAATTGACATAACGCTTAGAAATAACAGAATTAGATCTAATGGATAATTACTTATAGTCACGGTTCCATCTTTTTCATCTAGTACAATAGTAATTAAAAATGGCAACACAATTAAAGAATATATCAGTAAAAAAAATGTTGCAACGACCATCATAAATGCTTTTATTTTCTCCTTTTTATAAAGAGGAATCATAAGCCTATGTAGTCCATGCCACAGAGTAGAAGAATTTCTTGCCCAGACTGCATGTATATGACCCTCACCATGAACTACTCTAAGTTTAAAGGATTGTTCTTTGACTTTTCTTCCTAATGCACCATCTTCTACAATTTCTTCTTTTACTGCCATATGGGTTCCAACTGCTTCATAAGCTTTCTTTGTTATTATAAAGAAACTTCCAAAGAAATACCCTACATTACTTTTGGGATCGTTTGCTTTTAATGCCGAATACCTAGAAACTGAAAGAGTCCAAAGTATAGGTAATGTAATCTTTGTCCAAAAATCATTTGCTAATATTTTAGGAATCGCAGTGAGAGCATCTAGTTGTTTAGCTAGTAAATGGTTTACGGCTAAAGAGATAGTTGAGGAAGAATGAGTAGTGTCTGCGTCAGTAAAAAGGAAAAGTTGACCCGATGATTTAATGTATCCTTGATAACAAGCCCAATTCTTCCCCGTCCAACCTTTAGGCTTTGATCCTGCATTAATAAAAATTATCTTTGAGTTGATTGTACTATACTTTTGGATTATTTCTCCTGTTCTGTCGGAGGAGGAATCGTTAATAGCAATTATTTCGTAATTGGAATAGTCTTGTTTTATTAAACTAGTAAGACATTTTTCTATATATCTCTCTTCATTTCTTGCTGGAAGTATTATGCTTACTTTGGGAAAAACAATATTTCTATAAGATTTAAAAATTGAAAGTTTTGGCACTTCTATTAACGACTTTATAGTGTAAATCAGAAAGTATATCCAACTAATGAAAATAGTTATCTGTATAACACTAAATAGAAGAATTAAAAATGTAGTAGTGGAATCAATCATGTATCCGTATATATATATATCAGTCGTCTATAAATAGAGATTATTTATTATTATAATAGTTATTTTTATATTTTAAAACCATTTGATACCATGATTAATAAGAGAATCTATTATTTTAAATTTAATATATTAAATTAAAGTTATTCTAATTATATAAAAAATTTTATTAATATATATAATTCTATATCTATATTGAAATAGAATGAATCAAGCAGCTATTACAATTCCTTTTGTAATAACATTTATATATATAATCACTTTGCCTCTTGAACAAGACATCAGTACTTTAGAACAAAATACCAATTACATATCAGATAAAATTAATTTAGCCAATACAATATTAGTACAACAAGATGGGGAATTAGATGAAAATGAACCAATTACAGATTTACCAGTTATTGATTCTCCGTGTAAATCAAATTGTCCTCCTAACTTTAAACTCTGCATCTATATATGTTTATAAATCGAAACATCAAGTAGTATTGGTATGTAATCATCGTTTTAAAGCCTGGAAGTAATTGCAATATTTCGAAGTGGGCAGATTACAATATATTATCTATCTATTTTTTATTTCAAGATGCAGCTTTTTAGGAACAGTATTTGTATAGATCTATTGACTTTGCACAAGTTATAACAGCTCATTGATAATGCATATTTATGGACTAACTTTGAAGAACATATGTGAGTTAAGAATGAATGTTGATCCAAATAATCTCATGTGATAGAAATAGAAAATCTGAATATTTAAAAATAATTGCAAAAAATTATAATAAAAATAAATACCTAGAATATAGAAGTTATTTTATATCAATACTATATCAATTATATACTTATCTTTTGTTATTTACAATAACTATTTATTCGATTTTATCTGTCTTAAACCATGTTGGGATTCTATTTTGGAATTGTGAATCTTGTGTTTCTTGCGCCACAGTCTGCGTTTGAATAGTTTCGGTCCCTGATGGGCTTACATCCAGGACCTGTGAACCAGATCTTAAAGTATTAACATTATTTTTTACATAAAATCGTTCTTTGTATTTATCATATCCAAGATCCTCAATAGTTATGACATGGAAGCCATTCTTATATAAATACTCCATCTCCAAGTAAAATAGTTCTGGTGATGTAGCAAGTTTATAATCTTTTGTTACTTGGTGATATCCAATAATAGGAATAGCATTTATCTTTCCAGGTTCATTGAATTTGGTTTGGCTATTGACTATTCGGACAAATTCCATATATAGCGAGTATGAAACCTCACTCCCATGAGGGTCTTGCTTCATCTCCTCGTTAATTTTCTCATGGGTTTTATCATGTGACCATTCTTTCATCGCAAATTTATTCGTAGGAGTAGGAATCCCATCAGAAAAAAATGGTTTGCAGTTAGTTGTTCCATGATAATCATCCTTATCGTAACCAAAATTCTCCCATCCATCACAATTTAGAAACATTAATTCAGAATGACCTGTAAATCCGTATTTAAAATAGTTTCCAATAGTATCAACAATAAATGGATCGTCTCCCCCTTTATTGTCAGGAGCTTGAAAAGCAATAGGACTAAAACCTCTCTCTTGTAAACATTCTTTTCCTCCACTAATAATAGACTGAATTTCATTTTCTGATTTTAGATCAGTTAGTATTGTATGTGATAATCCATGAGATTGAATATCATACCCATCATTATACAATTGTTTAACTTGATTCCAATTCATACCTTTTTCTCCTTCTATATAATCACAAGCAATGAATATACTGGCTTTAAAACCAAATTTATCCATAATAGGCTTTGCAGTAGAAAATATTGATTGATATCCTCTATCAAACATCAGTATTACAAATTTATCCTCTTTTTGTTTTTGTTCCTTGGCATATAGAGAAGATAAATTATCAAAAACTAAAAGATCATTACCAGAAGAAGAAGTGTTGGTGTTGTTTTGTTTTTGATAGTTTTTTTCAAAGGGGGTATCTAATATTATTCCATACACAGAGACAATATTTAAGGATATTATACCACTATTAACTCCTAATGATACCACTACAAATAACAGAACAGCAAACCCAATAAAAATATTCAAAAAATATTCACAAAGAAGAATTAATAATTATCTTTATATAAGATTCGCAAAAATTCTTAATGTAATTGTAGAATCGTTATTGATAATATAAATTTTATATAGAATAATTTAAGATCTCGACAAGGAATTCTTTTATTTAAAAATATATAGTTATTAAATAATTGAGTAAGTTAATAAAAAATCAGAAGTGTTTAGAAAACTATAAAATCAATGATAATTCAACTAACCCCATAATAACAGACATCAACAATAACAACTACTACGATCCAAAATGTACCATATTTAGTATCATGGAAACTGTTGGTCCTAGTATTTATCCTTTAACAACAAAACTACATTAATACTGCTACTAATTATGAAGAATTTGGCTTTTTAAATGTAGATTTAATAAAAGAGGGAATAATATAATACCAATTTACTCTTACAAATTAATTAATATTAATGGAATAATATAAATAAATATAAACTGATGTTACTAAATACTAGTAACAGAGAAAATTTATCCTATTTTTACATCAAGATTTGTAGATATCAAATATAAATTTATTTGGTTCTTTCAATCGAATCAATTACAATTAGTGTTGTTGTTGGTGGTTTTGAGTAATTATTTGATCCATTATTTTGTTATATGACTCAATAAAACTTTTTGCATATTTATTGGCATATTTCTCAGATCCTTTATGAATACCCCCCTTTGTTCTAATATGATGATAAAACTCATGTAGTATTATAAATGGATTATAAAATACATCAGAGTTTATACAATAAATTTTGCTTTCTCTTTGAACATAAACTGCATAGACAGTTTTTCTTTTCCCTTTTATGGTTCCAACTGTTATTTCAGGTGGTATAACTTTATAAAATTGACTTAGATTCTTTAATGCTTCTTCTGTTTTTTTATTAAGGATCATATTAACTACTTTAGCCTTAGTTATATTATCAGGATGCATTATAACAGACATGTATCATATAATACCTTAAATATTATAAATATGAATTATTGCATTATTAAAATACAATACAACCTTTTCGGATTTACCTAGGCCATATCAAAACATATAACATGAGAGATAATATACAGTTGTAAATCAGTCTTATCAAATCAAGTAATAAGATCTACCAGTGTTTTGGAGATTTTGGAAATTATGTATTCAGTTGATATCAATTAGTTTAAACATTTAAAACCTATACTGCTATATAAAATGTAGAATCATTACAAATATGAGAGATAATTATGGTAAAATTATAAAATCTGAAAATCTCATTAGTAAGAAAGCAAAGGGTATTGATAACATTGACCTTGGAGAAATTCAGAATATTACTACTGAGCATATAATAACAATAAAAACAGATCCTATTCTTAACAAAAATAAAGACAAACTATTTATTCCAAGAAATTTAGTTGAACGCTGGGATGAAGATAATGTATGGTTTCAAGTAAAAGAAGAAGAAATAGAATCATTTAAAGAAACAGTAAGTTTTTAAAGTTCATATCATTTTAAAGTATCGACAATTTTTCTTAATTTAATAACTTTTCTCGAATCAGTATTATTAACTGTAGAGAGGGCCAATAAAAAAATTATATTTTAATATTATTAAAACGCATGTATGCCTTTATCTATTATAAATAATCTGTTAAAGGATAAATTAATGTACCTATTTAGGTAAACAAATTTAAGAATTGTAAAATAAAATAAAATATTAAAGAAAAACGATAGGTTTAAGAATTATACAATGGTTATTGTTAAAGAATCTATTTTAATAGATTTCCTGGGCCAATGATTGGTAAGGGATTCACCCATCATTGGCCTAACTACATCATCCTTTTATGTATCAAAATTTGTATAATACATTCTCCACTTGGTAAATTTTGATG
>Ga0111538_10003113_pt1 | contig 23233 bp, 15 predicted proteins | sample SoiMethybrSBSTD1_FD_79669 | JGI IMG/M metagenome (GOLD analysis project Ga0111538, IMG submission 79669) | Bulk soil microbial communities from a Populus tree surrounding site in Tennessee, USA - Soil MetaG P. TD hybrid SBSTD1 (version 2)... | ecosystem: Environmental > Terrestrial > Soil >...
GCCGACCGCGCCCAGCACGGCCGGCGTCCCGCTGACGTTCGGACGCTGCGTGTTCCCCGGCGCGTTCAGCGTCGCGTTGCTCATCGTGATGGCGATCGGGGAACCGGACTGCGCCGAGAAGATGCCGCTCAACTGCCAGCCGCCGAGCACCTGGCTGAGCAGACCGTCGCGCAGCCACCGCCGATCGGGCCCAATCGGCAACTGATAGAGGAAGCTCTCGACGAAGCTGTGCAGGCGATCCTGGTTGGTCCGCGCCCAGCTGCGCTCGAAGTCGGCCGGCGTCAGGATGTTCGTGTTGGAGTCGCCGTCGACGTAGCTCCACCCGCGCCCGAGCGTGTAGGAGGTCGTCACCAACAGGCCGCCGGAGAAGCGGCGATCCAGCTTCGCCTGGAGCGAGTTGTACTCGGTCTTCGTCCCGATCCAGGTGTCGACGTCAGCTGATTTCCCGAACGGCAGGAACAGCGGCCGGCCGTTGTTGCCCGGCTGGCCGACCACGGTCGCGGCGTTCTCGTTGTAGCGCGTCTGCACGTCGTGGCCTCGATTCCCGACGTACGCCACGTCGAGGGTGAAGCGTGCGGGCAGCTCGCGCTGGAACGCCAGGTTGAAGGAATGGAGCGATCCTTCGTGCATGTCCGGCTTGATGTGGAAGTAGCCCGCGTTGCGCAGCGCCGGCGAGCTCGCGTCCAGGATCCCGCTCGACGGAATCTGCACGAATACCGGGTCGGGGAAGCCGGTGCTCATCGATCGTGACGAAGGCGCAAAGTTGTTTGGCGCGGTGAACACGTTGTTCTGCTTCACCGGGTAGTTGTAGACATAGGAGTTGTCGGGGAACGGCAGCGTGCTCACGCCGTAGCCGCCGCGCAGCACCGTCCTGTCGTTCAGCCGATACGACGCGCCGGCGCGCGGACCGAAATTCTTCAAATACTTCTGCACGCCGACGCTCTGGCTGACGTTGCCGTAGCCCGCCACCTGCAGCGTGTTCGTGGCGGGATCGTAATTCGACAGCCCGCCCTGATCGACCAGGCCGATGAATGGCGTGTAGTACTCGTGCCGCAGGCCGAGGTCGATCGTCAGCTTCGGCGACACCGCCCACTTGTCCTGGAGGAACGAGAAGAACGCCCAGAACCGGACGCCAGGGTCGGTCACCTTCAGGTCGCGCTGGACGAGGGAAGGCACATCGAGCAGGAACGAGGCGAACGCGTTCGCGAAGCCGCCCGTCGCTGCCGCGTCGCCCGGGATCGAGGTCTGCGGCGCTCGGAACTGGAACTGCCCGCGCGGGCCGCCGTTGTCCTGTGTCTGCAGGAGGAAGTCGCGCGTGTGCCGGAAGTCCTCGCCGAACTTGATGGTGTGGTTCCCGGCCACCTTGGTGAAGACGGTCGCGAACTGGACCGTCCGCTCGGAGCGATCCCAGGGCAGGCTCCCGGAGAAGCCGACCAGCGGATTGCTCAGGCTCAGGTTGGTGCCGAAGTCGATCGACGTCATCCCGCTCGTCCACTGGTCGATGTTCGCGCCGCGGATCCCGACCTCCTCTGCGGTCTTCAAGCCGTCGCCGCCGGAAAGGGCTTCGTTGTGGAAGTAGTTCATGCCGCCGCGCGCTTCCATGACCAGCGTGCTGCTCCACGAACGCGTGTAGTTGACGCCGGTGCTGTAGGTGGTGTCGGTGCCGATGCCCGAGAAGCCGTTCCCCGATGGGCTGCCCTGCTTCGAGCCCCCGAAAGCCCCGAACTCCGCCGGGTCGACCAGCTTCGGCCGGAGAAAGCTGACGCGGGCCGAAATCTGATCGCGCTGACTCATCTGCCAATTGAGCTTGGTGTCGAACGAGTCGGTGGTCTTCACCCGCGCGTAGTCGACCTGATAATTCGGCTGTCCCGGCGCCGCCCCGGCGATGTTCGGCGCCGGCACATTGGCGAGGATGGCCCGCGCAATCGGGCTGATCCGGCTGGCCGGGATGACGTTGTTCGGGAACGGCGTCCGGCCGGTGCCATCGGCGTTGCCCGTCAGCGGGTCGTAGATGGTGGTCGGCGAGGCGCTGAAGTCGCCGCTGCGGTACGCCGCCGGCGGGATGATGGCGCGCGTCGTGCGGCCGGCGTTGTCGCGGATGTGCTGATAATCGCCGAAGAAGAACAGCTGGTTCCGCCGCAGCGGCCCGCCGAGCGTGAACCCGCTCTGCAGATAGTCGCCCGGCGGCGAGGTATGCGTGAAGTATCCGGGCGCGTTCGTCTTCTCGTTGTTGCCGAACGCGAAGATGCTGCCCTTCAGCGTATTGGTGCCCGACTTCAGCGTCACGTTGGTGATCGCGCCGCCGGCGCGGCCGAACTCCGCGTCGTAGGCGCTGGTGCTGACGTTCACCGTCTCGATCGCCTCGGCCGAGGGAATCAGCGTCGTCAGCAATCCGGTGCGATGGTTGTCGTCAATCCCTTCGATCTGGACGTTGTTCGCCAGGCGCGACTGGCCGTTGACGTTGGTCGACAGGCTGTCCTGCGCGTTGAAGAAATCGGAGTGCGGCCGCTGCAGCCGCAGCGCCCCGGGCACCGTGATCATCATCCCCTGGAAGTTGCGGTTGAAGCCGAGCGGCACTTCCGCGAGGTGGATGCTCTCGATGATGCGGCTGGTGTCGGCGCGATCGGTTTGCAGCAATGGACTCGCGCCGACGACGGTGACCGACTCCTCGACGGCGCCGACGTCCATCCTGAGATCGACGCGCACCGTCGCGTTCACCGGCACGTCGACGCCGTCGCGAACGACGCGCTTGAAGCCGCTCAGCTCCGCGCCGACGCGGTACTTGCCGTCCTTCAGGTTGGAGAACGTGTAGTTGCCCGATTCATTCGTCACCGCCGAGTAGGCGATGCCGGTGTTCACTTCGGTGATGGTGACGGTGACGCCCGGCAGGGCAAATCCCGATGGATCGACGATGTTGCCGACCAGGCTGCCCTTTACGGCCTGTGCGCTGGCAGCGTGCGCGCCCACGACGATGAACGCAGCCGACAGCGCCGTGACGAGCGTACGCGCGGGAGCCGTCATGTCCAACCTCCTGCGAAAAGGCGTGCTGATGTCTCTGTCGGGCGCGCCCTTCTCCGGCCCGATAGCGAGGTCGGGTGTATCATCTGGATCGTTTGCCAGTCAAGACAATTGGAGACATGACGCATGCCTCGGATCTCGAGACGCAAGTTCGTTGCTAACGTCGCCGCGACCTCGGCCGGCTTCGCGATCGTTCCCCGCCACGTGCTCGGCCGCGGCTTCACCGCGCCCAGCGATCTGCTGAACGTCGCCGCCGTCGGCGTCGGCGGCATGGGCCGCACCAACCTCGTCAACCTCGCGTCCGAGAACATCACCGCGATCTGCGACGTCGACTGGGAGTACGCCGACAAGGGGTTCGCCGGGCTCGACAACGAGATCGCCGCGCAGCAGGAGCGTTTAGGCCGGCCGACCGACCGGCCGACGACGAACGCGCAGGGACGGCCGGAGCCGCCGCTCACGCCGACCGAGCGGCAGCGCGCCACCCAGCAGATCGCGCGCACGCGCGTCCTGCAGGAGAAGCTGCCGCGCGCCGCCCGCTTCCAGGACTACCGGCAGATGCTCGACCGTCAGAAGGACATCGACGCGGTGGTGATCGCCACGCCCGATCACCTGCACGCGCCGATCGCGCTCGCGGCGATGGATCTCGGCAAGCACGTCTACGTCCAGAAGCCGCTCACCTGGTCGGTCGGCGAAGCGCGGCAGCTCGCGCGCAAGGCGAAGAGCACGAAGGTCGCGACGCAGATGGGCAACCAGGGCCACTCGTGGGACGATGCGCGCACCGCCATCGAGTACGTGACCGCCGGCGCGATCGGCGAGGTCCGCGAGGTGCACGTCTGGACCAACCGTCCGCTCGGCTACTGGCCGCAGGGGATCCCGCGTCCTGAAGCGCGAACGCCGCCGCCGGGTGGCTTCCGCTGGAACGGGCCGGGGCTCGAAGCGCGGCTCGCCAACGCGATGACCGGCGACTACCCGAAACCGGAGGGACTCGCCTGGGATCTCTTCCTCGGCCCCGCGCCGTACGTCGACTACCACCCGATCTATCACCCGTTCAACTGGCGCGGCTGGGTCGACTGGGGATGCGGCGCGCTCGGCGACATGGGCGCGCATCTGATGGATCACTCGATGTGGGCGCTCGATCTCGGTTATCCCACGTCGATCGAGACGCTCTCCACCCCGTTCAACGGCATCTCGTTCCCGAATGCGACGATGACCGTCTACGACTTCCCGGCGCGCAACGGCAAGCCGCCGGTGAAGATGACCTGGTACGACGGCGGCCTGCTGCCGCCGCGGCCGGTGGAGCTGCCCGAGAACGAAGTGCTGACGCCGATGGGCGGCGCGATTCTCGTCGGCAGCAAGGGCAAGTTGATGCACGAGACCTACGGCCGCAACCCGCGGCTGCTCCCTGCCTCGCTGCACGAGTCGTACGGCAAGCCGAAGCAGAAGCTGCCGCGCATCCCCGACGAGAGCCACGAGATGAACTGGGTCGACGCCGCGAAGGGCAAGACCACGCCCTCGTGCCCGATTGAATACGCGGCGAAGCTCACCGAGGTGATGCTGCTCGGCGTCGTGGCGCTGCGCGCGGGGCGGAAGATCGAGTACGACGCCGCGAACATGCGCGTCACCAACGTCCCGGCGGCGAATCAATACCTCGAACGCGAACCGCGCGCCGGGTGGTCGTATTGAATTGCGAGTCTTGAATCTGCGCGCTTCGGGGGCCGAGCAAGCTCGGCCCCTACGAATCATCACGCTCGCGGCGTTTATCCTCGTCATCGGCGAATTGCCACGCGCCGGCACGCACCTCGCCGGGCAACGCGCGCCGGACGATCCGGCGGCGCGGATGCTCGCCGGCACGATCGACATCCACGTCCACTCCGATCCCGACAACGTGCCGCGCTCGGTCGACGGCCTCGAGGCAGCGACGCTCGCGCGCGCGAAGAGGATGCGCGGCATCGTCCTCAAGAACCACTACGATCCGACCGCCGGCCTTGCCTTTCTCGCGCGCAAGGCGGCGCCGGGCCTCGAGGTGTTCGGCGGCATCGACCTCAACCTGCCGGCCGGCGGGATGAACGCGGCGGCGGTCGAGCACCTGACCCAGGTCGCCGGCGGCTGGGGCCGCGTCGTCTGGATGTCGACGTTCGACGCCGAAAACCAGGTGCGCTTCTCGAGGCAGCAGCGCCCGTTCGTCAGCGTCGCGCGCAACGGGCAGCTGCTGCCGGAGACCAAGGCGGTGATTGCCGCGATCGCGCGGCACCAGCTGGTGCTGGCGACCGGCCACGTCTCGCCGCTGGAAGGGCTGCTGATGCTGCGCGAGGCGCGGCAGCAGGGTGCCCAGCACATGGTGGTCACCCACGCGATGAACGAGCCGGTGCAGATGACGATTGCGCAGATGCAGGAGGCGGCGCGCGAAGGCGCGATGATCGAGTTCGTCGGCGGATCGCTCACCACCCCCGACGCCGGCCCGCGGATGGATCGCTTTGCCGACGCGATCCGCCGCGTCGGCATCCAGTCGTGCGTGCTGTCGTCGGATCTCGGACAGAAGGCGAACGCCCTGCCCGCCGATGGCTACGCCGCGTTCCTGATGGCGATGCGCGATCGCGGGTTCAGCGAGGCGGACATTGCTCGGATGTCGAGACAGAATCCGGCACGGTTGCTTGGATTACCTTGACACGTGTCGCCTCACGCGCTTGCTCGGCCCCCGACATCATCCGTAAAACTCGCGCTTGATCCGATCGTCCGGCACGCCGAGCGTTTTCAGATCGGCGAGCACCGTCTCGAGAAACCGCGGCGGCGGCTGGGTGCCCGCTTCCTTCGCCGCCGCGATGTCGAACTTCGAGATGCCGGGGCCGCAGACGTAGACGTAGCAGCCGCCCGGGTCGGGGATCATCTCGCGCAGGAGCGGCAGACCGATCCGCCCCTGCCGTACGTTCGGACCGAACTGCGCCGGGTTCTCCTCGCGCGTCAGGCTGTGGGTGATCGCCAGGCGCCCCTGGTTGGCGGCCGCGAGCTTGTCGAGCTCCTGCCGGAAGATCACGTCGCGCCACATCTTGTTCGAGTAGACGAGCGTGTGCCGGATGTTCGGATGGTGCGCGAGCGCGAACTTGATCATCGAGAAGTTCGGCACGCTTCCGGATCCGGCGCAGACGTGGACGATGTGTTCGGTCTTCGAGCCGATGTCAGAAGGCAGCGTGTAAGGACCGGTAAACCCGGTAACCACGAGGCGCATGCCGCGCGTGGTGCGCTTCGTCAGCAGCGGCGAGAGCAGCGGCGGATACTTGGTCGCGCCCGAAACGTAGCGCTCTTCCTTCACCGTCACCGCGAGGTAGCGCTCGTGCGGCGCCGAGCTCATCGAATACGCGCGCGGCGGCTCACGCTTGCCCTTCAGGTCCTCGAGAAACGAGGTGAAGCGCTCGAGCGCCTCGAACTGGTGCGGGTCGATGGTCAGGAAGTGCCCGGCGCTGTAGTCGAGGCGATCGTTGCCGGTGAACAGCACCAGCGTGGTCGTGTCCGGCGCCTCGACGATGACGTCGGCCACCATCACCTCGAGCTGCTTGATCCGGCGCGGGGCGTCGGCGCGCGCGGGATCCAGCAACCTGTCCCGAGCGACGTCGAGGGACCTGTCCCGGGCGACGTCGAGCGACTCGGTCACACGCGGGCGACCTCGGTTTCCCGATCGGTTTCACCGGCACGGAAGAACAGCGCGAACAGCACCAGCACGATCGCCGCGCCGGCCGACGGCACCAGCCAGATGCCGTGCCAGTCGTGGCCGCCCGTGCCCACACGATACGCGTCGACGACGCGGCCCGACACCCACGAGCCGATGAACATGCCGACGCCGAGCGTGACGAAGGCGATGAACCCCTGCGCCGCGGCGCGCAGGTCGGGCGGCGCCTTGCGATCGACGTAGATCTGGCCGGTGACGAAGAAGAAGTCGTAGCAGATGCCGTGCAGCAGGATGCCGGCGTACAGCATCCACACCAGATCGGAGTGGGTGCCGAAGGCGAAGAACGCGTAGCGCGCCGTCCACGCCGCCATGCCGACCAGCAGCATCCATTTCACGCCGAGGCGCCGGAAGAACCACGGCATCACCAGCATGAAGAAGATCTCCGACATCTGCCCCATCGTCATCTTGCCGGCGGCGTTCGAGACGTTCAGCTCGTTGAGGAACAGGTTGGCGAACGCGTAGTAGAACTGCAGCGGGATGCAGACCAGGAAAGAGCCGAGGACGAACACGGCGAACGATCGCTCGCCCATCAGCTTCAGCGCGTCGAGGCCGATGATCCCGCCCCACGTTGTTCGCTTCGCCGCCGCCTGCGGCAGCGGCGGCGTGTGCGGCAGCACGAAGCAGAACAGCCCCAGCAGGATCGAGGCGCCGCCGGCGATGCGCAGCGGCACGCCGGTCGCTTCGAGCCCCAGCGTGCCGATCATCAGGCCGGCGACGATCCAGCCGATGGTGCCGAGCACGCGAATTGGCGGGAACTCGCGGCCGGGATCGCTCATCTGCCGGAACGACAGCGAGTTGCTCAGCGCCAGCGTCGGCATGTAGCACAGCGTGTAGACGAGGATGATGCCGTAGAAGGCGCCGAAGGTGGTTTGCGTCGAGGCGGCGAACAACACCACGCCGCCGACGATGTGCAGCGCCGCGAGGATGCGCTCGGCGGCCATGAAGCGGTCGGCCACCATGCCGACGAAGAACGGCGAGATCATCGCCGCCAGCGCCGTCGAACCCGCGGCCAGCCCGATCTGCTCGCCGGAGAAGTGCAGCGTCTCCCCCAGCCAGGTGCCCATCGTGACATACCACGCCCCCCAGACGAAGTACTGGAGGAACATCAGCAAGGAGAGCTTCAGCCGCGTCGATCCATTCATGATTCGGTTACGTCCACCAGGCTTCAACCGGCGCTTCGGTCAGGATCACGCGCGAGAGCATGTTGACCGCGGCGCCGAGCCCCTCGTCGATCGACGCGAGCGCGTCCTCGTGCTCGATGCTCATGACGTAGTCGTAGCCGCTCAACCGCAGCGCGCTGACGATGCGCTTCCATTCGAGCTCGTCGTGTCCCCAGCCGACGCTGCGGAACAGCCATGACCTGTCGGCCATCTTGCGGTAGGTCTTGGTGTCGATCACGCCGTTGACGGCGACGTTGTGCGGATCCAGCGCCACATCCTTGGCGTGAACGTGGAAGATCGCGTCGCCGAGGGCGCGAATCGCCGCCGGCACGTCGACTCCCTGCCAGAAGAAGTGGCTGGGATCGAAGTTGACCCCGAGGTTCGGGCCGGCGGCATGCCGCAGGCGCAGCGCGCTGTCGACGTTGTAGACGAGAAAGCCCGGGTGCGCTTCGAGCGCCACCTTGACGCCGTGGTTGGCGGCGAAGTTCGACGCGCCGCACCAGTACGGGATCGCCTTCTTCTCCCACTGCCACTCGAGCACCTCGAGGTACTCGGGCGGCCAGGGCGAGGTCACCCAGTTCGGGTGCTTGGCGTCCTCGGCGTCGCCCGGGCAGCCGGAGAAGGTAACGACCACCGGCACGTCCATCAGCTCGGCGAGGCGGACGCTCTTGCGGAAGACCTCGTCGTACATGCACCCGGTCGCGCGATCGGGGTGCAGCGGGTTGCCATGGCACGACAGCGCGCTGATCGTCAGCCCCGCGTCGTCGATCATCTTGCGGTACTCGGCCGCGCGCGCCTTGTCGCCGAGGAGCGCGTCGACGTCGAGGTGATCGTGGCCGGGCCAGCCGCCGGTACCGAGCTCGATCGCCTGCACCTTCTCGAGTGCCCGCACCTTGGCGAGCATTGCCTTCACGTCCAGCTTGCCGAAGACGGGCGTAAATAGACCAAGCTTCATCGTCGTCTCGTGTCGGTTATCGCGCCGCGAATGCAGAGACCGCCGTCCAGACCCCGCCACGGCGGTGGCTCTCGAGGATGGCATCGACGACGCAGGCGGAATGATACCCGTCTTCGAAGGTGGCGAACGCCGGCGGCAGCGCGCCTGCTGGACGCCGGCCGCTGGCGATCACCCCGTAGACGTCGCGGACGACGTTGAAGAAGGCGTCCGACCATCCTTCCTGATGCCCGCCCGGCAGGTGCACGTAGCCGCGTGCGACCGGGGTGGCGAGCGACGGATCCTTGGCCAGCACCCCGTTCGGGCCGTCGCGGCGGCCGATCCAGAGCTCGTTCTGCCGCTCCTGCAGCCAGCGCACCGAGGCGCGCCGGCCGTTGATCTCGAACCAGAGGCCGTTCTTGTGGCCGGCGCATACCTGACCGACGGAGACCGATCCTCTGGCGCCGCCGTCGAACCGCACCAGCACGGTGGCGAGATCCTCGCTGGTGATGCTCACCGGCTGGCGCGCGTCGCTGGTGCTGGTGGCAAATGCCTCGGTCGACGACGACGGCTTCAGCCGGGTCTGAATCACCGTGGTGAGATCGGCGAGCACCTCGACGATCCGCTGGCCGGCGACGTGCTGCACGAGATCGCACCAGTGCGATCCGATGTCGCCGATCGCCGAGCTGGCGCCGCCTTTCTCGGGCTCGAGGCGCCACGAAAAATCGGTCGCCTCGAGGAGCCAGTCCTGCAGGTAGGCGCCGTGGACGAAATGCACGTCGCCGAGCTCGCCGGCGGCGATCATCTCGCGCGCCTGCTGCACCAGCGGGTTGCCGCGATAGTTGAAGGTGACGGCGTGGACGACGCCCGCCTGCTGTGCCGCGTCGACCAGGCGCCGCGCGTCGGCAGCCGTCGTCGCCAGCGGCTTGTCCGAGACGACGTGCTTCCCCTTTGCCAGCGCCGCGAGAATCACCGGCACATGGAGGTAGTTCGGCGTCGTGTTGTGGACGACGTGGATGTCCGGATCGGCAACCAGTTCCTCGTAGCTGCCGTAGGCCTTCGGCACGTCGAGCGCGTCGGCCTTGCGACGGGCGGAGGCCTCGGTGCTGGCGGCCACCGCGACGACGTCGACGTAGCCGAGACGGCGGACGGCGTCGATGTGATGGGCACCGACGAACCCCGGGCCGACGAGGCCCATGCCGAGCCGCTGCTTCACGCCAGCGCCTGCTTGGCGAACGCGTAGCACTTCGCGACTTCCTCGACCGGCGTGCCCTGGCCGCGATATTCGTATTCGATGTCGGCGGGAATCGGCCAGCGTTCGCGCTTGAGCAGCTGCAGCACGTCGCGGATCGGCGTGTCGCCCTGGCCCCACGGCACGTTGTCGCCCTGGTTCTTCTTGCGATCCTTCAGGTGCAGGTTGGTGATCTGCGCGTGATGCTCGCGGATGTAGGCGACGGCATCGTAGTTGGCGGCGGTGAAGTGGCCGATGTCGAGGTTGATCCTGAAGTTCGGCGACATCTTCATCGCCGCGGCGAAGCTTTCCGGCGTCGCCAGCTCGTTCGGATCGCTGACGTTGGAGTGGCCGTGCAGGCCGACGGTGATCTTGTGCTTGTCGGCAATCGGCGCGATCCGCTTCGCGACGTCGAGCGTGGTCGAGGTGGTGACGACGTCGGTGCCGAGGGCGCGCGCGATCTGGAAGCCGCGATCGATCTCGGCGTCGGTGAAGCCGCTGTTCATGTTGTAGCAGTAGGCGTAGATGGTCAGGCCGGCGGCATCGAACTTCCTGCGCACGCTCTTGAAGTGATCGAGCGGCGTCTCGAGGCGCCACTTGCGCAGCGCGTCGCGCGCCTTCACCGCCTCGGGCGTCGGCGGCGCGTTGCGGGCGCCGCGCCCCGCCGGCTGCGCCGGCTCGAGCTGCGGCGCGAAGAGCTCGCACTCCGACACGCCGCTGTCCTTCATCGCCTTGATCACCAGATCGACCGCATCGGCAGCGCCCGCCGGCCGCGGCAGCTCGCGGTAGCTGTAGGTCTGGACGCCGAGGCGGACGCCGTTGACCGCCGAATCGGACCCCTCGAGCAGGCGAGGCATGGCGAATCCAGCGAGCGCGATTGTCCCGAATTCCCGCCGCGTGATCATCTTTTATTCTCCTGTGGGGGCGGAGCTTGCTCCGCCCCCGTGACATTATTGATACAACGCGAACGAATACAACGTATCGCCGGCCGCGACCAGGATGTGCTGCCGGCCGTCGACCATGTAGGTCTGCGGCGCGTTCGTCACCTGGCCGATGTGCGAATGCCACAGCGGGTTGCCGTTCGCCGGATCGAAGGCGATGAAATTGCCCGAGACGTCGCCGCCGAACAGCAGCTTGCCGGCCGTGGTCAGCAGCCCCGGCGCGCCGCGATTGCTGCCACCGGCCGCGCGGAACTTGCGCTTCCACACCGTCTTGCCGGTCTTGTAGTCGATGGCGCTGATGTAGGTGCCCATCGAGCCGACGCTCACTTCGTCCTTGCCGCCGAGCCCCATCGCGCCGCGCGGATCGGTTTCGGTGAGGTAGTACATCGCGTAGGTCTCCGCGAGCGGCACGTAGAGCAGGCCGGTATCGGGGCTGTAGGCCGGCGGCGGCCAGTTGGTCGCGCCGCCGTTGGCCGACGACACCAGCGAGCCGGCGACGTGATGATCCTTGGCCGCATCGCGAACCGGCTGGCCCTTGGCGTTGAGCGCCGGCTTCGCCCAGTTCACCGTGTCGGAGAACGCGCTCGTCACCATGTGCTCGCCGGTCCGCCGATCGAGCGTGAAGTAGAAGCCGTTGCGGCTCGCCGTCAGCACCATCTTCCGCGGCGCGCCGCCGCGGAACTCGCCGTCGACCAGCACCGGCGTCTGCGCCGAATCCCAGTCGTGCGTGTCGTGCGGCGAGGTCTGGTAGTACCACTCCATCTTGCCGGTGTCGACGTTCACCGCCACGATCGCGCAGGTGAAGAGATTCTCGAGACCCTCGCCGCGCGGCGCCGAGGTGTACGCCGGCGTCGGGTTGCCGGTGCCGAAGATATAGAGCCTGGTTTCGGGATCATAGACGCCCGGCAGCCACGGGTGGCCGCCGCCGTGGCGCGCCGCGTCGAGGCTCTTCCACGTCTCGAGCCCGGGGTCGCCCGGCTTCATCGGCACGGTGTAGAAGCGCCACTGCTCCTCGCCCGTCTCCGGATCGAACGACATCAGATACCCGGGCGAATCGAGATCGTTCCCCGTGCCGACGATGATGTGGTTGCCGATCGTCATCGGCGCCGAGGTCATGAAATACTGCTGGCTGAACGGCGCCGCCTCCTTGTGCCACCGCTCCTTGCCGGTGCGCGCGTCGAGCGACACGAAGTAATCGTCGGGCGTGACGAAGTAGAGATAGTTGCCCCACATCGCCACGCCGCGGTTGCCGATGTGGGTGCCGCCCTTCGTCTTCCAGAAGTAGTGCCAGATCTCGCGGCCGTCGTGGGCGTCGAGCGCCCAGACGTTGTCGGGCGCGGTGACGTAGAGCACGTTGTCCACCGCCAGGATCGCGCCCTTGATCGTCGTCCCGCCGCCGACCACGACCTCGCCGCTGCCTTCTCCCCCGACGATCGTCGGCGGCGGCCCGCCCGCCTGAAAGCTCCCCGCGCCGGGGCCCCCGGCGAGCGTGGCGGTGAACGCCAGCGTCAGCTGTTTCACGTTCGACTGGTTCACCTGCGTCAGCGCGCTGTAGCGCCGGCCGGTGTAGTCGCCGGAATACGACGGCCACGAGCCGGCGAGCGGTTTGAGCAGATCGGCGGGGTTGAGGCCGCCGCCGTTCTGCGCGACGAGCGCGGCAGATGCCGTGCACAACGAAAACAGGATCGCCGCCCACCTGTAGCGCAGGCCTTCAGGCCTGCCATCGTTCTTCATTTCAATGTCACCAGGAATGCCGTGACGTTATGAATGTCCGCGTCGGTATACACCCGCAACAGATCGCGGTGCGCCTGCAGCGGATCGTGAACCTCGACTTTCGGCGTGTCGCCCGCGGTGCGAAACGATCGGCGCGTGCCGTTCTCTTCGGTCAGCGCCACGGTGAAGTCGTCCATCCGATCGAGGCGGCCGCGGACCTTCTCGCCCGACGGCAGCGTCACCGTCACCATCGTCGGCGGCACCTCGACCGGCGGCGGCCCGCCGCGCGCGCCGCCGCTTCCCGGCATCAGCCAGGTCTGTTGCAGCAGCCGCGGATCAATGAGCTTCGACGCCAGCCCGCGCAGATCGCCGGTGACGGAATGGCAGGCGGCGCATTTCGCGGTGAAGAACGCTTCGCCCGCCTTCGCGTCGCCGACGACGATGCTCGGCGGCTTGACGCGCGATTCGTCGTAGCCCGCGGCGCGGAAGGTGTGGATGAACGCGGCGAGGTCGGCCGCCTGCGCGTCGGTGAAGTTGAACTTCGGCATGCCCGGCCGGCCGGCGCGGATGATCGGCGCGACGAGCTCACCGTGCTGATCGTCGAGCACCGTCGACGATCGCAGCAGGCTCGGGCCGCCGTCGCCGCCGCGCGTGTCGGCGCCGTGGCAGAACTGGCAGTTGACGCTGTAGAGCGCCTTGCCGCGCTCGATCGCCGCCGGATCGCCGGGCGGCCGCGTCGGATAATCCATGCGCCGCTGCGGTGCGGGCGCTGCCGGCGCCGGCGCTGGCGGCTGCGCCGCGACGACGAACGTCGTGAACAGGACCCCGGCCAGCGCCGGGAGCGTCGTTCGAGCGCCTTTCAGCAGCATCATCCCCGTCCTGAAGCTCGCGTCACGCCAAGACTACTTCGAAATCGCGAACGCGACGTAGATTCCGCCCGATTCCGGCGGCGTCGTCGGCCGCGAGCGCCCGCCCCCTGCCGGCACGACGACGAACTGCCGGCCGTCCACTTCGTAGGTGGAGGGCGAGGCGTTGCCGGCGAGCGGCAGCAGCGCCTCCCACAACAGCTCGCCGGTCGCCTTGTCGAAGGCGCGGAACTTCCGGTCGAAACTGGTCGCGGCGATGAACAGCAGCCCGCCCGCGGTCACCACCGGCCCACCGTAGTTCTCGCTGCCGGTCGTCTTCAACCCCTGCGCGGCGAGCTCCGGGTATTCTCCGAGCGGCACGGTCCATTTGTACTCGCCGGTGCTCAAATCAATCGCGTTCAGGGTCCCCCATGGCGGCGCAATCGCCGGATAGCCCTCGGGATCGAGAAACTTGCGGTAGCCCGTGAAGCGGTACTTTAGCGCCGTTGCCGACGTGTCGTGCGCGGCCCGATCGTCGGCGCCGGTGCGAAGGAACGTGATCAGCGCCGCCAGCGCCTCCGGCGACAGCGCCGGGAAGCCGGGCATCCGGCCGCCGCCGTCGCGAATCACGGCGCGCAGTTCGTCGGCCGTACGCTTCTGCCCGATGTCGCCGAGCGCCGGGATCTGCGGCGGCGCGCCGGCGAGATCGTCGCGGTGGCACGAGGCGCACTGGGTCAGGTAGATCTGCCGTCCGCCGCCTTCGGCGTCGTTCTTCGCCAGCCCGCCGGTCCAGGCCATCTCGTTGGCGTTGACGTAGAGGACGCCGCTTTCGGGGTCGAACGCCGACCCGCCCCACTCGGCGCCGCCGTCGAAGCCGGGAAACACGATGGTCTGCGAGCCGACGCTGAGCGGCACGAACGCCCCGTCGTTGCGAAACGCGCGGAACGCGTCGAGCGCCGCCTCGCGCGCGGCAGGCGTGCGACTCGTCAACATCGCCTCGGTCAGGGTCTGGCGCGCGAAGGGCGCGGGCCGCGCCGGGAGCGGCTGCGTCGGCGCGGTCTTCTCCCCGTCGACGCTGCTCTCGATCGCCTTCTGCTCGTCGATCGGAAAGAGCGGCGCGCCGGTCGCTCGATCGAACAGGAACACGAACCCATGCTTGCTGGTCTGCGCAACGGCGTCGATGCGGCGACCTCCACGCGTCAGCGTGACCAGGCTCGGCGGCGACGGGAAGTCGCGATCCCAGATGTCGTGATGCACCGCCTGGAAGTGCCAGACGCGTCGTCCCGTCGCGGCGTCGAGCGCGAGCAGCGAGTTGGCGAAGAGGTTGTCGCCGTGGCGGTTGGCGCCGTAGAAATCGGCTGACGCGGATCCGGTCGGCACGTAGACGATGCCGCGCGCCTCGTCGAGCGCCATGCCGGCCCAGTTGTTGGCGCCGCCGCTGTAGGTCCACGCCTCCTTCGGCCACGTGTCGGCGCCGAATTCGCCGGGACGAGGAATGGTGTGAAAGGTCCAGCGCAGCGCGCCGGTGCGCGCGTCGAAGGCGCGGACGTCACCCGGCGAGGCCGGCAGCCCTTCGCTGACCCGGCCGCCGACGATCAGGAGATCCTTGTAGACGATGCCGGGCGTCGTCAGCAGCACCGACTGCGTCGACGGATCGCGGCCGAGGCCTTCGCGCAGATCGATCCGGCCGTCGCGCCCGAACGACGCGGCCGGCGCCCCCGTACGCGCGTCGAGGGCGTAGACGAACGTGCCCTGGCCGCTGAAGATGCGCGCCTCGCTGCCGCTCGACCAGTAGGCGACGCCGCGGTTCGGCCCGCGCCCCTCGATGCCCGAGTCGAACTTCCAGCGGAGCGCGCCGGTCTCCGCGTCGAGCGCCACCACCCTGTGCTTCGGCGTCGTCGTGTAGAGCACGCGTCCGACGACGATCGGATTGCTTTGCAGGCCCCCGGTCTCGCCCGAGTCGAACGTCCACGCCACGGCGAGGCGCGAGACGTTCGACCGGTTGATGCCGGTGAGGCTCGAATAGCGAATCTGCTCGGGCCCACCGCCGTAGGCGGGCCAGCCGGTGAAGTTGCGCGGCGGCGATCCCTGCCCGCCTGTCGACACCCCCATCGTCATCAGCAGCAGGGCACTGATCATGATTCGCCGCGGCGGAGCACTTCTCACCTTCTGATCTTCTTGACCTTCTGATCTTCTTATCTAGAACAGCAATTTCACCGCAAACTGCATCTGCCGGGGGATCGAGTTGCCGATGCTGTTGAGCGATCCGAAGCCGGGCGCCCCCAGCCCCGAGATCGGGTTGGCGAAGCTCGGCGTGTTGGTGACGTTGTACCCCTCGATGCGCACCTGCAGCCTGGTGGTGGCGTTCAGCGCGAAGTCCTTGAACACCGACAGGTCGAGGCGGCGCTGCGGCGGACCGTGCAGCACGTTGCGCGGCGCGTTGCCGACGGTGTTGATCGCCTGCGGCGCGAACGCCGCGATGTTGAACCACTGCTCCACCGTCGGGTTGTCGAGATTCGGATCGCCGACCAGGTTCGGACGATCGTTGCCGGCGCCGGTGTTCGAACGCGCCGTCGAGTTGGTGACGTTGAACGGCAGCCCGCTCTGCCAGAAGGCGACGCCGTTCACCTGCCAGCCGGCGAGCAGCGTTTTCGCCGCGCCGGTCAGCGACCGCCCGAATGGCAGCTCGTAGTTCGCCGAGAAGACCACCTTGTGTCGGATGTCGAAGTCGGCGTCGAACTGCTCGAGGATGTCGGTGTTGTTCGGCGTCGGCTGCGTCCACGTGGTGTGGGCGAGCACGTAGTTCGAGCCGATGGTGAGGCCGCTGCGATGCCGCCGCTGGAAGACCAGCTGCATCGCGTCGTAGCTCGACTCGAAGTCGCTGGCGAACAGGCCGATGGTGGTGACGTTCGGCAGCTGCGCGAAGAAGCGCCGCCGCGCCTGGATCGCCCCCGCCGCCGCCGGCGCCAGATCCAGGTTGGGGACGACGAACGCGACGTTGTCGCCGCGCGAGCCGACGTAGCCGGCCGAGAAGACGTTGCCGGCGAAGTCCTTCTCCGCGACGATATTGAACTGCTGCACGCGCGTGTTCTTGAAGTCGGTGGCGACGCCGATGATCGTGCCCGCCGGGTTGACCGCGTCGGTCGGCGTCGGCAGCGGCAGGCCGTCCGACAGCCGCAGGTTCGGCACCTGGCCCGACGCGCCGTTGCTGGTCACCGGGCCGAAGCTGCCGATGAACGGCGGGTTCTTCATCAGCGACTGCGACATGTAGTTGCCGGGGAAATACGACAGTCCCCAGCCGCCGCGCAGCACCACCAGGTTCGGCAGCGTCGCCGCGAAGCCGAGCCGCGGCGCGATGTTCGAGTAGTCGGTCTCGACGCCGGCGGTCTCCGAGACGCCGTTCTGCCCCGCCACCAGGATCTTCAGCGTCGTCAGGTCGATGTTCGAGAGATGGTTGCCATCCTCGGTGAGCGGCGTGAACACGTCGTAGCGCAGCCCGGCGTTGACCGTCAGCCACGACGTGGCGCGCCAGTCGTCCTGCACGTAGACGCTCGGTTCCTTGGTGCGGTAGTGCGGATCGAACAGCGTGTGGACGCGCGCCACCGTCGCCGGGTAGCCGAGCATGAACGAGGCGATGCTGTTGCCGCCGGAGCCGGCGCCGTTGTCGGTCAGCGCCGTGCTGTAGGTGAACACGCCGACGGCCGAGGAGCTCTGGAACTGCCGGAACCGGCGCGACACGAGGCCGGCGCCGAGCTTCATGCTGTGCGCGCCGCGGTTCTTGGTCACCGATCCGCTGATCTGCAGCGTCTTGTTCACCGTGATGAGCGGGATGAACTGCGCGTCGCCGAGCGTCTGGTAGCCCGCGGGATTCATCGGCGTCAGCGCCGAGGTCACCTCGTCGAGGTTGGCGTTGCGCAGCCCGAAGTCGTTGCCGAAGTTCTTGCCGAAATTGAGCGGCAGCGATTCGATGTCGCCGTACATGTAGCCGACGCGCAGCTCGGACACGAGCGACGGTCCCCAGATCTTCAGGTAGTTGGTCTGCAGCCCGTGCGCGATCGTCGTGTTCGGGCCCGGGAAGGTGCCGTTGTTGCCGCCCGGCTCGATGCCGTTGAAGGCCGGCAGCGCGCCCGGGGTGAAGGTGTCGACGTTGTTGTAGGAATAGCGCGCGAACAGCGTGTTGTTGTCGGTGAAGCGGTGGTCGACGCGGAAGTCGGCCGTGCCGCTGTCCTGCGTGCGGTTGTTCGTGAAGGTGAAGTTGTTGGCCAGGCCGGCGCTGGTCGGCGTCGGATACAGCTGCATGTAGCGCATCGCGATCGGATCGAACCGGTTGGCCGGGATGAGGTTGCCCGGGAAGGCGACGCGCGGCGTCGTCGTCGGGTCGTAAATCGGCGTCGACAGCTCGGAGAAGTCGCCGGCGCGCATCTTCGCCGTCGGCACCGTCGAGACGAAGGTCAGCCCCTGCGTCTGCTTGAACTTCTCGTAGTCGGCGAAGAAGAAGGTCTTGTTCTTCTTCACCGGCCCGCCGACGCTGCCGCCGTACTGGTTCTGATCGAGCTTCGGCTTGGGCTGGTCCTTCGGCGCGAAGAAGCCGCGCTCGTCGAACTTGTCGTTGCGGTTGAACTCGAACACCGAGCCGTGGAAGTTGTTCGACCCCGACTTGGTGATGATGTTGACGACGCCGCCGGCGGTGCGGCCGACCTCGGCGGTGTACATGTTGGTCTGCACCTTCACTTCCGCGATCGCGTCGATCGACGGCTTCACCACCATCGTGCCGATGAAGCGCTCGTTGTTGTCGATGCCGTCGAGCAGCTGGTTGTTCTGGTTGTCGAGGGCGCCGTTGATCGAGATCGCCGACGTCTGGCGGCGATCATCGGGGCGTGTCCCGCTGGCCAGCGAGTTGGGGATCCCTTCGGTCGCGCCCGGCACCAGCTGCACCAGCCGCACGAAGTTGCGGCCGTTGACCGGCAGGTCCTGCACCGCCTTCTCGGTGACCAGCGAGCTGAGCGTTGACGAGTCGGTCTGCACCAGCGGCGACTCGGCCACGACGGTCACGTTCTCGGACACGGCTCCGACCTGCATCTTGATGTCGAGCCGCGTCCGGTCGCCGGCGGCGAGCGCCAGCTGCGCGGTCTGCGACGTGAACCCCTGCAGCTCGATCGTGACCTTGTAGCGTCCGATCGGCAGCAGCGTGAAGGCATAGTCGCCGGAGCCCTCGGTCGGCGCGACGCGCGTCTCGTGCGTGCCGAGGTTTTCCACGGTGATGGTGACGCCGGGCAGAACCGCGCCGCTCGCGTCGGTCACGCGGCCGACGATGTCGGCGGTGGTGACCTGGGCGGCGGCGGGGGTGGTGAGCATCAGGGCGAGGGCGGCGATGGCGACTCCTAGTCGGGCGGGCATGTCCTCTCCTTTTCCTTCCCGTGGAGCCACCGCTGTAATCGGTGGCATCCGTGCATGTAATCGGTTGCAGAAGTTAGCAGAAGCGCCGGGGCCGGGCAAGGTCGGGCCACGGTATGATGTCGGCGCCCGTGGCCAACATCTACGAAGTTGCCCGCCGCGCCGGCGTGTCGACCGCGACCGTTTCGCGGGTGCTCAGCCAGCCGAGCGTCGTGTCTCCCGATACGCGTCGCAAAGTGCTGCAGGCGGTCGAGTCGCTCGACTACGCGCCCAACTCGGCCGCGAAGAATCTCCGCACGCTCCGCACCGGCAAGCTGCTCGTCACCGTCCCCGACATCTCCAACCCGTTTTTCTCGTTGATTCTCCAGGGCATTGAAGAGACAGCGCAGCGCGCCGGCTACGCGGTGCTGCTCGGCGATACTCAGCACGACAAGGAGCGGGAAGACCGCTACGCGCTGATGATCAAGCGCAAGGAGGCCGACGGCCTGATCTTCCTGGGCCACCGGCTGCCCAAGGAGGCGGCGGCGCTGGTGCGCGCCATGGCGCCGCGCTGCGCGCCGGTCGTGAACGGCTGCGAGTTCAGCCCCAACCTGGGCATTCCGAGCGTCCACATCGACAACGCGAAGGCGGCGGCGGAGGCGATGGACCACCTCTACCGTCTCGGGCATCGTCGTGTTGGCATCATCACCGGCCCGCTGGTCAGTCCGCTCAGCCGTGACCGCCTGCGCGGCGCGACCGCGCGCGCTCGGCAGCAGCGCGCCGAGCGCGACTTCGTGGTGATGAACGGCGATTTCTCGATCGAGTCGGGGGCGGCGGCGGCGGAACGCCTGCTCGGCCGGCGTGAGCCGCCGACCGCGATTTTCTGCTTCAACGATGAGATGTCGATGGGGGCGATCGAGACCGCGAGGCGGCGCGGGCTGCGCGTGCCGCTCGACCTTTCCGTCGTCGGCTTCGACGACATCCGCTTCGCGCGCTGCATCGATCCGCCGCTGACGACGATCGCGCAGCCGATGCGCGCGATCGGCGAGGGCACGGTGCGCGTGCTGCTCGAGATCCTCGGTGGCAACGGGGACACCGTCCCCGAATCGGTGACGCTGCCGCATACTTTGACGATTCGCTCGAGCACGGCGCCGCCCGGCGCCGGAGCTCGATAAGGGTGGGCCTAATGCAAATCATCCGCCAGTCAAAGACTTACGACGTCTGCATTATTGGATCTGGCGCAGGCGGCGGGATGGCGGCGAAGGTCTTGTGCGATGCCGGCGCCGACGTCGTCATGCTCGAGGCCGGCGCGATGTGGGACACCGAGAAAGACTCGAAGATGTCGGCGTGGCCCTACGAGTCGCCGCGCCGCGGCGCGGCGACACCGGACAAGCCGTTCGGCGAGTTCGACGGCTGCATCGGCGGCTGGGAGATCGCCGGCGAGCCGTACACCCAGGCCGCCGGATCGCGCTTCGACTGGTTCCGCGGCCGCATGCTCGGCGGCCGCACCAACCACTGGGGCCGCATCTCGCTGCGCATGGGCCCCGATGATTTCCGACGCCGCAGCCTCGATGGTCTCGGCGACGACTGGCCGATCAGCTACGACGACATCAAGCCGTACTACGACAAGCTGGATCGACTGGTCGGAATCTTCGGTTCGATGGAGAACATCCCGAACGAGCCCGACGGCGTGTTCCAGCCGCCGCCGAAGCCGCGCTGCTACGAGCTGCTGATCAAGCAGGCCGCCGATCGCCTCCACATCACGTGCATCCCGAACCGGCTGTCGATCCTCACGCAGCCGTTGAACGGGCGGCCGGCGTGCCACTACTGCGGGCAGTGCGGCCGCGGCTGCACGACGCACTCGAACTTCTCGTCGCCGTCGGTGCTGATCACACCGGCGCTTGCGACCGGCAAGCTGCGGATCATTGCCAACGCGATGGCGCGCGAGGTGACGACCGACGAACGCGGGCTGGCGACCGGCGTCTCCTACGTGAACAAGCTCGATCGCCGCGACTACACGGTGCGCGCGCGGATCGTCGTCCTCGCCGCGAGCGCGTGCGAGACGGCGCGGCTGCTGCTCAACTCGACGTCGGGGCGATTCCCCGACGGCCTCGCCAATTCGAGCGGCGTCGTCGGCCGCTATCTCACCGATTCGACCGGGCTCGGCGTCTCCGGCCACATCCCGAAGATGGAGCACGCCGTGCCGCACAACGAGGACGGCGCCGGCGGCGCGCACCTCTATATGCCGTGGTGGCTCGACAACAAGACGCTCGATTTCCCGCGCGGCTATCACATCGAGCTTGGCGGCGGACGCCGCGGCGCACCGGGCTTCGGCTTCATGGGCGGCATTCAGCGCTTCAACGGCGTCGGCGGCTACGGCAAGGCGCTGAAGGACGACTACCGGCGCTTCTACGGCGCGACGGTGAATTTCGCCGGGCGCGGCGAGATGATCCCCAACGCCGACACCTACTGCGAGATCGACCCGAGCGTCGTCGACGCCTACGGCATCCCGGTGCTGCGCTTCCACGCCCGGTTCTCGGAGCACGAGATCAACCAGGCGAAGCACATGCAGGAGACCTTCCGCGAGATCATCCACGAGATGGGCGGCACGCCGCTGACGCCGATGCCGTCGCGCGAGGCGCTGTACGGCCTCGAGCCGGTCGGCCGCATCATCCACGAAGTGGGGACGACGCGGATGGGGAACGATCCGAAGACGTCGGTCGTCAACGCCAACTGCCAGGCGCACGACGTGAAGAATCTGTTCGTCGCCGACGGCGGCCCGTTCGTCGGCAACGCCCACAAGAACTGCACCTGGACGATCCTCGCCCTGGCGATGCGCACGTCGGAGCACATCGCCCAGGCGCGCAATCAGGGGACGCTCTAATGGCTGCTATCTCACGACGCGCCGCCCTTCGCATCGTCACGTCGGCGCCGGTGGCGGCGGCGCTGGTCTGGACACCGGCCGAGGCGCAGCAGGCGCACGAGCATGCCGCGGCGGCGCGCGAGCAGGCGGCGAAGCGGGCGGCGCCGTTCAAGCCGAAGTTCTTCACCGCGCACGAGTACGCGACGGTCGGCATCCTGGTCGATCTCGTCATCCCGCGCGACGAGCGATCGGGCAGCGCCACCGACGCCGGCGTGCCGGCGTTCATGGACTTCATGATGATCGATCAGCCGCAGCGTCAGATCGCGATGCGCGGCGGCCTGGCGCTCGTCGATCGGCTGTCGGAGGATCGGCTGGGCAAGCGCTTCCTCAACCTGACCGACGCCGAGCGGCGCCGCGTTCTCGACGAGATCGCCTACACCACGAACCCCGATCCGGGCCTCGGCCACGCGATCGCCTTCTTCAGCAGCTTCCGCGACCTCACCGCCAGCGGCTTCTGGTCGACGAAGATGGGGATTCAGGATCTGCAGTACAAGGGGAACACGTTCGTGGCGGAGTGGGAAGGGTGCCCCGACGCCGCAATCAAGAAGCTGGGCGTCAGTTACTGAATTGAGGAATTGGTGAATTAGGGAATTGGTGAATTAAGGAATTGGTGAATTGGTCATTCACCAATTCACCAATTTTCCAACTCACCAACTAACTACGGGCACGCCGCCGCGATCATCTTCATCGACTTCACGCCGATGAAGCGCATCCCCTCCATGTCGCCGTGCAGCTCCGACTTGCTCTTGGTTTCCTTGTCGTCGCCGTCTTCGATCTTCGTCTTGGTCTTGGTTTCGACCTTCACCTTGCCGTGGCCCTGGTCGGCGACCTTGCCCTCGAGGGTGACGCGGTGGCCGACGTGCTTGCTGTAGTCCTGGTCGCTCTCCGCGAGCATGTAGTCGTGCATCATGCCCTTCTTGTCGGCGACGTGCGTGAGCATGTAGCCGTTGCCGCTCGCGCTCTTCTCGATGCAGCCGGTGACGGTGACGTCGTGCCCTTCCTTGACCGTGACCTTCGACTTCGACTCGGTCTGCGCGCCGAGCGCGACCGAGCCGGCCAGCGCAACCGCAGCCGCGATTCCGATGAGCTTCATGGACATTCCTCCACCGCTCATCCAATGCCACCTGCGTGCCAGCGGCGCGGAGATCGCAGAGCAGGCAGAGCACGCCGGGGCCCCATCTGGATACGGTCCGGCTTCAGCTCTGCGGTCTCTGCTCCCTCCGCGGTCTCTGCGGTCTCCGCTCCCTCTGCGATCTCTGCGCTATTTCCAGATGCCCAGCTGCCGCCGCAGCGCGACGATCTGGCCGATGTGATACGAGTTGTGGGCCGCGACGAGCAGGATCTCGCGAAGGTAGGTCTGTCCGCTGCCGTGGGGGA
>Ga0111538_10003114_pt1 | contig 23220 bp, 24 predicted proteins | sample SoiMethybrSBSTD1_FD_79669 | JGI IMG/M metagenome (GOLD analysis project Ga0111538, IMG submission 79669) | Bulk soil microbial communities from a Populus tree surrounding site in Tennessee, USA - Soil MetaG P. TD hybrid SBSTD1 (version 2)... | ecosystem: Environmental > Terrestrial > Soil >...
ACGGGCGGACCGTACTCCGCGGTGAGCGTATCGATGATGTCGCTGTTCGTCAGGCCATCGGTTCGGTCGCGATCGTAGCTGACGACGACCTGATACAGGGAGTCGTCAAGGAACGTGAACACAATTCCCCTGACCGGATCGGCGAGCGCGCTACCGGAACTCATGTACGGCGCCCGCCATTCCAGTTCCTGGATCTTCGCCGGTCGCTCATGGATCGTCTTCGCGTCGGTCGCTCGCGCCCCGCTTGTGCCAGCTACCGATTCGAGGGTGCTTTCGAGGACGTAGCCGCGATAGCGCGCCACGTCTTGGGCAGACGCGACATGCCCGAAAAGGCTGAGAGCTGCTGTTCCGATGACGAATGCGTGCCTGCCGTTCATGAACGTCTCCTGTTGAAGGCTTTCGAGCCTGACAGGATCAAAGCTGCACGTCTGTGCTGCATTGCACATTCCCGCCGGGAAACCTCCAACCCGGCCGGAGAGACTTCCGCCTCGCAGTTCGCTCGCATGTGCATTAGTGAACAGTGCGAAAAGCTTGACGAAGGCAAGATGGAACACATCCACGATGTCTGAATCGCGATGAACGAGGCGATCAACCGGCCAACTGCATGCCCATTCTGTCAGGGCAAACGAGTTGACACACTCGCCAAAACGATCACGGCCACGACCTTGTGGCGCTGCCGAGAGTGCGAAGCAACCTGGACGATCGCGAGCCGTGTGGCGTCTGCGGCGCGTTCGCCCTTTACGCTCTGAGACTGCCCTTTCACTCGGGTTCAGGCGGCTGATCTGTCGTGAGCAACCGATACACGTAGTCCGTGAGTTCGCGCAGCCGCATTCCACCCGCATCGGGCACGCGCTGGGTACCAGTCGGTATCGCTGGCACTTCGACCGCACCTCTGACGATCAATGCCGCGGCGATGATCGCTTTTGCCTGTCCTTCCAATGCATCCATCATGGCCTCCCACTGTGCCTCACACGTGAGGACTTCCCGTCCCGGCCGCACCGACGCGGCCCCCCAAGATGCGTCACAGTCCAAGACGCGCGAAATGCGCGCGGATGACGCCGTAGCACTCGCACGAGGCCGCTTCGAGTCGTTTTCGGCGCAGGATTTGAATCCGCCCGTAGCGGGTCGAAATCAACCCGTCGCGCTGGAGCGCCCGCAGGACAACGGTGACGGTGGGACGCTGCACGCCGAGCATCACCGCGAGGAATTCCTGCTTGAGTGCGAAGGTATCGTCCTCGACGCGGTCGCGCGTCTGCAGCAGCCATCGACAGGCACGCTGGGTGACGTTGTGCAGCGCGTTGCACGCCGTGCACTGCATGATTTGCAGCAGGTTCGCTTGAGCATACAGATTGACGACGTTTCGGAACGGACCGGGGATTGCGGTCTCTTTGACGAAACGCGCGGCAGCCATCGACGGCAAGAGGCCATTCGATACTTGCTGGAAGGTCCGGCCGATGCCGGTCCGATCGCCAAAAAACACGCCGATCCCCAGCATGCCTTCCCGCCCGACGGTGGCCACTTCCACGAGCGGGCCATTGCGCATTTCGTTGGTGACGGAGAACACGCCGCCGTTCGGGAAGTAGACGTCCTTGATGCGGGCCCGGTGCGCATGCAGCGTATGACCGGTCGTCACGGTCGTCATCCTCACGTACCGGAGAATGCGGTCGTAGTCGGCGCGTGGCAGTGCGGCCAGGAGCCTATTGTGAAGAAGACTTCCGTCAGGCAGGCGACGGAGCGACGGTGCTCGTGCGCGGGACATGCTCCTCCTTGGCAACCTTCAGCTGGATCATTCAGGCTTTGATGAGGCTGGAGGGGCGCAGCAGTGCCTGCGAGCGCAGCTCAGAAAGCGGGACATCAAGCCTATCACGTGCGCTCGGCGCTCCCGCAAAATGTACGATAGACTACATTTTGCCCGCCAGACTGGTGCCACGCCGCGTGTGACGTCGCCTCAGCCTCCGAGTTTGCCGGTAGCTGGTGCTATCGCGTGGAGCGTGACGATGTCGAGCCCGTTTTCTTTTGAACATCTCGCAGACATCCGCAATGGCGCCCGACGGATGGTGGAACGGACGCGTGCCCACGAAGGCGACCTCAACGAACTCGTCGAAACGGCGAACGGAGTGGCGCGTCAAGCCACCGCGTTGGCGGCACTCACTCGGGCCGATACGAACGCAGATGGACTGAGCCGTCTGTGTTCCGCTCAAGCGCGCCTGAGCGTCGAGAATGCTGAGGCAACCGTTCGTGCCTGCGCCGGCGCGCGCGACCAGCACGTCGAGGCGCACCGACTCTGCAGCACAATCGACGCTGGGCCTGCGCACGCGCATGAGATACTCACGTCTCGGGCGGCTGCGGTGCTCGTCGTCGACGATGTTGAAGACGTCCGAGATCTGATCGCGCTGGTCCTGCGGAATGCCGGGTTCGTCGTACGGACCGCGGTGAACGGTCTGGAGGGGTTGCTCACGGCGTACGAGATGAGACCGGACGTCATAGTCATGGACCTCACGATGCCAGTGCTCAACGGGCTCGAGGCGACGCGTCTCATCAAGGCAACTCAAGCAACTCGGGAGTCGAGAGTCATTGCCTACACCGGAGACAGTTCAATCCCGCCGCCGCTCGAGAGGTGGTTCGTCGCCATCGTGTCAAAGCCATCGCCGCCGGACATCGTGCTCGCGGCGGTTCAGAACGCAGTCAGTTCGTAGCGATCGCACACCCGATGTACTCGATGGCCGTATCAACGGCAACGCAATGAGGCGGGATGACAACAACACAACGGCATGATGATCCATCTCGTTAATCCAAGCCACCTATCGTTCGGCGTTGGCGTCATCACGCCCCGTTGGCTCTTCGTGTTGGCGGGTGCGACACCGCCAGTGTACGGTCGGCCACATATCGTCGACGAGACACTGGAACAGTTCAACGTGGACGACGTGCAGGCTGGCGACATCGTCGGCATTGGCATCCATACCGGGAACGCACTGCGCGGCTACGAAATCGGGACGCGTGCGAACGCACGTGGTGCACGTGTCGTGTTCGGGGGCATCCACGCGACATTATTCCCGGATGAGGCCCATAAGCTCGGGGGCGCGCACGCCGTCGTTCGCGGTGACGGAGATGTCATCTGGCCCCTCGTGCTCGAACACGCGACACGCGGCGCGCTGCAACGCACCTATGAAGGTGGACGCGTCGACGCCGATCGCTTTGTGCCCGCGCGGTGGGAGTTGCTGCCGGAAGGCCGCTATATGTGGGGTTCCGTGCAGACCGTCCGCGGCTGTCCGAAACATTGTTCGTTTTGCTCGGTCTGGCGAACCGACGGACAGAAGCCGCGACAGCGGGCCGTCGACACGGTCGTGGCGGAGATCATCGAGCTGCGGCGGCGTGGCTTTCGGTTCGTGGCACTGGCCGACGACAATTTCTACCCGGTGACACTGGCGGATCTCGCGATGGCTGAACGGCAACGTAACCAGGCGCGGCTGGAACAGCTCCGGGCATTGCGGTCCGAGCGATTCGAACTGATGGCACGATTGGCAGAACTGCCGTCCGACATGGTCTTTTTCACGCAGATCACGATGGAAGCGGCTGAAGACGAGGCGTTCCTCGACGCCATGCGCGCGGCCAAGATCAAAGGCGCGCTTGTCGGCGTCGAAGCCGTGACGCCCGAAGGCCTCAAGGACGTCTACAAGAACTTCAATGACGCGGGGGAGGCGCTGGTGCAGCGTCTGCGGAAATTCCGCGATCACGGGGTGCACGTCCTGGGTTCCTTTATCTTCGGGTTGCCGAGCGATCGTCCCGCGACCTTCGCGGCGACGGCGGATGTCGCCGAGCGCGCCGGTGTCGCGTTCGCGCAGTTCGTGATGCTGACGCCCTATCCTGGAACAGTCGATTTCGAGGCGTGGGAGAAGCGCATCGAAGTCGATGCCGCGCAGGTGGGTGGCATCCCGATCACACGGCACTGGCTGATCCCGCAGGCGCAGCGCCCGAAGGTCTACGTGCCGCATCCGGTCATGACGCCCGACGAGATCCGCGCGCGCACCCAGGCCGTCTGGGATCGGTTCTACAGTCTGCGCCGGATTTGGGTCCGCTCCCGGTGTACGCCGACGCTCCGCGCGCGCCTCGCGTTCGTCTTGATTTCGAAGCTCTATCGTCAGATGTACGCGAATACCGGTATCGCCACCGATAGCGCGCGTGTGAATCGGGCAAACCGCTGGGCGCGCCTGATTGCCCGACCATGCCGCCGCCTGTTTGCCGGGCGCCCGTTCCCCGCACTTGGGACCGTGTCCGATACCTGAGATGAAACCGGCACGTAACGGACATGCGTGAGAACGAGGCCAAATCGAACGGCGCACTGCCCGCTCCTATCACGGCAGGAGTGTGGCAAATGGCGGATGTCATCGACGACAGGTTCGTCGCCACTGCGGATCGAGACACTTCGGCATGTGTCGGATACGAAGCACAGGAGCCGGGAGACAAAGGCGAACCGGACATCAAGCGGCCCCCGGATTCAGATATTCCCGAGTTCGACAGCGACCATCCCGAAGCTCCGAACGGCCCGGGCGCGCCGCCCTTTACCGGAGAGGACGTCGAAGACATCGGACGCCCGCGCAAGCGCGACACGCCGCCCGTCATGTCCCCGCGATTGACGGCCGACTAGTCCGATCTCCCCTCGAGCTCGCCCCGCTGGGGGCAATTCGCTCGACTCCAGCTCGTGTATTCACCCCGCCAAACAATCTACTTTTTCAGCTCGTCCGGTTTAGACTGTTCGCAACGGTTCCCTTCAAGTCCTCTCATGTCATACCGCGTCCGTTGATGCCTCGATACGGATGAGGCGACGCCGACACAGGGGACTTGCACAGTTTCTGTCCAGGTCACCTTTTTAATCTTGGGTTTTCGTGAACTACTCGCTCGTCCGCTCTTCGCTGTTCGTCGGTTTGCTTGTCCTCTGCGCCGTGTTCCCGTCACGCGCCTTCGGACAGAGCGTCACCATCGCCTGGGACCCGGCCGTCAACGACTCCTGGGTCGCTCCCGAATATCGCATTTACGTGACACGGCCGGCGATTAGTGACACCGCTGTCATGGTCGGCAGCACATCGAGTCTGTTCTTCCCTGTCGACGTTTCACCAGGAGAAACGATCCATGTCGCGGTCGCGTCCCATGGCTGGCGCCTCGATGAAAGCATGAACGTCGTGTGGGCGGAAGGCGAGCGATCGACAACGTCGTACACGGCACCAGGGCCGTCGGCTCCGCCGGCACCGCCGGAACTCTGCGCCCCTGATGGCAGCGGCAACGGTGTCGATGAGGACGGCGATGCTCTCTATGACGAGGTGTGCGCCGCGTCGTCGGTGTCAGATGCCACAGGAGCGATCTGGACCATTGCTCCGAACGGTGCGATCTTGCGCAATGGTATCCACGCCTCCGAGGGCTACGCGCAGGAGCTTCTCGTGTGGAACGGCAACCTCTACGCGCACAACCTCTACTGGCCCGACGCGAATGGCTCGTGGTGGCTCTTCGTCACCGACGACTTCTCCTGGCGGCTGCTCGGAGGCGACCCGCGTTTGGCTCTCTGAACGAGTCGATGGCGCGCGCGACATACTAGTGCGGCGTGGCGTCGAAGACCTCTATCGTCGACCTCCTGGATATCGAGCTGCCGATCATCCAGGCGCCCATGGCCGGTGTCCAGGGCAGTGCGCTGGCTATCGCCGTGTGCAATGCCGGCGGACTGGGCTCACTGCCGTGCGCGATGCTGTCGCTGGATGGTCTTCGCGCGGAACTCACGGCCCTTGCCTCGGGCACGAGTCAACCGTTCAATGTGAACTTCTTCTGCCACACGCCCCCAGAACCCGATCCGGAGTGCGAGGCCGCCTGGCGGCAGGCGCTGCGGCCCTACTACGACGAACTCGGCGTCGATGTCCGCAGCATTCAGTCTGGTCCGGGGCGCGCCCCGTTCTCACACGACGCCGCCGACGTGTTGAGCCAGTTCAAGCCCGCCGTTGTCAGCTTTCACTTCGGCCTGCCGTCTCTCGATCTGCTGCAGCGGGTGCACACTTCGGGAGCGAAAGTCATCTCTTCGGCGACGACGGTCGAAGAGGCGCAATGGCTCGAGGCGCGCGGTGTTGACGCGATCATCGCCCAGGGGCTCGAGGCAGGCGGTCATCGCGGGCTGTTTCTCTCCCAGGATCTGACAACACAGGTTGGAACCCTCGCGCTGGTGCCGCAGATCGTGAAGGCGGTCCGCGTTCCAGTGATCGCCGCCGGCGGGATTGTCGACGCCGCCGGGATCGCCGCGGCGACGGCACTTGGCGCCGCCGGCGTCCAGGTCGGCACCGCCTACATGCTGTGCCCCGAGGCGACCACGACCACCGTGCATCGCGCCGCCTTGAAAAGCCACGCCTCCCGGCACACGGCCCTCACTAATGTCTTTACCGGTCGCCCCGCCCGCGGCATCGTCAATCGGCTGATCCGCGAGATCGGACCGATGAGCAGCGCCGCGCCGCCATTTCCGCTCGCGACGGCGGCAGTCTTGCCGTTACGCGCAGCAGCCGAGAAGCGCGGTTCGGGCGATTTCTCACCGCTCTGGTCAGGTCAGAACGCCGGCGGCTGCAGCGAGATTCCGGCAGCCGAACTCACACGCCGGTTGATCCAGGCTGTGGCGCGCTGAACGAAGGTCGGTACGCATCGTGCTCTCCGTCGCGGCGGACGCCGTTCCGATCCGAATTTTCCGAAGGATCTCAGCGGCAAGGGATGTTTGCCGCAATTCGCGAGCCACGACGCGCCGTGGCCGCCTCCCGGATGATGCGAAGCGCACGTTCATCGACTCGGATCGCGACCTTGACCGGCGCGTTGTCGCTTATCGCGACGTCGTGTTCATCGCCGGCGAAACAGCCGGCGGCTTCGGTTGCGACCGCCGAGGCCCCCGCGTCCGTGGCTCCGATTGCACCGGTTGGTGCTGTTTCGTCAGTCGCCTCCACTGGGACGGCGACGCCGGTTGACGACGAGCCGCTTCCGCCGGCGGCCTCGCCCTATGACGCCCTCCCGTCGGAAGCGCGGGCACTGCTCGACAAGCCGTTCACTGGCGACCTCGACGAGATGGTGAAACGGCGGCTGATTCGCGCTGGCGTCGTCTACAACCGCACGCAGTACTTCATCGACCACGGCGTCCAACGCGGCATCAGCTACGAATCACTTCGGCTCTTCGAGGACGAACTCAACAAACGGCTGAATACGGGACTGCTGAAGGTGCATGTCGCCATCCTGCCGCTCGACCGGAATCAGCTCGGTGACGCGCTGGCGCAGGGCAAAGTCGACCTCGTGGCGGCGACGGTCACCATCACGCCGGAGCGGCGTCAGCTTGCAAACTTCAGCAACCCGACGCGCACAAACGTCGCAGAAATCGTGGTCACAGGAGCCGGGGTTCCACCCGTCGCGACGGCCGACGATCTCTCCGGCCGCACGGTGCTCGTGCGGCGCAGCAGCGTCTACCATCAGGACGTCCAGAGCCTGAATCGGTCACTCGTCAGCCGCGGCAGGACGCCCATCACCGTCAAAGAGGCACCCGAACCGCTCGAAGACGATGACCTCCTGGAAATGGTGAACGCCGGACTCGTCGAGGCGACGGTCGTGCACGATTTCGTCGCCAGGTTCTGGAGTCAGGTCTTTCCGAACATTCGCATCAACGAGGGTGCCACGCTGCGGACGGGCGGTGAGATCGGCGTGGCCGTCCGGAAGAACAATCCGCGGCTGCTGCAGGCGCTCAATACCTGGATCCAGGAGTACGGGCCGAACACTGCATTCGGCAACTTGATCAACCGTCGCTACCTGCAGAGCACGAAGTACGTAAAAGGCGCCGCCTCAGAAGCGGAACGCAAGAAGCTGCTGATGATGGTGAAGATGTTCCAGACCTACGGCGCTCGATACGACGTCGACTACCTCCTGATGGCGGCGCAGGGCTACCAGGAGTCAGGTCTGAATCAATCAGCGAAGAGCGCGGTCGGTGCCGTCGGCGTAATGCAGGTGATGCCCGCAACCGGGAAGGACCTCGGCGTCGGCGACATCCACCAGACTGACCCGAACATTCACGCGGGCGTGAAGTACTTCAGGTTCATGATGGACAACTTCTACAGGGACGAACCGATGGACGAGTTGAACAAGGGGCTGATGACACTCGCCTCCTACAACGCCGGTCCCGGCCGATTACGTCAGCTCAGAGCCGAGACCGCCCGCCGCGGGCTCAACCCGAATGTGTGGTTCGGCAATGTCGAACGCGTGACCTCGGAGCGGATCGGTCGGGAGACCGTCCAATACGTGGGCAACATCTACAAGTACTACGTCGCCTACAAGCTGGTGCTGGAGCGGCAGCAGACGCGGGATCGCGCGAAAGGATCAATCGCCGGCGTCGGGAAGTAACAGCAGCGGTATGCACGCGTGAATCGTCGTCCCGCCCCCTGGTCGCGAGCGCATGGTCAGTCGGCCGCCGACGGCCTTCACCCGTTCGTTCATACTGGTCAGGCCCAGCCCCGATCGCAGCGTCGTGTCGACGTTGAACCCGATGCCAGCGTCACGAATCATCAGCTCGATCTGATCACGCCCGGCGCGCAGTGAGACATCGATCCTCCCTGCTTTGCGTGCTTGATGGCGTTCTGCAGAGCCTCCTGCAACACCCGATACAGACAGATCGTGACGCGATGCGACACGCCCTCCGGGATGCGGTCGGATTGACAACTGATTTCGACACCGTGCTGCCTCGAGAGTTCGCCACACACGGCAGCCGCCGCTGCCGCAATGCCCAGTGTCCCCAACCGCGCCGGGTGCAGGCGACGCGAGAGGTCCTGCACATCCCTGGCCAGATTCATGACTTCTTCGCGCGCGCCATCGATTTCGAGGATCGCATCTGTTGCCGACGTGAGATTGGAATGCACGAACGCATGCAGGCGGATACTCAGCGACGACAGCCGCTGAACGACATCATCGTGCAGCTCGCGAGCCATGCGGGCGCACTGTTCTTCCTGCGCGTCGATCAGCCGCTGGTTGATCGTGGCAATCGCCTGTTCGGCGAGTCGGCGTTCTGTGAAATCAATGGCGGAACCGATATAGCCTGCAAACGACCCATCCGGGTGATACCTCGGCGCCCCGGTGCTGACGATCCACCGGTATTCACCGTCGCGACGGCCCAGGCGAAAGTCCATCTGGAACCGTTCCCGCCGGTCGAAGGCGCGCGCGTAGATGTTCCAGCACTGCACGACGTCGTCCGGGTGGATTCGCTTCGTCCAGCCGGTGCCAAGCACCGCGTTGAACGATTGACCGGTGAAGTCGAGCCACGCCTGATTGACGTATGTGCATCCCTTGGCGGCGTTCGACATCCAGATGATGACCGGTGCCGAACTGGCGATGAGGCGGAATCGCTCCTCACTCTCGCGCAACGCGCCCTCGGCGGCAGTCCGCTCGATGAGATCGGCGGCCTGCCGGGCGACCACGTCGAATAACGTGAAGTCCTGCTCGGTGGGGGCGTGCGGCGTGTGCCAGTGCGTCGAGAGCATGCCCAGCGGGTGGCCTGCCCGCGAAAGCAGCGGGGTCGACTGCACGGCGCGAATGCCGGAGCGTCGATATTCCCGCAGATCCTGCGTACCGGCCATGAACTCGCAGCAGTCGACATCAGTCACGAGCACACGCGTGTTCCGCCGGAGCGCCGCACCACACGTGCTGCCCGCTTCGGCGGGAACCCGTTCCCAGAACGCCGCCGAATCAGGATGGAAGTTCCGACAGCCGAGCAGCGTGAGCGTCACACCATCCGATGCCAGTGTCTGCACGCTGGCCGCATCGGCGCCCATCAGCTCCATGGCCGCATCGACAATCTGCGCAAACAGCGACTCCTGTGTGGATTCGGAGATCAGGCGTGTGCTTATCGATTGCAGCGTTCTCACTGCTGCGACTTCACGTGCGAGACGTTGCTCGCTTTCCGCTATTGCGGCCTGAGCCCGCTTGCTGTCCGTAATGTCACGCAGGATTTTCGACGCACCCACGATCGCGCCACGCGCGTTCCGCACCGGGGAAATGGTGAGGGACACATCCAGCAAGCGCCCGTCGCGCGTGAGGCGACGTGTTTCGAAGTGGTCGATGCGTTCCCCGGCTCGCAGCCGTCTCAGGATGTCCCGCTCCTCGGCGTGCAACTCAGGGGGAAGGAGGATCGTGATCGGTTGCCCGACGACTTCCTCCTCCGCATATCCAAACAACCGCTGCGCGGCGCGGTTCCATGTCGCGATCACGCCGTCCAGGTTTTTCGAGATGATGGCGTCGTCGGAAGAATCGACGATCGCAGCCAGCTGCGAACGGACTTCTTCTCTCATCCGGCGGACGCTGCTGTGAGAGCGGTGCGTCGGGACCTCGTTCATGGCACTTCGCAAACCTGAAGGAAGGTCGGCTCCGGGCGCGACGCGTTAGCTTAGCAGGCTTGCGCCTGCTCGGAGTGCCAGCGACGCGCACCCAGGGGGTAACGCGTCACGATCCGACGTCAGCGGGATTTACGGTCAACAGGTAACATCGACGCCGTCAGTGTCCCGCCCGGCCACTCCCTGATGACGAGGACCGCGTCGCACTCTTCCAGAAACACCAGGGACCACTCCCGGGTGGGAGTCTGGTGGGCGCGCTTCACTATCTGCCGGAGATGCTCGAGTCCCGCTCGCGTCTCCGGATCCATGCCGCTCCACATGATGTCGGCACCTCGCGATTGTTGGGCTGCTGCCCGAGTATATCGGCGCGAGAACGCCGGAGCATTGATGTCTCGGCATGACCTGTGCCTCCGGACCGGCATCGGGTTCGGAATACTCGATTTCGGGAGCGAATCGGTTGCTGACGGACGACGGCTCGCGACATGTCGCGGCGCCGTGGCCGATGGAGCTGTTTTCCAAACAAGGCACCACGTTCGAGGGAGAAGGAACATGACGGCAAAAATGGCAGCAGTCCTGGTGACGGCGTTGTGCGTAACGACGGCAAGTCTCTCGGCCCAGGCACCCGTTACCAAGGCCAAGTCGATCACCGGCAGCGCGACCGTCCAGGCGATTGACACCACCGCGCGGACGATCACGCTGCGCGACGAGAAGGGGCAGGTCGACACCTACTCCGTCGGACCGGAGGTTCAGCGATTCAACGAACTGAAGGTCGGCGATACGGTGAAGATGACCTATTACGAGTCGCTCGTGATGCAGGTCCGAAAGCCGGGCGATACCGCGCCTGTGGCGACCTCCGGTGAGGCGGCCATCAACCGCACGACCGGCGCCCTTCCCGGTGCCAGCATCACGACGCAGGAGAAGATGACCGTAACGGTCAAGGCGATCGACCCGGCCGCGCCCTCCATTACGGTGACCACGCCCGATGGTCGTGACGTCACGCGCACTGTGCTCGACAAGAAGAACGTCGAAGGGCTCAAGGTCGGTGACACGATCGACCTCACCTACACGAAGGCGCTGCTGACGAGCGTCGAACGCGCGAAGTAGACGATAGCCGCTAGAAGTCGATCAGCACACCGACGGATGGAATGATCGGGAACATCGGATCGAAGAGGCCGACGACCCTGGCCTGACGACCGAGGATCGACGGCGCAGCGGCCCGGACGTTCTCACGGCCGTAGACGTTGATGACTTCGGCGAAGAGCGTCAGCCGCTTCGTTCCCCAGTCGAACATCCGGTTGGCGCGCAGGTCGAGCCGTGAATACACCGGCACGCGCACCTCGTTCTTGCTGGCGCCGAGGAACACCGCGTCGTCACGAACGGTCCAATACCCGGGCGCTGGAAAGTTGCTGCCGGCGCGGAACCGCGCATTAACGCTCAGACGATCGCTGTGGCGGTATGCGGCGTAGGCGTTGAACGTGTGCCGCTGATCGAAATCGCCGAAGAACGTCTCGTCCGTTGCCTGATCGCGGTATCGCGTGACGGTATACGAATACCCGATCCATCCAGACAGCCCGTTCGGGCTGCGACGCCTGAGGAGCAGCTCGACCCCGCGCGAATGGCCGTCGAGCGCGTTCCGATAACGGCTGGTGAGCGGCGGCGCCGCCGGCACGCCGTCCACCAGCCGGATTTCGTGCGGCAACCGCAGCAGATCGCGATCTTCGCGATTGAAGCCGGTCATCTGCCAGGAAAGCAATCCGGCGAGTGGCCCCTCGACGCCCACATCGAGGTGATAGGCGCGTTCGACGGCCAGCGACGGATCGCTCCTGAGTCCCCGGAGTTGCGCGAGGCTGGGCTCCTGCCGGTACACGCCGGCGCCGGCGCGCACGAGCAGTTTCGAGCCGAGTGAGCGGCTCGCCTGCAGCCAGGGAGACGCCGTGGTCCGACCGCTCACGCTCCAGTGGTCGACGCGGAGGCCGGGGCTCAGCACGCCGTTCTTGAATCGAAGGCTGCCAAGCGCGTACGCGGAGGCGGCGACGCCGGACGCGCTGAAGTCTTCGCGCACGACGAACTCGTCGCCGTTCAACGACAGTCCCTGTTGGTACTCGCGCGCGGACGAGCGACGCGCTTCGGCGCCACCCTGGAGGGTGATTCGCGACGACAGCACGCGTGTCCAGTCGGCGCGATAGAGGAAATCGGTGTTACGGCCGTTTCCCAGCAGAAGACCGTCGCGGCTGATGCTCTCGAACGTGTTCGCCGCGACGCCGAACCTTTGCGTCAGCACGAACCGCGGCGACAGGGTGAAGCGCCACGTGGCGACGCCGATGGCCAGCGCATTCGTGCCGTCGTCAACCTCATCGACGTCGACGTTTGCCGCCCGCTGCTGGAATCGCGAATGCCCTGCGGTCAACGCGATCTGCACCTGGTTGCGCGCGCTGAGGTCGTAGACCGCCTTCGCCTGCATATCCCGGAAGCCGAAGCCGAAGTTGTCGTCGGGAGAAATCGTCCGCAGCAGGCGGGCGAGGTAACTCTGGCGAAATGAGACGAGCCATGAGCCTGCCTTCTTCGCGCCGATGGGCCCCTCCGCGACCGCGGTGGCGTCGGTCATGCTGACGCCAACATGTCCCTGGATGCCTTCGCGAGAGCCCTCGCGCATATGGAAGTCGAGCTGAGAGCCGATGCGGTTGCCGAACAGCTGCGGATATGAACCGTACGACAACGAGATCCCGTCGAGGATGTCGCCGTTCACCATGGCGATCGAGCCGCCGTCCTCCACACCGTGGACGGTATGTACGAGAAGCGGGCTGGCAATACCCTCGAAGGTGAACGCCAGGTGATCGGTGAAAAGTCCGCGGACCACAAATTCGCTGTGCAGGTCGTCGCCCGTTGCCACACCGGGCAGAACCTGAATGGCACGGAAGGGATCGTTGGTCATCAGGCCGCGGAGCTGCTGAAGGTCGCGGCGGCCCAATGTTTCCTGCGTCGGGACCACCCGTTCCGTTGACGTCTGCGCGCCCGCCTCGACGTCGACGCGATCGCTGAACGCGCTGGTGCCGGACGCGAGCGGGATCTTCACGTCGACCGCGGAACCAGCGTCCACCGTGATCGATTGTCGGACGCGGACCAGATCGACGGCGGAGACCACCAGTTCGTGCGGCCCTGCCGGGACGTCAATCAGCTCGAATCGGCCGTCGGGCCCGGTTCTGGCGATCTGGCCGGTATCGACGATGCGAACGGCGATCTTCTCCAGGGGCGTGCCGTCGGAGGCGATCACGGTGCCGCGGACAATGCCGGTTGCGACTGCCTCCTGGGCGTCTGCGTGCGCCGAGAAGAGGCAGCCGGCAAGAAGCGCCGCAAACCAAGTGCGGATGTGCATCGGCGATTGGCTGGAGCGTCGGGCAAGTCGGGTGCCACGCGACGAAGATCACATGTCGTACCCATACGGCACTTATCACGGTGACGACATTCAGCGGCCGTCATCTATTTACGACAATCGTTTGTTCAGACTTCCGTACGTGGACGGCGGCAGCGATGCGAATCTGGTCTTCGCCGCCTCGAACTGCATGGATCGGTGTCAGGCCGACGTCGTCTCGGACTGCGGGGTCATCCCAAGGGCAGATGCCAGTGATTCGGCGGTATATGGTTTGAGCAGAACGCCGAATTCGCCGTCCTCCATATCGGCAAGCGACTCGACGTAGCCAGTGGTCAGGACGATCGGCAGCTGGGGATGCCGGCGACGGATTTCGCGCGCCAGCTGCAGGCCGCTGACGCCGCCCGGCATCATGACGTCGGACAGGACGACGTCGATATCGCGCGAATCGGCGAGGGCGCCCAGCGCCGCCTCCGTGCTGGCAACGCGAATCACCGAGAACCCCAGCGAGATCAGCAGCTCACGGGTGAGCGCCGACACCTCCTGGTCGTCCTCGACGAGCAGAATCTGTCGGCGTCCATAGGAATTCGCGGTGGTATCGCGCGCGCTGCCTCGGCTGGTGTCGCCGGGCAGCGGGACCGGGTCCTTGTGCGACCGCGGTAGCAGCAGCGTGACGATTGTGCCGACACCGACTTCGCTCTGCAGCGACACGCGCCCGCCGGACTGCTGCGCGAACCCGTAGACCTGCGGCAGGCCGAGCCCTGAACCCTTGCTGACGTCCTTGGTCGTGAAGAAGGGCTCGAACACCCGTGCCTGCACGTCGGCCGGCATGCCGCTGCCGGAATCGGCGATCGAGATCCTGACGAAGTCGGCTGGTACACTGCGCTCGTCCTCGGCGCCCATGTTGTCCGCGGAGATCGTGATGATGCCGCCGGCAGGCATCGCGTCGCGCGCGTTGACGCACAGGTTGACGATCGACAGTTCCAGTTCGCCGGGGTCGACCTCCACCGGCCACAGCTCCGGCGCGAAGTGCATCTGGACCTCGACGTGTCCGCCGAGCGACCCATCGAGCATCGAGCGCATGCCTGTCAGATGCGCAACGACATCGATCGGTTCCGGATTGACCGGCCGGCGCCGCGAAAATGCGAGCAGATGCCGCGTCAGGCCGGTGCCGCGCGCGACCGCTCGCCGCATCGCCTCCAGCATGCGGGGCGTGGCCGGCTGGCCGCTCCGGTCGAGGAGCTGCACGGCGCTGGCGAACACGGCAAGCAGGTTGTTGAAGTCATGCGCAACGCCGCCGGTGAGCTGGCCGAGAGACTCCATCTTCTGCGCCTGCCGCAGCGCCTCCTCCGCCGCCTGCAGCCGCTCCTGATTGCGAAGGCGAGCGGTGACGTCGTAGACAAACTGGTAGGCGCCGATCCGATTGCCCTCGCGATCGCGCAGCGTATTGAACCGCATTTCATAGGCGCGCCGATCGCGCGTCGGGTCGCCAAGCTCGTCGACGGCAGTGAACTCCTCGCCGCCGAGCGCCCGGCCCCAGACGGCCCGCACAGCGGCTTGATGCTCCGGCAGACCGGCGAGCAAATCGAGCATGCTGTCGCCCACCTTCGGACGAACGCCGAAGATCCGCTCGAATTCGTCGACGGCCGCGCGGTTGATGGCCAACCATCGGTAATTCAGATCGGCCACCTGCACGAACGCGTCCATCGCCTCGACGATCTCGGCGAGAAGCCGCCGCTCGGCGAGTGCCTCGGCGACGCGACGCTCGAGGGTCTCATTGAGATCCCGCAGCGCATGCTCCGCCACCACTCGCTGCGTGGTCTCCGACACCGCGCAGAACATGCCGGCCACGGCACCGCTCTCGTCCCGCACGGGCGAATACGAGAACGTGAACCACGTCTGCTCGTCGTAACCCTTGCGGTTCATGACGAGCGGAAGGTCCTCGCGATAGGTCGCCTGGCCGTTCATCGCGGCGTCAATCAGCGGGCTGATGTCGGGCCAGATCTCGGCCCAGATGTCATAGAAGCGACTGCCCAGCGCCGCCGGGTGCTTGCTACCGAGGATTTCGGCGTAGGGGTCGTTGTAGAGAAAGCCGAGATCCTTCCCCCACGCCACGAACATTGGAAAGCGCGACTGGAGCAAAAGCCCGACTACGGCTCGCAACGACGGGGGCCAGGTGGCCGGATGGCCCAGTGGCGACTGGGACCAGTCGCGCTCGCGCATCAGCGCGCCGACCCGTCCGCCCCCGGCGAAAAACTCGTCCGATTGACTCATGACTCGGCAGGCGCGCGGGCGCGCGGCTGCAGGCTACGTCGCGATTGTGCCGGAATCGTGGCGAAAGATCATCCACGCTCGGGGGCGACGGCTCAGTCGGCTTGCGATCCTCTAGCGTGTCGAGTTCGCAGGCACCGGTACGGCGAATACGAAGCGCTGACCGTCCGCGGTGATGTTCTTCCACTGCGGCGGGTTGCCGGGCAGCGGGCCCTTCAGGCGGAACAGCTCGCGCGGCGCGGACGCCTTGAACTGCGGTCCCGTCGTGATGTCAACCGCCATCACCTTGATTTCGTTCGTGGCGTTGTTCGACACATGGAAGAACAGCTCGCGCCCGTCGTTGCGCCATACGATCCCGCCAATTACACCGGGCTCGCTGCTGATCTGCCATTTCGTCTCCCCTGCCGCCTCGCCGGTCTTCGCGTCGAACGGACGAACATAAATTTCAAAGCGCCCGGTGTCGTTCGAACCGAAGGCGACGAAGCGACCGTCGGGCGAGAAGCGCCCCGCTCCCGCTTCGAACTCCGAGCGGGCGAAGTCGACAGCCGCCCTCTTCAACGGATCCGTACCTGTGAGCGGGATCGCCAGAACGATCCCGCCGCCGTCGACCATCGCGTATCTGCCATCAGGTGAAAAATCGGTGAGTGCCATGCCGGCACCGGCCGTGTAGCGGAACAGCTGCTCCTCAGTGCCCTGACCTGTCCACGGCTTGCGATAGATGCTGGCGAAGGTGTCTTTCGTGGACACGTAGGCGACCTGGTTGTTGTCGAACCAGACGGGAGCGTTCTGCGGAAGCGGATCGGCGGTTACCGCCGTGCCCTTCCCGGTCGCGATGTCGAAGGCCCAGATGTCGTTGTTGCCGTTCTGCGGATCCTGGCGCATGACAGCGACCTTCGAACCATCGGGCGATACCGTCGGCTGCACGTAGACTCCAGGCGCTCCAACGCGGCTGACGACGTTGCCCTGCCGGTCGAAGACGGTGAGCTGACGCAGCGGCGGTGCCGGCGGCACCGAAAACACGATCCGCTCGCCGTCGCGGCTGACACTGCCAAAGGCACCTGGATTCGACTGCGGCGGAATCGAGTCCGGAGCCTTGAACATCGGGCGCGGCTTGCTGAACTCGAATGTGCCGGGACCCGTTTTGACCTGCACGGCCATCACGGTGCGGTCCGGGCCGAAGAAGTAGAACTCCTGGCCGTCGCGCTTCCACCAGACCATCCCATAGCCACCGTCGGTCGAGACCTGCCACTTGTCCACCTTGGCCTGAGTTCCCGGCGGCGGGACGGTTTGAACGAAGATCTCCGCCCGGCCGGTCTCGTTCGATCGATACGCCAGCAGCCGGCTGTCGGGCGACAGGCGCGCAGCCACCATCTCCTTGTCGGATTTGGCCGCTGCGAACGGGGTGCGATCACCCTCGAGCGGCATCAGGAACAACGTGCTGCCGCCAAGGTCCGAGGCGTAGAAGCTCAGATAACGGCCGTCGAGCGACCAGTCGGTGAGGACGAGCGGACCACCGGGGTTTTCGAAGACGACCTCCTCCGCGCCCGTTCCATCGGCGGGCTTGCGAAAGATGTTGTAGCGGCTGCCGCGCAGCGCCACGTACGCCACGAATCGGCCGTCGGGTGACCATGCAGGCGACTGAACGGCCTCACGCGGCTTGTTCGATGTGATCTGAACGCCCTTCCCGCTGGCAATGTCGTAAACCCAGAGATCGACCGTCTCCTTGTCGAGATCGGGCTTGATCACCGCAATGCGGGACCGGTCTGGAGAGAGTGTTGGCTGGTTGAAGATGTGCCGCTCGGCAAGAGTTGCGACGATCGTGCCTTCGCGATCGAACAGAGTCAGCGTCCGCGCGTTCTGCTCGAGGTTGCGCGCGTTGTTCCGGGCGCGCTCGGCTGCCTCTTCCTTTGCCTTCTCGGCGTTCTGGGCCGCCGCCGGCGGCTGAGCGCCTTGCGCCTGCGCGCCAAGCGACGACGCACGCAGCGTGACGATGCACAGCACGGCCACACCGGCACACGTCAAGTGTTTGTGCAGTGACACGGCGCGACCTCCCTCAGCAGTTCTGCGGACAGGCGGAAACGAGCTTGCCGTCGGCGAGCGTAATCTCGCGGATCAGCCCCGAATGCGAGCCGTCGCGGGCCCGGCTTGCCTCGACCTTGATCGCCTTCTGCATCGACGCCTCGAAGTTCTCCTTGCCGACATCGCGCTGACGGAAGAAGCCCGGCGACGGCCCCTCGAACGACCAGTTTTCGACCTGGCCCTTCTCGTTCTTGGCGTCCACGAATACGTAAATGTGTGGATTCCGCCAATCGATCTTCGTCAAGGTGCCGCTCGTCGTGAAGCGCTGGTTGAAGTCGAACAGGGCCGACATGTTGTGGTGCGCCCAGGCGGAGGCGGCGGGAACCAGGGCGAGACAAACCGACAGAGCGATTCGGCGGATCATGGCGCTACTCCTTACGGTCACCATTACGGAGGCTGGGGAAACGATGTTTCCGGAGTATGCGGGATTCAGAAAGGAGAATGCAGAAAAAAGGACGGACTGAGCGGCATCCAGAATTCTGCATTTTGAATTCTGCATTCTGAATTCCGGGCCCGCCTCCGCCAGCGCTGCGGCGAGAGAGGTGGCGCCGTAGCGCGGCGAAGACGTAGGCCATCCGCCTCTTCGCTCCGGCGGAGACGGATATATAGACACCGCCAACGCCGAAACGGTTTGGTTTCAGGCAACGAGGCGCCGCCGGCTGTCGCAGCCCCTCCAGCGGGCGAGAAGGCGCGCGATCGAGCTCTGGCTGAAGCCCATGGCCCTATCGCCCCTTTCCGCGCGCGTGCTGGATGATCGCCTCCATGTGATCGAGGTACTTCTTGAACGCGCGCCGGCCGGGGTCGGTCAGACTGAATTCGGTCTTCGGCAAGCGACCCTCGAATCCTTTCGTGCACGCCACGTAGCCGGCGTCCTCGAGCTTGCGCGCGTGCACGCTCAGGTTGCCGTCTGTCGTCTGCGTAATCGCTTTGAGCTCGGTGAAGCTGAGGGACGCGTTCACCGACAACGCGGTGACAATCGCCAGCCGCGTGCGATCGTGCATCAGCCGATCGAGGCTGGCGGCACGCGTCGCCGGCGCTGCCGTGGTGGTCGCGCGGGTGGTCCGCGGAGCGTCCGGAATGTCCGCTCGCGCTGCTGATGAACGTCTAGCCGCCATGATTCCTCGCAATGTAGGCGCCGAAGAGAATCTGAAGAACGCCAAAGCCGGCACCAAGCCAGACGTCGCGCCACTCGGTCGGTGAGAACAACGACACGGTGCCGATCACCATGAACAGCGCGCCGAGCCAGGCCAGCACGGGCACGCTCGAAGACGAGCCGGCCAATACGCCGGCGCCATAGAGCAGCAGCCATGCGGCGGGAATCAGATCCACCAGCTCCGCACGCCAGAGCGCAAACGTCAGGATGGCCGCAGCCACCACGGACGGGGCAAAACCCTGCGCGAACCGACGGCCCGCAGCAGACCAGAGCGCGAGGTCGTGATGCCGCGCCTTCGCCCGCATGAACAGGAAACCGATCGGCGTGGCAATGGTGGCACATGTCATCCAGATCGCCAGCCACTGCGCGTCCGCGGCCGCGCCGTTCGCGACGAAGGCCGCCACCACCGCGAGAAAGCCCATCGCAATGCCACCCCGGCCGGGGACCGCCGTAAACGGCGCGCTGCGCGCCATCGTCGTGCGGATGAACTCGAGCGATTCGATGGCGCGTTCGTTGAGGGCCACGCCGGTCCGCTGTTCGGGCACGTCAGTCATGATAACCAAAAGCGCTTTGCGCTGTAAAGTCTACGCCGAGCAGTCCCGCGGGCGGTCAGCGCCGCTCCCGGCGGCGACGCGGTGACAGGTAATCCCCAAGCGCCGCATACGCCTCCAGCATGTCGCCGTAACTGTAGTTGGCGTTGCGCCCGCTCGGATTGGGCAGCACGAACACGTCTGCTTCGCCAATCCGTTCGGCCTGAAGTCCGAGCGACACCGGCCCGCGGCGGTCGGGAAACAGCGCACGGAACACCGTCACGCCCACGGCCACAACCACTTGCGGACGGTATCGCGCAATCTTCCGCCGCAGCCGGACCCGGCCCACGACATACTCCTCTTTCTCCAGCGTGTCGATGCCAGGCGTCGGCCGTGGAACGATGTTCGTGATCCCGTAGCCCCATTCTGGCAGCCGCACATCATCCTGATACGCGATACGCTGGGGAACAAGTCCGGACTCGTACAAGAGCTTCCAGAAGCGATTGGAGAACCCGGCAAAGTGATGGCCGGTCATCGCGGAGCGGATACCGGGGTTGATGCCAACGAACAGCACGCGAACACCGGGCTCGATACGGTCGCGCAGAGCTTTCATGAATTTGGAGAACACGTTGATGACGGACCGACCGAACAATGCGCTACGAAGCACACCCAGGGTTTATTTGCTGATCGTCGCCTGTCTGATTATGGTTCTGTCAGGCTTTGCCGTTCCGCTGCGCGGCCCGGGTAGACCAGCTGTCGCGGCGGCGCAGCAGCCTCAAACCGCGGGCGTTCTGCCACGCGGCAACGTCGAACACGGCCAGTATCTCGCTGAACACGTCGCCATGTGCGTCGAGTGCCACTCGGGGCGGGACGAACGTGGAAATCTTCTCGACGACCGGAAGTATCGAGGCGGCCTCGTCCCCTTTTCACCGCCGTGGCCGAACGACTGGGCGACGATCATCCCACCCAATCGCGGACTTCCGGGTTACAGCGACGCCCAGGCATTGCGGCTCCTGACACAGGGGGCGATTGGCCGCGACGGCAAGCAGCTGCGTCCGCCAATGCCACGCTTCCGCATGACGGTTCAGGATGCGGCCGATCTGATTGCCTTCCTGAGATCGGTACCGTAACTCAGGACCGAGAACGTTCTAATGGACGACATCCCCGTCGACGATGTCGTCGAGGACCTCGAGATGCGGAATGTCGAGCGAGCGGATGGCGTCGATCGCCCGCGACAGCGCCTCACGGCCGTCCGCGCTCGCCGGGCACTCGCGCAGGTGCCGCCGCAGCAGCCGCAGCATCCGCGAGCGGTCGAACCGCTGTCCTTCGCAGTGATCGCAGAAGCTCATAGGGTGAGTATGTCGCAACCCGCAAAGATTTGTCGCCTGCTGGTAATATCCGCGCCATGCGCGCCGTCCTTGTAGCCGTCCTCTGCTCTGCCGCACTGCTCCACGCCCAGGCGCCGGATGGAACGCCCTTCAGAATCGAAAAACTCGATCCGGGTCTCGACGCGATCGTCGACGCGAACGCGAAGCTCGAAACGCTCGGCGATCGCTTCGCGCTGACGGAAGGGCCGGTCTGGATGCCCGACGCGGCGGGCGGTTCGCTGCTCTTCAGCGATAACGCGGCCAACGTCATCTATCGGTGGCAGGCGGGCAAACCGCTGTCGGTGTTTCTCGAGCGGAGCGGTTACACCGGGCGCGATGTGTCGACGGTCGGCGCGCAGACGGTCGCCGGACGAGTGCCGATCCTGCTGATCGGCTCCAACGGCCTCGCGCTCGACCCGCAGGGGCGGCTGGTCGTCACGGCGATGAACGACAGGACGGTGTTCCGTCTCGAGAAAGACGGTACGACGCGGACGATCCTCGCCGACCGCTACGACGGCAAGCGCTTCAACGGTCCCAACGACCTGGTGGTGAAATCGAACGGGTCGGTCTACTTCACCGACACCGTATGGGGACTGCGCGGCGCCGACAAGGACCCGGCGCGGGAGATTCCCTACAGCGCCTTCTTCCTGATCAAGGACGGCAAAGTGACCCTCCTTGGCAGCGATAAGGATTCGCCGGGCGCGTTTGGCAACGGCATCACGCTGTCGCCCGACGAAAAGTATCTCTACGTCACTGCTGGCGTCCGCGGAACGATGCGGTACGACGTGCTGCCGGACGACACGATCGCCAACGGACGCCCGTTCGTGGCGCACGGCGTCGACGGCATGAAGACCGACGAGCGTGGCAACCTCTACACCACCAGCGGTGGCACGCCGGGCATCGTCCAAATCACTTCGCCCGCGGGCACACCGCTCGGACGCCTGCACCTCCCGCAGCCGTCATACGAACCGCGGCCTCGCGTCTGCGCGACCAACGTGGCCTTCGGGGACGTGGACTTCCGCGGCCTCTACATCACCGCCTGCACGCATCTGTTCAAGATCAGGATGAAGGTCGCGGGATCGCGACGCCCCGCCTGAGATCTCAACTTCGTCCTGGCTGTGCACTAAGGACCAAGGACGAGGACGGACCAAACCCCCAAGTCCCAGGCACTAAGGACCAACGTATCATCCACCTATGGCGCAGTGGCTGGTGAAGGAAGAGCCGGAGCATTACTCGTACGATCAGCTCGTCAAGGAACGCAAGACGGTGTGGGCCGGCGTGAAGAATCCGCTGGCGCAGAAGCATCTGCGGTCGATCAAGCGCGGCGATCGGGTCTTCTACTACCACACCGGCAAGGAGAAGGCGATCGTCGCCATCGCGACCGCCGCCAGCGACGCCTATCCCGATCCGAAGGACATGACGAACAAGTCGTTCGTCGTCGACGTGGCGCCGGTGAAGAAGCTCGCGCGGCCGGTGACGCTTGCCGAAATCAAAGCCGACCGCGCGTTCGCCGCTTTTCCGCTCGTCCGCATGTCGCGCCTCTCGGTGATGCCGGTGACGGACGACGAGTGGGAGCGGATCGAGAAAATGAGTCGGACCTGAACTCGCTTACAGGCCGAGCGCGTGGCGGGCGGCGATCTGCGCCCGACGGCGGCGCCGCGTCAACGCCTTCAGCGTCTCCGCGAGAGGCAGCGCGACCTGCTGCGCATTCCAGCCGCGCGCGAGCCGCGCCTTCACCGCCTGACGACGGGCGAGCTCGACTCGGAAACAGGAGAAGCACAGCGCGCGAGGCCGCTCCTGCGCCGGATCCTCCTCGTCGCGGAAACCGTAGCGTGCTTCCTTCTCGCGACAACCGGCACACAGCGGGCGACTCGGTTGATCGACCGCGCCGGAGCGGCGAAGCGCGGCCATCCATCCGTTGTGCAGCGCGAGTTGCTGACCTTCATCGACCTGCGGAAGCGCGTGTCCCATCTCTCGTCTCCTCGTGAGAGGACGACTCTACGCACGGGGTGTGACAGACTAGGTCAGAAGTGGAAAAGTGGAAAAGTTGAAAAGTGGAAAAGTTGAAAAGTGGAAAAGT
>Ga0111538_10003115_pt1 | contig 23216 bp, 15 predicted proteins | sample SoiMethybrSBSTD1_FD_79669 | JGI IMG/M metagenome (GOLD analysis project Ga0111538, IMG submission 79669) | Bulk soil microbial communities from a Populus tree surrounding site in Tennessee, USA - Soil MetaG P. TD hybrid SBSTD1 (version 2)... | ecosystem: Environmental > Terrestrial > Soil >...
CAACCCGTGGCGCGCGCCGGCGCGTGCGGCCAACCGCCAGGCGCGCATTCTCAGCACGATGGCGGCGCGCGGATGGCTGTCGCCCGCTGACCTGGCCGTCGCGCGCGCGGAACGGCTGACGCTGACGCGCGAAAGCACGGCGCTCGTCGCGCCCCATTTCGTCGCGTACGCGATCACCGAAGCGTCAGGTACGCCGCACCGCATCGACACGACACTCGATGGGCGGCTGCAGCGCGTCGTCCAGGGCATCATCGCCGCGGAGCGTGAGGGGCTCGATCGCCACGACGCACACAACGTCGCGATCGGCGTGCTCGACAACCACACCGGCGAGTGGCTGGCCTGGGAAGGATCGGGCGACTACTTCGACGCGGCGCACGGCGGCGCAATTGACGGTATGCGTACGCCTCGCCAACCCGGATCGGCGCTCAAGCCCTTTACCTACGCGGCGGCCTTCGAGCGCGGCATCACGCCGGCGCGCGTGCTTGCCGACGTGCCATCACAGTTCCCCACCGCCGAGCCGGGCATTCTGTACAGCCCGCGCAATTACGACGGGCGCTATCGCGGACCGATGCTGGTGCGAAGCGCGCTTGCCGGATCGGAAAACGTGCCGGCCGTCGCACTCGCGTCCGAGATCGGCATTCCCGCGGTGGCACGACTGCTTCGCCGCGTGGGCGTCACCACACTCGATCGCAATGCCGCGCACTATGGACTCGGGCTCACGCTGGGCAACGCCGAGGTCCGGCTCGACGAGCTGATCACCGCGTACGCGACGTTCGCCCGCGGCGGCGTGTTCGTGCCCTCGCACGCGATCCGGGCCGTGGACGGCCACCGACCGGCTGCGACCGAGGCCCCATCCGAGCGCGTGCTGTCCGATCAAACGGCGTTCTGGATCACCGACATCCTCGCGGACGACGCGGCGCGCGCGTTCATCTTCGGCCGCGGTGGCAGTCTTGAATTCCCGTTCCCCGTGGCGGCAAAGACCGGCACATCGCAGTCGTACTTCGACAACTGGGTCGTCGGGTACACGCGCGATGTGACCGTCGGTGTCTGGGTGGGCAACTTCGATCGGACGCCGCTCCGCGGCTCTTCCGGCGTCACTGGCGCAGGCCCGATTTTTCACGCCGTCATGCTGGCCGCCGTCGAACACGCGCGCGGTCTGGTACCGATCGACGACATGACGCCCATCATCGCGGCGCCGTCAACGGTGGTTCGACGCGAGTTGTGCGCGGCGTCCGGCCTCGTGGCCGGCGACGCATGCCCGACCCGCGTGAGCGAGTGGGTTCCGGCCAGCGTGGCCGTCGATCGCTGCACGTGGCATCACGCGAGCGACGAAGGCGTCATCACGATCTGGCCGGACGTTTTTCAGCACTGGGCGGAGGCACAGGGGCTCGTGACACAAAGCCAAGGGCGACTGGTCGCGGGCCACGGGCCGACAGCGGCGGTGCTTCGACCGCAGCTCGACCAGCAGCCAGCGGCCAGCGTCACGCGGTCAGCAGCAGCTGCGGCCAGTGGCCCGAAGCCCGTGGCCTCCGGCCGTGACTCGCTCGAGATCATCCGTCCTGTCGGTGGCGCGTTGTATCTGCTCGACACGACGCTGCGGCCGGAGTTTCAGATGCTGACGTTCGCGGCTCGCGGTGCGCCGGGCACGCTCGAGTGGTTCGTCGACGGCGCATCGATCGGTCGCGGCGAGGGCAGCCACGGCGTGAAGTGGCCGCTTGCACGAGGCCGGCACACGGTCGTCGTGCGCGACGTGTCCGGACGCTCGGCAGAAACGTTCATCGACGTCAGATGACGCGCGGGCGCGTGCCGCTGGATCGCGCGCTGTCGAAGCTGGGCCTCGCCTCGCGGGCTGACGCGCGCCGGCTCATTCGCGAAGGTCGCGTCGCTGTCGATGGCACCGTGGCGCAATCACCGCTGCGGCTCGTGGTGCCGGAGCAGGTCTCCATCGCGATCGACGGCATCGCCAGGACGCCGCGTGCGGCCCACCGCACGATCGCCTTTCACAAACCGCGCGGCGTCGTCACGACGACACGCGATCCCGACGGCCGCCGCACCGTGTTCGACGTGCTCGGCAGCGCCGGCGATGGGCTCGTCGCGGTCGGGCGTCTCGATCGGGCGTCGACGGGACTGTTGATTCTCACCACGGACACGCAGCTCGCGAATCGCCTCACCGATCCCGCCAATCACATCGTGCGGCGTTACGTGGTCACGGTGCGCGGGCGCGTAGACGCCGATGCGGTCACGCGACTCGTCGAGGGCATCGACACGATCGACACGCGAGGCCGCCACGAACGGTTGTCGGCAACGCACGTCTCGATCCGCAAGGCCTCAGGCCGCGAAACTCATCTGATCATCGAACTCGACGAAGGCCGCAATCGGGAGATCCGCCGCATGCTCGCGGCCCTCGGTCACGAGGTGACACGGCTGCATCGGATTGCCTTCGGAGCGATTGAATTGGGGAACCTGCAACCTGGAGAGTGGCGGCCTATCGCCTAAATGCTCATTGCCTTCATTGCCCGATTGCCTTCATTGCCCGATTGCCTCATTGCCCGATTGCCTCATTGCCCCATTGCCTCATTGCCCCATTAACCAGCCTCAAAGAATCTCCCTCCCATGCTTTCGCAGCCAGCGCTCGGCGTCGCGCCAGCCGGCGCACACCGAGGCGACTTCGCGCCAGAAGCGGCGCGAGTGGTTGGGCTGACGCAGGTGCATCAGCTCGTGGAAGATCACGTAGTCCGAGACGGACGGCGGCATCTGAATCAGACGCCAGTTCAGCGTGATCACACCGCGAGCTGAGCAGGCGCCCCAGCGCGATCGCTGATTGCGGACCGAGACGCGCGCGACGCGCGAGCCAGTGGCCGAGGCCAGTTCCTGCGTGCGCACGATCAGCTCGCGCTCTGCCGCCGCGCGCCACCACGCCTCGAGCTCGACGCGCACATCGGCATCCGGCGAGGACAACCGCACCGTGTCTGTCCCGCATCGCACGTCGCGCCCATCGCGCGCAAGCGCCACGCGCTCGCCGCGATGCCAGACGACGGTGCCGCCGTCCCAGGCGCGCGCGCGATCGCGCAGGCGCGCGCTCTCCCGCAGGATCCAGTCGCGTTGCCGTTCCGCAAAGCGGAGGCCGGCGCTGATCGAGGCCCCGCGCGGCACCGTCAGCCGCAGCTGCTCGTCGGGCGCCATGCGCAGGACGTACCGGCGCGCGCGACGATGCCGCGCGATGACGACGGGCATCGTGCGCCCGGCGACGACGATGGCGAGGTGGCCGGGAGGGCGGGCGGTGTCGGTCCGGCCCGTCAGGAACGGGAGTAAGGGCTGCTGGGGCAGCCGGTTAGGTCGAACGGCCACGAGCCTCAGGATAGCCGAAACGGCCGGTGTCCAGATCCGGCCATGTCTCAGCTTGTGAACTTACGGAACAAGATCGCAGAAAGTGGCGTCATATGAGCCATATTCGTCGGCTGGTCCGTCAATGTGTGCAAGCAATTACTTGCTATCATCGCCGGATCCGCGGTAGGGTCTTCAGATGGACGTACGCGACGCGCTGCTCCGGGCCGCCATTCAGGTCTTCAGCGAGGCCGGATCCCGCGGGGCCACCACCCGCCGCATCGCCCAGGCCGCCAAGGTCAACGAGGTCACCCTCTTCCGCCACTTCAAGAGCAAGGACGACCTCATGCGCGCCGCGATCGAGCGCTTCGCCAAGGACGCGATGCAGCTCGACCTGCCCGACGACCCGGTCGATCCCTACGAGGAACTCCTCGTCTGGTGCCGGCGGCATCACCGCGATCTCTACCGGGTGCGCGCGCTCATTCGCCGATCGATGGGTGAGTTCGAGGAGCGCCCGGAGCAATGTGCTCATGGGATGCAAGCGTCGATTCGCATTGCCAACGATCTGACCGAGTACCTTCGCCGGCTGAAGCGCAAAGGCCTGGCGCCCGGCGACTGGGACGAACGCGCGGCCGCGGCCATGCTCATGGGCGCGCTCTTCACCGACGCGCTCGGCCGCGACACGATGCCCGAGCGCTACCCGTACTCGATGCGCGACGCCATCGAGAAGTACGTTCAGCTGCTGCTCACGGCCATTGGCGCGAAGGGGCCGGCGACGGCCGGCCGGTCGCGCGCCACCAGGGACTTGTCATGACCATTACTCGTCGATTCACATTCATCGGCGCCGCGCTCTCGCTCATCGCGCTCGCGGCGCCCGCACGCGCCGCGGCGCAGACACCCGCGATGCGCCTGTCACTCGCCGAAGCGCTGCGCCTCGCCCAGGACAAGAGCGAAGCCGTGGCAGTGGCGCGCGCCGGCGAATCGCGCGCCGACGCCGGCCTGCAGCGCGCCCGCAGCGATCGCTTTCCGCAGGTCAGCTTCCTCGGGTCGTACGACCGCACCCTCGCGTCCGAGTTCAGTGCGGCGTTCGACGCCAGCGGCCCAGTCTGCTCGCCGTTTTCGGTGGACGCGACGAGGCCGCTCACCGATCGGGTGAGCGAGATTGAGCGCGCCGCCAGCTGCGGCTCTATCGGCCCGTCGTTCAACCTCGGCAAGCTGCCGTTCGGGCAGCGCAACGCCTATCGCGCGACGTTTGCGTTCTCGCAGGCGCTGTACGCCGGCGGCCGCATCGACGCGCAGCAGACGCAGGCGGAGTTCGGACGCCAGTCGTCGGCGCTCATCACCACGTCCACCGAAGCCCAGGTGGCGCTCGACGTCACTCGCGCGTTCTTCGACGCCGCGCTCAGCGACCGGCTCGTCACCATCGCCGAGTCGGCCTATCAGCAGGCGTCGGCCGCCTACGACCAGGTGCGGCTCTCGTTCGAGGCCGGCCGCCAGCCGGAGTTCGAACTGTTGCGCGCGCAGGTCTCGCGCGACAACCAGCGGCCGCTCGTGATCCGCCGCCGCGCCGATCGCGACACGGCGTACCTCCGCCTGCGCCAGTTGCTCGAGCTGCCGGCCGGTACGCCGCTCGATCTCGACGTGGATCTCGACGGCACGACGCTTCCCGCACCGGCCCCGTTCGCCGAGGCCCTGGTCGCGCCGCAGTCCAGACCCGCGAGTGATCACGTCAGCGTGAAGACCGCGGAAGCGCTCGTCGGCGTCCGCGAAGCGGCAGTGACCATCGCACACTCGCAGCGGCTGCCGACCGTCAGCCTGAGCTCGTCGCTCGGGAGCGTTGGGTACCCGAGCAGCGGCCTCATTCCCGGCACGGATGACTTCCGCACGAACTGGTCGGTTGGCGCGAGCGTCCAGGTGCCGATCTTCACTGGCCAGCGGCTGCGCGCGGGCGAACTGTCGGCGCGCGCCGATCTCGCCGAAGCGCAGGCCGTACTGAAGCAGACGAAGGAACTCGTGGAGCTCAACGCGGAAACCGCGAAGCAGGATCTCGCCGCGGCCGAAGCCGTGTGGGACGCCAGCGCCGGCACGATTCAACAGGCCGAGCGCGCCTACCAGATTGCCGAGTTGCGCAACCGCGAAGGGCTCTCGACCCAGCTCGAGCTTTCGGATTCACGCCTGGCGCTGCAGTTTGCGCAGGCCAACCGCGCGCAGGCCGCGCGTGACGTGCAGGTGGCACGCGCGCGCGTCGCGTTGCTGTCGCAATTGCCCGTTCGATGAAGACCGTTCTCCTCCGGAACGGCAGATTTCTTGTGGAGCCGCTCATGTCCCGTTCGCGTTCGTCCTCGTTCGTGCTCGTCACGCTCGCCGTGGCCGCCCTCGCGTCCGCGTGCAGCAACACGTCATCCACCGCTGCCGCCGCGCCGGAGCTTGCTGCCAACACGGTGCAGCTCGCGCCGGAAAACGTGGCGACGGTGTCTTCCGCACGCCTGACGACCGGTCCGGTCGTCTCCGGTCAGCTCTCGCCGTCGCGCGATGCCACGGTGCGCGCGCAAGTCGGCGGTTCCATCGTCTCGCTGCCGTTCGATCGCGGTCAGACCGTGCGCGCCGGCGCCGTGGTCGCGAAGATCTCGTCGCGCGATCTCGAGGACTCGATGGCCTCGGCGCAGGTGGCGGTCAAGTCCGCCGAGTCGGCGCTCAACCTCGCGACGAGCGAGCGTCAGCGGACCGAATCGCTCGTGAAGGGCGGCGCGCTCGCGGCGCGTGATCTCGAGCAAGCCGCCAACGCCGTCTCGGCCGCCGAAGCGCAGGTGGCCGCCGCCAAGGCGAGACAGAAGTCCGTGTGGCAGCAAATCGACGACACGTCGGTGAAGGCGCCGTTCGACGGCGTCGTGAGCGATCGTCCCGCCAGCCTCGGCGACGTCGTCTCGTCGGGCACCCCGCTCGTGACGATCATCGACCCGTCGAGCATGCGCCTCGAAGCGCTGGTGCCGGCAAGCGATCTGCAGCAGGTGCGGCCGGGATCGAAGGTGCGGTTCACGATTCGCGGTGTCGGCGATCAGTCATTCATGGGCACGGTCGATCGACTGAGCCCGAACGCCGATCCGGTGACGCGTCAGGTGTCGATTTTCGTGTCGCTGCCCAACATCGGCGGCAAGTTACTCGCGGGTCTCTTCGCCGAAGGTCGCGTCGAAGCGGCCACCCGTCAGGGACTCGTGGTTCCGCTCGCGGCGCTCGACGAAACCGGCCCGACGGCGTTCGTCACGCGCATCCGCGACGGCAAGGCGGAGCGTGTGAACGTGACGCCCGGCCTGCGGCAGGCCGAGACGGAACTGGTCGAGATCACCCAGGGACTCGCGGCAGGCGACGTCGTCATCGTCGGATCGGCGAAGACGGTGGCCGTCGGGACGCCCGTGAACGTGGTGCGCAAATGACGATCTCTGATTTCGCCATCCGCCGTCCGGTCATCACCGTCGTCAGCATGGTGGCGCTCGTGGTGTTCGGACTCGTGTCGCTGCTCCTGCTCCAGACCGACGAGTTCCCCGATGTCGCCGTCCCGATCGTCGTCGTGTCGGTGCCCTATCCGGGCGCGTCGCCCGACAACGTCGAGCGCGAAATCATCGAGCCGATGGAAGAGGCGGTCGCCGGCATCAGCGGCGTGAAGAAGGTCACGTCGAACTCGCTCGACGGCTACGGCCTGCTCATCATCGAGTTCAACTACGAGCGCAACCTGGACGATGCCGCGCAGGACATCCGCGACAAGATCAACGGCATCCGCAACGACCTGCCCCTGGAGATGAAGGAGCCGATCCTCACGAAGGTCAACCCGGTGGACTTCCCCATCATCTCGTTGGCGCTGTCGTCGAAGACGATGTCGGTGCCGCAGTTGACGTTAATTGCGGACCCGGGACTCACGCGCCGGCTGCGCTCGATCAACGGCGTCGGCGAAGTGGAGATTGCCGGCGCGCACACGCGCGAGCTGACCGTTGACCTGCATCCCGACGCCTTGCGAGCGGCGAACGTCAGCGTCGGCGAAGTCGTCGGCGCGCTGCAGGCGCAGAGTCTCGCGGTGCCGGTCGGCCGGCTGAGCGGCATCCACGACGAGCGCACGATCCGGCTCGAGGGCCGCAGTGAAACGCCCGAGGCGTTCGCCACGCTCGTCGTCGCCGCTCGCAACGGCCGGACGATTCGCCTGTCGGACGTCGCCGACGTGCACGCGGGCGTCGAAGATCCGCGCTCGGCGGCGGCGTTCTCGGGCCAGGAAGCCGTCGGCATCAACGTCAAGAAATCCAAGGGCTACAGCACGACGCAGATCGCGGACCTGATCCGGAAGGAAGTTGACGAGGTGCGGAAGACCCTGCCGCCTGGCGTCGAGCTGAACCTCGTGCGCGACGCCGGTGTGCGCGTCGCCAACTCGGTCGCCAACGTCGAAGGCGCGCTGGTCGAAGGCGCGTTGCTCACGGTGCTGGTCGTCTTCCTGTTCCTGAACTCGTGGCGCTCGACGGTCATCACCGGGCTGGCGCTGCCGGTGTCCGTCATCGCGTCGTTCGTGGCGGTGCTCGCCTGCGGCTTCACGCTGAACACGATGTCGCTGCTGGGCCTCTCGCTCGCGATTGGCATCCTGATCGACGACGCGATCGTCGTGCGCGAGAACATCGTGCGCCACGTCGAACAGGGCCTCGACCACTACACGGCCGCGCACAAGGGCACGTCGGAAATTGCGCTGGCCGTGGCCGCGACGACGTTTTCGATCGTCGTCGTGTTCGTGCCGATTGCGTTCATGGGCGGTGTCGCGCAGCAGTGGATGGCCCCGTTCGCGCTCACCATCGCGTGCTCAGTGCTCGTCTCGCTGTTCGTCTCGTTCTCGCTCGACCCGATGCTCTCGGCCTACTGGCCGGACCCGCACCGGCGCATCGAGGACCGGCCCTGGCTGTCGCGCGTGCTCGCGCGCTTCAATCACTGGTTCAATCGCCAGGCCGATCGCTACAAGCGCGTGATCGGCTGGGCGCTGCGCCACCGGTTCGCGATGGTCGTCCTCGCGGTCGGCACGTTCGTGGGCGCGCTCGCCATGCCCGCGATGGGCCTGCTGGGCGGCGAGTTCTTCCCGGTGTCGGACAACTCGGAGTTCAACATCCTGATCGAAACGCCGCCGGGATCGAATCTCGACTACACGCTCAAGAAGACCGAAGAGGTGGCGGCGCTCGCGAGGACGGTTCCCGGCGTCTCGCACACGTTCGCCACCATCGGCGGCCAGACCGGATCGGTAGACGAAGGACAAATCTACGTCTCGCTGATCCCGAAGGCCCAGCGCACGATGCATCAGGAGGAAATCGCGGCCACGCTGCGATCGCGGTTCAAGGAGATCGGCGGCGTCACCCCGTCCGTGCACACGAGCGGGTTCGACAATCAGAAGCAGATTCAGGTGCAGGTCCGCGGACCGGAAGCGGCGGAACTGTCACGGATCGCCGATCAGGCGCAGGCGATCGTGCGGGGCGTGCCCGGCGCGGTTGACGTCGGTCTCTCGACCCGCGGTCAGAAGCCTGAGTTGAATGTGAAGATCGATCGCGCGCTGGCCGGGTCGCTCGGCGTCCGCGTCGCCGACGTCGCGCAGGCGCTGCGGCCGGCGTTTGCCGGCGTCGATGCCGGAGACTGGGTGGATCCGACGGGCAAGACGCGCGATGTCACCGTCCGCCTTGCGCCCGAGGCCCGCAGCCGTGCGGCGGATCTCGCGTCGCTGCCACTCGTCGTGCGCGACGTTCAGGGACAGCCGCGCACGCTGCCGCTCGGACAGATCGCCGAGATCTCATCCGGGCTCGGTCCGGCTCGCATCGATCATTTGGACCGTGAACGCGTCATCGTCGTGCAGGCCAACGTGCAGGGCCGCCCGCTCTCGGACGTGGTGGGCGAAATCACCTCGCGCCTGCAGAGCCTGCAACTGCCGCCCGGCTACACGATCTCGCAGGGCGGGCAGACGCAGGAACAAACAGAAGTCTTCACGCGCATCGGCATCGCCCTTGGCGTCGCCATCCTGCTTATGTACCTCGTGCTGGTCGTGCAATTCGGCTCGTTCCTCGATCCGCTGGCGATCATGCTCTCGCTGCCGCTGTCGCTCATCGGCGTGGTCGGCGCGCTGATGCTGACGGGCGACACGCTCAACATCATGAGCATGATCGGCGTCATTCTCCTGATGGGGATCGTCGCGAAGAACGCGATCCTGCTGATCGACTTCGCCAAGTGGTCCGAGGAGGAGGGCATGCCGCGGCGCCAGGCGATCATCGAAGCCGGCCGCGCGCGTCTGCGGCCGATCCTGATGACGACCTTCGCGCTGATTGCGGGGATGATCCCGGTGGCGCTGGGCCACGGCGAAGGCGCCGACTTCCGTGCGCCGCTCGGGCGGGCCATCATCGGCGGCGTCATCACGAGCACGCTGCTGACGCTGCTCGTGATCCCGACGTTCTACGACATCCTGGCAGGCTTGCGCGATCGCACGCGCAGGCTGTTCGGCCGCGATCCGCGGCGCCCGGCGAAGAAACACATCGAGCCGGTCAGACTCGCGTCGTAGAACAAGACCCTTCAGCACGTAGGAAGAAGTAGAAAGATGTAGCTCGTTTGGGAAGATCAAGAACACGGCACGCTGCGCGTGATCTTCCCCAAAACCTACTTCTTCCTACTCTTGCCTACGTGCTGAAGGCTCTTCTACGTCTGGTCTCTACCCTACCCGCACGGCCATCATTGTCGCGTCGTCGAAGGGCTCGCGGCGTCCGCGGAAGGCGGTCACGACGGATTCGACTTGCACCAGGACGTCGCTGGACGTCGCCGCAGCCTCGACGAGAGACTTCTCGAGCCGCTCGGCGCTGAACATCTCGCCGGCTTCGTTCTCCGCCTCGACGCAGCCGTCCGTGTAGAAGAAGAGCAGGTCGCCGGCGGCAAGCTGGACCGTCTGCTGCTGATAACCGCGGCCGGAAAGCAAACCGACCGGCAATCCTGACGACGACATCCGCTCGAGGCGGCCGCCGCGACGGACGACGTATTGCGGGTTGTGTCCGGCGTTCACGTAGCGCAGCTCGCGCGTGGCCTGATTGAGAATACCGACGAAGAGCGTCGCGTACACCGGTCCCGGTGTGCTGGCTTCGATGTCGCCGTCGAGCTCGCCGGCCAGCGCGGCCAGATCCTGTCCCATGGCGAGCCGCGTGCGCACCGAGGCCTGGATGTTCGCCATGAGCAGCGCCGCGCCGACGCCCTTGCCCGACACGTCGCCGACGAGAAGGGCCACTTCACCATTCGCGAGCTGGAAGTAATTGAAGAAGTCGCCGCCGACTTCGCGCGCGGGCACGGACACGCCGCTGATTTCCGTCAGGCCGAACATGAGCGGCGAGTGCGGCAGCATGTCGTGCTGGATCTGCCGGCCCAGCTCGAGCTCGCGCTTGATGCGCTCCTGTTCGACGGCCGCGTGCTGGTGTCGCTCGACGTCTTCCGCCATCTGGTTGAACGCTTTGGCCAGCTCGCCGATCTCGTCGTGTGACTTGACGGTGACGCGCGCGCGGTAATCGCCCTCGGCGATGCGGCGCACGCCTTCGTTGAGCGTCGAGAGATTGCGCGTGAGCCGGCCAGAGAGCGGCACGATACCGGCAAGCGCGAGGCCCAGCAGCGCGAAGCCGATCCCGGCGTTGCGCGCGGTGGTCCGCCTCAGCGCGTCGAGGGAGTCGCCCACGGGCCGCGCGATGCCGAACTTCAACCCGCCGCCGGTCGGATCCGCCGTCGTGACGACAATCCAGTTGGGCAGCACCGTCGTGCCTGGCTTGCTCTCCGGCTTCGCGGCGTCGCCGCCGAGTGCCTGGATCTTCGTCCGGTCTTCGGGGCTGGAGGTGTAGATCTGTCCGTCCTTCGCGACCGCAAACGGCACTTCGCCACGATCGCGATGCGTCGTCGTGAAGACGGTCGCGAGCAGCGCCGGCAGATTCACTTCGGCGTTCGCCTGGTGCAGGACCTGGCCGTCGCGTTCGACCGTCACGTCGAGCCGGCTCCCGCTCAGTTCCGTCTTGCGACGCACCGGCGCCACCGTGGCGGCCGCGACTCTCGGCGATGCGGCGGCGGACGTCGATGCCGACGCCGATGCCGCCGGTTTGGGTGCTGAGGTGGACGTGGACTTCGATGTCGATGCCGCCGGCGGGGCCGCGATCGTCGTTTTGGACTTCTCGGCCGCGGTGGCGGCGGATCCCTTCGTCACGTTCGCGTTGGCTTCCTTCACTTGCACCTGCGCAGAGGCGACTTCCTTCTGCACTTCAGCCACGCGCTTCTGGGCTTCGGCCGCGCCCATGCGAATGCCCTGCATGACGCCGAGCATCCGCTGATTCACTTCACTGATGATCTTCTGGCGCTGTTCCGGCGTGAGCTTCGCCCACTCTTCCTCGGTCGCGAACTGGCGCATCAGCTCGAGCCGGATCGGCATCAGATCGATCTTGATGTGGCCCGGCGCGTCTGGGTCGGGCGGCGCTGGCGCTCCAGGCGGCGGTGGTGGTCCGCCCGGCTGACCGCCGCGCGCGAAGTCACCGCGGGGAAAACCGCCGCCGCGCGAAAAGTCGCCGCGTGCAGGATCGCCGCCGGGAGGATTGCCCCGCGTCGGATCGCGTCGCCCGGTGAACGGAGGGCGCTCGCCCGGCGGCGGCGGCACGGCCGCCGGGCCAGGCGTGGCACCGGGCGCGGCACCAGCGGCCGGCGGTGTCGGCGCCACTGGCGCGACCGGGACGGACGGTGTCGCTCCGGGCGTTGGTGGAGGCGTCGACGGCGCGCCGGCAGTGGCCGGGGCTGATCCAGGCGGAGCACCCGCGCTGCCGCGGGGCGCGCCGCGCGACGGATCGTTGCGAAAACGCCCGCCGCCTCCACGGCCGCCATCGCCACCGCGGCCACCCGGCGGACCGAAACCGCGGACGCCGGTCACCTCGATGTTGTTGAGCAACATCGCGACTTCGCCGAGCGTCTCGTTGAGCTTGTCCCCGGTCAGCCATGCCGCGGCGGTGGCCGCCTGTGTTGGCGCGGTCGCCGCCGACGCCGGCGCTGCCGTGGCGGCGGAAGCATTCGTCGTCGTGCGCGTCGTGGCGGGTGTGTTGCGCGCGACGGCCGGCGTGCTCGGGGCCGGCTCGCTCGACATGTCCATCAGGTGTTCGACGCGTTCGCTGAGCTGCGCCATGACGATCTGCATGCGCTGGCCCAGCTCGTCGGCCAGCAGCTCCGCCTCGTGTCCCGCCGCCTCGCGCAACGCCTTCGCGTTGCTGGTGTACGAGTAGAGCGTCACCGCGCCCAACGGCACGATCGAGAACAGGAAGAACGCGACGATGATCCGAACACGTAGTTTCATGAATTGACTCGGTCGAACACCGCCACCACGGGCGCGTGGTCACTCGTTCCGAACTCGCGGCGCGACTCGACGGACACGGCCGTCGCGGCCAGCGATGCGCTGGCCAGCACGTAATCGATCCGCCACCCGATGTTGCGTTGCCGCAGATTACGCCACGGCGCCCACCACGTAAACAGGGCATCGTTGTCGGGATCGAGCGCGCGCCCGACGTCCACCAGCCCGCTCTCGAGCGCCCGCACCAGGAACGCTCTCTCTTCAGGACGGGTACCGATCTGATTCGGTTTGCGTTCTTTCGGGTGCACGTCGCGCTCCTCGCGGGCGACGTTGAGGTCGCCACAGATGAGTAGCGCCCTGCCCGCCTGCTGCGTTTCAGCCGCCCACGCCGTCAGCGCCTCGAGAAAGGCCAGTTTGGCCGGGTAGTCCTTCCCGCCGTTCGGCACATAAACGGAGGCAATACGCAGCCCCCCGACGTCCGCCACGACGATCCGTTCTTCGTGATCGAAGGACGGATGGGTGAAGGTCGGCCGTTCCGTGAAAAAACTGTGGCGGACCAGAAGGGCCACGCCGGAGTAGCCGCCGGCGCCGTGCCAGTAGCAGTAGTAGTCGCTCGCGGCCACCACCAGCTCGGGCACTTTGTCCGATGCCGCCTTGATCTCCTGGAGGCACATGACGTCGGGCTGCTCCGCCGCGACCAGCTCCGCGAGCTGCGCCTGCCGCGCCCGGATGCCGTTGACGTTCCAGGTGACGATTTTCATGGTCCTGCGATCACGATCAGTCGCGCAGCTCGGCGAGACCTGTCACCAGCCGCGCCGTGCCCTCGGCCACCGTCGTCGGATCGAGCGCGCCGTACGAAATCCGAATGGCGCACCGATCGGTCGCGCCGAACGCCTGGCCCGGCATGACCGCGATGCGATGGCGGCGAATGAGCCGTTCGGCCAGCGTGAGGGAGTCAATCTTCGTGTGCACGCGCACGAAGAAATAGAACGCTCCGAGCGCATCGGGCACTTCGCACGGCAACCCCGGCGCCTGCAGCGCCGAACGCACCTGCCGCCGCGTCTCATCGAGTGCGGCGAGACGTTTGTACGCGTACTCACGACCGATGCCGAGCGCGGCAATGGCGGCGTGCTGCGACACCGCGGGCGCACAGATCAGGATCGTGTCCTGAATCTTGTTGACCGCGTCCCACAGCGACTCGGGGATCACTTGATATCCGATGCGCCAGCTCGCCATGCCGAAGGCCTTCGACATCGAAAAGAGCGAAATCGTATGCGCGCCGGCGCCGTCGATCGACCCGGGCGAAAAGTGGCGCGTGTTCTCGTACGTGAAGTACTCGTACGCCTCGTCGTGAATGTGAAAAAGGCCGCGATCGCGGCAGAGTGTGTTCACGGCGCGAAGATCGGCCTCCGGATAGACCGCGCCCGTCGGATTGCTCGGCGATACCGTGACCACCGCGCGCGTGCGCGGCGTGATCGCACCGGCAATCGCTTCCACGTCCAGCTGATGATCGCGCGCTGTCGGCACGGCGACGACACGTGCGTTCGCCATGACGACGGCCATCTCGTGGTTGAAGTAGTACGGCACGGGGAAGATGAACTCGTCACCGGGATCCGCGATCGCCAGCACCGCGTTCATGAACGCCAGGTTGCCTCCGGCGGTCACGACGACCCGGCTCGCGGGGCGAACCTGAATGCGGTTCTCGCGCGCCAGCTTGTGCTCCAGCGCGTCCACCAGCGGCGGAAGACCTTCGACGGGACCGTACCGGTGATCGGCGAGGGTGGCGCCGAAACGCCGCGCCGCTTCCGTCACTTCGGGCGGGGGCCCGTACGAGACGACGCCCTGGCCGAGCGAGATCGTACCGGGAACGTCGGCAATCCATCGCGAGACGATGGGAACGACCGGCGTCTGAACGGCGGCCAGACGCTGAGATTGCCCGGCGCGGGCGCTCACTTCGCCTTGGGCTCCGCGACGATCGCCAGCGTCGCGGCGCCGGCAATCTGGCGCGGCGAAATCGCCAGGCGGGTGATCTTGTCCACACCGGCCGGGCCGACGTCGCCGATCTCGCGCCACGACCCCACACCTGGCTGCCATCCGTACAACTTCGATCCCTTGCCCATGATGAGCCAGCGGGTGATCGGATCCCAGACGCAATCTTCGCTGCCGGAAAGGGTTGGGGTCAGCGTCTGCATCGTGCGCGTGCGCGGATCGAGTTCCTTGACGAGCCATGCGCCGGACGCCGGCTTGCTTACGTACGTCACATTCGCCGTGCCGGGTCGAATGAGGAGCGACCGGCCGATGTTGGAGTCGACGGTGGCCGCGGTACCTGTCGACGTGTCCGCGATCTGCAGCGTGTTCGGCTGTCCGTTCGCGCCGAGCACGAACAGCGCGAGGTGGGTGGCGTCGATCCAGACGTGATACCCGACGGGCTTGACGTTTTCGAGCACCAGCGTCGGCTGCGATCCGTCCATGGCGAAGCGCCACAACCGCTGCGTCTTGTCGGCTTCGACGCGCACTGTCGAGAATCCGGTCCCATCCGGCGTCACGAGCGGCGAGTACTCGTCTTCCGTCGTCTTCGTGAGTTGCGTCGTGACGCCATTGCCGAGGTCGTACTGATAGATGTCGGTCTGTTTGCCGTCACGATTGGACGTGAACAGCATCGTGACGCCGTCCGCCGTGAAGCTGGGCTGGTTGTCGTAGCCGGGATTCCTCGTGATGTTCACGGCGGTCGGCGCGACCGACGGTGCGCCGGCGATCACGGCGATCCGCGTGAGATAGATCTCGGTGGCTGGCGGCATCTGGGCCTGCTGTGCGCCGGCCCCGATCACGAGCAGGGCGATGAGCGTGGTTCGCACGGTCGTATTATGCGCGGGTCACCTGGCGGCGGCTCCGGTGTGCGTCGAGGACGAACGGGCCGAGGCGCTTGCTCAGATAGACCTTCGATTCGAGCGGGTCCGACGCCCCTTCGAGCTTGACGACGTTGAACTGGAGGCTGTCGAGCGTACCGCGCATGTCGTAGTAGCGATTCTTCGTCTTCACCACGACCTCGTCGTACCCCAGCGCGACAGCCCACACTTCCTGCTCTTCGGTCAGCGCGCGGAAGTGTCCCTGGCCGCGCCAGTCGAGCCGCGTGGCGCCCAGCCAGTTGTAGAGAATCTTCTGCCCGGAAAACTCGATCGTGTCCGTCAGCCGCGCGACGAGATCTTTCAGCTTCGGATCGGTCTCCTCGAGCTTCAGCTCGTGCGACACCTTATAAGAGACCGGCACCACCGTCGCGCCGTCCTCCGGCAGCAGGGCTTCGGCCATCAGGATCTGATACTCGCGGCCCTCGAGCCGCTGCATGATCTCGCCGGCAGACTTCCGCGTCGGGAACTCGTTGAAGTACTCCTCGATGTAGGCGATCTCCAGCGCGCCCTGCTGCAGCGGATACTCACGAATCAGGTAGTTGGCCGAACTCATCGGATCGTCGATTGTACTCAAGGACCGGCACGTGACCGCTCATCAAAACTGCTGGGGCAGCGCTTCAACGGGCCACGGCAAACACCACGTCCAGTTCTTCGGGCCCACGGTCCCGGGCACGTTGATCCGATCGCGAATCCCGAAGACGTCCTGAATCGGCAGAAACACCTGATCGGACCCCGAACTCATCGCCATTGCCACGAGCGCTTCGTGGAGTGCCGGCGACCACGGCATCAACGCATCGACGAGGCCACGCGACGCCAGCCCGGGCAGCGCAAGGAGCTGCGCCCGCTCGGCCACCGGAAGCTGGTCCCACCACGCGGCCAGCGGCTCCGTGTCATGCGTGCCGGTGAGCGCCGCCGAGCGCGCAGGAAATGTCGCGGGGTCGAGGAACGGCTGCGTCGGCGCGTGCCAGTCGCGTTCCCAGCGCAGCACGCGGCAGCCGGGCACGCCGAGTGACGTGAGCGACGCGCGCACGAAGTCGGGAACGGTGCCCAGGTCTTCCGCGATCAGATCGATGCCGGCGTCGCGCAGGATCGAGACGATCGTCTCGCCCTGGCGGCGCTGGTCATCTTCATCCGCGGGCGTGAAGAACGGCGTGCCCTCGCGCGGCCGCCCGTACGTGCGAAAGAGCCCGATCACGTGATCGACGCGGAGCCCGTCGAAGAGCGAGGCCATGCGACGCGCGCGCCGGCGGATCCACTCGTAGTCGTTCTGCGCGATGCGTTCCCACCGATACGTCGGGAGTCCCCAGTCCTGGCCATCCTCGCTGAACGCGTCCGGCGGCACACCGGCCGAGACGTCGAGCCGGAACTCGTCCTGCCTCGCCCAGACGTCCGCGCTGTGCGTCGAGGCGACGAAGGGCAGGTCGCCGACCACCTTTACGCCCTTCGCGGCCGCCGCGCGCCGCGCGTGTTGCCACTGCCCCTCCGCGATCCACTGCCAGTACTGCTCGCGCAGGACGTCGCGCGCGAACTGTCGGCGCGCGTCGTCCACCGCGCGGGCGTCATGGTCACGCAGTCCGTCTGGCCAGTCGCGCCACGATCGATCGGGCATGGTGCGCGAGATAGCGTGGAACAGTGCGTAATCGTCGAGCCACCATCGCTCGCGCGCGATATAGGCCGCCAGGTGCGACGCCCGCGTCGTGAATTGGCTCCACTCTTCCGCCACGAACGCCTCGAACGCGTGCTCGAGCGCCTCGCGCTTGGCCGCGCGCACGAGGTCGTAGCGCACGCGATCAGAGTTTCGTGCCGCCGCACGCGCCTCGATGGCGTTGGGCGACAGCCGGTCGATGCCGCCCACGCGCGTGAAATCAGAGACATCGTCGGGCGCGATGAAGACCGGATCGATCGACATCGTGGACGACGCCGCATAGGGCGACGTTTCGCCGTCGGGCATCGTGCCGAGCGGCAACAGCATCAGTCGATCGAAGCCGGCCGAGGCGGCCCACGAGGCGAGCGGCACGAGATCCGGCAGCTCGCCGATACCCCAGCTGCGCGACGATCGGGCCGAGAACAGCGGCACGTTCACGCCGGCGCCGCGCGCGCGGCGTGCCGCGCTCACGAGTCGATCCCGGCTGCGGCGATCGGCGCCAGGCGCGCGATCGCACGGTCGAACACGACAGGGTCCGGCAGCAGGCTCACGACGAGGTAATGACCATCCGCGAAGTCGAAGAAATACCCAGGATGCGCGAGGACCTGCGCGTGCCGCAGCAAGTGCACGATCAGCGCGTCTTCTGACTGTAACTCGGGCACACGCACTGCGGCGGACCAGCCGCCTTCCGGCTCGACGAGCGTGAGCGCCGGCTGCGCGGCCACCGTCTCTCGCAGCGCCGCGAGATTCCGTGTCACGCGTTTTCCAATCGCGGCGCGGATCGGCCGGCCCGCCTCCAGGAGCTGTGGCGCGGCGATCTGCACGGGCGTGGAGACGGAGAGGTACGTGTCGGCGACGATCTCGAGCCGGTGCAGCGCGTCGTGCACGTCGGCGTCAGGACCGCTCACGGTCATCCACCCGAGCTTGACCTGCGGCAGCCCGATCGATTTCGACATGCCGTCGAGCACGAATGTCAGCGCGCGCGTTTCGCCCGTCAGCGAGCAGGCGCCGGCGCGCGGCGCGATCGGATACGCGCCAAACACTTCGTCGGCGATGATCGCGAGCCTCCGCTCCGCCGCGAGGGCGACCAGCCACTCGCGATCGCCGGCCGTCAGCATGGACCCGGTCGGGTTGTTCGGACTGACGACCAGCACGGCGCGCGTTCGGGTATCGAGCGCGCGGAGGACGCTCGCGCGATCGATCGACCACGCGTCGTGTGCGCTCAGGTGATACGGCGTCGCACGCACGCCTTCGAGGCTGGTCAGCAGGTCGAACAGCGGATAGCTGGGCTGCGGCACGAGCACGGCGTCGCCCGGATCGCACAGCAGCTTGAACAGCCACGCGTAGGCCTCGCTCGTGCTCGACGTCAGCACCATCGTGTCGGCCGACACGGCCCGTCCGTACGTCGCGCTGTCGCGCGCGATCGCCTCGCGCGTGGAGAACAGTCCGCGCGGATCGGGCCGATAGATCGTGCTGCGCGCATCGCCGAGGGACGAGAGGATGTCTGACGGGTACGAAAGGCCCACGGCCGTGGGATTTGTTTCGGTGAGATCGAGCAACAGTAGGTCCGACGCGCGCGCGTCCGCGACGGCCTGGCTCACTGCATTCGGCGTCAGGCGCGACGGCAGACGCGACGCAAACATCGTCGGTTGAGCATAAACTCTTCGCCCAAGGAGCGCACGCATGTTCCGGAAACTGCTGCTCGTGTCAGGCGCCGCCGTCACGATCGCTGCCGCGACGTTGTCGGCGCAGTCGGCGCCGCAGGCCCCTTCTCCGTCCGCGCCGGCGCCCGCAAAGATCGGCGTCCCGTACACCATGTTCACGCTCGCGAACGGGCTCACCGTGATCCTGCACGAGGATCACAGCGTGCCGCAGGTGGCGGTGAACGTCTGGTATCACGTCGGGTCGGCGCGCGAGAAACCCGGACGCACCGGCTTCGCGCACCTGTTCGAGCACCTCATGTTCGAAGGCTCCGCTCACGTGAAAGAAGGTGAGTTCGACACGCTGCTCGAGGCGGCCGGCGGCAACAACAACGGATCGACGACGCAGGACCGGACGAACTACTACGAACAGGTGCCGTCGAACGCGCTGGATCTGGCGCTGTTCCTCGAATCCGACCGCATGGGCTACCTGCTCGACGTGGTCACGCCGAAGCTCGTGGACGGCCAGCGCGACGTAGTGAAGAACGAACGACGGCAGCGCTACGAGAACGCGCCGTACGGTCTCGTGTTCCCGCGGATGTTCGAGCTGCTCTATCCGAAGGATCACCCGTATCACTGGCCGGTCATCGGCTACATGGACGACCTCACCGCCGCCACCCATGAGGACGTCACGGAATTCTTCAAGAAATACTACGCGCCCGGGAACGCCAGCCTGGTCGTCGCGGGCGACATCAATCCAGTCGAGGCGCGCAAACGCGTCGAGCACTGGTTCGGCGACGTGAAAGCCGGCACCGGACCGATTGAACCCATGAGCGTGCCGGCGGCGGAACTGACCGGCGTCATCAAGGAGACGATGACCGATCAGGTGCAGCTGCCGCGGCTCTACCTCGCGTGGCTCACGCCGGCACTCTATGCGCCCGGCGACGCCGAGCTCGACATGGCGAGCAACGTGCTCGCCGGGGGCAAGAACTCGCGCCTCTACAAGCGGCTCGTCTACGATCTGCAGCTCGCGCAGAACGTGTCGGCGTCGCAGAACTCGGCGCACTACGGATCGGTCTACACGATCATCGTGACGCCGCGCCCGTCTCCGGATCCGCCGCAACAGGTGCTCGATCGCATCAAGGCCATCGTGGACGAGGAGCTGGAGAAGCTGCGCAGCGCGGCGCCCGACCCGCGCGAACTCGAACGCGCGAAGAACGGCATCGAAACGCAGTTCCTGGGCCAGATGGAAGTCGTGGCGGCCAAGGCCGATCAGCTGAACTCGTACTTCACGAACACCGGCAATCCCGACTACTTCGGCGAAGACATCGGCCGCTATCTGGTCCTCGAACCAAACGACGTCCAGGCCGCCGTGCGTCGCTGGTTGCCGACAGACAAACGTCTCGAGATCTCCGTCATCCCTGGGGTGAAAAAATGACGCGTGCCGTGCGGAGTGCGACGTGGGGGGAGCGGGTTGCGTTCTTTCTGCCGCTGCTGATCGCGCTGACCATCGCGCCGGCGCTTGCGCAGGCGCCGGATCGATCGAAGGCGCCGGGCACCGGTCCGGCCCCGGCGCTCAAGGTGCCGCCGCTGCAGAAACGCGCGCTGGCGAACGGCCTGCCGGTGTGGATCGTGGAAATGCACGAGGTGCCCGTCGTCGACGTGACCCTCATCGTGAAGTCGGGCGCGTCGTCGGATCCGTTGGGCAAGTTCGGCCTCGCGAACTTCACGGCGGCGATGCTCGACGAAGGCGCCGGCACGCGCAGCTCGCTCGATCTCGCCGACTCGATTGATTTTCTGGGCGCGTCGCTGTCCACGGGCAGTTCGTTCGACGCCTCAACGGTGAACCTGCACACGCTGGTCTCGAAGCTCGACGATGCCCTGCCCATCATGGCGGACGTCGCGCTGCGCCCGACATTCTCCGCGCAGGAAGTCGAGCGGCTGCGCAAGGAGCGTCAGGTCAGTCTGCTGCAGACGCGAGACAACGCGCCGGCGCTCGCGTCGGCGGCGTTCAATCGCCTCGTATACGGACAGCGCCATCGCTACGGCACATTGTCGATGGGCAACGACGCGTCGAACGGCGAGATGTCGCCCGCCGAGCTGAAGCAGTTTCACTCGACGTTCTATCAGCCACAGAACGCGTTCCTGCTGGTCGTCGGCGACGTGCGTCCCGACACCGTGCTGCCGAAGCTCGAAAAAGTCTTCGGCGCGTGGAAGAACAGCGGCCCCGTGCCCAAGCCCACGCTGCCGGCCGCGGAGCAGCCGGCCGCGCGGCAGATCTACCTCGTCGACAAGCCGAACGCGGCGCAGTCGGAGATCCGCATCGGGTGGATCGGCGTCTCGCGCACGACGCCCGACTACTTCACGCTCGACGTCATGAACACGATGCTCGGCGGATCGTTCACCTCACGGCTGAATCAGAACCTCCGCGAAGAGCACGGGTATACGTACGGAGCGTCATCAGGGTTCGACATGCGTGCGACGGCCGGGCCGTTCGTCGCGCGCGCCGGCGTGCAGACGGACAAGACCGTTGAATCGCTGCGCGAGTTCTTCAAGGAGCTGAACGGCATCCGCCAGCCGGTGCCAGCGGACGAGTTGACGCGCGCGCGCAACCTCGAGGCGCTCAGTTTTCCCGGGGCGTTCGAGACCACCGGCGGCATGGCCGGCAACCTCGCCGAACTCGCGATCTACGGCCTGCCGGAGACGTTTTTCAACGACTACGTGCCAAAGATTCAGGCCGTCACCGTCGCCGACGTCGAGCGCGCTGCCCGGCAGTATCTGCAAAACGAGCGGTTTGCCGTCGTGATCGTGGGCGATCTGGCGAAGATCGAGAAACCCATCCGCGACGCGAACCTTGGCCCCGTACGGATTGTCACAATTGACGAGATCCTAAAATAGTGTCCTGGGGATACGCTCGTTGCTGACGCCTGGGCGTATCACGGGGCCGCGGTTGCGGCCGACTGTCGCCAGACCGACGACGGTGTCTGCTTTGGTACTTCGCTTGCAGTCGGAGTGCCTCAGGCCCCGCCGGTTCCTCTACCTGGAGCGATGACATGGTCCGCACTTCCTGGGTAACGCGCGTGCGCTTGGCGATCCTGACGACGGCGCTGATGACCGTCGGGCTGGTGAGCCCCGCGCAGGCGCAGTACTTCGGTCAGAACAAGGTTCAGTACGACAAGTTCGACTTCAAAGTCCTCAAGACCGCGCACTTCGACATTTACTACTACCCGGCAGAGGCAAGTGCCGCGCAGGCAGTGGCTCGCATGTCCGAGCGCTGGTACACGCGTCTCTCCGGTTTGTTTGCCCACCAGCTCAACGGCCGTCAACCCGTCGTCCTCTACGCGAGCCATCCGGAATTCGAACAGACCAACGTCATCGAGGGCTCCATCGACGAAGGCACGGGCGGCGTCACGGAAGGCGCACGACGCCGGGTGGTGCTGCCGCTGGCGGCGACGCTCGGTGAAACGGATCACGTGCTCGGCCACGAGCTGGTGCACGCGTTTCAGTACGACATCCTCGGCCAGAACGTGTCCGGTGCGCCGTTGTGGTTCATCGAGGGCATGGCCGAGTACGTCTCGCTCGGGCCGCGCCACGCGCAGACGGCCATCTGGCTCCGCGATGCGGCGCGCGAAGACAAGCTGCCGACGATCAAGGATCTCGACAACCCGCAGTACTTCCCGTATCGCTTCGGCCACGCGTTCTGGGCCTACATCGGCGGGCGTTGGGGCGACGGCACGATCGGCCGGATCCTGAACAGCCTGTCGCCGCCCGATCAGGGCGTCGTCGCCGGCGGCATCGATCCGATCGGCGCGATCGAAGCGGCGACGAATACGAAGGAAGATCAGCTGTCGAAGGACTGGCAGCGCGCGATTCGCGCGGAGTACGACGTCTCGGCCGAGCCGAGCAAGACGTTCCCCGCGGAAGGCAACCTGAACGTCGGGCCGTCGCTCAGTCCTGATGGATCGAAGATCGCGTTCCTGTCCGAGCGCAGCCGCCTGTCGATCGATCTCTATATTGCCGATGCGGCGACCGGGAAGGTGCTGCACAAGCTGACAAAAGGCGTCACCGATCCGCACTTCCAGAGCCTGCAGTTCCTCGCGTCGGCCGGCAGCTGGGATCCGTCGGGCAACCGCCTGGCCGTGGCCACCGTTCGCAACGGCCGCGCGGTGATCGCCCTCTTCGACACGAACAAGGGCGACGTGGTGCAGGAGATCCCGTTCGAGCCGCGCGGCGAGGTGTTCCAGCCCGCGTTTTCGCCGGATGGCAACAGCATCGCGTTTTCGGCGCAAGTCGGCGGTGTCACCGATATCTACGTCTACGACTTCAACACGAAGCAGACGAAGCAGCTGACGAAG
>Ga0111538_10003116_pt1 | contig 23214 bp, 19 predicted proteins | sample SoiMethybrSBSTD1_FD_79669 | JGI IMG/M metagenome (GOLD analysis project Ga0111538, IMG submission 79669) | Bulk soil microbial communities from a Populus tree surrounding site in Tennessee, USA - Soil MetaG P. TD hybrid SBSTD1 (version 2)... | ecosystem: Environmental > Terrestrial > Soil >...
CGGTGGAATGTGGGCTGGCAGTGTCGGAATCCGCTTGGGAGGCGAGGCCCTGGCGGCGTTCGGCCATGATGAAGCTCAGCGACTCAACCAGATCCGGGTTCGTATCGAACACCCGCTTCATCGCCGCATGCCCGATTTCCAGTACTTCAGTTTCTTCGAGCGCCACTACGTTGGCGGTCCGAGGCTCCCCTGTGAAGAGCGCCATCTCACCGAAGAAGTCGCCCTCGTTGAGGGTGGCGATGTTCCTTGGGCGGCCATTTTCACTAATCTGAACGCTGACTCGCCCGTTGTGAACTACAAACATCGACGAACCCGGATCGCCGGCCCGGATGACCATCTCGCCCGGCGCAAACACATGTCTGACTGCAGCCTGCGCCAGCATCGTGGTTTCGTCTGCGGATAGTGGCGCGAAGATATCGACGGCGGACAGTCTCTCGGCGATCGCGCCACCGTCGCCATCGCGCTTTTCGGCGCCTGTACGACGCTCGACGTGCACCGTACGTGTAGGGAAGGCGAAGTTCAGGCCCGCGCGGCGGAAGGCGTACCAGATTCGCTGCCGGATGAGTGCGTCCGTGTCGTTGTACTTGGCGTAATCGACCAGCCAGTATTTCACTTCGTAATCGATACCGTCTTCACCCAGATTTCTGATTCTCACTATGGGAGGGACCTTGTCCGAAACATTATCCGTTTCACGAACGGCTTCACGCGCCACGTGGATTGTCTTAGCGGGTGAGTCAGTGTAGAGAGTGTTGAAGAAGACAAGACGAGCATTGAGGTTTTCGCGCGGGCAGACTTCAATGGGCTCTTTTGCGGCATTGCTATTGGCGATCAGAACTACGTGATTCTGAAACGTCCTGATCTTGATCGCGCGCCAGCTTATCTCCTCGATCACGCCGGTATGCCTTTGAGCACCCACCGTTATCACATCTCCCACCTGAAATGGACGGTCCGCTTGCAGCGAAATTCCAGCGAAGAAGTTGCCGAGCGTGTCCTGGAGCGCAAGTCCGAGAATGACGCCGAAAATCGCGGACGTGGTAAAGAGCGCGCCGAGATTTACGTCCGGAAACAGGAACGTGAAAGCGATCAGAAAGAAGATCGTGAAAGCTACGATCGTGAAGATGTTTCTGATAAGAGTCGGCGCGTCGATCTTTTTGAGCCAGAACGCGAGTCCAAAGAACAGAGCGTTGAGGGCGCGGACAAAGAAGTATCCGACGATGCCTACGAGAAACAGCTTGATCGCGTTGACTATCGTGTCTGCCGACGGAGACGGACTGCTGCCCATCCGGTGCTCGAGCAGCGTCTTGACTTCACCGGAGAAAGACCAAAACAGGTAGGTGGCCAGCAACGCGATTGCCGACGCAAACAGTAAGAGGACGATTCTGTTGGTGAAACGGGGTCGAGTCACGACTTTTCGAGCCACGTTTTATCACAGATCCGGACTTATCTGTGGCCAAATATTGTAGGAAACAGCGTGATCACTATATAGAGCAGAGACAACAGAGTGACCAATATCGCGGTCAGCCAGGCGGCAATATTATAGATTGGACCATTCACGTACCTGCCCATCACCTCGCGATCGTTCACGAGACGCAACACAGCAAACAAGACTATCGGCAGCAACAATCCATTAATGACCTGTGTGACCAGCAACACGCGAATTAACGGCAGGTTTGGAACGATTGCGATCAAGGCGCCTACCGCAACCAGAAACGTGAATGTGCCAAGGAATATCGGCGCCTCGCGGAAACTTCGGGAGACGCCCTTTTCAAACCCGAGCGCTTCACTAATGGAGTACGCCGTGGCGAGCGGCAGAACTCCGGCCGCGAGCATCGATGCTCCGAACAGTCCCAAACCAAAGAGCGTTTGTGCGTATCTTCCTGCGAGTGGTCGCAAGGCGTGAGCAGCATCAGCGGCCGATGTGATCTGGATACCGGATTTGTGGAGGGTTGCCGCCGTCGAAACGATGATGAAAAAGACGATCAGAATGGCAAAGATCGTCCCCACCCACACGTCCAGCCTGGTTTTCGAGTAGTCGTCGGGAGTAACTCCTTTTTCGACGACTGAAGACTGCACGTAGACCTGCATGTACGGGGAAATCGTGGTACCGATGACGGCTACAAACGTGAAGATAAATGCATATTCGAGTTTGAACTCCGGCCGGATCATACCGACTGCGACCGCCGTCCAGTCTGGTCGGGAAAGAAATGCTGAAACAATGTAGCCGAGAAAAACGAGCGACATCAGCAGAAAGACTCGTTCGACTTTCTTGTACGAACCCTTCACGATGAGAAACCAGACGAGGATCGCGGCCAACGGCACAGAGACGTAATGCGAAGCCCCGAAGAGTTCCGATGCGGCTGCGATGCCGACAAACTCCGAAACCGTCACGCCCGCGTTTGCGATCAATAAGGCGAGCATGATGAGTGCAGTCCAACGTACGCCAAAGCGTTCGCGAATCAGATCCGCGAGGCCTTTTCCGGTGACTGCGCCCATGCGCGCGCACATCTCCTGCACAATGCCCAAACTGATTGTGATAGGAATAAGAAGCCAGAGGAGTGAGTAACCAAAGTCCGCGCCGACCGAAGCGAACGTCGCGATGCCGCCGGCGTCGTTACCAGCGTTGGCCGTAATCATGCCCGGCCCAAGGATGGCGATGTACGCAAGCAGGCGTTTGCGACGTGCGACTGTGCGTCGCACACCTTGAGCGCCACGACGCATCAAGCGACGTCCGGCAGCTCTTACTGCTGCTCCTTGCTCCGCCATTTGGAGGGTCATCCTTCATAAGTCACAAAAAGCACAAACCGAATTTAGCCACAAAAAGGCACAAAAAGCACAAAACAAAAACCGTCATTTGGAATTATGAATCTCACCTAAAGAAGATGTCTTACTTCTTTTTGTGACTTTTGTGCCTTTTTGTCGCTACCCAAATAATCGTGGCAGACGCTGGCGCCAGTCCTTTGACAAAAGGATTTCCATCGCATCGTCTACCGTAATGATCCCGAGTATATCGCCTGACTCGTCGATCACGGGAAGCGCGAGGAGATTGTATTCCGCAATTCTTTGCGCTACCTCTTTCGCGGGCTCCTCCGGATCGGCTTGCTGAAATTCCGTTCGCATCACCTCTTCGAGCGGCATTGACGGATCGGCCAGGATCAAACTTCGCAGTGCGATCACCCCAACCAATTTCCATGAGTCTTCCTGCTCCACAACGTAGAGGTAGTAGATCATGTTCGGCGTTTCCGCCATTTCGCGCAGTCGCGCCAGTGCTTCGCCAACGGTAAGCGCGCGTGGGAGAGTGACAAACTCCGTGGTCATGAGTCCGCCTGCGGTATCGTCCTCATAAGGAAGCAACTCGACAACGTCCGCCTGCTCATCCTGTTCCATCAGGCCGAGCAACTCTTCCGCCTTCTCTTCGGGAAGATCGCCGAGCACGTCGGCGGCTTCATCAGGCGACATCCACTCGAGGATGTCAGCCGCGCGTTCCTGGTCCATGTCGGCAAGAATTCTGGCCTGACTCTCGGCCGGCATCTCTTCGAGTGTCTCCGCGGCAGTCTCGTCGTCGAGTGATTCGACGACTTCGGAGCCGTGGTGGTAAGAGAGTGCTTCCGCGAGACGGGCGATCTCGACGGGATGCAGACGCGCGAGCTTATCGCTGGAGGATTTCAACTGGACTGTGGCGGCGTCGGTCGCGAGGTATCCGACGTCGGCCCAGTCGAGCACTTCGACCGGTTTCCTGGTGCCGGCGAATCCAGCCGGTGCGAGCCGTCGCCAGAGACCCTGAAGACTCACGTCGGCGCCGGTAACGCGCCAGTCGCCGGCGGCCTCGATAATCTGCACATCGTTGACGCGAACTACTCGTTTGCCGTCGACATCGATGAGTTGTTTATCGAGCACGTCGCGCGCCAGCAGCACCTCGCTCTCACGACGCACGAAAGGACGCAGATCGAGAATGTCAGAGTTCAGGTGCACGCCCTGTTGACTCAACACGGTGATGCGCCAGCGCGGAAGAAAGAAGTCGCGGCGTCGATAACGCGCAACGAGGCCCGTCACCGGGGGATGATCGTCGGCGCCGAGACGCACGATGACGTCCTTGACCGTGGCGACACGTTCTCCTTCAAGATCGCGTATGGGCCGACCTAAAACTTGCGACAGGTACAGCATAGTGTGAGGAGCATCATACACCACCTTGGAGTGCGGCGGCCTGGCGCCGCTTTGGCCTCGATCAAGCGCGATCGATAACAAAGCGGCGTCAGGCCGCCGCACTCCAAGGTTAGTCTGCGTTCAGGATCTTTTTGGCAAGGTCGAGCGGGCGGTCGACGCGTGAATAGATGTCTGCTCGCGTCGTGAGAATTTGCCTGTCGGGCTTTATGCCCACGCCTTCGAGACGCAAGCCGTCAGCAGTTCGGTAATCAAACTCACTGACGTCCAAAACCCCGCCATCCGGCAACGCATGTCTGCTGCGAATAGCCAGCACGCAACCGCACGTGCCGGTACCGATGACCTGGGCACGATGTTTTGCCTGCAACGCAGCAACCATGATCTCTGCCGCGCTCGAAGTGTTTTCACTGGTGAGTACAACGAGTGGAAGTTTTATTTGTAATGGTGCAGGTGAGCGCCAGAGGCGTTTCGAAAACGTTTCCAGTTCAAATGAGGCACCGGAACGATCGGCGAAGCGGCCGAGGTTTGTGCCGTCGTCCAGAAACAGCGACGCGACATCCGCCATCGCTTCAGCATCACCACCACCGTTCCCACGCAGATCCAGGATGATGCCTTCAGCGCCTTCGAGCACGGGGGGCAACATCTTCGTGAAGTCCGTTGCGACGCTTTGCGTGAAAGCATCAATCCTGAGAATCGCGATGTTGCCTTTGCGCTGGTTGTTGAATCCCAGCTCTCGCTGGCTCCAGTAACGTTGCAGGACTGCGGACTTTTGTTTCCCTTTACGATTGGACCACGTAACCTTCACGTCAGTTCCTGCCGGTCCTTCGAACAGTGCGCCGGCGGCACGATAGCGAGCGTTGCTTTCGTCTGAGAGAGCCGAGTAGCGCAAGCGCTGTTTAATGGCTTCAGTTACGGGTTGATCGTCGATACTGACGATCACATCTCCGGGTTTAACGTCAGTTCGCGCCGCTGCTGAACCCGGTTCAACTTGTATGACAGTGGGCACGCCTTCGACTTCACGAACCGTTAAGCCAACGGTTATAAAACGCGGATTCCACCAGTCAAACTTCTCATCCGGCGAATAGATTCTGGTGTGAGCGTCCCTTAGTGAGGCGATCATCTGGCGCAGAACATCGTAGAACTCGTGCGGTTTGCCGGCGCGCGCTGCTGCCGGTCGAAATGTGGCTCGTTGTGCCTGCCAATCAATGCCGTGGAACTTCGGGTCGTAATAACGTTCCTGAATCGTTTCCCATGCATCGTCAAAAACAGCGAGCCGGCCTTCTACAGTTGTGGTGGAAACAAGTGATGAATCGTCGCGCCGTGCATGAACGAACGAAGCAGTTGCGAGCTGAGAAACCAGCAGCGTACAAAGCGCAAAGTACAAAACACGAGCCATTCCTTTGCGATGCTGTGCGCCTGACCTCGTTCTATTTCTTCCCATTGTTACCTCGGTGGCTTACGAAAGTTGTAGCGCAGTAATACGCGCATTGGTATTGGCGCTCCGTTCTTCATTGCCGGGAAGAAGTGCAGTTGGCGAACAGTCGCGACCGTTACTTCGTCGAGCCCGAAGCCGGCCCAACGAACAATCTGGACCTCACTTACCTCACCATCGGCCCTCACATCCACAGCGACGTCGACCGTAGCTTCAGCATCAGCACGAGCCGCGCTTCGTGGGTATTCCGGCCGCAGCCGGCGGTACGGGCGCGGCGGTCGGATGCCCTGCACTTCGGCCGTCTTTTCGTCTTCCGGCGCGTCCTCTATTAATGCTTCCGGCGAAGCAGCCATTACAGTGCGTTGAATTCGCTCGTCTTCGTGGCTTTTCTTAATGACGCCGACGAGACGCTGAGTCAAAGAGTCGTCCGAGAGGTATTGTGACAACTGAAGCTCCGCTCTGGTTGCCTCGGCATCTTCGAAACTTGGGCGTTCCCAAAAAAGCAACTGGCCGGTTTTCGTGCTGACCAGGAATATGGAGCAGTATGCTTCGTAGTAGACCGGCTTTTCAAAGGAGGAGCGACGCAGGGTTTGCGCATCTCCGACGAAATAAAACTCAGTCGCCAGTGCCGCGCCTAAATCGCGGGCTTCATTGACCGGGAGATTGAGCGAGCCCGAATAGCCGATTCCTCTTGCAGCCGCACGGCTCATATCAGCATCCGCAACGACTAGCTCCTTTGTAGAACGCAGACGCTTGCGAAGTGTCTCCGTTGCTTCTTTCGCGATCGGCATCGATCCGAAGTCCAGCACACTGACAACCGGAAGCGGACTGCTTTGCGCCCGCAAGCTACTCGCCGCGAACGCGAGCAACGCAATAACACAAAATACCCGGCGCCACTTTGGAGTGCGGCGGCCTGGCGCCGCTTTGGTCTCGATCAGGCGCCACCGATAACAAAGCGGCGTCAGGCCGCCGCACTCCAAGGTGGCGCTACACTTGTGCTCGCTGTGCTTCTTCGTGGCTACCACTGTGATAGAGCTCGTAGACTTCGTTCTTTATCTCTGCCGGGAAACAGACTCGATGGAGTTCATACGCATGCTGTAAACCTCGCACCACGTTACTAACCTCGCTGATCTCTCGAATCTGCGGCGACGCATAACCGCTCTCCACGTAGATGTGACTCTTAGGTTCCGATTTCTCGGTCTCGTAATAACCGTAGTAAGGAACGTCACTGGCTCGGTCTTCGATGAAGTAGTAATCCGGATCAAAACCGGCGTGTGCGACTGTCTGTCGTGCGGTGGTAAGAAAGTCAGCTTTCGTTCCGCCGGGCATATCGAGATCGATCGCTTTGAACAAACGACGCGCGATAAACCTGCGGCTGAGATCACTCAAAATCGCATCACTCGAGTTTTGCCATTGCTTGATGTGAAAAACAAAATCCGAATCGTCGATCTGCATGTGTTCACTGCTCGTCAGCGTCTCACGTCTCAATATCTTTTCGAAAGCCGTTCCCGCCGCATACCAGATGTCTTTGCCTTCATCGAGTAACGTCAACGCACGGCGAATGATCGATCGCAGGACAGCTTCCGCCGATCTCAACGTGCGATGAAAGTAGACCTGACGAAACATGTAGTACCGAGCTTGCAGATATTCTTCGACGGCGTAGATGCCACGTGCCTGGACGTAGACGCGATCGGCAGCTTCATCGATAGCGAGCGCGTTAATGATCCATTCGAGATCGTAGATGCCATACTTGGCGCCAGTCATGAGCGAGTCGCGCAACAGATAGTCCATTCTGTCGACGTCGAGTTGTGATGAAACGAGTTGGGCCAATGCGGCGGGTTGAAATTTTCCTTCGATGATCGACGCGACTTTAAATGGCAGGTCGCTGGAATGCGATCGCAGCAGTTCTCCGATCTCGGAATGTTCGTCGAGGATTACCTGAACGGTCCAGAGTTCGTGATGGAAGTTGAGCACCTTCTCCATCACGTGTGAAAAAGAACCGTGGCCCACGTCGTGGAGTAGCGCAGCAGCGCGTGCAGCGATGCGATCCTCGGGATGGATGGAATAGGTTTCACTCAATCGATCGAGCACGCGCGTCATCAGGTGAAAAGCGCCGAGTGAGTGAGTAAAGCGTGAGTGTTCCGCACCTTGATAGGTATATAGACCAAGACCGAGCTGTTTGATCCGGCGCAGGCGTTGAAACTCCGCGGCATCGATCAAGCGCATCATCAGCTCGCCTTCATCAGAATCGGTTTGCAGACGAATGATGTTGTGAACTGGATCGCGGTAGATGCGTTCGGCCATTGCGCGAATCTTAACAGAAAGAGTTGGACAGGATTTACACGATGAAATCATGATTAACAGGCAAATGCTGTTAAATCATGTAAATCCTGTCCAAAAGACCCCATCGTCCATCCCAAAAACGGTTGAGATTTCTGGATTTTCCCATTTTTTTGGATTATAGGGCCTCTTCAACCCCGGATTCGGGTCGGGGAAAGTGTCCGAATACTTAAAGAATTCTCCAAAATTGCGTGAGGAGCAGAGGGGGCATGGCATTTGCCAAAAAACGGCCCCGACGATGGCCTCTTCTAAGCCGCTCGTTTTGGAATTCTTTCGATGCTGCCAATAAAAAAGGGAGATTTTTCACAGGAGGGGGCAGCATCTTTGTCCAGTATCAAGAAAGGAAAGCAGAAAATGAAGAATGTCTTTAAGTTCATTGCCTTGTCTGCGTTGCTGCTGAGCTTTGCGCTATTTGCTGGTAGCGTTTTTGCTCAGACATCGACGACAGGGTCAATTGACGGATCCGTTACCGACAGTGCCGGCGCTGCCGTGCCGGGAATCTCTGTGAAGGTCACCAGCCCGAATTTGATTTCGGCGCAGACGGCGACAACAGATCAGAGTGGTCGGTACAGGATCCTGAACCTTCCCCCAGGAAAATATGCAGTTACCGTAGAAGCTGATAAAGGTTTTGCTAAGTTTGAAAGATCTGATGTTGAAGTAAATCTTTCCCGAAGCACATCAGTGGAAATTCAGCTTCAGGCGGCTGGAGCTTCGGCGAGTGTTACGGTTACCGACACTGCCGGCGCCGCTGTTGACGTCAGTGGTAACACCACTGGCTCGAACGTTTCGTCCGATCAGTTTTCAAACTTCCCAACGCAGCGTACTGTCCAGGGCCTCTACACGATCGCTCCGACAGTTACCCGTTCGGGTTTGCGCGATGCGACCGGCCGCGACCGAGACCCCTCGGTGGCTGGTGCGTCGGGTCCTGAGAACAACTACATCCTCGACGGTGTGAACACGACCGACCCCGCTTTCGGTGGTTCGGGTGCGAACCTCCCGTTCGAGTTTGTGCAGGAAGTTGAAATTAAGACCGGTGCGTATGGTCCGGAGTATGGAAAATCGACCGGCGGTATTTTTAACGTTATCACCAAGAGCGGTGGCAACGAGTTTCACGGCGACGTCTATGGCTACGGCACGACCAAAGGCCTGGTGCGCGAAGTGAAGAATTTCCCGTTCACCGGTTCGGCGTTCAACGGCTTCTCAGAAGTTGACGTCGGTGGTGATATCGGTGGTCCAATCGTCAAAGACAAACTTTGGTTCTTTGGCGCGTTCAACCCACAGAAGCGTAAGAATTACTACCTGACACAGACGTTTCACCTGCCCGTTGACAACGACGTGACGATTCCGTTCTACGCCGGCAAGGTCACCTGGGCAGTCACTCCGAAACACACCTTCACAGCCTCGACATTCGGTGACTTCACCAAGATTGACGGATTCCTGGCGGTTGCCGCCCTGAATAACGTCAACGGTTTCGGTGACGACATCACGGCTTTCGAAGGACGTCAGGAAACTGGCGGTCACAACTACGTGTTCCGTCTGAACTCCACGTTCACGAACACTTTCATCGCTGAACTCTCCGGCGGTCTGCACTTCCAACGCGCTAACATCATTCCACGCGCGGTTGACAAGTCACTCGTCACCGACAACTTCGCAGTTTTGAAGGGTAGTTCGGTGTTGACGCCAGTCCAGACGGGCGTTAGCTTCGACGCAGTAGCCGCAGCCAATGGTGTTGCGAACACGACCGGGTTCATTGATTTTGTTGATGGACGCGGCGGTTCATTGCAGCGCAACTTCGTACGCGGTCCGGGTTTCGGTCTCTTTACTGAGCAGGATCGCAACCGCTACGAGTTCAACGCTCACATGCAGAACATCATCGGTGGCGCGCACACGGTGAAGTGGGGTTTTGAGTTCAATCAAAACAAATACAACATCAACACTCTTTCGAGTGGTCCGGCTATCACCTACGGGTTCACGCCGGGTGGAACCAATGCCGATGGAACTCCGTTGCGCAACACCAATGGCAACGCCAACGAGACCCACGGTTCGCGTATCACCAACAACTGGCTGGTCTGCACAGTTATAACCAACCAGATTACATGCCCGAGCGCCGCTGGTGTTCAACGTGCGCAGGCGATTCCGGCGGCAACGCTGGCGGCATTGGGTCTGACGGTTAACCCTACAGCCACCACAATCAGCACAGCGCAGGCTTTCGGAACCCCGTTCCTGCTTCGTAACACCACTCGCGTTCGTGATTTCGAACTCGTTGGCGACACTTACACGAACGTGGAGAGCTTCTATGCCGGCGACGACTGGAAATTCGCCAAGAACTTCCAGTTGAGCTTTGGTATTCGCTGGGATTACCAACAGTCGTACGGTAACGGCAACGACACCTACCTGAAGTTCAACAACTTCGACGACAATGCTGCGCCGCGTTTTGGCTTTATCTGGGATTTCACGGGTAAAGGCAAAGGCAAGATCTTTGCGAACTACGCGCAGTTCATCGAAGCTCCGATTCCGCTAGACGTTAACGTTCGCGCAGGCGGCGGCAACGTGCAGACGGACAAGAACTTCAACGTCAACAGACTGAATGCTCCGGCTGGTGCCTTGATCGTTCGGGGCGTTAGCACTGGCGCAACCAATCTGGGTTCTGATGCCACTCCGGCCGACATCGGTCTGAAGCCTCAGAGCATCCGCGAGTTCACGTTCGGCGCCGAGTATGAAGTCGGCGGCGACATCACTCTCGGAACACGTGGTGTTTATCGCGCAATGGTCAACGTCATTGAAGACGGTTCATTCGATGACGGCGACACTTACTTCATCTTCAACCCGGGTCGTCTCGGCCCTGGCACGACCGAAGAAAACGCATGTGCAGGCGATGCCGCTACTGGCCGCGCCCCGCAGTGTTTCGGTCGCGCACAGCGTTTCTACCGCGGTATCGAGTTCACCGCTACCAAGCGATTTACGAATAACTTCCAGTTCATCGCTTCTTATGTGTTCTCGAGCCTGATTGGTAATTACGAAGGTCTCTTCCGTAATGACAACGGGCAGTCTGACCCGAACATCACTTCGTTGTTCGACCTCCAGAGCTTGCTCAACAATACTTACGGACGTTTGCCGAACGATCGGCCGCACCAGTTCAAGTTCAACGGCAGCTATCGCACGCCATGGAAACTCCTCCTTAGCGGAAACTTCTATGCGCAGTCCGGTGTGCCGTTCAACCAACTGATTCCGCATCCGATTTACGGAAACAATGAGGGCTTCAAAGTACAGCGCGGTACGGCCATCATTCCGACGGTTAGTGCTGCACAGGCAGGATTCCCGAACACCGTCGAAAGCATCGGTTCAAGCCGAACGCCAACGACGATGAATTTGGACCTTGGTGTTTACTACCCGATTAAAGTTGGTGAAGGTAAAGAGCTCCGCCTGACTGGAGACTGGTTCAACGTCTTCAACAGCCAGCGCGCAGTTACCTTGGATCAGACCTTTGAGATCAACAGCGGTGTTGCGGGTGTTCCGAACACAGCGAATCCGTTCTACGGATCGGCCTTGCTTGTTCAGCCGCCATCATCGTTCAGGTTTGGCGCCAAGTTCACCTTCTAATGAAATAAACTTCCGCTTATGCGAAAGCAACGCGGGTGATGGGGAGAGGCGCCGTAGGCCCTCTCCCCAATTTCTTTTTTAGCATTCAGATTAAGGCTTGATCTTCAGCCGTTCAGGGAGTTAAATCTCCCTTATCCGAACTCAGTTGCAAGGAGGTCTCCATGCCATGCAATAAATCCCTCCCCGTCGTTTCTATGCAACGATCCTTATTAATCTTTCTGGGACTCCTCCTTTTACCTCTCAGTGTAAACGCGCAGGGAGGTGGTAGATCGTCAACCGGTACGGGTGGCATTCATATTATTCAGGGGTATCTTTTCTTTCCTTCGGGCCGAAAAGCCGACACGACGATCATAGTGAAGTTGACGTCGTTACAATACGCTGAATTGCAGGCTATTCCGGATTCGGGTGGTACCTTCACATTTTCGAACCTTGCGCCCGGAAGCTACACCGTAATTGTGAACGCGGGTGATGAGTATGAGATGAGCCGCGAGGATGTGTTTATCGATAGCGACTTGAACCTGTCGAGAATGGGAGTTCGTCTTCCTGCCAACCCGAGAAGATACACAGTGATGGTGCACCTGCAGCCGAAGATGAAACCCGGTGTCGGCAAGCCCGGTATTGTAAATGCCGCGCTCGCCGCAGTCCCCGAGAAGGCCCGCAAACTCTACGAGAAGGGAGTCGAGGAAGCTCGCAATGACGAAACGGCAAAGGCCGCAGCGAGTTTGAAGGAAGCCGTTACACTCTATCCGAACTTTCCGCTCGCACTGAACGAGCTCGGAGTGCAGTATCTGAAGTTGCGACAGATCGACAAGGCCATCGACGTTCTAAAGGAAGCGTGCAAACTCAATCCTGACTCATTCTCGTCGAGACTCAATCTGGGCATTGCTCTGCTCGAAGCGAAGCACGAGAAGGAAGCGGAAGAGCAGTTACGCGAGTCGGTGAAGCAAAACAACAACGTTCCCTCCGCCCACATGTATCTCGGCATCGCGTTACTACGCCTCAACAGGTTTGATGAAGCCCAGAAGGAGCTCGAGGTCGCTACGGCAGTCAACGCGAGTCATCTGAGTATGGCAAACTATTACCTCGGCGGCATCTACTGGAAAAAGCAGGAATACGTTCGCGCTGCCGAACAATTGGAAAAGTATTTACAATTCAGTCCAAACGCTCCCGACGCAGAACGTGTGCGTGCGACAATCAAGGATCTCCGCAGCCGCACAAATCACAGTAATTGATACGAAAGGAAAGTTAATCTTCTATGTTGGCAAACAGTTCTCCCGTGATGAAACTAGTTTTAATGGTGGGTTTAATCCTGTCGTCGGTTTGCGTCGCACGCTCCCAGGGCGTGACGCCAGGCAGTTCGCGTGGTTTATCGAGCGGTGAGGGAAGTAACCAGATTCAGGGCCGCATTTATTTTCCGTCCGGGCAGCAGGTCACCGGCAAGACGATCAAAATCAATCTCGAGAGTGTCAGCACCTTCGGTAACATGTCGACGGTGGCGGATCAGGACGGCAGCTTTCGTTTCCGCGGTTTGCCGAACGGTTCGTACACGGTCGTGGTGGATGCGGGATCGGAATATGAGAAATCGCGTGAGCCGGTAAACTTTGATCGTGAAGCAAGCCCTGGCGGTCGCATCGTTCAGGTTACAGTTCAACTGCAGCCCAAAGTTGATTCGTCAAATCCGCTTTTCGCAAACATTCCTGAGAAAGCTCTAACCTTTTATCAAAAAGGTACGGCAGCGGCGAAGAAAGGCGACGCCAAAGCTGCGGTCGAATCGCTCAGTGCAGCAGTTGCCGCTTATCCAAACTTCCCCATGGCCCTCAGTGAGCTCGGTACGCAGTACCTGATACTCAAGGAGATGGATAAAGCCGGCGAGACTTTTGAGGCTTTGCTGAAAATTAAGCCCACGGACGCGGCTGCGCACCTTAATCTCGGCATCGTCGCCTTCAATAAGAAGAAGATGGATGATGCTGAGTCGCACCTGCGAAAAGCGGTCGAGTTGAAGAGCCCCGGTCCGAGCGCTCACTACTATCTTGGACTAACGTTCATTAGCACCAAGCGGTACCCGGATGCGGTAACGGAGTTTCAGGCTGCGATCAGCAATGGTGGTGAGAACCTCGCTCTCGCGCACAAGTATCTTGGTGGTCTCTACATGGGCCATCCCGAGAAGAGACAGGAAGCGATCAGCGAGTTGGAGAAGTATTTGGCGCTTGATCCGAAGGCCTCCGACGCGGAACGTATCAAGGCCACGATTCAGGACCTGCGCAATAAGCAGTAAATTTATCTCTTTAGATCGAGCAGGTGCCCGAGTTTTTCTTTCTTGGTGCGCAGGTAGCCGGCGGCGTCTTCGCTGGAGTCGACCTCAATTGAAACTCGCTCCACGATTTGTAGTCCCGCCTCTTCAAGGGCCTGAAGTTTCAGAGGATTGTTGGAAATGACTTTTACCTGGCAGAGGCCGAGGTCGAAGAGAATCTCGGCACACTGTCGATAATCTCGCAAATCGACCGCAAGACCCAACCTCTCATTTGCTTCGACCGTATCAGCTCCGAGGTCCTGCAGCGCGTAAGCCCGGATTTTGTTGACGATGCCGATACCGCGCCCTTCCTGCTGCTGGTAAACGATTGCGCCACGACCTTCCTGCTGAATCATCTGCATCGTCTGGTGGAGCTGCCGCCCGCAATCGCATTTGGTCGAGCCGAAAACGTCTCCGGTTAGACATTGTGAGTGGATCCGAACCAACGTTGGGACGTCGCGCTTCATCTCTCCTTTAAAGAGGACTACAAACTCCTCTTGAGTGGTTAGAGATCTGTAAGCCGCGATTTGAAAGTCGCCCCATTCAGTGGGCAAATTGGCCACCGCGACGCGTTCAATCGTTCCGGTCTGAACGGACTCGCAACAGCTCTCCAAGGTCGATTTTTTCGATGATTGGACTTCCATGGTTTTCTTGAGGCTCGGTAATTATAGGAGTAATGCGCGAGCAGCTACAAGCGGGCGGAAAAACAGCCTGGTTTACTCGGAACTTACTGTAGGGGCGGCCCTCCGTGGCCGCCCGTGGTTTTGATCATGTTCGCCAAACCCGAGATCGTTCGTTTTCGGCGTCATGTTCAAACCACGGGCGGCCACGGAGGGCCGCCCCTACAGTACGTTCCGAGTCGACTCTTATGACTATCATTCTGCAACGAAGCAGTACTCGGGGCGTTTAATCTTCCGGCGTTTGCGATTGATTCCTAAGGCCGTGTATCCTTTTCTCGAAAGTTTGGCCTGCCGATAGGCTCGCGACGAGGTTTTCTTCCAGTGAATAACAGTCTTAACCTGGCCTCAAAACCGTTTAGTAACCGTATTCTTCCGTGGGCTCTCACGGCGATCATCCTGTTTGTGTCCCTGATCGGCCTGATCTTCGTGGTCAAGCTCACTACCAACGCGAAGAATGAGGCCAGTGTCCTCGAGGCTGAAATCAACGGGTTGAAACAACGCGAACATGCAGCGCTGGAAGCTGCCAAGAGGCTGCAGCAGGAGCTTTCCGCCGACCAGAAGCAGGCACTCCCGGCGGCACACGCACTCGTCGATCGCAAGGCGTTTTCATGGTCCAGATTGCTTGCCGATCTCGAGACGTCGCTGCCCGCAAAGGTCAAGGTCACACGCATCGCCGTGCGTGAAGTATCCAGGCAGGCCGATCAAACTGTGGCGCAACTTGATCTTGCCGTCTTCTCCCAGGACCCGGCCACAGTCAACGCCATGATTTCGTCGATGCATGATGAAGGCGTTTTTCAGGCTGAGATCCGAAATCAGAGTCTTCAAAAAGGGCGTGGTGAGTCCGGCACTGAGTATGAACTGTCTGTGATTTACCGAGCTCCCTCCGCCTATGCATCAGAGAATGTCGCTGCACTTCATCAGGCGAGGAAAGGAGGCGACCTTCCCCGATGAACCCTGAACCAAAGGTGGAAGCTCAGAGCAAGTCGACGCGCGGATTTAGCGTGCGTATGAACGAGTTTTTTGATTCCCGACGTGGAAAGATGTTTGGTATAGCAGAGGTCATAGCACTCGTCGGAAGTTGCTTCGTCCTCACACTGGTCTTGTTGAGCTATCTCTATTTTCTGGTGCCCGCACGCTCCAAAGTTACTTCTTTGCGGAATGATCGACAGCAGACACTGACTAACGTCGAGACACTCGATAAGCTCGTCGGCAAAGAAACAAATTCAAGAGAAACGGTCGATCGGATTTCTGAAAGTCTTAATCAGTTTCAAACTAAACATCTGTCACGCGTGGACCAGGGTCGCCTGGATTTGTATGACGAGCTCAATCAACTGATCATTAAGAACAGCGTTCGCAATACCTCAGGCCCAACTTACACGACGCTCGATCCGACCGGCACCAAGTCGACTTCCGGAAAAACTGTGGTGACGAAATGGCAGAGTTTCTATCCCGGAATCGGTGTGACGGTCACGGTGGAGGGTGAGTATCAGAACGTCCGCCACTTCATTCGCGACGTCGAGCGCAGCAAACAGTTTGTAGTGATAAACGAAGTCGAACTTCAGCGCGCATCTCAGAACAATCAAGCGGTGTCTGTGGAGGAAGGCGCTCCCGGGACTGGTTCGGGTACGCGCGCCTCGCTGGTTACGCTCCAGTTAAGCATGTCGACTTACTTCCAGCGTCCGGGCGCTGAGGCAGTTCAGGAATAACGACGATGCAGGTAGTCGATCTAAATAAACCAGGCGAGAAGAAGAAACTATTGATAGCTGCCGGTCTCGGGCTGGGAGCAATCCTGGTTCTCTGGTGGGCGTTATTTGGTTTCGGCAGCGATACTCGACCGCCAACGAGGACCACGGCGTCTGCGACACCGGCGCGCAATACACCAGGCACACCTCGTCCACAGGTAACGGCGCCAGTGGCGGAAGTGCAAGATCTCGCGACTTTGAGCCCGATTGATTACGTGCAGTCGTCCTATAGTGCTCCGGAACCGAAACGAAACATCTTCTCTTACTATGAGCCTCCGAAGGTAGCACCTCAGGCAGTTGTGACTCCGACTCCGACTCCGACGCCTCCGCCACCAATTCTGCTAGCGTCGGTATCGCCGTCTAATGTCTATGCACGCACAGCAGACTTCAAACTTGAAGCAGCGGGTGACAAGTTCACTTCCGCGATGCGTATCTTCGTCGACGGTCGTGAACTGCCTACGACGTACAAGAGCCCGCAGCAGCTCTTCACCACGATTAGCGCGTCGCTTATCGCGGCTCCGGGCACGCGCTCGGTAGTCGTCCGTACGCCTGACAACACTCTCTATTCGAATCCTCTACCGATTCAGGTAGCGGCTCCACCGGTACCTAACTACAATTACGTTGGCATCATCAGTCCTCATAACAGAGTGACCGACACGGCCCTCGTGCAGGACAAGAACAACAAGAACATCCTGACGGTTTATCGGGGCGACATTCTGGGCGGAAGATTTCGTGTGACCAGCATCTCGGAAAAAGAATTGGTGCTCACGGATACGAGTTTGAAGATCAAACACACGATTGCGATGAGCGAGAATGATCGGAGCGGAGGTCCTTTGAGCCGTCCGACACCGCGCGTTGATTCTGAAGATGACGAACCCTAGCTCAAGCGCCGACCACAATATATACGGTTTGCGATCAAGCGTCGTGACGCCGCGCTCGCGCGCGGTTTCGGTCGTGTCGAGACGATCGGAGGGTGGTTACACGCTGGTGGCGCTGCTGGCGATGATGACTGTCCTCACTCTCTTCGCGATGGCCGTGGCTCCCAGTCTGCAGCAACAGGCACAACGTGAACGAGAGCAGGAAGCGATCTTTCGCGGCGAACAAGTTGCCGATGCAATTCGTGCTTACTATCGTAATCGCAGCGGTACCGCTCGTGGTGTCGGCGATCAAGGATTGCCGAGATCGATGGACGATCTGTTAGAAGGAATTCCAATTCCCGGCGGATCAAAGAACCGTCAAATTCTTCGTCCCTCCGCTGCGCGCGATCCGATGACGCCGGAAGGTGAATGGCGTTTTGTTCTTCCGCGCAGTCAGTCGCTGATCGATTTTCAGCAGTCGCTGCTGTTCTATACAAACAACATCGTGCCGCAGACGCGTGATCCACAAATGGCGCAGTTGCAACAGTTTGCAGTTCCTGCCTTAGTTAACGTCACCAATCTCGGATCCGCCGCGGCACCGCGTACCACTTCATCCGTGGACGAAGATGCGAGTGGCCCATTCGTCGGAGTGGCGAGCCGCAGCAAGCGCGATTCAGTGCTCACGTACTATGGCATCGAGCGTGAAAATGAATGGATCTTCACGCCGCTGTTTCGTTAGTCAGAGTTGGACCACCTTTCACTTCCTTCACACTACGATAGTCTTCTCGCAGTTGCGCACCACAACCTGCATCCCACCCGGTTGTAGACTCGTTCATCGCTCGACGAATAGATCGGACCAGGATGGACCAAGTGAGTCTGTATGAGGTCGCGACACTCGAACACCAGGCGATCGCGACGCGCGGAGGTGTGAAAAATAATTTTACAATCGAGTAATAAGTTATTGACATCCGAGATAATTGCGTTTATATAGCAAGATGTTGTGCGCCGTTTACTCTAGCCCACAAGAAGGATGCAAACACATTATCTTGTGGTTACGAAGAAACAAAAACTAAACTCGAAAGAAGGAGCACATAGAAGCTATGGCAACTAAAAAAGGTGGAAAGAAGGCCGCGAAGAAGGGCGGAACCAAGAAGGCCGCGAAGAAGGGCGGAACGAAGAAAGCCGCAAAGAAGAGATAACCCGAACCAGCAGGTTACAGCACGTACCTTCCACCGGCGCACACAAACATCTGAGGCCGACGAGGCCTTACAAAAGAAACGACGAGACCTTCAAGCGAAGCTCGTCGTTTTCTTTTGTCCGCAGATTACACAGATTACTATTAACAATCTGTGTAACTGTGGATGAGATAATCCTATGATCTCTGTCGCTCTCGTAGAACCTGAGATTCCTCCCAACACCGGCAACATCGCTCGCCTCTGTGCTGCCACTAATACTCCGCTTCACATTGTTGGTGTCACCGGGTTCCGCATGGACGATCGCGCCGTACGGCGCGCAGGCCTCGACTACTGGCCGGAAGTGCAGCTCACACGTCACAAGGATATCCAGTCGCTGTACCGTCACTTGCCGCAGTCTCGCTTTGTTTATCTCACCACCAAAGCTGATCGCTTCTACACCGACTGGGCGTTTCACCCCGAAGACTGTCTCGTGTTTGGCCGCGAGACGCGCGGACTTCCTGAAGAACTCCTGCGCGCGAATTGGAGCAATTGCCTGAAAATTCCGATGCTCAACCCGCGCGTGCGGAGCCTGAATCTGGCGACTGCCGTCGGCATCGTGCTCTTCGAAGCGCTGCGGCAATTAGGTAATCAGTGAAAGTCCGTGGCTAAATAGCCCCAATGGTTGAAAGAAAAGACATTCGAAATATCGCCATCATCGCGCACGTCGACCATGGCAAAACGACGCTCGTGGACGCGATGCTGCGACAGTCAGGTACCTTCCGGGACAACGAACAAGTACGCGATCGCGTGATGGATTCCATGGATCTGGAGCGCGAGCGCGGCATTACCATCATGGCGAAGAACACGGCCGTGCGTTACCGCGATGTGAAGATCAACATCGTCGACACTCCTGGTCACGCGGACTTCGGCGGTGAAGTCGAACGCGTCCTAAAGATGGTGGACGGCGTGATGCTGCTCGTCGACGCCGCTGAGGGCTGTTTACCGCAAACAAGGTTCGTCCTGCGGAAAGCACTCGAAGCGCGTCTGCCTGCCATTGCAGTTGTCAACAAGATCGACCGCGGCGATGCACGACCGGCGGAGGTCGTCGATGAGATTTACGAGTTGTTTCTGGATCTCGACGCCACTGACGAACAGATCGAGTTTCCGATTCTCTACGCCGTCTCTCGTGACGGCACGGCGAAACAAAAACTTGAAGACCAATCCGAGAACCTGCAGCCGCTGTTCGAACAGATCGTGCAATCCATTCCGTCGCCCAAAGAGCTTCGCAACGACTCCTTGCAACTGCTCGTCGCGAATCTTGATTACAACGACTACGTCGGTCGCCTGGCGATCGGCCGCATCTTCTCGGGCGAGATCAAGATTGGCGATCAGATCGCAGTCGTCAAACCCGATCATTCAACTCAGAAGACGCGCGTGTCACAGCTCTACGTTTTCGAAGGTCTGAAACGAGAGCCCGTCGAGCGCGCCGGCTTCGGTGAGATCGTCGCGCTAGCCGGCATCGAGAACATCAACATCGGCGACACGATCACTACCTTCGACAATCCGCATCCGTTGCCGTCAATCGCAGTTGACGAACCAACCATCGCGATGATCTTCGGCGTTAACAACTCGCCGTTCGCGGGAAAAGAAGGGAAGTACGTCACGTCGCGCCAGCTCAAGGAACGACTCGACAAGGAGATCCTCGGCAACGTCGCCATCCGGGTTGAAGAAACCGATTCTCCCGATCAGTTCAAAGTATCAGGGCGCGGCGAGTTGCAGCTCGCAATTCTCATCGAGATGATGCGACGCGAGGGTTACGAGCTTCAGGTGTCAAAGCCGGAAGCGATCACAAGGAAAGTCGACGGTAAGACGCTGGAACCGATCGAGGCGGTGGTGGTTGATTGTCCGGACGAATTCATCGGCGTCATCACTGAAGCTCTCGGGCGACGCAAGGGACAGATGACGAAGATGATCAATCATGGCACGGGCCGCGTGCGTCTCGAGTTTGAGACGCCATCGCGAGGCCTCATCGGCTTTCGCAACGAGTTTCTGACGGAAACGAAAGGAACCGGTTTGCTCAACACGATGTTTCTTCGCTGGGGTGAGTGGCAAGGTGCCATGCGCGGCCGCGCCACCGGCTCGCTCGTAGCCGATCGCACGGGTGAGACGACGACGTATGCGCTCTACAACCTTCAGGAACGGGGCACGTTGTGTGTCAGGTCAGGCACGCGTGTTTATGAGGGCATGATCATCGGCGAGAACGCGCGCGCAGTTGACCTCGATGTGAATGCGGTCAAGGAAAAGAAGTTGACAAACATGCGGGCTTCGACCGCTGATGAAGCACTGCGGCTCGTGCCACCGAAGGAGTTGTCGTTGGAACAGGCATTGGAGTTTATTGCCGACGATGAGTTGGTTGAGGTGACGCCGCAATCGATTCGTTTGCGCAAGCGTGTTCTGGCGGCGAACATGCGTCCCAAGAAGAAAGAGTCGGAAGAATAGCCACAAGAAGGCCAAAAAGCACAAAGTGAATGCACCAGTTTCACCTGCCAAGAGTTTACGCGCTGACGGATGTTCAACTCTCGGGTTTGTCGCATGCAGAACAAGTTGAATGGTTGAGCGTCGGTGGAGCTTCACTCATTCAGCTCCGTGAGAAGCGCATGCCGGCTTTGGAGTTTTACGAACAAGCCAAAGCGGCCGTCAATGTTGCCGGACGAAACGGGGTGCAATTGATAATCAACGATCGCGTCGACGTCGCGATCGCCGTGGGCGCAGACGGAGTTCATCTCGGTCAGGATGATCTTCCGGCTGACGCAGCACGAAAACTCCTGGGCCCAGCCGCGATTGTCGGATATTCAACTCACAACATCGATCAGGCGCTCGAAGCGGTGAAACTGCCCATTGATTACCTGGCCATTGGTCCGATTTTCCCAACTAACACTAAGTCTGACACTGCACCGGTCCTCGGTTTGGACGGACTCACGGCGGTCCGTCGCGCGATTGGAGACTTTCCCCTCGTCGCCATCGGAGGACTCACACACCGAAACGCCCGCGCAGCTATTGAGGCCGGTGCGGACTCCGTGGCCGTGATAAGTGCCCTCCTTTCCAACCCCGATAGCATCGCCGAAATGACCCGGAGCCTGCTCCAATCCCTCCCAAATCACTGTCAAACATAATTTTCTTGCGTTTATCATCGTTATGCGCGAGAATCTGACGCGGATTCGGAAGGCGTAATTACCTTTCGAGCGGCGCCCACCTACAAAAACCCCGTGCGGAGTTCCGACATAGATGAGTTTCTTTGATTTACCGCCCATTATTGAGCGAATGCTGCTGATCTCTGACAAGATCAGCGACCTGAATTTTTCAGTCGGCCAGCTTCCACAGGTGGAAATCAACGGAAAGCTGACCCCGGTTCAGCCGCTCGGGATGCAGAAACTTTCGCCCTACCAAACCGAAATCATTGCCCTCACGCTCATGTACGGGCATCCGGATGCCGCCGAGAAACTCGCGCGCACGGGCACGGCCGATCTCAGCTACTCACTTCCTTCACGAGCGCGCTTCCGCGTGAATATCTTCCAGCAACGCGGCGTTTACTCCATCGTAATGCGCGTGATTCCGACCGACATTCCCACGCTGAAGACCCTGGGACTGCCGCCGCATCTGGCCGATATCGCCGAGCTTCGCAACGGTCTGGTGCTGGTAACTGGTCCAACCGGCTCCGGCAAGAGCTCGACTCAGGCAGCAATCATCGACATCATCAACGAGAAGAAGTACTACCACATCGTCACGATCGAAGATCCAATCGAGTATTTGCACTTGCACAAACGCTCGACGATTAACCAGCGCGAGGTTGGTCACGACACACGCGATTTTCCGTCTGCACTCCGTGCGACATTGCGCCAGGCTCCTAAAGTGATCCTCATCGGCGAAATGCGTGACTTTGAAACTACCGAGATCGCGCTTGAAGCAGCAGAGACCGGTCACCTCGTTCTTTCAACCTTGCACACGATCGATGCTTCAAAAACCGTCGACCGAATCATCGGACTCTATCCAAAGAACGAAGAGCCTGTGATCCGGACACGATTGGCGCAAACATTCCGCTATATCGTTTCGCAGCGTTTGATCCCGCGTGCGGATGGGGGCGGTCGAATGGCGGCAGTCGAGATTCTGAGATCCAGTCCGCGCACGCGTGAATACATCGAAGCGGGTGAGGCCGAAGGCAAGTCGCTGCTGGATGCGATGCGTGATGGAAAACTGGATGGCATGCAGGACTTCGACACGGTTATCAAGGGCTTGATTGAATCGAATGTGGTGTCGCTCGAAGACGGGCTTGCCTTTGCTACCAACCAAAACAATTTGCTGCTTTCATTGAAAGGCATGTCAGCCGCTGAAGATTTTATACGGCGTGAAGTTGATGGCATGCCGTCCAATGCTTTTTCCGATTCTGGTTCGATGCTCGGCCTGATTGAGTAGTCATGATCATTGTTTGTTCCAAGTGTTCGACCCGTTTGCAGATTGACGACGAGAAGTCGCCCAACCGCCCTTTCAATGTTCGTTGTCCGAAGTGCAGCAACACGATAAGTGCCGGCCCGTCCAGTCCTGCAACGGAGCAAAGTGCGCTCGCGGTCGGAGGATCGCCAGCGACGGATCATCCGCGGTTTGAGCCGTCGACTGCGCGTGCTTACGAGCCTTCGACGCCGGCTGTTGCCAGTGGACCGGAAACCAGCGATGAAACTGTTCGCAAGCTGTTTGAGCTATTGGCAAAAGGGCACAATCAGAATTCCGACAACCCGACTGCGCGACCGTTGTGGGATAAGCGCAAGGCTTTGGTTTGCACGAGTGAGCCGTATCGCGAGCTGGTCGCGGGCAAACTGACGAACGGCGGTTGTCAGGTGTTTGTAGCTGAAGACACTCGCCAGGCGGTTGAAACGATGCGCGCGAAC
>Ga0111538_10003120_pt1 | contig 23193 bp, 23 predicted proteins | sample SoiMethybrSBSTD1_FD_79669 | JGI IMG/M metagenome (GOLD analysis project Ga0111538, IMG submission 79669) | Bulk soil microbial communities from a Populus tree surrounding site in Tennessee, USA - Soil MetaG P. TD hybrid SBSTD1 (version 2)... | ecosystem: Environmental > Terrestrial > Soil >...
ATCGACGACCAGAAGGCCTACACGCGGCCGTGGGGCGCGTCGGTCGATGTCACGCTGCTGCCCGAGACCGAGCTGATGGAGTTCATCTGTCTGGAGAACGAGAAAGACACGCGGAAGAAATAGAGGAATCAGGAATCAGGAATCAGGAATCAGTGCTGGGCAAGGTCGAAGCATTCAGGTTGAAGGATGCCGCCCCGAGACTTGGGGCCGAAGCCTCGGCCCTGAAGCCCGAGGGCTTGACCACGCCTGAATCCTGGTTCCTGATTCCTGCTGGTTTGCTACCCGCAGCGATCGATCGTGGCTTTGAGGAACGCCGCGGCGTCGCGAGCGGACGCCAGCCGATCGCCGAATCGCTCGAGCAGCCACGACTCCAGTTGCGCGATTGACGCCGTGCCGTCGAAACGGTCGAGCAGCGCCCGCTCGACGATGCCACGCGGCGTCAGACGCGGCCGGTAGTCGCGCGCCGTCTTGGCGAGCGCGTTCGGGGACAACACCATCGACCGGAACGTCGAGTGGTCGAAGCGCACCGGGCTGGCGCCCGACTGCGGCGCGATCGCGACCTGCCAGCGCAATTGAGTGCCATCGAACGAGTCGATGTGAATCTCGAGACGATCGCCTTCGCCGATCGCATGCGGTACGTCGATCGGGAAAAACGCCTGCGCGAAGTTGGTCGTGTCGTGGTGGCCTGGGGTGTTGCTCATCTCGACCCCGTCGGCCAGAGTGCTGACAAAGCTGCCGCACACGCCATGGAGCGTTCCCGAGCGCGCCGCCGTGAGCTGAGCCGACCCGTTCACATGGAGTGCAGTTGTCGATTCGAGTGCGATGGTGGCGACTCGACTCGGCGCAGCGATCAACTGCTCTCGGGTGAATCGCGCCGGGTAGAGCTGATTGACGGCGAGCGCTCGAATCGGCGAAACGTCGATGCCATGGATCTGCTGGCGCCAGACGTCAATCGTTCGCCGATACAGATCGGGCGCCTCGACCGGTGCGACGAACAACTGAATACTCGCTGGGATGACGGCGCCGCCGGGCCGGAGGAATCGCTCGCGCGCGTCGATCCACGAGCCGAGCCCGCTCGCTTGAAGGCCGAACGTGTCGTGGATGTCAGCGACGATCGCATCAGCGCGCTCGGGCAGCGTGACTTGCGGGGAAGATCCGCGGATGACTCGCACACGCTCGTCGTAGCCGCCTGCCTTCGCCAGCATCTCTCCGTACGCGAATGCGTCGCTCGCCTCGATCGCGTAGACACGGTGCGCCCCAGCCCTGCAGGCGAGGAACGACAGGATCCCGGTTCCCGCGCCAAGGTCCACGACTACGTCGCCAGGGTGAACGATGCGAGCGATCGCACGCGCGTACTGATCGAGCCGGCGTCCCGTGTCGGTCAGACAGAACGCGTGGAACTGAAGCTCTCCCATTCTCGGGCGTCATGTTACTCTCCGGCGCGGGACCGATCGTGAGCGGATTCATCGTCGTGCTCGACTTCGACGGCGCGCCCGTCGACGCGGCACAGCTTCGCGCATGTCTCGACGTCGCCCCATTCGGGCAGGACTGCGATATCTGGGTGGACGGCCCGGTGGCCCTGGCCGGCTCGCCGTTCCGCCAGAGTGGGCACGGGCGCACGCGGCGCGCGCAAGGCCTCGATGCCGAGGGCTCGCTGGTGGTCGAACGAGAGCTGGCGATCGTGTTCGACGGCCGGCTCGACGATCGCGCGAACGTGTGCGCGCGATTGACGGCCGATCTCGGACGGGAATGCACGACCGTCACGGACGCGCAATTGATTGGCGCGGCCTATTCGACCTGGGGCGCCGCGGCGCCGGAACATCTGTTCGGCGACTTCGCGTTCTGCCTCTGGGATCGCCGGCGGCAGGAGCTCATCGCGGCGCGCGACCACTTCGGCGTCAAGCCCCTGTACGTCGCGCGATGTGGGCGGACGCTGATCGTGAGCAACGTGCTTCGCGCCGTCACCCGTCACCCGCTCGTGTCGGATCGGCTCGACGACCTCGCCGTTGGCGATTTGTTGCTGTTCGGCCTGGCCATGGATCCCGTCAGGACGCCGTTCGCCGACGTCTCGCGTGTGCCTCCGGGGCATGTGCTCGAGTGTTCGCGCGTGGCCGGCGTCGATCGTGTCCGGCGCTATTGGACGCTCGAAGCGGGTGAGCCGCCGTATCGACGCGACGAGGAGGCCGTCGAGCAGTTTGCGGCGGCAATGCGGCTCGCCGTCGCCGACCGGCTTCGCGGCGGTCCTGTCGGCGTGCTGATGAGCGGCGGCCTCGATTCGACGAGTGTCGCCGCGATTGCGGCCGACGTGCTCGGGCCGTCCGCGTCGACCGAGCTGCGGGCGTTCACCGGCGTCTACGAATCGGTGCCACAGGACGATGAGCGCCGCTACTCCTCGATCGTCGCCGCGGCGTTGAAGATCGGCATCGAACATCTCCCGCTCGACCGCTACACGCTGTTCGAGCGATGGAATGCAGACCGCCTGCCTCCCGAACCGACGACTGAGCCGATGACCGCGGTGACCGCGGATCTGCTCGCCCAGGCCGCTTCGCACGGCGCCGCCGTCCTGACCGGCGATGGCGGCGATCCGCTGCTGCTGCCGTCGACGCTCGTGAGTCAGATCGGGCATGTACCGTTCTTCGATCTGCTTGCTGGTTTCTGGCGCTCGCTCGCGGCTCACGATCGGCCGCCGCTCGGGATTCGTTCGGCGGTGCGTCACTGGTTGCGGCGCGCCAGCGACGACGTTCCGCCGTGGCTGGGTGACGCGCTGGTGCGATCCTTCGACCCGATCGAGCGGTGGCTCCACGTGCGCGGAACACGAGCGGAGCAACGAGGCGCGAGGGCGGCCGCGATCAATCGTCTGCTCGACCCCTGGTGGCCCTCGATGTTCGAAACCTACGATCCTGGGGCCACCGGACAACCGGTCGCGATGCGCTACCCGTTCTGGGATCGTCGCGTGGTGCGGGTCACGCTTCGTCTGCCGTCGTTTCCGCTGTGTGCCAACAAACAGGTGCTGCGCCGCGCGGTGCGCGGCAAGCTTCCCGATGCGGTTCGCCTGCGACCGAAGACGCCATTGGTCGTCGCGCCGGAATCGTTCCACGCGCCGTGGTCGGTTGCCGACGCCGTGCGGGCGATTGCCATGGTCCCTGACATGACGCGATATGTCGACGTTCGGAAGTTCGAGTCGGCTGTTCGCCAGCACGATCTCTTCACCGATCGCGCGCCGGGGACGCTGGCGGCCGTGTGTCTCGCGATGTGGTTGCGATACTCGTCGAACGTCGTCGTGCACACCTGATGCATCGTCGCGAGTCTTTCCGGTATCGCGCGTGCGGCATGTCGATCGAGGCCGACGCTCCAATCGCGGGTGGCCGCAGGATTGAGAGCCGTGAACTCGCTGATGTGTGCGTCGCGATGCACGGAGCGGACTCCGCGCCCGACGTGCCCACCACGACTCCAGCGTGGTACGTGAGCCCGTACCAGGACGAGTACGGCGTACCTTCGCTGACGATCCGTCTCGTCGGGTCGAGCAATCTGTTCTGCTATGGCGAAGGGGCGCGCTTTCTCGTCAGTGCGTCCGGGTCGCGAATCGACGCGTGGTGGGACTCACCGCTGACCGATGCGGATGCCGCCGATTTCCTGCTCAGTGGTGTGCTGTCCTTCGTCGTCCGACTGCGCGGCCTGGTGCCGCTCCATGCCAGTGCGGTCGTCATCGGCGGCACCGCGGTGTTGTTCGCCGGTGCGGCAGGAGCAGGAAAGTCGTCAACGGCGGCCGCCTTCGCCACCCTTGGTCTCCCCGTGCTGTCCGACGATATGGTGACGATGGCCGACGAGGACGGCGTCGTCATCGCACATCCCGCGTCTCCACGTGTGAGCGTGTGGCCGGACTCAGCAGAGGGGCTGTTCGCCGGCCAGTCGCTACCGGCGCATAGCGCCGTCTACGCGAAGCATCGCCTCGACCTGCTGGAGCATGGCTACCGTTTTCATGAGCGCCCGGCGCCCGTCCGCGCGATCTTCGTCCTGCAGGACCGGTTGGGAAGCAGTGCGTCGCCCGCGACGCGTGTGCTGACGCCCGGTGCAGCGCTGATGAGCCTGGTGACACACACCTTCGGCAACTACCTGCTCGATGAATCGATGCGTGCGCGCGAGTTCGATGTCCTCGGACGAATCGCCGAGACCGTGCCCGTCCGCGAGCTTGCCTTTGCGCCCGGTTTGGAGCTCCTCGTGCCCAACTGCCAACGCCTTCTCGGTGAGTTACAATCCCGAAATGGGGTCGGGAGTCATTTTTCGTGTTTCGTAAAATGACTCCCGACCCCATTTCTCAATGAGCGACGAAGCTCCAAAAGCGCCGAAGCGCCCGTACGACAGTCCGCGACTGGTGACCTACGGCGACGTGCGGACGTTGACTCAGACAAGCCCGACCGGCCAGAAGGCCGACAAGGGTGGCGCCCAGAAGAATCGTACGAGTTAGTAAGTGGTCCGGCTAGAACCGGACACTACACTTTCGCGCGTGGTCGGCCGCGTGGTTTCTTCGGCGGCTTGTCGAGCGCCTTCAGCAGGATGTCCGCGGCGACCGCCGCGCCGTTCGTCTCCGGCTTCTTCTTCAGTCTGGCCTGCGACAACAGCTTGTCGAGCGCCGACTCCCATTTGCCGGCAAACAGATCGTCGTGCGAGATGAACGCCGAGCGCAGGTACTTCGGCATCTCCTCGACAATCACATCGTACTCAGGGAAGTGGCCGCGCGACGTGTAGAGAATCGCCGAATCATTCGCGATACATTCGGAGACGATGCCGTAGCCGGGCTTGGTCACCACCGCTTCCGACGCGCCGACGAGATCCTCGTAGCGCACGCCGATGTTGTAGAGCGCCTCTTCGTTGATCGTGACGAAGGAGCCCTTGCGTTCCGATGCCGGGGCATTTTTCTGCGCCCGTCCGAGCGGCGCGGTGACCGCCGTGATGACCGTGTACTTCTTGAACTTGGAGATCACGTCGACATCGAGGCCCGAGAGGCCGATTCCGCCGAACGAGGCCAGCACGATCGGCTTGTCGCCCGGGATCTTCAGTAGCTTGCAGACCTCTTCGCGCGTCCGCCCGGCGTGCCGCGCGATGAAGGGAATGTCCCTGACATTGGAGAAACTCTCGAAGCCGCCCGACATCGGCAGACGCAGCGCCATCGACGCTTTCGCGTAGGCGCCGCGAATGGCGGGCAGAAGTGACGGCGCCAGCCGCACGCGCGGGTAGTCGGCGTAGACCCAGTCCCACGTGAAGTTGCCCAGCCCGATCGACGGAATGCCTGCGGACGCGCCGACGGCGAAGGCGAGCGGCGGAATGTCGCCGACGATGATGCCGGCGCCGAGCTCGCGCAGCGCGCGCGTTTCACTCGCGGCGCGCGTCACCAGGTCGCTGTGGAACGACGCCGCACGGCGGATGCTGTCGGCTTCGTCGAGCGTCAACGCGTCGACCTGCACCACGCCGGTGTCGCATTCGAGCGTGCTGTAGGTGACTTTGCCCTTGACGGTCAGGTCGAACAGCCAGCGCGGCGCCGACGTTCGAACCCCGACGCGCGTTTCCGGGCGCTGCGCCAGGATGGCGTTGATGACCTCGATCGAGCGTGAGGCGTGACCAAATCCATGACCGGAGATGTAGAAGACGATCGCTTGTGCCAATGTGCGCTGGCCTACACGTGCGGTTGAGAGGGCTGCCCCGCCGGAGCGGCCCAGTGAGTGGTCTCCGGTGCGTGTTCAAGCGCGGTGGCGATGACCTGCTCCAGCGTTTCGACCGGCACGAACCTCATGTCTCGACGAATCTCCTCGGGCAGTTCCGCCAGGTCGGGCTCGTTCAACGCTGGCAGAATCACCGTCTTGATCCCCGATCGCCGGGCCGCGAGCATCTTCTCCCGGATGCCCCCCACCGGGAGTACCAAGCCGGACAACGTAATCTCGCCCGTCATGGCGACGTCCTGCCGCACCGGTGTCTTGCGTGCCGCCGACAGGATCGCCGTGGCCATCGTCACGCCCGCGGACGGACCGTCCTTGGGAATGGCGCCAGCCGGCACATGGATGTGCAGATCCTGTTTCGCCAGGAATTCCGCTGAAATTCCGAGCGATTCGGCGTTTGCCCGAATATGACTCAGGGCCGCTCGCGCCGATTCCTGCATCACGTTCCCGAGCTGGCCCGTGAGAATAATGTTCTGGTTTCCGCCTGGAAGCAAGGTCGCTTCGACAAAAAGCACGTCGCCGCCCGTTTCGGTCCACGCCAGGCCGGTCGCCACCCCGGGTCGTGACGTCCGAAACGCCGCTTCTTTCTTGAACCGCGGCGGGCCGAGATAGTCATCCACCTGGTCGCGGTCGATCACCGTTTTCGGCGGCTCGGGCTCGTCCGGTTTTCGAGTGGCGAGTTTGGCGGCCACCTTGCGCGCGATCGCGCCGAATTGTCGTTCGAGGCCTCTGACGCCGGCTTCCCGCGTGTATTCCGCGATGATCAGCCGGATGGCCGCGTCCGTGATCTCCATCGAGCCTTCGGGCAGCCCGTGCTCGCTCATCTGCCTTGGCAGGAGATACATCCGTGCGATGTGCAGCTTCTCGTCCTCGCTGTAGCCAGTGAGCGCGATGATCTCCATGCGATCGAGCAAGGCCGGATGGATCGTCCCGAGTTGATTGGCGGTCGCGATGAACAGCACCTTCGAGAGATCGACCGGCACTTCGAGGTAATGATCCCGGAATGAGTGGTTCTGCGCCGGGTCGAGGACCTCCAGCAGCGCAGCCGCAGGATCGCCCTGAAAACCCGCCGACACCTTGTCGATCTCGTCGAGCATGAACACCGGGTTGATGGAGCCTGCTTGCTTGAGCGCCTGCACGATGCGGCCGGGAATCGCGCCGATGTAGGTGCGCCGATGCCCGCGGATTTCGGCCTCGTCGCGCACGCCACCGAGCGAGAGCCGCACGAACTTTCGTGACATGGCCCTGGCGATCGACTGGCCGAGCGACGTCTTGCCGACGCCGGGGGGGCCGACGAAGCAGAGGATCGGCCCCTTCATGTCGCCTTTGAGCTTGCGGACGGCGAGGTATTCGACGATACGGTCCTTGACCTTGTCGAGGTCGTAGTGGTCCTCGTCGAGCACGCGCCGCGCTTCGACCGGATCGATGCGATCTTCCGTCGTCACCGACCAGGGCACGTCGAGCACCCAGTCGATGTAGGTTCGCAGCATCTGATACTCGGGGGATTGCGGCCCCATGCGCGACAGCCGGTCGACTTCGCGCATCGCGACCGCATGAACGGTCTCCGGCAGCTTGGCTGCCTCGATGAGCGCCCGAAGCTCCGACAGCTCGTTGCCTTCACCCTCGCCGAGCTCCTGCTGGATCGCCTTCATCTGCTGACGCAGGAAGTACTGACGCTGGGCGTCGGTCATCTCCTGCTGCGCCTTCGACTCGATCTTGCCCTTGAGCTCGAGCAACTCGAGTTCGCGTCCGATCGCGGTGGCGACGGCGTCGAGTTTCTTGACCAGATCGTTTTCCTCGAGGACGACCTGCTTGTCCTCTGGCTTCATGTCGATCAGCGTCGCCAGGATGTACGCCAGCCGGAGCGGGTCGTCGATATTCATCACGACCCCGCGCAGCTCGTCGGAGAGTCCGGACGCGAGCGACAGCGTGCGCTCGACGAGCTCCTGGATACGCCGCACATGCGCGTCCACTTCGATGGATCGCGCGTACGACTCGGGCAGCGGCGTGATCTGTGCGCGCAGGCTGGTTCCGGTGCGGGAGTACGTTTCGGCGCGCACGCGGGCGATGCCTTCGACGATGGTGTTCAGCCCCGTCGCGCCCTTGGCCATCTGCCTGACGATCGCGACCGTTCCGACCTTCTTCAGGTTCTCAGGGCTAGGATCTTCGGTGTCGTCCTCCTGAAGGACGAGCATGAGGAGCCGATCCGTCGCCAGCGCGCGGTTGATGCTCTCGATCGACACCGGCCGGTTGACGGCGATGGGCTGGATCGTGAGTGGAAAGACCACCGTTCGGCGCAGCGGCAGAACTGGCAGCTCTGACGGAAGGTTCGGCGACGGAGGCGCGGCCAAGACTCCCCATCTTATCAGCGGGTCCCTGGTCAATTGACTCGGGCCTTCGCCTGAGAATGTAGTGTCCGGCTTCAGCCCCACGTGTGTAGTGTCCGGCTTCAGCCGGACGAATGTAGTGTCCGGCTTTAGCCGGACCAACCACCCGATGTACGCTACCGCGGTGGATGAGCGCCAGTTCTTCAGCGAAAAACCCGAGCAGCGCCAGGCCCGCTTTCAGTGCCCGCGTTGCCGACGGACCAACGACTACTCGATTCGATGGATGCGCCGGACGAAGAAGGCGCAGATTCCACCGGGCGCAAACGAACGCGATCGCAGTCTCTTCGCCAAGTCCAAGGATCATCTCATCCGGATCGACGATGACCTGACGTGCAAGACATGCGGGAAGCGCTTCGAGATCCCCTCGCACCGCGCGTTGATCTTCTTGGAAGAATTGGAGGGATTACCCCAAGACGACGACGACGAAGAGCCTCAATAAACGCCGGGCACCAATTTGAAGCGGACCTTCTGTCGGTAGCGGTCGTACGAGCCAGCCGTTGTCTCGAGCAACGAGCGCTCCTCGAACGGAATCGCAATCAGCACGTACAACGAACTGATCACCGCGAACGCGAATCGCGTCATCGTCATCGTTCCGACGGCGAATACGATCAGGAACCAGCCCAGATAGATCGGATGACGCACCAGGCCGTATGGACCGGTCGTCTTGAATTCAGGGCTTTGGGCTTTCGGCTCTGGGCTCTTGGCGCGGAAGCCCGGATACACCTGACGAATGCCAGCCAATTCCCAGATGTCGATGATCGCCGCGCTGGCGACCGCGAGCACGATGCCGATGATGTGGAGGACATCAAGGACGGCGGCCAGCGCGCCGGTCGCGCGCCACGTCACGCCGCCAACGGGCTGCCACCACGCACACACCGCGATGAGCAGCAGGCTTGCCACCCACACGTAGATCGATCGTTCGAGCGTCGGGAATCGGCGTGCGATGCGATCGCGCATGCCCATCCGCGCGAACGCGCTGTGATGAAGGGCGAACACCGAGAAGAGCGCGATGTTCCAGAGGATCGGCGCGACGGTGAAGGAGCCCGCAATCTCCTGGCGAAAGGTCACGTCGTAGCTGTACAACGCATAGCTCAGCGACGTGACGAAGACCGCTGCACCACCCCAGGCGCACACACGTTCCGCCGCGCTCGGCGTGTGGGTGAGGCGGTCCACCTCCGTATTATAGTGACGCAATGCCGGCGAACGGAGCCACGCGTGTCGTGATCTCCGGCATCGGTGTCGTTTCGCCGTTCGGCGTTGGACGCGATCGCTACTGGCAGCACATCAGCCGCGGCTGCAGCGGCACACGCGCGATCACCGAGTTCGACGTCTCCACGTATCCCTGTCAGGTCGCTGCATCCGTGCCGCCCGTCAACATGAGCGATGCGCTGGAGCTCGAGGGCGACGAGGATCACAACGGACGCGCCGACCCCAGACGCTACTCGCGCGCCGCCCTCTTCGGCGTCATCGCCGCACGCGAAGCGTGGCGCGATGCCGGGCTGCGTGCCGGCGAAACGGGAGCCGGCGTGCTCATCGGCAGCGGTGGCGGCGGCATCGACGTGGGTGAGAAGCAGTACGAGGACTTCTTCGTCAGCGGCGGCCGCCATGTGACGCCGTATGCGATCGCGGTTGGCATCTGCGGGATGGTCTCGAGCGAGATCTCGATCTCGCTCGGCCTGCGCGGCATGAGCCACGTGCTTTCCTGCGGATGTACGAGCTCGACCGACGCGATCGGCTACGCCTCGTCGCTGATTCGATCCGGCGAGTACGACGTGCTGCTGTCGGGAGGGACCGACGGCTGCGTCCTGCCCGGCATGATCTTCGGCTTCTCGCGCATGCGGGCGGTGTCTACGCGCTACAACGATCGTCCGGCCAACGCCTCGCGCCCGTTCGATCGCGGCCGCGACGGCTTCGTGCTCGGCGAAGGCGCGTGGATGTTCGTGCTCGAGCGCGAGGACCGGGCACGGGCAAGAGGCGCGACGCTGTACGCGCGCATCGAAGGATATGCCTCCACGTGCGACGCGTATCATCGCGTGCAGATGGATCCTGATGGCGCCGAGATCGTCCGGTGTCTCGAGACCGCGCTCGAGAAGGCCCATCGATCTCCCGAAGAGATCGGCTACATCAATTACCACGGCACGTCGACGCAACTGAACGACGCCATCGAAGCCAAATGTGTACGCCGCGTGTTCGGTCGTCGCGCCGACGATGTGCCGGGGTCGTCGATCAAGTCGATGATCGGCCACCCGCAGGGCGCCAGCGGGGCGGCCGGCGTCGCCGCGACGGCGTTGGCGATGACGAACGGACTGCTGCCCCCCACGATCAACCTCGATGATCGCGATCCCGCGTGCGAGATGGACTTCATCCCGCACGTGGCGCGACGCGCCGACGTCGAGGTCGCGCTGTGCAACTGCCTCGGGTTCGGCTCGAAGAACAGCGCGCTCGTGCTGGGGCGTGTCCCATGAAAGAGGTGGTCGTCGTCGGCGCGGGTCCAGCGGGCAGCATTGCGGCGCTCGTGCTGGCCCGCGCTGGCGTCGCCGTGCGCGTCATCGAGCGCGCACGGTTTCCTCGCGACAAGCTGTGCGGCGACACGCTCAATCCAGGGTCGCTGGCGATTCTCGATCGACTCGGCATCGCCGACGCAGTCCGCGCCGGTGCCAGACCGGTGACCGGCATGGTCGTGACTGGGCCGGGGGCGTCAGTATCGGCGGACTATCCACGCGGTCTTCGGGGTGCGTCGATGACGCGGCGCGAGCTCGATCTGCTGCTGATGAATGCCGCGTTGGCGGCCGGCGCCCGCGTCGACCTTGGTGTGACTGTCCGGGAGCCTCTTCGCGATCACGATGGAAACGTGATCGGCGTGCGGGTGGCATCAGACCGACACGACACCGTGATGCACGCACCGCTCGTCATCGCTGCCGACGGCCGCGGCTCTCGTCTCGCGGCCGCGCTGCGGCTGTCATCGTTCGCCAAGCAGCCTCGTCGATGGGCGTTCGGCGCCTATTTCACCGACGTCTCAGGCATGACCGACCGCGGAGAGATGCACATTCGCCCGGACGGCTACATCGGCGTGGCGCCGCTGCCGGGCGGGCTGACGAACGTCGCCGTCGTGCGCGAGAGCCGTCGGTTGCCGGCACCTCAGACCGACCAGCAAGCGTTCGTGCGAGAGACGCTCGGGTGCGACCGCGAGCTCCGCGATCGCTTTGCCGGTGCCACACAGGTCTCGCGCGTGAACGTGCTGGGCCCGCTGGCGGTCGACGGACACACCCCAGGAGCGCCGGGTCTGCTGTTGGCAGGCGACGCTGCGGGCTTTGTCGATCCGATGACCGGAGACGGATTGCGCTTCGCCCTGCGCGGCGGCGAGCTGGCCGCGCACGCGGCGCTCGAGGAACTGGCGACCGGACGACCGATGTACGCGGCGCTCGGCGCCGCTCGCCGGCGCGAATTCTCCGCCAAGTGGCGGGTGAATCGTGCGCTGCGCTCGATCGTTGGGTCGCCGGCGTTGCTGCAACTCGCCGCCACAGTCTCACGGCGCTGGCCCGTGCCGGTCGAGTATCTGATTGGCGTCGCCGGCGACATCAATCTCGTTCAGGAGGGAACGGCGAGTACGGAGGAAACGGGATCACACAGAGGAATTGGGGGGAACGAGCGGAAACGGGGGATTTCGATCACACGGGGGTAACTGGGTTAGATCACACGGGGGTAACGGGGTTAACGGGGAATACGATTGGCAACGCTTGAGAGAGCCGGCACACGAATTGTCCCCATCCCGCGGTGTGGCCCGCAGCGCGACTGCGGCCGGGTGGCAGCCACCCGGCCTCCGCGATCGACGGGCCTCGAACCGCCCAGCGAGGTCTTTTCTGTTTCCCCCGTTACCCCCGTTCCCCCCGTGTGAATATTCCCGTTCCCCCGTGTGATCGAAATTCCCCGTTTCCCCCGTGTACTCGAATGACGATCGCGATCATTTCGCTCGCGGCGGTCCTGGTGATGATGCTGGGGGAGCTGTGGCTCTCCCGGTCGAACGAGCGATGGCTGTTCGCGCACGGCGCGGTGGCATCCCCCGATCCGGTGTTCGCGACGATGCGGTGGGCCTATCCCGCGGCGTTCGTGGCGATGGCCGCCGAGGGGGTGATCACCAATCCCGCGCTCGGTCCCGTGATGCTGGTCGGCGCGGCGCTGCTCGTGGTCGCGAAGGCCGTCAAGTTCTGGGCGATTGGCACGCTGGGTCGCCGCTGGACGTATCGGGTGCTCGTGCTGCCCGGCGCCCCGCTCGTGAGCGGCGGACCGTATCGGCTCATGCGTCATCCCAATTACGTCGGCGTCGTCGGCGAGCTCGTCGCGATGGCGCTGTTGAGCGGCGCGCGCATCACCGGACCACTTGCTGTGCTCGGGTTTGGCTGGCTGCTCCTCATGCGGATCGCTGCGGAAGAGCGCGCGCTCGGTCTCGGCGCTCGAACGTAAACTATACTCACCAGACGGCGGTATGGGATTACAACAGATGCCCCAGCCATTGCTCGTTGCGCTTCGCGTGCTGACGGTGTGCGCGCTGATTCTCCAGACGGGCACGCCTCCATTGGCGCAGACCCGCGGCGGGGCGGCGCCTGCGACGCCGGCCGACCCGGCGCTGCGCGCGTTGAATCAGGGCAAGTACGACGAAGTCGAACGGCTGTTGAACGCCGCGACCGATCCGCGCTCTATCGCGTTGCGCGCGCGCGCTGACATCGAGCGGGGACGCTACGCCGACGCCGAAAAGCGCCTTGCGCCGGTGGCCTCGGCGCAGCCGACGAGCGATGCCGCCCTCGAGCTCGCACTGCTGCGGCTGTATCTCGGCCGTCGTGACGAGGGAACGCGAATCCTCCAGCAGATTCTCGATCGCGTGCAGCCGCGCACGGCGGCGGAGTACGTGCGCCTGGCCCGCGCGGCGCAGGCGTTGGGCGAATCGCAGGACGCCAACGGACTGTTCCGCAGCGCCAACAAGCTGGCGCCACAGGACGTCGAGGTCAACAACGCGTGGGGGCAGCTCTTCCTGGAGAAGTACGATCCGAAGAACGCCCTGCAATCCTTCCAGGATGCCCTCAAGGCGGACGAAAACCACGCACCGGCGCTCCTCGGGTATGCCGAGGTGATGCTGGGTCAGAACCCACCGAACGCGAAGAAGGCGCTGGAGAAGGCGCTCGAGATCAATCCCGGGTCGGTGCGCGCCCATCTGATCACGGCTGAAGTCGCACTCGACGATCGCAAGCGGGACGAGGCGCGCGCCGCGATCAAGCAGGCGCTGGCGGTCAACCCCAACAGCCTCGAAGCGCGATCGCTCTCGGCCGCCATTGCTTTCCTCGAAGGGCGGCCGCAGGCGATGGACGAGGAGATCAAAGGCATCCTCGCCATCAACCCACGCTATGGCGAGGTCTATCGCGTCATCGGCGATCACGCCGCCCGCAATTACCGCTTCGACGAGGCCGCGACATTGGTCTCGCGCGGGCTCGCCATCGACAATGGGAACATCCACGCCTACGCCGATCTCGGCCTCCATCTGTTGCGCACCGGCGACGAGCCGGCCGCCCGTAAAGCGCTCGAGCGCGCCTGGGAGGGCGATCGATTCAACCCGGTGACGAAGAACCTGCTCGATCTCTTCGACTCGCTCGACACGTTCCAGACGATCACCGACGGCAACATCATCATCCGCTTCGCACCCGAGGAGATCGGCGTGATGCGGGAACACGCCATCCCGCTCGCGAAGGAAGCGCTGGCGACGCTCGCCAAGCAGTACAACATCACGGTCAACGGGCCGATCCTGATCGAGATGTTCCCCAAGCACGACGACTTCGCCGTGCGCAACGTCGGGCTTCCCGGCATGATCGGCGCGCTCGGCGCCTGTTTCGGCCGCGTCGTCACGCTCGATTCGCCGCGCGCCCGTCCGCCGGGTGATTTCAACTGGGGCGCCACGCTCTGGCATGAGCTGGCCCACGTCGTCACGCTGCAGATGTCGAAGAACCGGGTGCCGCGGTGGCTGACCGAGGGCATCTCGGTGTGGGAAGAGAAGCGCGCTCGCCCCGAGTGGGGCCGCGAGATGGAACTTGCCTTCGCGCACGCGATGAACGAGGGAAAGATCCTGAAGCTCGACGTGCTCAACGAGGGGTTCCAGGATCCGAAGATGATCTCGCTCGCCTACTACGAGGCCTCGCTCGTCGTCGAGCACATGGTCAACAAGTACGGTGAGCCGAAGCTGCATGAACTGCTGCGGTCCTATGGCGAGGGGCTCGAAACCGAGGAAGCCATCAAGGACGCGCTCGGCGTGAGCCTGGCGCAATTGCAGGCCTCCTTCGACGCTGACCTCGAGAAGCAGTACGCCGGTATCCGCGCGGCGCTCAAGACGCCGGAGATCAAAGGCAAGCCATCGGTCGAGGAGCTGCAGAAGCTGGCGGCCGCCGATCCCGGCAGCTTCGCGATTCAGATGCGGTTGGCCGAGGCGTTACGCGAGCGCAAGGACAACGCCGGCGCCATCGCGGCGCTCGAGCGCGCGTCCAAGCTGATCCCGGCGGCGAACGGTGCCAACAACCCGAACACGATGATCGCGGTGATCGCGCTCGAGCAGAAGGACACGGCACGCGCGATCCGCGCGCTCGAGGACGTCCTCAAGGTCGATCACTCCGACGTCGCCTCGGCGCGCAAGCTCGCCGAGCTCGTCGCCCCGCTCAAAGATGACGTCCGGTCCGAGAACGCGTATCGTCGTCTGGTCGCCATCGACCCGTTCGATGTGCAGGCTGAGACCGCGCTCGGCAAGCTCGCGCTGAAGAAGAAGGACGCCCGGACGGCGATTCAGGCGTTCCGCAGCGCGCTGGCCAGCAACCCGCCCGACCGCGCCGAGGCGCACGCCGACCTCGCCGAAGCCTACGTGCTGGCGGGCGACATGGCCGAAGCGAAACGCCAGACGTTGGCCGCGCTGGAGATCGCGCCGGCATTCGAGCGCGCGCAGGATCTGCTGCTGAAGATCGCCGAGCGCCAGTGATCCCGCTTCGTGACGTCATCCCTTCCCGGACGACGCCGGTCGTCACCATCTCGCTCGTCGTCCTGAATGCGCTGATCTTTCTTTACGAGCTGTCGCTCGGCGAGCAGGTGAACGAGTTCATGTTCTCGTTCGGGCTCGTGCCGGCGTACTTCTCGTGGCTGAACGTCGTGACGTCGATGTTCCTGCACGGCGGCTTCCTGCATGCGGCCGGCAACATGCTGTATCTGTGGATCTTCGGCGACAACGTCGAAGACCGGATGGGCCACGGGCGCTTCCTGGCGTTCTATCTTCTGTGCGGCATCGCCGCCGCGCTCGCCCAGACAATCACCGTGCCCAATTCGATGATCCCGATGGTCGGCGCGAGCGGCGCCATCGCGGGCGTGATGGGCGCCTACTTCGTGCTCTACCCACACTCGCGCATCGTGACGTTGGTGACGCTGCTGTTCTTCTGGCAGATCATGGAAGTGCCCGCCGTGCTCTTTCTCGGGATCTGGTTCCTGATGCAGTTCCTGAGCGGCGTCGGCTCGATCGCGTCGGCTACGGCCGGCGAGCCCGCCGGCGGCATCGCGTTCTGGGCCCACGTCGCCGGCTTCGCCGCCGGCGTGCTCGGGGTGATGATCTTCAGACGCCCCGAGCGACAGCGTGTGGAGTGGTGGAACGAGCTCGATAGAGAGAGGTAACCGAGGGTACGGAGATAACGGATTAACACAGAGAAACGGAGCAACGGAGATCGGATGGAGATCGCCACGTCGGCGGTCGGCCATTTGGCTCTCTGAGATCAATTAGCCAACTGGCCGGCCACCGACGTGGCGCCTCCGTTCGTGCTCCGTTGCTCCGTTGCTCCGTGTTGACCCGTTTTCTCCGCAATTTCCGTTGCCTCCACGCGAGGAGAAACCTGGATTGAAATGTCGTTTCTGTGGGACCGAGATCGCCGAGAAGGCGCTGATCTGCTATCGCTGTGGCAGGGCGACGAGTGATCCGGTCGTCACGCCGCCGCAGACCGGGTCGCTGTTTGCGAAGCGCCGGCGTTCGAAGATGCCGCTCGTCATCGGGGCCATCGTGCTGATTGTGCTCGCCCTGCTGGCGTGGTTTCTCCTGGGGATGGGGCCGCGCTCCGGACGGGTGGGAGATGTGAGTAGGACACGAGTGGCCCGGGACGCGCACCCTATAATTGAACTGCGATCAGGCCCCTGGACTCTGGCCCCTGGTCTCTACGAGAGACTGGGGCCTGGGCCCTGGGCCCTGAGGCCTTGAGAAGGAATGTGGCTGTCCGCTTCGTGCTCGCCAGCGTCGTGGCCGCCGCGGTCGTCTTCTGTGCCGTGCAGGACCGGGAGATGGCAGCCGGAGTCGGGCGCTACGTCGCAGCCCAGCGCGCGGCGCTCGCTGGTCGCGGGCGGGCGGTCGGCGTCGACGAGGTACTCGCGCCTGCGGCCCGGCAATCTGTCCGGCGGGGCCTGATGTGGGGCGGCCTCACCGGTGCGGTGGGGCTGATGGCGACGGTTGCCGCCGCGCGGAGGCCGCATCGTGGATGACCTGATCTTCGACTGGAACGTCGAGTCGCCCACGCCCAAGCCGCCGGTCGTGCTGCTCAACGACGAGACGCTGCGCGACGGACTGCAATCGCCCTCGGTTCGCGCGCCCTCGATCGATCAGAAGCTGCGCATCCTCCACCTGCTCGATCGCATCGGCATCGACACCGCGGACATCGGGCTCCCCGGCGCCGGGCCGCACGTGGTGCAGGATGTTGAACGGCTGGCGCTCGAGATCCTCGACTGCCGCCTCAAGGTGCAGGCCAACTGTGCCGCACGCACGCTCATCGCGGACATCCAGCCGATCGCCGACATCGTCCAGCGTACGGGCCTTCCGATCGAAGTCGGCTGCTTCATCGGCTCGAGCCCGATACGCCTCTACGCGGAAGACTGGACGGTCGACTATCTGCAGCGCTGCACCGAAGAAGCCGTCGGCTTCGGCGTTCGCCAGGGACTCAAGGTGATGTATGTCACCGAAGACACGACGCGATCGAACCCGGATACGCTGCGTCGTCTGTTCGAGACTGCTATCAACGCCGGCGCTCATCGCGTCTGCATCGCCGATACGGTCGGCCATGCCACGCCGGCGGGCGCGCGCGCCGTGGTGCGGTTCGTGAAAGGAATCATCGACGAGATGGGGGTCGACGTCGGCATCGACTGGCACGGCCATCGCGACCGCGACATGGGCACCATCAACAGCCTTGCCGCCCTCGAGGCCGGCGCGAGCCGCGTGCATGGCACGATGCTCGGCATCGGCGAGCGCGTCGGCAACACGCCGATGGATCTGCTCATGGTCAACCTGGTGCTCATGGGGTGGATCGAGCGCGACCTGACGCACATGAACGATCTGGTCAAGACCGTATCCGATGCGACGGGAGAACCGATTCCCGACAACTATCCCGTGTTCGGCCGCGACGCGTTCCGTACGGCCACCGGCGTGCACGCGGCCGCAGTCGTGAAGGCGTTCCACAAGCGCGAGCCCGATCTTGCCGATACCGTCTACTCCGGCGTGCCGGCACGGCTCGTCGGGCGTTCGCAGCAGATCGAGATCGGACCGATGTCGGGCAAGTCCAACGTCGTGTTCTGGCTCGAGCAGCGTGGCATTCCCGCCGATGAGGATCTGGTCGAACGGATCTTCCGGCGCGCCAAGGCGTCGCGCACGGTGCTCACAGAGGACGAGATCCTTCGAGAGGCCGGAAGACGTCGAACAACGGAAGAAGTGCAACGGTAAGTGAGCGGCTTCTGGTACGGCGTTGCCGCCTACGGCATCTGGGGGCTCTTTCCGCTCTACTGGAAGCTGGTCCAACACGTCCCCGCCCTTCAGATCCTCGGTCACCGAATCGTCTGGTCGTTCGTCGCGCTCGCGGCGCTGACGACGTTCGCACGGGGCGCACCAGCGCCTTCCCTGTGGCACGTGCCTGCGCGAGTCATTGGTGTCTACGCGATTGCCGCCGTGCTCATCGGCATCAACTCGTTCCTTTACGTTTACGCGGTGAACGCGGGCTTCATCGTCGAGACCAGCCTCGGCTACTTCATCGCGCCGCTCGTCAACGTGTTGCTCGGCGTTGTCGTGCTTCGCGAGCGGCTCAGGGCAGGGCAGTGGCTGGCGGCGGCCCTGGCTGCCGCGGGCGTCGCCTATCTCACGCGGGCGTACGGATCGGTTCCGTGGATTGCGGCTGGTCTCGCGACGAGCTTCGGCAGTTACGGCTTGGTGAAGAAGAAGGCGCCGCTCGACTCGCTGCGCGGGCTGACGCTCGAGACCGCTGTGCTCGTGATTCCTGCCGCGGCGTATCTGACGGCGCTGCAAGTCGACGGTCGCGGCGCCTTCCTCCACACCGGCCTCGTCTCGGATCTGCTGCTCGTAGGCAGTGGGTTGGTGACGATCAGTCCGCTGCTGCTGTTTGCCAGCGCGGTGCGGCGCATTCCGTTGTCGGTGGTCGGGCTCCTTCAGTACATCGCCCCGACCATCCAGTTCCTGCTTGGCGTCTTGCTCTACCACGAGCCGTTCTCGCGAACGCAGTTCATCGGCTTTGCGATCGTGTGGATCGCGCTCATCGTTTTCAGCGTCGACGGACTGCGGGCAGGTGGCTTGCCTCCAGGCGTCGTGGCGGTGGATGAAGCGTAACGTAGGTCAAAGGTCAAAAGGCAAAGGTCAAAGGTGAAGTCAAAGGTGTAGGTCTAGGTGTAGGTCTAGGTGTAGGTCTAGGTGTAGGTGTAGGTGCGAGGTTCAAAGTCATACGTACAAGGTCAGAACGAAACGGTTCTACACTCGGCGATGCCGCTCCTCTCGATACGTTCACATCGACGCCGCTCTTACACCTTGCACCTGAAGCTCGACCTACACCTGCACCTACAGCTACACCTAGACGTTTGACCTCACCGTTGCCCTTTGCCCTTTGACCTACGTGCGCGTCGCATGATCACGATCCATCAGGCGAGCCCTGCGGACGCGTCCGTCGTCGAGGAGATCCTCGTCGAAGCGGCTACCTGGGTGGACGCCCTCGGAGTCGTGATGTGGGAGGAAGGCGAGCTCGCGCCTGCGCGCATCGAAGCCGAGTGCGCCGCGGGCCAGTTCGTCATCGCCTATGTCGATGACGAGCCCGCGGGCGTGATCCGGTTTCAGCTCGAGGACCTTCTGTTCTGGCCAGACCTCCTGCCGCAAAGCGAGTCAGCGTTCGTTCACCGTCTCGCCGTCCGGCGGCGGTATAAAGGGCAAGGTGTCTCGACGGCGCTGCTGCAATGGGCGGTGGAACGCGCGCGTGCGCTTGGCCGACGGCATCTTCGTCTGGATTGCGACGAGTCACGGCCGAAGCTGCGCGCGCTCTATGAGCGCTTCGGATTTCAGCTGCATAGCTTCCGTCAAGTCGGCCTCTACTACGTCGCGCGTTACGAGTACCCGATTTAGAGGGAAGGTCTCTGTTCGACTGCCTCTACAATGCATTGCGACCATGACCCGCGAGGCGCTCCTGGCGTTCATGCGAAGCGAACGGTATGCCGTTCAAGCCTCGGTGTCGACCGGCCAAAGCCCTCAAGCGGCCGTCGTGGGGATCGCCGTGTCCGATTCCTTTGAGATCGTCTTCGATACGTCGAGCCGCTCCAGGAAAGCGACGAACTTGCAGCGCAACGCCGCCATCGCGTTCGTGATCGGTGGCACACAAGACGGCGACGAACGCACCGTGCAGTACGAGGGTCTTGCGACCTTCCCGACCGGCGACGAGCTGCAACGCGCGCAGGAGCTCTATTTCAGTGTGTTCCCCGACGGACGCGATCGGCTCGCGTGGCCGGGGCTGATTCACATCCGGGTCATGCCGGTCTGGATTCGCTACAGCGATTTCAACGCGCAGCCTCCGGAGATCGTCGAGTTCAAGGCGGATGCGCTGCGATGACGTTTCCAGTGTGGATCGCCGTCGGACCATGGCGCCTGCACCCTCACGCGGTGTTCGAGCTGCTGGCGTATGCCAGTGGCGTCGCGCTCTATCTCGCGCTGCGCCGTCGGCGCGGCGACGCGATTAGTGACGCGCATCGATGGTCGGTGCTGACGGCGACCATCGTCGGCGCCGCGATTGGAAGCCGGCTGTTGGCGTGGTTCGAGAGTCCAGCCGCCGACGGCGTCATCGAGGCATTCGGCGGCAAGACGATTGTGGGCGGTCTGCTCGGCGGATGGATGGGCACCGAGCTGGAGAAGGTCCGGCTCGGTATTCGCCAATCGACCGGCGATCTCTACGTCTATCCGCTCGTCGTTGGCATTGCCATCGGTCGCATTGGATGTTTTCTCTCGGGGTTGCCCGATCGCACCTACGGGACCGCGACCACTTTGCCGTGGGCGGTGGACTTCGGTGATGGCGTGACGCGACATCCGACCGCACTCTATGAATCGCTCTTCGTGCTGGTGCTTGGCGCCGCACTGTGGCGCGTCGAGTCTCGTCTTGCGCCTGGACAGCGGTTTCGAATGTTCATGTTCGCGTATCTGGCGTTTCGCGTCGCCGTGGACACGATCAAGCCAGGACTGCCCGTGGCACTTGGGCTGACGGCGATTCAGTGGGCGTGCGTCATCGGCGCGCTCTATTCCGCGTGGCTGTTGTCGAGGAAAGAGGCCGTTGTCGCGCTGCGAGGCACGACGTGACCGATGCGCAGGCGGACAAACAGAAGCGTCCGACGTGGCTGCAGGGCTTGTTCATCGGAGGCGCCGGTATCGTGCTCGGCATCGGTGGCTGCGCGGCGTTCATCGCGGGTCTCGACGCGAATAGCGATGTGGTCGGGGCGATCGGTGCCGGCGTCTTCGTCATCGGACTGGTCACCGCAGTGGTCGGCGGCATCTGGTTCATTGTCGGTATGGTGAAGGACTTCGTCCAACAGGCCGTCAAGCGTTGACGCCGGGATGTGACCATGTCTGCGCACACACGGCCGTATCTGTTCTACGACGTCGCGATCTCGATCTGCTCGACGTGCTACCGGCGCGCTGACGCCAAGATCGTGTTTCAGGACGATCGCGTCTACATGATCAAGCACTGCGCCGAGCACGGCTTCGAGCGCGTGCTCGTGGCCGACGACATCGACTACTACCGGCGCTGCCGCGAGGTGTTCATCAAGCCGCCGGAAATGCCCCAGCACTACAACACGCCGGTGAAGTGGGGCTGTCCGTACGACTGCGGCTTGTGCACCGACCACGAGCAGCATTCCTGTTTGACCCTCGTCGAGATCTGCGACTTCTGCAATCTGCGATGCCCGGTGTGCTATGCCGCCAGCGGGCCGGAGCGTCAGCAGTTTCGATCGCTCGTCGAGATCGAAGCGATGCTCGACGCGGTGGTCCGCAACGAAGGCACGCCTGACGTCCTCCAGATCTCGGGCGGCGAGCCGACGCTGCACCCGGAGTTCTTCCGTGTGCTGGACATGGCGAAGACCCGGCCGATCCGCCACCTGATGGTCAACACCAACGGCGTGAAGATTGCCGAGAGCGAGGCCTTTGCCGCGCGTCTCGCCGAGTACATGCCCGATTTCGAGCTGTACCTACAGTTCGACTCGTTCGAGCGCGACCCGCTCGTCGCCCTTCGCGGCGTCGACCTGCGCGCCGTCCGGATGAAGGCGCTCGAGCGGCTCAACACACACGGGATCTCGACGACGCTGGTCGTGACGCTCAGAAAGGGGCTGAACGACGGCGAGATCGGCCGCGTCATCGACTTCGCGATCCAGCAGCCGTGCGTCCGTGGCGTGACGTTCCAGCCGATTCAACACGCGGGCCGTGCCGAGGGATTCGACCCCGCTCGCGATCGACTGACGCTGACCGAAGTACGCCGCAGGATTCTCGAGCAGACGTCACTGTTCCGCCCCGAAGACGTCATCCCGGTGCCGTGCCATCCCGACTCACTCGCGATGGGCTACGCACTCAAGGCGGCAGGGAAGGCGACACCGTTGACCGGACTGATCGATCCCGACGTGCTCATCAACGGTGGCCGCAACACCATCGTGTTCGAGCAGGACGATGCGGTTCGCGACGGAGTGTTCAAGCTGTTTGCGACGAACCACTCGCCGCGGTCGGGGGCGGCCACGCTGCGCGATCTTTTATGCTGTCTGCCGTCGGTGCAGACGCCGGAGGGGCTCGGCTACGAGAACGTCTTCCGCGTGCTCATCATGCAGTTCATCGATCACCATGCCTTCGACGTCCGCTCGGTCAAGAAATCGTGCGTCCACATCGTCCATCCGAAGGACAAACGGATCATCCCGTTCGACACCTACAACCTGTTCTATCGGGATGAGCTCGAGCAGCAGGTCCTGCAGCCGCTCAGGGCAGAACGACAGGCCCCAGGGCCCGGGGCCCATGCCCCAGTAGGAATAAGGCTGGGCCCTGGGGCCTGAGCCTGGGCCCTGGCCTGCTAATATCTCCGTGGGCCGACACGGGCGGCCCACGGTCCGCGTCAAGGGTCGAACCCACCCGGTCGCATTTGTTTCACCTGTCAGAGAACCTGACTTCCAGCCCGAGCCTTGCGGACACCCGGGCGTTTGTGGAAGGAAGGTGTCTATGTCCACGCCGCAACTCCCGGATCGCGCGTCGCTCGAGTATCTGAAGAAGCTGGCCAAAGAGCGGCTGCGCGAGCTGCGGTCCACCAATCCGGTCGCCAGACTTGCCGACGCGCAATATGCGGTTGCGCGAGAACACGGCTTTTCGAGCTGGCGAGCACTGAAAGCCGAGGTCGATCGCCGCCGCGCACCCACCGTCCAGGCATACTTTCAGGCCTGCGCGAGTGGCGACCTCAATGCACTTGGCGCGCTGCTCGACTCTGATGCGAGCCTCGTTCGCGAGCGAACGGCTGATGGGAGCACCGGCTTGCATCAGGCCGTTAGTCATCCGGCAGTCTTGAAGCTGCTGATCGATCATGGCGCCGATCCGAACCTGCGCGACGTCGGCGATAACGCGTCTGCGCTGCATTTCGCGGCTGGTGGTGGTCACCTCGAAAGCGTTCGAGTGCTGCTCGACGCCGGTGCCGACGTTCACGGCAGCGGCGATGTGCACAAGAGCGACGTCATCGGCTGGGCCGCGCGAGAGGGGAATCAGGCAGTCGTAA
>Ga0111538_10003122_pt1 | contig 23187 bp, 18 predicted proteins | sample SoiMethybrSBSTD1_FD_79669 | JGI IMG/M metagenome (GOLD analysis project Ga0111538, IMG submission 79669) | Bulk soil microbial communities from a Populus tree surrounding site in Tennessee, USA - Soil MetaG P. TD hybrid SBSTD1 (version 2)... | ecosystem: Environmental > Terrestrial > Soil >...
GGTATGTCGCCCCGGGGCTACTGTTTGTGAACAAGCGAGGCGTGGAGCGCTCGAGCGAGCCCCCCAAGGATCGAGGCAAGACCTGGGTATCCAGGTACGGCAGTGTTACCTTCAATCAGTATGGCAGAGATCTGCCTGCCGGCGGAATGAACGAAGCCGGCCTGGTGGTGGAAGTGCTATGGATGAACGGCACGCTTTTTCCGGAGCCGGATCATCGACCGGCCACGACGGCTACCGCGTGGGTACAGTATCAGCTCGATACCGCCCGTTCGGTCAGCGAAGTGGTCGCCAGTGACACCGAGGTCCGCATCTCGCGCACCGCAGTGCCAGTGCATTACTTCGTTGCGGATCGTGACGGCGACGTTGCGGTCATCGAGTTTCGCAATGGTGAGCGCACTGTCTATCAAGGAGCCACCCTGCCCACCGCTGCACTGGCCAATGATTTTTACGTGGACGCAGTGGCGCGGTCATCGGAGGCAGCTCGGGTCGGCCGATCTGGAGATCGCTTTGCGCGCGCAGGCCGCAGCATCCGCGAGTACTCACCCTCGCAGCACGGTGATCCGGTCGCCTATGCGTTCGCCACGCTGGCCGAGGTGGCGCAAAGATCCGGGCAAGGCACGGTTGCCCCTGGCTTTGGTCCTCCGCACGTTACGCTCTGGAGCATCGTCTATGAGCTCGATGCGCAGCGTGTGCATTTTCGTACAGAAGCCGCGTCCTCCATCAAGACGCTATCCCTCGCAGGCATCGATTTCTCCTGTGCGGCACCTGTCCTGATGCTGGATTTGCACGCGCCGGTCGACGGCGATGTGAGGGCACGACTGCGGACGTACTCGCGTGACGCCAACTTGGCGCTCATACGCGAGACCTTCGCACAGACCAGCTTCCTGCGCGGCTTGCCCGACAAAGAGTTGGAGCGCGTTGCATCCTGGCCTGAGCAGGGTTCGTGCCTCATGCCGGCGCTTCGATAGGACTCTGCAGGACGAAAATATCTCCTGGTGGCCTGGACAGAAGTTCGCGACGACGCGGCGATGTCGTCTGATTTCGGAGGTGCTTGCGGTGCCCAGGAGCCTGCGACGTTGTCGCATGAGACCGCCGTGAAGCCGTCGGCCGACAACCATTCGTTGCGAAGCCATCGCTCGGAGTGAACCTGAGCGCAGGCAGACCAGTTTCCGGTCTGCCGCATCGTTCGGCGGCATGAACCTGTCATGCCGGCCAGGGGCAGCCCAAGAGCCGGCACCCAGGCCCTCGATTTGCGACATATTCGCGCTGACGCGAAATTCCGGCCTGACAGTGAGTGAGCCGATCGGAAGGGGCGGCGCGGGGGTTGCCAAAGTCCCGCTGCTGCCGCTACTCCTCCATCGTCCCTCCGTCATCCCGCGACGTGCCCCGGCATTCGAACGGGATTGTCCAGAAGCTTTTTCGGAGCTCCGGCCCATGGCACCCGCACCCGTTCTACACCAGCTCGATGCGCGCGGAGTTGCCAGCGTCGTGCTCAATCGGCCCGAGGTCGGCAACGCCTACAATGGCGAGCTGATCCAGGGGCTGCTCTCAGCCATGGACGCGCTTGCCTCCCGGCCGGAGCTGCGGGTCGTTTTGCTCAAGGGCAGTGGCCGGCATTTCCAGGCCGGCGCCGATCTCAAGTGGGTCAACGCCGTCGCTCGCGCATCGCTGGCGGACAACGTGCACGCCAGCCGCGCCACCGCCGAGGCCGTCGACCGGCTGAACCGGCTGCCGGTCCCCACTGTCGCGCTGGTGCAGGGCGGCTGTTTCGGCGGCGGCACCGGCATCGTCGCCGCCTGCGATGTCGTCATCGCGGCCGACAACGCCATCTTCTCCATCGCCGAGGTGCGCTGGGGCCTGACGGCCGCCATCATCATCCCGCAGCTGAGCGATGCCATCTCAATGCGCCAATTGCGCCGCTACGCGCTGACCGGCGAGCGCTTCGGCGCGGCCGAGGCGCATCGCATCGGCCTCGTCCACCAGGTTGTGCCGCTCGACCAGCTGGCGGCCGCGGGCGAAGAGATGGTGGCGCGCCTGCTCGAGAACGGCCCGACGGCCATCGCGGAGACCAAGGCCTGGGCATTGCAGAGCGCCTGGGGCGGTTTCGACGCTGCGACCATGGACGCCTTGGTCGAAAGCCACGCGGCCAAGCGCCGAACGGAGGAGGCCGCCGAGGGCCTTGCCTCGTTCGCCGAGAAGCGCGCCGCCCGCTGGAAGCCGTAGGGCCGCAGGGCGCAAAAGGAGAAGCCGTCTTGCGCCGATCTTGGCGTGCAACGGTGCAAGCGCTCCGGTTTTGCGACCTACGTGCGATGCGCTAGCAAAACAGGCAGGAGCGGCACATCTGGCGCACCTCCTCCACGGCCCGGTCAACCTTGCCGCGGATCGACTTCACCAGCGCCTTGGAGTGATCGGTGTCGCAGACGAAGGTGTGCTTGGCGCTGAACTCGGTTACCTTGCGCCTGAAGTAGGCCGCAACCCGGTCGAGCGCCCGCGCCTCAATGCAGTCCCGGACCGCCATGCGCATCCGACGCTCGATGTAGGGCGGAGAGCCGCACGCCTTGAGGAACACCTCGGCCAGCGCGTAGTCGTCGGCGCGCCGCCACAAGTCCTTCTGCTGCTCCGGCGACAGATAGGAGAAGCCGAGCTTGGCGGGCTCCGCGATCGGTGGCAGCGGAGCCGGCGCCGGCGGGCCGAAGCCCGCCAGAAACAGCAGCCCGACCGCAGTCAGCAATCCCATCGTGCGTCGCAAAAACCGCATGCAGCCGTGTCCCCCGGTTGCGGGCGAAGATTACCGTCTTCCCCTGCCCCGGCGGAAGCGCAAACGCAAGCCCGGCCACCCACAACTCCCCGGACTGTGGCCGCGTTATGGCGTGCTGCCGAGGCTGTTGGCTGGTCCCGGCCGCTGCCCCGCGCGAGTGGAACAAGCGGGTGCCCATGTACGGTCCCGACCGAACCCAACGGTAGAGGCGCCGCACCGAGCGGATAGGCGGCGAAGCGGAGCCCTCTACTCGGCCGGCTGCGGCGTTGCCACGGGCGTGCGCCCCCGTGCGGTGAGCCTGCGGCCCGAGAGGCGCCGGATCACCACGTAGAACACCGGCGTGAAGATCAGCCCGAACAGCGTTACGCCGATCATGCCCCAGAACACGGCGGTGCCAAGCGCGATGCGCATCTCGGCCCCCGCGCCGACCGCGAGGTAGAGCGGCACCACGCCGAGCGTGAAGGCAAGCGACGTCATCAGGATCGGGCGCAGGCGCATCTTGCAGGCCTCGACCGCTGCCGAAACCGTGTCCAGCCCCTGCTCCTCCAGCTGCTTGGCGAACTCCACAATCAGAATCGCGTTCTTGGCCGCAAGGCCGATCAGCACGACGAAGCCTATCTGCGTGAGGATGTTGATCTCGCGCCCGTGCAGCCACACGCCGAAGGCGGCCGAGAACAGGCACATCGGCACGATCAGCATGATGGCGAGCGGCAATGCCCAGCTCTCGTACTGCGCAGCCAACGCGAGGAACACGAAAATCACGCTCAGGACGAAGATGTAGTAGCCGGTGCGGCCGACCTTGGCTTCCTGATAGGACAGGTCGGTCCACTCGTAGGTGACGCCGAGCGGCAGCTTGTCGAGCGCGAGGTTGCGCATGATCTCGAGCGCCTGGCCGGAGCTGACGCCGGGTCGCGCCGTGCCGTTGACCTCTGCCGACGGGAAGAGGTTGTAGCGCGGCACACGTTCCGGGCCCGCCACCTCCTTGAAGGTCACGAGGCTGCCGAGCGGCACCATCTGCCCGTCGCTGTTGCGCACGCGAATCTTGGCAACGCTCTCGGGGTCGAGGCGGAAGTCACCATCGGCCTGGGCGGTGACGCGATAAGTGCGGCCGAACATGTTGAAGTCGTTGACGTAGGCCGAGCCCATGAACACTCGCATGGCCTCGAAGATGTTGGTGACTGGCACTCGCAGCATCTGCGCCTTGTCGCGGTCGACGTCGACGTAGAGCTGCGGCGTCGAGGATTGGAAGGTCGTAAACACATTGGCGATGCCGGGCGTACGGTTGGCCTCGGCGATGAATTCCTGCGTGATGCGCGCGAAGTCGGCAGGCGGCATGCCCAGCGTATCCTGCAGCCGCATCGAGAATCCGGCCGCTGCGCCCATGCCGCGCACCGGCGGCGGAATGAAGACGAAAGCCTGTGCCTCCTCGATCTCGGCGAGCCGCGTGCGGGCCTCCTGGGCAATCCTGTCGATGGTTTGGCCCAGCCGGTGGCGCTCCTCGAAATCGTCCAGCACGAGGAACATGAGGGCCGCGTTGGTGGCGGGCGTGAAGGTGGCGCCATTGCGCCCCGTGAAGGCGTTGGAATACTTGACGCCGGGTGTGCTGAGCATCAGCTCCGTTGCCTGCCGCACCACTGCATCCGTGCGCGCAAGCGCGGCTCCAGGCGGAAGTTGCAGCGAGATGATCAGGATCGCGCGGTCGAGGGAGGGTATGAAGCCGGTCGGCAGGCGCTGCACGAACCAGCCCGCGAACGCCATCAGCAGCACGTAGCAGATCAGGACGGCGACCCATGCTCGCGACAGGTTGCGCACGAGGCGGCCGTAGGCTGCCGACATGGCATCGAAGCCGCGGTCGAAGGCGCGGAAAAAGGCGTGCACCGGTCGCATCAGGACCGGCCCGCTACTTTTGTGCTCCGTATCGTGCTTGCGGAACAGGATCGCACACATCGCCGGACTGAGGGTCAGCGACATGAGCAGCGAGATGCCGGTCGCGGTTGCGATCGTTATCGCGAACTGGCGATAGAATTGACCGGTGATGCCGCCAATGAACGTGGTCGGGATGAAGACGGCAAATAGAACGAGGGCAATCGCGATCAGCGCGGCACCGACCTCATCCATGGAGACGCGGGCGGCCTCGAGAGGAGTGAGGCCCTCCTTCAGCTTGCGCTCGACGTTCTCCACCACGACGATGGCATCGTCGACGACGATGCCGACCGCCAGCACGAGGCCGAACAGCGACAGCATGTTCAGCGTGAAGCCGAAGGCCTGCATCACCGCGCACGTGCCGATCAGCGAGACGGGGATGGCGACGACCGGGATGATCGTGGCGCGCCATGTCTTGAGGAACAGCAGCACCACAAGCACCACCAGCGCCGTCGCCTCCAGTATGGTGATGTAGAGCTTGGCGATCGAGACCTCGATGAACTCGGTGGGATTGTAGGTCAGGCGGTACTCGAGGCCCTTGGGGAAGCTCTTGGCCATCTCGGCGATCGCTTCCTTGATGCCCCGGGTTGCACGCACGGCGTTTGTGCCCGGCTGCTGGTCGACGACGACGATGACAGCCGGATGCTTGTCGGCGTAGCCCTGTGCCGCGTAGCTGAGCGCGCCGAGCTCCACCCTGGCGATGTCCTTGACACGTACCACGCGCCCTTCGGCGCCCATCTTGACGATGATGTTCTCGAACTCGTCGGCGGTCCTCAGCCGCCCCTTCATCTGCAGCGAAACCTGGAAAGCGTTCTTGTAGTCGATGGGTGGCTCGCCCAGAGCACCGCCCGCCACCTGCACGTTCTGTGCGCGCAGGCCTTCCAGCACCTGCTCCGCCGTCAGGCCGAGCATGGCGATGCGCTCGGGGTCGAGCCAGATGCGCATCGAGTATTCGCGCACACCGAACAGGAATACGTCGGCCACGCCATAGAGGCGCATCAGCTTGTCACGGACGTTCAGCAGGCCGTAGTTGGAGATGTAGACCTGATCGTAGGTCTTGTCGGGCGAGACCAAGTGGATCGCCAGCAGCAGGTCGGGCGAGCGTTTGCGCACAGTGAGACCGTTGCGGCGCACCTCGTCAGGGAGGCGGCGCTCGGCCGCGCTGACACGGTTCTGCACAAGCACCTGCGCCTTGTCGATCTCCGTGCCGACGTCGAACGTCACGGTGAGGGAGAGGTTGCCGTCGCTGGTCGACTGGGAGGCCATATAGATCATGCCCTCGACGCCGTTGACCTCCTGTTCGATGGGCGCCGCGACCGTATCGGCCACCGTCTGCGCGCTGGCGCCGGGATAGCTGGCCGTCACCGTGATGGTGGGCGGCGTGATCTCGGGCAGCTGGTTCACGCCGAGCGCGAAATAGCCGATGGCACCGATGATCGTGATGACGATGGCGACTACGGCCGCGAAGATCGGTCGATCGATGAAGAAGCGGCTTATTCGCATGGACTCAGCCCGTCCTGTGTCGGGGGGCGGCGCGGCCGCGACTCATTCCTGGGCCTTGGCGTCCGCATTCGCGGGCGCCGCCTGCGAGAGCGTGATCGTCTCGCGCTTGGGGGCCACCTTGATGCCGGGACGCGCACGCTGCAGCCCCCTGACGATCACCCAGTCGGTCGGGTTCACGCCTTCGCGCACCACGCGCAAGTTCTCATAGAGCGATCCGAGCTTGACGTTGCGGCGGGTCACGCTGCCATCCTCGCCCACCACGTAGACGAACTTGTTCGTCTGGTCGGTGCCGATAGCCTCGTCGGGAAGCAGTGCCGCTGCGAACGGGGCCGAGCCGGTGACGCGGACGCGCGCGAACAGGCCGGGCGAGAACAGTCCGGCCGGGTTCTTCAGCACGGCACGCGCGCGCAACGTCGCGGTCGCTTGGTCGAGGCGGTTGTCGAGAAAGTCGAGGCGCGCCCGGTGCGGGAAGCCGCGTTCGTCGGGAAGGGCGATCTCGACCGGCGCGCCGACCTCCGCGGCGCCCGAGGCGACGCCGCCCCCGGCCAATCGCCTGTACTTGATGAAGTTGTTCTCGTTGACATCGAAGTAGATGTAGATCGGATCGTGCCGGACGATGGTGGTGAGCAGGGTCGAGTTGGACGTGCCACCCGCGCTCACCCAGTTGCCCGCCGTCACCAGGGTCCGGCTGATGCGGCCGGCGATGGGCGACGTCATGCGCGTGAATGAAAGCTCGAGTTCGGCCGTCTTCACCCGGGCCTGGGCCACCTTCACGGCTGCCTCGGCTTCGCGCAGCAGGTTCTCGCGATCGTCGAACGCCTTCTCCGACATAATGCGGCGCTCGACCAGCGGCTTGCCGCGCACCACGTCGAGGGAGGCATTCTGTGCCTTGGTGCTGGCCTGTTCCAGCTCCGCCTTGGCCTGCTCGAGGGTGCGCTCGAAGGGCCGCGGATCGATGACGAACAGCAAGTCGCCCTGGCTGACGGTCTGTCCGTCGGTGAAATGCACCCCGGTGAGATAGCCGGAGACGCGAGCGCGCACCTCGACCGTCTCCACAGCGTCGAAGCGGCCCGTGTATTCGTCCCAATCGATGATGTCGCGCGCAAGCGGCTGGCTGACAACGACGGCGGGGAGCGCGGCCTGATTTGGCTGCTGCGGCGATGTCTGGCTCGTGCTCGCCTGGTCGCAAGCGGGAGCTGCCGCCAGCAGAGCGAGTGCTGCAAGCAGTGTGCCCGAACGCCGGCCTATACCTATGCTGCTGTGCATGCTTGGCACTCGCCATGGGAATGGAGCCCGAGCACAAATACACAACAACGGACTGAGACGAAAGGCGCTGTGTCGCGCCAGGTTAGCAATGCCTGGGGGATGGGCAACTGTGCACCGTTGTGCCCAAAGAAGAAGGCTTCGGCTCCGGGAAAACCCTAATCCTCCTGGTAATCCCGTCGGGCCCTCGCGCTACGCGCACCACGGGCGCCCGACCGCAGCGTGGCCCGCTCCGCCCTGGCGCCGCCGGCTACCGCAGGACCCCTGCGCCGCGAGCCGTTGTGCACGACCACCTTGGTCTGCGCAAAGCTGTGTCTATGGACCAGCTTGTAAAGCACCGCAGCATGGGTGGGGGCCAGCCGGACGCAGCCGTGCGAGGCGGGCTGACCGAGCATGCCCGTGGCAGTGGTGCCATGGAACGCGGTGCCGCGGTGGAAGAAGATGGCGTGAGGCATCGGTGCGTACTCGTACTGGCGCGAGTACCACATTCTCGAAGCCCACTGCGGCTTGAAGGTGCCGGTCTGGGTGGCGAAGCCGCGCCGTCCCGACGAGATGGGCCAGACATGCTTGGTCTTCCCGTTCTCGATCACAATGAGCCGCTGAGTGCTGAGGTCGGTGTTCAGCACGAGGGTGATCGGTGGGGGAGGTGGCGGAGGGGGTGGTGCAGGATCGGCCGCGGGTACCGGCGCAGCGGCGGGCGGTGCAACCTCCGGGGCTTGGGCCGGGGGCGCGGGCGGTGCCGCCTCCGCAGGGGGTGCAGCGCCTTCGGGCGCGCTTGCCGATGACGGTGAAGCCGGGCTCGAGGCCGCGGGCACCGTGGCATACGCGCCCGACGGCACCACCGCGTCGCTTGCCGATGGAACCGGGGCCGGAATGACGGCTGCGGCCGCAAACGCGTCGGCAGCCTCTTGGGCCGCCAAGGGCGCCGCCAGCAGGAAGAGAGCAGCCGCTGCGCTGCCCGCGAACGCCTTCATGCCCCGTCCCCGATTGTTAAAATGCAGGAGAGTTCCAAGGCTTAGTCTATAGCGTTGAGGACCCTGCCGAAGCCTTAAATTCACGCCGCAAGCCCGAGATAGCGCAACCGTGATCGGCCGTGAGGGATGAGGTGGTCAGGTGGTGAGCGGCCATGCCGACGCCGGCTGATTGGTCCGTCATCCCCGCGCACGCGGGGGATCCACGCAGGCAAGTGGTGTGGATGCCCGTTTGCACGGGCACGATGGCTCGCGAAGAACCAATCGTCCGGATTGGATAGCGGCGGCCAGCAGTGTTTTGCGGCAGCCAGATGCTCAGCCTGCCATCTGGCGACGGACCACCTGACCGCTCGCCTCAACTCGATGGCGCGTCGAGCTTGCGGGTCAGGTTCTCGAACTCGCGCCGCAGCTCCTCGTTCTTGAAGATCTGGTCGAAGGTCGGCGCTTCCAGGCGCTGCAGGGCCTCGAAGGAGGCGGCAGAGTCTTTCATGAGGTTGCGGAGCTGGTAGCTTGCCTCCACCGTCTCGAAGGTGTTGTCGGCGATGCGCAGATCGTGCGTGGCGCGCTGGCGGGCGCTCGCGACCTGCTCGCGCTGCTGCAGCAGGTACTTGCGGTAACCCTTGGCAGCCTCCGCGGCATAGCGCTGGCTGTCACGGTTGGCCTGCAGGGCGCGCTTCTGGTCCTCACGGTTCTCCGCCTTCAGCAGCTCGGCCGTCTTCAGGCGAGCCGCCTGGATGTCGCGCTCGATCGCCGCCAGCTTGGGCAGATAGTTCTGGTCGATCTTGGCGATCAGAAGGTCCTGCGAGTGCACCAGCAAGGCGAACAGCGCGGCGTGCATGGCAAAGTATTTGCGCGCCGCACCGATGTTCTCGCCCGAAGCGATCATCAGCTTGCCGAGCTGGCCGTCGATCAACTTGGCCGAGTTGAAGACCGCAACGAGCCGCACGAGGTCGCCCGAAAGCACGCTGTCGAGCAGAAGGTCGACCTGCTCTGGCGCCATCTTGATGCCGGCTTTGTCGAGCGCCGCTGCCACCTCGCCCTTGGCTTTGGCAATCTCCTCGCGGCTGAGCTCGATCCTCTTGCGAGTATCGTCGATGTCCTTGCCGAGGCTGTCGACCGTGTCGGTGAGAAGGCCCGGCAGCATGCCGTCCTTGGGTGCGCCGATCTGCTTCTCGCGCAGCTTGACGATCCGGTCGTCGAGGTCGCGGATGTTCTTGCGCAGACCCTCGATCTTCTTCTGCACATCGACCACGGGCACGTCGGTGACGATGCCGAGCGCGGAGTCGAGCAGGTCGCGGATTTTCTTCTCGCGGTCCTCCTTGGTCTCCGTCCACAGCGGCTTCATCAGGAAGTCCCTCTCGGAGGGAAGCTTCCTGGCCTCGCCGCGGTTCTTGGCCGTGTCCTGCAGAACGCTTTCCACCGCGCGCATCAGCCGCTGCGCCTGCTCGTAGCTCGGGTCGCCCTCGCGAGGGTCCTTCTCCGGGACGGCGAGAGCCTCGACCGGTGGAGACGTTTCGGCTGCACGCCCGGGTTTGGCGGGCTGGGCCTGCGCCATCTGAATGCCGGCGTTTGCGCCCGGCACATCAGTCCCCGCTGGGCGAGCTTCGGCCCATGCGACCGGCGTTCCAACGACCAGGCTCAAGGCGACGATCGAGAGCGAACCCCGCACGGCCAACATGGCACCGCGTCTCCTGTGCAATTGCCCATGATATGGGCCATGAATTTCCGACATTTTCGTGTCTGACAGCGCGCCAGGCCAAGGCCCTCAGCCGTTGACCCGGGCGTTCGCGGCCTTGATAAGATTAACCAATTCCGCGTTGATCTGGCGCGCGTCCGTCAGGACGAGCATGTGCGTAATGGCGGGTCCAGGCCCCCGCATTCTCGCCTTCTGAAAAGGGGCACCAAAAGCGCGGTCGCCGAGATCGAGACCCAGCCGCAGCTCGCTGCCATGGAGGGTGATCGCGGCGAACTCGCGCGGTGCGCCGAGGGAGACGTAGCCCGGCTTGGGTACGGCCGAGAGATCCACAACCGCACTGCGAATCTCCGCCTCCAGCAAGTGGTAGAGCGGTCGGTAGCCCTTGGCCGCCGCCAGCAGCGATTCCAGGTCCGCCTTCTCGTGCTCGGTCAGAATTCGGGGCGCTGGCGCAGACTTGGGGCCTGGCGCCGCCCTCGGCGAGGATACCGGCTTGGCCTGCAGTGCCGGCTGTCGCGGCTCGGCTGGTTGCGTCTGGGCATTGCCGGCATAGATGGGCCTGCCACCGTTGCTGTGGATGCGCTCGAGCCAGGACGCGCGCGCAAACGGGATGCCTTGCCCGCGCAGCCAGTCGATGATCTCGTTCTTGTCGGCGAAGTCATGTGCGGAGATGAGCGTCATCCAGTCGGCGAGATTGCGTCCCGTCCGGGCCTCCAGGTCGGCCAGAAATTCCTGCTCCTGTTCCTGCTCGTCGCGAGCCATGGTCTCTTAGCGGTGCCTCAGAACCAGCGCCGGGTCCGTGCCTTGTAGTCGAGATACTCCTTGCCGAAGCGCGCCTCCAGATGCCGCTCCTCGGGCAGGATGGAGAGGAGCAGCACGCCGAGGGCGAACAGCGGAGCCGCGATCGCCATCCAGACGTTGCCCGTGGCCTGCGCAAGACCCAACAGCATCAGCGTCTCGCCCATGTACAGCGGATTGCGCCAGATGCGGAAGGGTCCGTCCGTGACGAGCTTGTCGGCGCCGCGATGCGGCAACAGGTTGGTGTGCGCGCGCCGGAGCGTAACGGTGCCCCAGGCTACCAGCCCCACGCCCAGAGCCCCGAAGCCGTAGCCGATGATGCGTGCCGGCAGGTCGTCGAGCCCGGGCCAGGGCAGCGGATGGACGAGCCCAAGCCCCAAAGCCGCACCGAGGGCCGCCACGAACAGCAGCGGCGGCCAGGGGATGACGGTGGGTCGAAGCTCCGCAGATGGTGCCATGCCGCCGCCTCGCCTCCCGGTTGCACGCCGGGGCACCATAGGCGCGTTTGCCGGACCCGCCAACACTCCCGCTCAGGCCCGCTTGGGGCCATTCGACACCCAGGGCAAGGGTTGAAGGAGTTGGCTTCGCCGGCGAATTTTCCATGCTAGCATGCCTCGGGAAACGACCAGCAAACGAATAGCCCGCAGCCGCATCGGGAGGACCAGGTGACGACGGCAAAGGAGGGCATGGAGCTCACTCGCGTCGGCCCGGGAACCGTGATGGGCGAGCTGATGCGGTGCTACTGGATCCCCGCGGCGATGTCGTCAGAGGTCGTGCGCGACGGCGCGCCGCTGCGGCTGATGCTGCTTGGCGAGAAGCTGATCGCGTTCCGCGACAGTGCCGGGCGTGTCGGCGTGATGGACCACCGCTGCCCACACCGCTGTGCGTCGCTGTTTCTCGGCCGCAACGAGGAAGGCGGCATCCGCTGCGTCTACCACGGCTGGAAGTTCGACGTGGCCGGCAATTGCCTGGACATGCCGAGCCTGCCGCCGCCGGGCTTCAAGCAGAAGGTGAAGGCGAAGGCCTACAAGGTGGAGGAGCGCGGCGGGGTCATCTGGGTCTACATGGGCTCGCGGGCCAAGGCGCCGCCCCTGCCGGCATTCGAGATTCTCGATATGCCGGAGAACGAGATCAAGGTCAGCTTCATCCAGCGCGACTGCAATTATCTGCAGGCGCTCGAGGGCGAGATCGACACCTCGCATTTCGGTTTCCTGCATGCCGGACATGTCGATCCGAGCGACCTGGCGGCAGACGAGCCCGTCCGCCACACCGTCATCAACCGCGCGCCGGAGTACCACCTGGCCGATACGGACTGGGGCACGCAGTATGCCGGCTACCGCGAGGCCGGCCCCGGCCAGACCTACTGGCGCTTCGGCAACTTCCTGTTTCCGTTCTGGACTCAGGCCCCCAACGGGGAGTTCGGCAGCCACATGCATGCCCGCGCCTGGGTGCCGCTCGACGACGGGCACACCATGTTCTGCTTCATCTGGTGGAAGCACGCGGTCTCCGCCATGTCGCTGCCGCAGCCGGCGTTCAAGGATGGCAGGCCCATCGGCGGCACCACCCGCGGCAACAAGCTGCTGCCCAACACCACCGATTGGCTTGGGCGCTGGCGCATGGCGGCAAACGAGTCCAACGACTGGGGCATGGATCGCGCCGCCCAGCAGAGCAACGCCATCTACAGCGGCATCGACGGCATCCATCTGCAGGACCAGGCGATCACCGAGAGCATGGGCCCGATCACCGATTTCGAGCATGAGCACCTGGCGCCGTCCGACCAGATGATCACGCGCACGCGCCGGCGCCTGCTGGTGGCCGCCCGCGCGCTTCGCGACAAGGGCGCGCAGCCGCCCGGTGCCGACGAGCCCGAGGTGTACCGCGCGGCGCGCAGCGGCTACTTCGTCAGCGACGACAAGACGCCGTGGCGGGACGTCTACGTCCGCCAACTCGCCGCCTCCACCCATCCGCCGCCGACCCCGTTGCGCGCGGCGGAGTAGGCGTATCATTGGTATGCCGGCTCGCGCCATGAACACCGAGGCGCGAGGCAAGAAACATTCCCGACCACGTCTGCCGACGAACGGATGGTTCGTCCTCGCTGGCATAATGAGCCTCCGACCAGAGCAGGAAAGATCCATCCATGCCCAAACTTCGCGTGCACGCCTTCTCCATTTCGCTCGACGGCTACGGCGCTGGACCCGACCAGAGCCTCGACAACCCACTGGGCGTCGGCGGCATGGGGCTGCACGGCTGGGCGTTGGCCACTCGCACGATCCGCCAGATGTTCGGAAAGGAGGGCGGCGACACGGGCATCGATGACGGCTTCGCCAGGCGCGGCTTCGACAACATCGGCGCCTGGATCCTAGGCCGCAACATGTTCGGCCCGGTTCGCGGACCCTGGCCTGACGACACCTGGAAGGGATGGTGGGGCGACAACCCGCCGTACCACTGTCCGGTGTTCGTTCTGACCAATCACCCGCGCGCATCGATAGCCATGGAGGGTGGCACCACCTTCCACTTCGTTACCGACGGCATCGACGGGGCGCTGCAGAGCGCACGCGAGGCGGCGGGTACCCGCGACGTGCGCCTCGGCGGCGGCGTCGCTACGATCCAGCAGTACCTGCGCGCCGGTCTCATCGATGAGATGCACCTCGCCATCTCGCCCGTGCTGCTCGGGCGTGGAGAACACCTGTTCGGCGGTATCGACGCAATCGCGCTTGGTTATCGCTGTGCCGAGCATGTCGCCACCGCCGCCGCCACGCACATCGTCCTCGAGAAGGGCTCCTGAGCGACGGTCTATGTAGGGCGCAAAGACGAAGCCGCATTGCACCGAACGACGCGCGCCCGGCGCAATGCGCTTTGCTTTCCACCCTACCGCCATCGGCTCCATCGTTCGGCGAAATACTCGCGTGCGCTCACCCCCGGTCTTCGCAGTATCCCTGGTATTGCGTCACCAGCGGTTGGCCGAACAGCCCGAAGTGGCGCGAGTGCACTGCCGGGTAGACGCCTCGCGCCTCGTCCTTGTCGTAGATGGTGGTGACATGCAGGAAGCCCTCCGTCACCACTTCCAGGAAGTGCGTGGCATTCACGGCCCGCACGAGGCGCAGCTGGCCCGCGCCGCGTTCGGTCCTGAGCTCGGCGGTCTGGGCCTGGTCGTCGATCGCGCCGATGCCGAACGCCAGCGCCGCCGCCTTCTCCGCCACGTACTTCCCCTGCTCGTAGACGTGGGCCACCCCGTCATTGAACGTGCACGCGAAGGCCTTGGGTTCGGCAGCACGTGCGGATGCGGCGCAGAGCGCTGCGAGGGCGAGGGCTGCGGGCAGTCGAAGGGTCATGGCGCATTCCTTTTCGTTCTCGAGCCAGAGCCCCGGGCACCCGCGGCGGCGGCATTGAAGGCCGGCCGGCGCAAAAGCGCAATCGCCCGTCGTGGTCTGCTCCAGTCTACGAGAGCTGCCCGCGCTCGAGCGCTGCGCGGCAGGCGGCGAAGAAGGCTTCCTTCTCCTGCTCGCTCAGATCGAGCGAACTCAACTGCGCATCGAGCAGCAGAGGCACGCCGCCGTGCGGCCCCTGAAGGGCGAGAGCCCGCTTGCGATCGGGGGACACGAACAGCGGATCGAGGCGCGAGCGCAGCTCGAGGAAGACCCGCTGCGTCGCACCGCTGCCGTCCTTGTACGTATAGGTCCAGCGACGCCGGCGGGTGGCAACGGGAATATTGCCTTCCATGCCGACGACCAGGGCGGAGAGCTTTTGTCCGCTCAAGCCCAGAAGCATGCGCCGCATCCGCGCGCCGGCCAGCAGCATCTGCGCGGACACCACGATGCACAGCCCGAGGACGCCGACGATGAGCGCCAGCGTAAGGAGGCGCAGGTGGAACTTGGCGAGGCCCACGTTGGTGGTGACCACCATGGGGCGGGGGTGGACAGCGGCCCGGTCTCGCATGAGCGTGACGGGCTCGGTGCCCGCCGTGCCGATGAAGAGATACCACAGCGTACGGTCCGCCGTGTCGGTGCCGACCACCGCTTCCCTGAAGGTGACGTCGCACACCGTGAAGACGATGATGCGCTTGCGGCAGCTGGCGTCGCCGAGCGCCGCCTCGCGCGCTTCCACGACATCCCGGCCGATGCGCCAGTCCGCCAGCAGGTCCGGGCCCAGCCACCACAGCACGGCCGCCACCAGACCGAACAGCATGGCGAACACCCCGATAGAGGACGACACGCCCACCACGGCGGGCGGCCTCACCCGGATCGGCCGGTCGGGCAGGGCAGCTGAGATTTCCGGAAGGGCGTCGTTGGCTGGCATGGCGGCGCACCCTAGCGATCCGAAGCCGACCCTTGCAACCCGCGGGGCATGCCGACCGCTTGCACCGCCGGAGGTCTGTGCACCCGCTCGGAAGGAATGTCGTCAGGGCCACGGGCGGCAAAATCAGCGCCTGCCGATGGCCATGGCGCGCGCTGGGCACGGGGCTTAACGGCGCCTTAGCGCTCCGCGGCTAGGCTTCGCGCCGGGCGTTGCTGCGAGGGCCACCGTTGTGGCGACCTACAACTACCTGATGATGCTGGGTGTCGCCTCGGTGCTCGCGCTGCTGCTGGCGCTGGCCGGCCACTGCGCGCACGCCTGGCTCGCCGTCCCCGACCACTGGCACTGGGACGTGCCCGGCCGCTCGCCCGATCCGCCCTATCCCGGCGCCGAGTATGACGAGCAGGGCTTCTGGGAATTCGCGAGTCTGCGCAATTTCCTCTACTACGCCGGCGGCTACCTGCTGGTCGTCTGGGGCCTCGGCGCCTGGCATTGGGGCGACAAGGAAGCCGCCCTCGCCACCGTCTGCCGCACCGTCGCCCACATCGGCATCGTGCCGATGTTTTGTATGTGAGCCTTGGCCGGACGGCCCTCGGTGGTCCGTTGGCCGTTGACGCCGACGTAGGGCGCAAAAGGCGAAGCCGCATTGCGCCGATCGGCGCTACCCTAAGCACGGGCCAGATTGGCTCGGAGCGCACCAACGCTGACCCGAAAGGTGAAACGCCAGATAATGCCGCCATTGAACCGCGCCTGACCTAGGCTGACCGCCCGCGATCGCTTGACGCACCACGGCAAGAACAACGTTCAAAGCACGTGGTAACCAAGTTTGGCACTCTACGGACGATCCGAGACGGCTCCCGCACACGTCACGTACCTCGCAGGAATTGCCCTTCCCACCCGTCCAAATGCCATGGTACAAAAACCAATCACAGCACAGCATTACTTTTCAATGCAAATTGTGCCGGAGCTTACCATGTCTAATATTGATAACCAGATACCTACCACAGTTCGCGAGCGCGTATCCCAAAATCCCGAATGGTTGATGCGGGCGGGCATGGTAATCGGCTCGTGCGTACTATTAATTTTTGTCGGCTTGGCAATTCTGGCCGCCTTCTATCCTCAGGTCGTCTGCAACAGCTTTCCTCTTCTTGCTGCGATTTTTGCCTTCGGAGCGGCCCTGTCCGGCGCGTTCATCGGTGGAAGCGCTGCTGCTCAAGGTACCTTGGGCGACAGGGCCAAGGCACATTCGCTTACCTACAGCGCGGGTGGCGGCGTCGCCTTCTTTCTCATCGCCTTCGCCATATTCAAGCTGTACGAACCCGGGCGGGAGGATTGCCGCCCGATCCCATTGCTAAGGGAAACGATAATAAACATCGACAACGTCCACCCGGACTTGAAATTCCACTTCAAGAAGGATGGATTCTGGACCAAGGAGGACGAGGTAGTTCACAGACGGGATCTGTCCCTGCTGGGACTACACCGGTCCGCGGCAGTTGAGATAGAGCTGATGCATAAGGATCAACAGAAATGCTCGCTCAAAATCTGGACTGAGACAACGGAAGAAGCCTTCGCGGGTCTATTCTCGCGAGACGATCCAAGCTTTATACTTCTCGGCTCCAAAATGAAAATTGAATTGAGCGAAGACTGGAGGAGGAAGTTTTTAGAACAACTGCAGACGCAAAAGGACGACCCCAAGGCTGTTGCGCAAGAGTCTGACCCCACTTGCTTAATCATATATCCGAAAAAGCAGTTCGTTAGAGAGATTGGCATTATCCCCAATCTGGGGAAAGTTTACTACAAGGCTCTGTCGGCCGGCGTAAGCGACGCCCGACCGAAGCGCAGCAAAACAGGTTATTTGCTGCCATCTGTCGCGCTGGCGACGCAAGCAATGGCTCAGCACTCCGTTGAGACACCAGTCCCCTACGAAGAACTCAGAGCCTCCCTAGCCCATGAAGACTCCTCGCGTCGAGGTGTAGCCCGCCGATATTTAGGAAAGAATTTCGGGGCATACGAGCTGATTGCAATGACTGATCTGTTTAAGCCGGATCAGCCGCCCGACTACGTTTCGAGCCTCCTTCATGCACTCATTATAGCGATTGACCAAGAGGCCGAGGGCCACATGTCGCCGGAACAGAAGCGAGATCTTCACAGGGAGATTAGGCTCATTAAAGGTCGAGAAGTCGCCATCGTGGATCTAACCGGAGCCGCCGACGAAGGTGTGCGGAAGCAAGCGCGACGACTAATACAGAGGTTTCCGATAGACGCCTTCGGCGCCGCCTATGACAAGTTAGCCGAAGAGGCGAGGAAGCGGCAATGCGGCGAATACGACTCACCCAAGCATCAAGGTATTCTGTACGGCGGGATATTTTATTACTACAATAGAATTGTGCAGTTTGGCTACAACGAGACGTTCGACCAGGCTGAAAGGAAGGCACTGGATGTCATAATGCAGAAGGGCGAGGAGATTTCTCGGTGCCTCAAGCCAAATCTGAGGGTGGATGCGGCTTCGCTGTTGTTCGCGAAAGCGTTTGCATATAGCCGCCACAAAGGGACTTCCTTGGAGGCCCCGCAGCACGCTACGCTGTTCCTCAACGCCATAAAGGATCAAGCATCAAAATACTACTCGGCATCACACATTGAGACGGCTGAGCGGATTAGTAAGCTGTAAGGGAACGCGAGGCGGCCTACATCCTAAACACCCCGAACTTCATCTCCGGGATGGGCGCATTGAGCGCGGCGGAGAGCGATAGCGCCACCACGCGGCGCGTCTCGGCGGGGGTGATGATGCCATCGTCCCAGAGCCGGGCGGTGGCGTAGTAGGGGTGGCCCTCGCGCTCGAAGTTGTCGAGCACCGGTTTCTTGAAGGCGGCTTCCTCCGCCGCGCTCCAGGTCTTGCCCTCGGCCTCGATGTTCTCGCGCCTAACGGTCGCCAGCACGCCGGCCGCCTGCGGGCCGCCCATCACGGAGATGCGCGCGTTGGGCCAGGTGAACAGGAAGCGCGGGGAATAGGCGCGTCCGCACATGGCGTAGTTGCCCGCGCCATAGCTGCCGCCGATGATCACGGTGACCTTCGGCACCTGCGCGCAGGCGACCGCCGTCACCATCTTGGCGCCGTCGCGGGCGATGCCGCCGGCCTCCGCCGCCTTACCCACCATGAAGCCCGTGATGTTCTGGAGGAACAGCAGCGGGATCTTGCGCTGGCAGGCGAGCTCGATGAAGTGCGTCGCCTTGAGTGCGGTCTCCGAATAGAGGATGCCGTTGTTGGCGAGGATGGCGACAGGAAGCCCCTCGATGTGGGCGAAGCCCGTCACCAGCGTCTGCGCATAGTTGGTCTTGAACTCGTCCATCTCGGAAGCATCGACGAGCCTGGCGATGACCTCGCGCGTGTCGTACTGCGTCATCAGCGAATCCGGCACTACGCCGTCGAGCTCGGCGGCGTCGTAGGCGGGCGGCCGGGGCTCCCGCAGCGCGATGTCCACCTTCTTCACCGTGTTGAGGTTGGCGACGATGCTGCGCACGATCTGGAGCGCGTGCTCGTCGTTGAGAGCGTAGTGATCGGCAACGCCCGACTGCCGCGTGTGCACCTCCGCCCCGCCCAGTTCCTCCGCGCTCACGCTTTCGCCGGTCGCCGCTTTCACCAGCGGCGGGCCGCCGAGGAAGATGGTGCCCTGCTTTCTCACGATGATGGACTCGTCCGACATCGCCGGCACATAGGCGCCGCCCGCCGTGCACGAGCCCATCACGCAGGCGATCTGCGGCACGCCGAGCGAGGACAGTGTCGCCTGGTTGTAGAAGATGCGGCCGAAATGCTCGCGGTCGGGGAACACCTCGGTGTGCTGGGGCAGGTTGGCGCCGCCGGAGTCGACGAGATAGATGCAGGGCAGCCGGTTCTCGCGCGCGATCTCCTGGGCGCGCAGGTGCTTCTTCACCGTCATGGGAAAATACGTGCCGCCCTTGATGGTGGCGTCATTGCATACGATCACGCATTCGCGCCCTGAGACGCGCCCCACGCCGGTGATGATGCCGGCGGCGTGGATGTCCTTGGTGTAGAGCCCGTGAGCCGCCATCGGCGAGAGCTCGAGTAACGGCGAGCCGGGATCGATCAGGCGCAACACGCGGTCGCGCGGCAGCAGCTTGCCACGCGCGACGTGGCGCTCCTTGAGCTTGTCGGGTCCACCGCTCGCGGCCTCCGCGCGTTTGGCGGCAAGGTCGGCTACCAGGGCCTGCATGGCGGCAGCGTTGGCCTTGAACTCATCGGATGTGACGGATAGGGACGATTTGATCTTCGGCATGTGGCTCTCGATATGGATGCGGGCCGCTTCATTTCCTTACGATAGGGTGCCATCCGTAGCCAAGCGACAGGGGACCGGGCGCGTCCCCCTGGGGATGAGCCGGCCATGACGTGGACATGGGAGGCACCGAGCTTGCACCGGCCCCTCAGTCGGCCAGCAGCGCGTCGAGCTTGCCGGCTCGCTCCAGCGCGTAGAGCTCGTCGGAGACGCCGACGTGCGTGTCGCCGATCCAGATCTGCGGCACCGTGGTGCGCCCGCCAGCCCTCTCAACGAGGGCTTCGCGCGCGTCCCAGTCGCCGCTGACGTCGATCTCCTCGAATCGCGCCCCCTTCTGGGCCAGCAGGCGCTTGGCCCGGTGGCAGTAGGGGCAGAAGGGCGTGGTGTAGATCGTGATTTTCGGCATGCGCGGCGAGGTCCCCCTTGGCATCCACTATAGGTGGCATGGAGGGCAGGATGCCAGCACATCAGATTTGCAGCGGTGGCCGTGCGATAATATCGACGAAGCAGGGGCTGCATTGCATAACGGCGCCCACCCGGTACAGTGCCGCTCATGCGCATCCTCATCACCAACGACGACGGCGTCGATTCGCCGGGCCTGCACGCACTGCGCCAGATCGCCGGCGAGCTGAGCAAGGACGTGTGGGTGGTTGCCCCCGAGACCAATCAATCGGGGGCCAGCCATTCGCTGACGCTGCACGAGCCCCTGCGCATGCGTGAGATCGACGATCGCGCCTTTGCCGTCCGCGGCACGCCGACCGACTGCGTCATCATGGGCGTGCGCCATGTGCTCAAGGGCCGGACGCCCGATCTCGTGCTGTCGGGCATCAACCGCGGCGCCAACATGGCCGAGGACGTCACCTATTCGGGCACCATCGCCGGCGCGTTCGAGGGCACGATCCTCGGCATACGATCCATGGCCCTGTCGCTCGCCTACGGCATCGACGGCAGTAAGAGCCTGAAATGGCAGACGCCGATCGCGCACGCGCCGGGACTGATCCGCAAGCTGCTGGCCATCGACTGGGCGCCCTTCAGCCTGATGAACCTCAACTTCCCGGATCGCGAGCCCGATGAAATCGAGGGCACGATCGTCACCACGCAGGGCAAGCGCGACGCCGGCCTGCTGCACATCGACGAGCGCCACGACACCTGGGGCAACCCCTACTATTGGCTGGCGTTCGAGCGGCGGCGCTCGAGCACCAAGGAGGGCACGGACCTGGCCGCAATTTATTCCGGCTACATCTCCGTGACGCCGCTCATCCTCGACCTTACACACCATGCGATGCGCGAGGCGGTGAAGAGTGCGCTCGAAGCGTGAGACGGTGACTGGTGAGTCGTGAGATCGTGGGGGCGCGTCCAACCCACCACCCGACCATCTCACCACTCACGAGCCGACCATCTCACTCGTTCATCCGCCGCTCATCTCGTGGCCGCGATGCGGCCCGGAAGGCGCCGCGATTGCCTCACAATGCTCGCCTTAACTGTCCGCACGGGGACGGTGTGTGGGGCCTCGATGCGCTGCCAAAACGCATCTCGCCCAGGGGCAAAAGCCGGCTGGGACTCACGGCATTAACGGGGTCTTAACCTGTTAAGGGTTAATGAGCCGTGAGAGTACGAGGTGTGCCCTATGTCGAGTAACGAGCGTTCTTCAACGGCTCTCGCGCGATCCACCGTCGTGCCTGGGTCGGCATTGGCATTTGCCCTCCTGGTCGGCGGCTGCAGCGCCGACGTCACCCGGTTCGATTTCCCCGCCTTCGCCTTCAATGAGAAGGGCGGGGAGACGGGATCCCTCCCTCCCGAGCGCGTGGGCCGCGATCCCCGCTATGGCGAGGCGTATGCCGGGCCGCCCCGCGGAGCCGGGCTCAGCGACGCCGGACGCGGCTATAGCCCGCCGCCTCCCTCTTACGCACCGAACGCCTACGCCCCGCCCCCCAGTTCACCCCCACCCGCCTATTCGCCCCCGCCTGTCTACTCGCCGCCGCCTGCCTATACGCCGCCCGCGTACTCCTCACCCGCGCCGCCGGCGGGAGAGCGTCACGCCAACGCGCGCGACTACGGCCCGCCGCCCGCCGCCGAGCCGGCTCCCGGCGTCGATCGCTACGCCGGCCGGCCGATGGATCGTGCACGCGCCGCCGCCCGCGGCGAGACCATCCAGGTGCAGCAGGGCGACACGCTCTACGGCATCTCGCGGCGCTACGGCGTATCCGTCGCCGCCCTGATCGAGATCAATGGTCTTGCTCACGGCTCGACCATCAAGCCCGGCCAGCAGCTCGTGCTTCCGGCCGGCGCCGCGGAATCGCCTGCCGGCCGCGCGCCCGCAACTCGCGCTGCAACCCCACAGCCAGCGACCACGCCCGCGCCGGTCGCAACGGCCGGCTGGGAGGGCCGCTACACCCTGCGTCCCGGCCAGTCGCTCTACAGCATCGCCCGCCAGCACGGCGTGACGCTGGCCGAGCTGCAGCGCGTCAACGGCATCGCCGACGCGACCAAGGTGCGCGCCGGAACCGTGCTGTCCGTGCCGGCCAAGGCCGAAGCGATGCCGGTTGCCGACAACGCACCCGCAGCGCCAACCCCAGGCGCGCGCGAGGCAGCCCCCGTGCAACCGCGCATTCTCAACGCGCCGGAAGGACAGCGCATCGCCGCGCTCAACGACCGCAGCACCGACGCGACGGCGCCGTCCGCCGCGCCGGAGCCGGCCGCGGCCGCCGCGGCACGGTTCCGCTGGCCGGCGCGCGGGCGCGTCATCGTGCCTTTCGGCAAGCGCCCGGACGGCACCCACAACGATGGCGTCAACATCGCGCTGCCGCAGGGCACCGACATCCATGCCGCGGAAGGCGGGCGCGTCGCCTACGCCGGCAACGAGCTCAAAGGCTACGGCAATCTGGTGCTGATCCGGCATGACAACGGCTGGGTCTCCGCCTACGCCCACGCCGACCAGATCCTCGTGAAGCGCGACGACACGGTCAAACGCGGCCAGGTGATCGCCAAGGCCGGCAAGACCGGCACCGTCGATCAGCCGCAGCTGCATTTCGAGCTGCGCCAGGGGGCCAAACCTGTCGATCCGCTGCCCCACATGGATAAATAAGGACGCCGGCCGGCGCCGCCGAACAGCGCGCGCCGGTTCGGGACGTAATGGGCACTGCCAGGGAGGCGTCGGCGGTTCGAGCACCGCCGGCGCCTCCTTTTCCGCAACTACGGCGTTTCTGCCTGCTCTCGGCGACGGCCGGCTGCCGGGCTCGGGGCGCAGTCGATGATCGCCGCTCCGCACTGATCCCGGTCATCCCGTCAGCCGACGGAAACCTCAGCCTCCTGTCGGCCTGCGCAGTTGCTCCATGACTTGGTCAACGCTGAAGCTCGACGGCCTCTGCCGCGGCGGGAACTCGTTGAACGTCGCCATGAACTTGCCCACGATGGCCTGCGCCGGAACCACCAGGAAGGAGCGCCGCAGCAAGTAGTCGTTGTAGGTATTGGACGTGATTTCAGCACGCTCATAGGGGTCCATGCGCAGGTTGAACATCGTCGGTGCGCGCATGCAGACGAACGGTTCACGCCAGATCCCCAGGGTTCCTTGGGTGCGCTGCTCGCAGAACACGGTCTTCCAGTTGTCGACACGAAGTGCGAGGAGTTGGCCGTCGTCGTTGAAATAGAAAAGCTCCCGACGCGCCGATTTGTCCTGCTGGCCAGTCAGGTACGGAA
>Ga0111538_10003124_pt1 | contig 23174 bp, 23 predicted proteins | sample SoiMethybrSBSTD1_FD_79669 | JGI IMG/M metagenome (GOLD analysis project Ga0111538, IMG submission 79669) | Bulk soil microbial communities from a Populus tree surrounding site in Tennessee, USA - Soil MetaG P. TD hybrid SBSTD1 (version 2)... | ecosystem: Environmental > Terrestrial > Soil >...
AGCACATCGCACACCGCCTCCTGGAAGCTCGCCGCAACGTCGGCGAGTGGGATGTCCACTCCATCGCGTTGGCTGGCTTCGACCCAGCGGGCTACGGCGGTCTTCAGACCCGAGAACGAGAAGTCGAACCGGTGGCGCTCAAGGTCCTTACGCGCGGTGAGGCCGCGCGGAAAGCGGACATAGTCCGGATTGCCGGTGGCCGCCTTGTCGATATAGGGACCGCCGGGGTACGGGAGGCCGAGCACCCGAGCCACCTTGTCGTACGCCTCACCCGCCGCATCGTCAATCGTGGAGCCGAGTTCGACGATGTTGTCGGCGATGTTCTCCACCCCCAGCAACGATGTATGGCCGCCTGACACCAGCAGTGCGATGCAGCGGTCTGGAAGCGGACCGTGCTCGAGCAAATCGACCGCGACGTGGCCAACGAGATGGTTGACGCCGTACAACGGCTTGTTCAGTGCGTACGCCAGAGCCTTGGCACTCGCGAGACCAACCACCAGCGCGCCCATGAGCCCGGGACCGGCAGTGACGGCGACACCGTCGATCTGCGACAGGTCGATGTCTGCTGTCACGCAGGCCCGCTGCAGCGTGGGCACCATAGCCTCCAGGTGCGCCCGGCTCGCCACCTCAGGGACTACCCCGCCGAACCTCACGTGGAGCTCGAGGCTGGAGGCAACCTCGTTCGCCAGAAGCTCGTGACCGCGGACAATGCCGACGCCGGTCTCGTCGCAGGAGGATTCGATACCCACAATGAGGGGGCCACTTCCGGCATGACCTTGTGCCCTGGTCACACTTCCTCCGTCATCGTTGCCATCCGGTGCCGCCAGCCTGGAACGTCATAGAGTTTCAAGATCAACGCATGTCGCCCGGGTCCGTAATAGTTCTGGCGCGCGGTCAGCTGTTCGAAACCCAACTGCTGGTACAGGGCGATCGCAGGCTCGTTGTCGTATCCCACATCCAAGATCATTTCCCGCACTCCAAGCTGTCGGGCTATGTCCAAACCGGCACGCACCAGGTCGGCTCCGATCCCTTGCCGCCTGCTCCGCGGCTCCACGACAATGCGATGCAGGTCAGCGAGTTCACCGGTGGTGTTGATCGAGATCACGCCGACCGGATGTTGGGCGCGGGCAATCAAGATCGTGCGGTGCTCGCCAAGCAACTCATCGCGCCAAGTGCGCTCACTCCACTGCTCGGACGCTGGAAAGCCTGACCGTTCCAGCAGCATGATCGCGTCAAGGTCATCCAGATGCGCCGGCAGGATGGTGATCTCTGGGTTCGGAGATGGATTGATCATCGCCGGACGTCTTGATAGTGCAAGACCGATTTCGGCCGGGTCAGCTCGGTCGCGTCTGGATGGCGCAGATACAGCGGCTCGTGGCCAGCATCGGGCAGCGTCGCACCGCGGGTCGCCAATACGCCCGGGTCCATCGCTCGTGGTCCTGGCACCGCCCGAAGTTGATCTTTGTAAAGATCAGCGGCCGGCCCTACGGCGGGCAACCGCGGCACCTCGTTCGGCCGAGAGACTTTAGGCGCCCCCAGGCGTACGCCATCGGCGCTGTATTGAGCCCAGTAGACCTCGTGCCGCTTGGCATCGGTGGCGACGACGAAGTCGCCCAACTGCGCCCCGGCGAATTGCGCGGCAAGTACGTCGAGACTGCAGACGCCGCGCAGCTCGAGCTGGAGCACGTAACTGAGCACATGCGCGGTCGCTACGCCGACTCGCAAACCAGTGAACGGACCCGGACCAAGACCGACGATCAGTCGACCAAGATCACTGGGCCGTACGCCGGCATCATCAAGGCAGTCAGAGATCAGCGGCATCAGCTGCTCGGCATGAGCCATCTGATCAGCCAGGGTCGCAGTCGCAAGCACATGTGGTCCCCGAGCCAGCCCGACATTGACCACCGTCGATGTGTCCAGAGCGAGCACCAAGAGCTCCTCAATCATGATCATCCTGGCGGAGCATGCCGAGTTCCACTCCGCGCCATCGTGGTCCGACGGTACGAATCGTCACAATGCGTTCGCTGTCATCACCGATTGCCGAGGAGTCTGCTTCAGAGGTCCAGATGTCGATCTCCAATCTGTCGTCGGCAAGACCCTCAGCAATCCCCTGCCCCCACTCCACAACCGTGATGGACTCGGCAACAGCGGCGTCCAGATCAAGATCGTCCAATTCAGAGGCGGTCGAGAGCCGGTAAGCATCGACATGCATCAAGGTGGGTCGGCCAATCAGCGAGGGATGGATGCGGGACAGGACAAAGGTCGGCGAGATGATCCGACCCTCGGAGCCGAGGCCACGTCCGATTCCTTGGGTGAGCGTGGTCTTGCCGGCACCAAGATCACCAGCTGCGAGTATCACATCGCCTGGTCGCAGCAGCTGTGCCACCCGTTCGCCCAGCAGTCTCATCGCGTCGCCGGTGGGAACCTTGATTGCCAAAGGCAGCTGCTTGGCCAAGATCACGCCCGGCTCAACTCGGCGGTCCACAATGAAGCCACGATGGTGCCAAAAGCCAATGAACTCAGGAAATTCCGTACGAGCCAGAAGTTCAGCGCGTGTGAAGCCGCGAATAGCCGCGAGTTCCTCAGCGGCGGTCACCATCGCCGAAGCGATGCCATGCCGCTGGAGATCCGGATGAACCGAAACCCGGGAGAATCGTGCTACGCCGTTCCTGTCTGGCATCACGACAATGACACCGGCCGGACGACCGCCCACCTGGGCATAGATTCCGCTGCCACGGCGTAATTTCGCCGCCAGGCTCTGCGCTGTCTCCTGATCGGCATCCGACGGTGGATCAACCGGTGGCCGCGCACCGAAAGCACTGTGAATGACCTCAACCATCGCGACCGCGTCCTGCGGCGACGCGATGGAAACTACAAGATCAGAAACCGAGACGCTCACTAGCGGTCCATGGTAACGGGGGTTATAACGCCGACTTGTCAGATTCCAGTTGAGCTATAAGTCAACTGGAATCTGACAACTCGGCGCGTACCCGGTCGATCAGCCGGTCGAGGGCGTCATCGAAGATCTCGTGCTTCTCGATCATGCCCAAATGCCCACAGTTCTCAACCCGAATCGCCTCAGCCTTGGGCAGCAAGTCGATGATCCGAGCTGTGTGCTCAATGGGAGTGATGACATCGTTCTCACCGCCGATTACCAGGGTCGGGATGTTGCTCAAGACCTCAAGCGCCCGGAGCTCATCCACTTCCTGGAAGCCAGGAAAGTAGTCAGCCACCACCTCCAACGGGATCTCCGCGAGCATCTCGGACGCGAAATCGACATAGCGTGGCGGCACGTCTGATCCGAAGGCCAGCCGACGGGTCACCACATAGCCAAGATCGCTTCCCGCACGCCGTCCGTGCGCAACCAGCTCAGGCATGCGATTCAAGCCGGCCAGCATCGGCTCCGCGATTCGGTGGAAGGTGCGCCCAGGAATACCGCGAATCGGTGAATGCTCTGCCATCTGCCCGGCCGAGGTGCAGAGCAGGCCAACACCGACGATCTGACTTCCGAAGAGTTCGGGATGGGCCTGGGCGAGCCGCATGATCGTCATCCCACCCATCGAGTGCCCGATGACGACCACCGGTCTATCGCCAACCACTTCCTCTAGAACCTGATACAAATCCTCAGCAAGCTGTGGAATCCGGCACAGCTCTGCCTCAGAGCGGCTCGATCTACCGTGAGACCGCTGGTCATAGAACACCTCGCGCAGCTCGCCACGAAAGTGCAGTCGCTGAAAGTGCCAGCAGTCCAGATTCAACCCGTATCCATGGACCCACAGCATCGTGAGGTCTTCGGCGTCGCCCTCGTCCACCTCGGTATGCAGCACGACGCCATCAGGTGTGATGAGGTCAGGGCCTTCTGACCGCAGTGAGAAGAATTCCTCAATCTGGTCCTGTGGGTCGTGGGTGATCCGCTTGGAGACGATCCTGCGTTCGAGCTCGATTCCCATCGCAATGCCGCCGGCTGCCAGCGCCGCGATACCGGCAATCAGGCCAAACCCGGCGGCGAGCCGGCCACGCCTGGCCGCCATCAGATGGTCTCCGGGCTGGCATTGAGATAGCGGCGTGGCACGCGTACTCCGATCCGCGTCACAATCTCGTAGCCAATGGTGTCGCACCACGCAGCCCAGTCGGTGGCAGTAGGTTCACCATGATCACCTGGACCGAACAAGATCACTTCCTCGCCCGGCTGCGCGAGATTGCCAGCACCCAGGTCAACGACGAATTGATCCATACAAATCCGTCCGCGGACGGGTACTCGAGTCGCCGAGCAGCCCACCCAGGCGCGATTACCCGCGTGTCGCGGTATCCCATCGCCGTAGCCAAGCGGCACCAAGCCGACTCTCGTCGGTTCTGGAGCGATCCAGGTCCATCCATAGGAGACACCAATGCCTGCTGGAATCCGCTTCACGTTGACCAGCTGGGCGCGCAGCCGCATCACCGGTCGTAGCGCAACTCCGGCAAGTGCCGCGATCCCGGGCGCCGGGTCGATGCCGTACGCGGCGATGCCCACGCGGACCAGATCCATCCGTGCCTCAGGCACTACGAGTGAGCCCGCGGAGTTAGCGAGGTGCCGCAGCCTGGGCTCCAGACCAGCAGTTCTGGCTTGCTCGTACGCCTGCCGGAACGCCGCAATCTGAAGAGGAACCGAAGGATGGCCTGGCTCATCGGCTGCGGCTAGATGCGACCAAATGCCTACTACTTCCACAGCCCCCGAATCTTCTGCCTCCGCGGCCACCGCACAGACCTGCTGCCAGTCGTAGCTAGGGGCGCCGTTGCGGGAGAGCCCAGTGTCGATCTTGAGGTGTACCCGAGCGCGTCGCTGGGTGACGGCTGCTGCAGAGATCAGCCGGCCGATCTGCTCGACGGACTGGGCCGACACATCGACATCAGCCGCGACCAGCGGCGCAAGATCTTCATCCAGGCCGTACAGCCAAGCCAGCAGTGGACCGCTGTCACCGGCCTCACGCAGCAACAAGGCCTCCGTCGGAGTGGCAACGCCGAGCCAATCAGCACCGGCCGCTCTAGCCTCCCGGGCGCATTGCAGAATGCCGTGCCCATAACCGTCCGCTTTGACCACCACCATGGCCGCGACGCCCGCATGAGCCTTGAGAGTGGTGACGTTGGAGCGGAATGCGGCCAGATCAATCTCCGCACAGGCTGTTGTCGGATCGATGCCAGCCACTGCCGCGGCTGGCCGCAACTGGCTGATCACTGTTTCCTCGCACGTTCCTGCAGGCGTCCCAGGGTTTGGCCGATGGCGCGCGCCAGCTCCTGTGGTGCCAGCACGCCAGGATGATCCGCTGCTGCGACCGCCTGCACCGAGGCCCCTAGCTGACCGGCCTTTGGGGCATCCAGCCCGGCAGCAAGCAAAGCTGCACAGACACCGCCGAGCACATCGCCGGACCCGGCTTGGGCCGTCCACGCTGGACCCGGCACCGCCACCAGCACCGGACCGGTGTCAGGAGTAGACACCAGCTGCGTCGCACCCTTCAAGAGCACGGTCGCTCCGGTCTGGCGGGCGGCGGCGCGTACTGCTCTGACGGGGTCGTCCTCGACCCAGCTGCGCTCCTTCCGCAAGAGTCTGGCCAGCTCGCCGGCATGAGGAGTCAGCAGCCAGTTCGCCGGAGCCGGCTTTGGTAGATAGCTCAGGCCGTCCGCGTCTACCACCGCAGGAAGTCCTTCCTCTTCAGCGCGCGCCAATACGTCGGCACCGTCGGCGCGTTCGCCCCATCCAGAGCCGAAAAGATGAGCTTGCACCCGGCCCGGCGAGAACACCACGTTCGGCAGTTGTTCCGAGATAGTGGCCGCCGGTCCTTTCGCGCCGAGGAATCGGACGTAACCGGCGCCACCGTAGACGGTGCCGTAGACCGACATCACCGCGGCACCTGGGTACTGATCGGAGCCAGTATCGACGCCGACCGCTCCGCGAGAGTACTTGTCGCTGCGTGCGGTGGGATAAGGCCAGGAATGCGCCAGCTCATCCTCATCGAGGCCAACCAGATCGGGCGCCTCTTCATGATCAGCACCGAATCCGATATCGACTACCGTGACTTCGCCGCAGTAGCTGAGTGCTGGTTGCAGCAGGTGGCAGGGCTTCAATTCAGCAAAGGTCACGGTCCTAGTGGCGCGGACTGCTTGGCCAGGCACAGCTCCGGTGTCAGTGGCAACGCCGGACGGTAGATCAACGGCAACGATGGGTATGTCGCGTTGCTCGATGGCTTGGACGAGTCGCGCCACGGGGTCGGGAAGCCCAGGACGGCCGCCGATACCCAGAATTCCGTCGATCACCAGGTCATAGCCCATGTCCACGAGCGCGTCATCCAGATTGACCAGTCGCCCGCCCGCTGTGATCAGAGCCGCATGGCCGGCTGGATGCGGCGTGCCAAGGCATTTGACTGCGGTGACGCGGACGCCGCGGCGGGCAAGACGTGCCCCTGCAAACAATGCGTCACCGCCGTTGTTGCCGGCACCGACCATGATCATCACGTGGCGCCCATAGCGACTGCCGGTGCTGGACAGGAGGAGATCGGATGCGCTGCCGGCTACGGCCGCCGCGGCTCGCTGCATCAGTGGATCGGCACCTTCAATGGCGATGGCCCGCTCCTCGATGCTGCGGATCTTGTCAACGCAGTACGCGCGCATGATCACGCTTCGCAGATTACGACGGCCGATGCGATGCCGGCATCATGGGACATGCTGAGGTGAATGGTGCCGATGCCGAGTTCTGCCGCGCGGGCGGCGACCGTACCGGTGATCTTGAATGAGGGCTTGCCCTGATGATCTGTCAGCACTTCGGCATCCAGCCACGACAAGCCGTCCGGCGCTCCCAACGCCTTCGCCAACGCTTCCTTGGCGGCAAATCGGGCTGCCTTGGACGCCACTGGCCGTTGCGCCTCGGCGGCGGTGAAGATCCGCCCAATCAGACCTGGTCGGCGCTCTACCGACTCGGCGAATCTATCGACGTCACAGACGTCGATGCCCACCCCGATGATCATGCGTGCCCAATGATCATGCGTCTCATCGGGCCACCAATCACTCGACGGTGACGGATTTAGCCAGGTTCCGCGGTTGATCTACGTCGTGGCCCTTCTTAGTTGCGAGTTCGCAGGCGAACATCTGCAACGGCACAGTCGCCACTAGAGGCTGTAGCAACGGCGATACCTTCGGCAAACTGATCAAGACATCCGCATACTGACGCACGATGGCGTCACCCTCTTCGGCCAACACGATCGTCTTGGCGCCGCGGGCGCGTACTTCCTGCAAGTTGGAGAGAACCTTTTCGTGCAGCACGTCATCCGGTGGCGGAACCACGATGAACACCGGCAGCTGCTTTTCAATGAGTGCAATCGGGCCGTGCTTCAGCTCGCCGGCCGCGAAGCCTTCGGCATGGATATACGCCAGCTCCTTCAGCTTCAGCGCGCCTTCTAATGCGACCGGATAACCAACGTGGCGGCCGATGAAGAGTACAGACCGCTTATCGGCGAATTCGGCAGCGAGTTCGTTCACCGGCTCGATCTCATCGAGCACCTTGGATATGGCATCCGGCATGGTCGCCAGCTCCCGTAGGACCTGGGAAATTTCGGGGCATTTCTGGGCGTCCCGGACTTGTGCAAGGTAGAGGCCGAGCAGATAGCAGGCAACCAGCTGGGTCAGGAATCCCTTCGTGGACGCCACGCCGATCTCCGGCCCGGCGTGGGTGTAGATGACCGCATCGGACTCGCGCGGGATCGTGGAGCCGTTGGTGTTACAGATTGCGAGCACTCGAGACTGCTGCTCGCGTGCATGCCGGATAGCCATCAAGGTGTCTGCGGTTTCGCCGGATTGGCTGATCGCAACAACCAGGGTCGTGGGGCCGACGATCGGGTCGCGATAGCGGAACTCACTGGCCAGCTCGACTTCACAGGGGATCCGGGTCCAGTGCTCGATCGCGTACTTGGCCACCAGTCCGGCGTAGAAAGCTGTGCCACAGGCGACGATGATGATCTTGTTCACCTGACGCAGCTCGTCGGCAGAGATGCGGATCTCGTCCAAGGTGAGCTGATCGTTGGCATCGTGCCGACCCAGCAGTGTGTCGGCGACTGCTCGCGGCTGCTCGTAGATCTCCTTCCGCATGAACCAGTCGTAGCCGCCCTTCTCCGCCGCGGACAGGTCCCAGTCAACGTGGTACGGACGGACATCGGCCGGCGCGCCGTCGAAGGTGGTGACCTCGACCTCCTCAGCCGTAATGCGGACCAGTTGATCTTGGCCCAGCTCAATCGCCTCCCGCGCGTGCTGGATGAACGCAGCGACATCGGAGGCTACGAAGTTCTCCCCCTTCCCTACTCCGACCACCAGTGGGGAGTTCCGGCGTGCGGCGAGAACCGTGTCCGGCTGATGGCTGTCGACTGCCACCAGTGTGAATGCGCCCTTCAACCGTCGGCATACCTGGCGCATCGCCTCGTCAAGGGACAGTCCTGCTGCAACCTGCTGGCCGAGCAGTTGCGCAACGATCTCGGTATCGGTCTCCGATTCACAAGCAATCCCTGCCTCCTTCAGCTCTTCTCGCAGCGTCAGGTAGTTCTCGATGATGCCGTTGTGGACGAGTGCGATCCGGCCGTCTGAGGAGGTATGGGGATGGGCGTTGACGTCGTTGGGTGCTCCGTGGGTTGCCCAGCGGGTATGCCCGATGGCGATGCTGCTTGCCGGCAGCTGCTCCTCAGCGAGCAACTTTTCCAGATTGCCGAGCTTGCCAGCCTTCTTGGCGATGTGCAGCGTCTCGTCGGACACGATCGCGACGCCGGCTGAGTCATAACCGCGATACTCCAGGCGGCGCAGCCCCTCGACGACGATCTCCAGCGCCGCCGTGCCACCGACGTATCCGACGATTCCACACATAGGCGGAACTGTACCTTCCGCTGCTGTCTCGCCTGGCGGGTTCAGCGATACCGCGGACCACGATGTCAGCCGACCCGGTTCGACACTAGATTTTTCTTATGCCGGACGATGCTGAGCTCCTCGGAGCGTACGTGGAGCGGAGTCGGGCAGACTGGGCCGAACTCGCGGAATACATGCCCATTCCGCTCGACGAGACGACGTTGGAAAAAATTCGTGGCCTCGGCGATCCCACCAGCATGCTCGATGTTCGGGACGTGTATCTGCCCCTCACCAGGTTGCTGAGCCGCTACTTCCTGCACACCAGCGAGCTGCATACGTCGACGAACGAGTTTCTTCAGCTCTCGGTGGAGCGTACGCCGTTCGTGATCGCAATTGCTGGATCAGTCGCTGTCGGAAAGTCCACCACGGCTCGCCTACTTCGCGAGCTGCTGGCCGCTTGGCCTGAGCATCCTCGCGTCAGCCTGGTGACAACAGACGGCTTTCTGCTGCCTAACGCCGAACTGGAGCGACGTGGGCTGCTCCAGCGCAAAGGATTCCCGGAATCGTACGATCGGCGCGCGCTGCTGCGCTTTGTGATCGACGTGAAGTCTGGCCAGGAAGAGGTCTTGGCGCCCGTCTACAGCCATCTGACCTACGACATCGTGCCCGATGCGAAGGTGAGGGTGCAGCGGCCCGACATCTTGATCCTGGAAGGTCTTAACGTCCTACAGCCCGCGCGGCCGCGCCCCGACGGAACGACCGGGCTCGCTGTCAGCGACTTCTTCGACTTCTCCGTCTACGTCGATGCGGCCGCCCGGGACGTCCGCGACTGGTACGTGAGCCGCTTCCTCTCATTGCGAGACACAGCGTTCCGGGACCCGCGCTCATACTTCACCCGTTACGGCAACCTGACGACCAACGAGGCAATCCGGCAGGCGTGTTATCTGTGGGACACCATCAACGGGCCGAACCTGGCTGCCAACATTCTTCCCACCAAGGGTCGGGCGACTGTGATCCTCCGCAAAGATCGTGATCACTCGGTGCAGTGGGTGCGCATTCGCAAGGTCTGATCGTTTTCTTGCCAGCCCTGCCAGCGCATGACTGCACGTTTCCGGCCAACCTGCCGATAGGAACCCCCAGGGAGCCGATGGTCGGACGTTTGCCACCAAGCCGGTGAAAACGATCACGTCGGCAATCTTCACCGACGCCCGGATCTACAGAGGGCTCGCGAGTACCGTCGGCACATGACCACCGAGTACTACACGCAGTCAGACAAGGTGCGGATCGGGGCCGGCACAGCCCTCAAGTTTGGCTTCTTTGCGGCCTGCGGCGTGTTCTTGTTCTACGTGATCTTGTCCGTTGTGTTGGGCGCCCTGGCGTTTCTGCTGGACGCGGCCGGCGTATTAGACATCAACAGGCTGGTGGCTATCCGGCTACAGCGCTAACGAAGCTTTCACCACGTCTGCGAGCCGATGCGCAACGCCGTTGGCCGCCTCGTAACTCTCCGCCTCCACCATGACGCGAACCAGCGACTCGGTTCCGGACGGGCGCAGCAGAACGCGGCCTGAATCCCCGAGTTCGGCCTCAGCTTCGACAACCGCCGCAGTGAGCTCGGGATCGGTCGCGGCGCGGCTCTTGTCCACATCGGGCACGTTGATCAGCACCTGCGGCAGCCTCGTCATCACCGAAGCCAACTGAGCCAGTGACTGACCAGAGGTCGCCATCCGGTTCATCAGATGAAGGGCAGTGAGTACGCCGTCCCCAGTTGTGGCGTGCTCCAACATCACAATGTGACCAGACTGCTCGCCGCCAAGACTGAAATCGCCGGCTTTCATGGCCTCGAGCACGTAGCGATCCCCGACCTTGGCTTGCTCGACAGTGATTCCAAGGCTCCGCATCGCGTTGACGAGTCCAAGGTTGCTCATCACCGTCGCCACGATCGTGTCGTGGTTGAGCCGGCCCTGCTGGCGAAGAGCGATCGCCAAGATCGCCAGGATCTGGTCGCCGTCGACTATCCGGCCGAAGGTGTCCACCGCAAGGCAGCGGTCGGCATCCCCATCCAGAGCGATCCCCAGGTCGGCGTGCCTTTCCAACACCGCTGCGCGCAGCGAATCCATGTGAGTTGAGCCGCAATTCTCGTTGATGTTGATGCCATCTGGCTCGGCATGGATGCGGTGGACCTCCGCGCCTTGAGCCTCAAAGGCAGCAGGCGCGGCCTGGAATGCGGCTCCGTTGGCACAATCCACGACGACCTTGATTCCTTCGAGACTGACCGGGCTCTCGAGGGATTTCACAAGATGTGCGACATAGGTCTCGACCAGCGACTCATCGACCCGGACGCGCCCTACGCCTGCTCCGGTTGGTCGAGCCCAGACTTCGGTAAGCCGTGACTCGATAGTGTCTTCGAGCTCGTCATCGAGCTTGCTGCCGCCGCGAGCGAAGAATTTGATGCCGTTGTCCGGCATCGGGTTGTGGCTGGCAGACAGCATCACACCAAGATCGGCATTGCACGCCTCGGTGAGGTAGGCAACACCCGGAGTCGGCAGCACGCCGAGTCGTACGACGTTGACGCCAGCGCTCAGCAGGCCTGCGACAACTGCCGCCTCCAGAAATTCTCCGGAAGCACGGGGATCGCGACCAACCAGGGCTAATGGTGGGTCTCCGGTGAACTGCCCGGCTTCATCCAGTACATGGGCAGCTGCAACCGAAAGGCTAAGCGCAAGCTCCACGGTAAGTGCCTCGTTGGCCTTACCGCGTACACCGTCGGTCCCGAAGAGTCGCCCCACTGGTCTTTTACCCGCGCGACTACCTCTTGCTGTACTGGGGAGCCTTCCGGGCCTTCTTCAGACCCGCCTTCTTACGTTCCTTGATGCGCGCATCCCGGGTCAGCAGGCCGGCTTTCTTCAACGCGGGGCGGCTTGCCTCGGCGTCAACGGCGTTAAGAGCGCGTGCGATTCCTAGCCGCAGCGCGCCGGCCTGGCCGGTAACGCCACCGCCATGAATTCGGGCAATCACGTCGTATAAACCGGCTACTGAGGCCGCTGCAAAGGGCTCAGAAACCAGTTGCTGGTGAACCTTGTTGGGGAAGTAGTCGTCAAGGCTGCGACCGTTGATCCTCCACTGCCCGCTACCAGGGACAACGCGGACACGGGCCACGGCCTCCTTGCGACGACCGGTTGCAGCGCCCGGCGCAACAATGGCCGGGCGTCCCGCTGGGCCGTGTGAAGCCTGCGGTGTCGCCTCCGAACGGTAGGCGATCTCGCGGTCATCCTCGAGGAACGGGTTGATCTGTTCCTCGTCGACCGGCTCGGTGGCGGTGTTAGTCACTGCGATGGTCCTTGCTTCCTCTATATCTATATGTGTTCGCTGCGAGGCTACTGGGCGATCTGGGTGATCTGGTACGGCTTCGGCTGCTGAGCACTGTGCGGATGCTCAGGACCGGCGTACACCTTGAGCTTCCTGATCAGCCTGCGACTGAGCTTGTTCTTGGGAAGCATTCCCCAGACGGCCAGCTCGACAGCCTTACGCGGGTCTCGGTCCAGCAGCTCGCCGTACGGCACCGACTTAAGACCTCCGGGCCGCCCAGAATGCCGCCGAGCAAGTTTGTCAGTGCGCTTGTTGCCCGTCAGCGCGATCTTGGATGCGTTCACAACGACGACGAAGTCACCGCCGTCCACATGCGGCGCATACGTCGGCTTGTGCTTGCCTCGCAGCAAGGTCGCAGCAGTCACCGCGAGCCTGCCCAGCACAACATCATCGGCATCGATGACGTGCCACGACCTCGTGATGTCGCCAGGTTTCGGGCTGTAGGTGGACATATCCGGCTTTCGTGTGTGACGCGAGCGAGCTCTATTGTGTGAACGACCTTGTGTGGCATCCAACAGTGAATCCGGGCGCGCGGAACTGCACGCGTGGACGCAACAGCCGACCAGATTACCTGCGTCTAAGGCCGCCGGTCAAAGCGGCAATGTCGTCGAGGCAATGTCAGTGCCAGCTGGAAGCATTCTCAAACGGGGATGCTCGGATAGACCTCAGCTCGAAACGAGAGGACACGTCATGCTGCGCGGATTCACCACGGTCAACTATTGGGCAGACGATGTCCAGGCGGCGCGAGACTGGTACGCCCAGGTCCTTGAAATCGAGCCTTACTTCGTGCGTACTGAGGAAGGACCGCCAGCCTACGTGGAGTTCCGGGTCGGACCTGACCAGGACGAGCTTGGGCTGATAGACCGTCGATACGCACCCTCAACCGCGTCGGCCGATCCGGGCGGCGTAGTCATGTACTGGCAAGTCGATGACGTCTCCGCGGCTGTTGGCCGGCTTCTGGAACTCGGGGCCACCGAATATCAGCCGGTAATCACACGCGAGGCCGGGTTTGTCACCGCATCAGTTGTCGACCCGTTCGGGAACGTCCTCGGACTTATGCATAGCCCGCACTTCGTGGAGATGCATGAACGTCAATGAACCGATGCGAGCCAGCTAGGGTCGGCCAGCTTCCACACGCTCCGCGGCTTCTGTGGCCGCATGTTCCAGCCGAAGTCGGTACGTGGCCCACTCCTGGGCGGTCTGATGGGGAAGGTTTCCGTCGTTATCACCGGCTGCGCCGTCAATGAGCTCGCGAATGATGTCGGCGTGTCCTGCGTGCCGCGCCACCTCGACACTCATATGCACCATGATCTGCTGCAATGTGACGTGCTCCCGCTCAGGCGGCCACCACGGGACCCGGCCCGGCGCGTCGAGCGGGAGCTCCGCAATAGTCGTGTCGGCATGTTGCGTTGCCTGCTGATAAAGGGCGACGATGTCGGATCGCGACTCGTCAGCTGTGGCCCACATGTCAGCATTCAGCTCAGCGCCTTCCTCGGACCACGGCAGCGGAATCTTCGATGGGCGGTCGAACACCTCGCCGAAGTATTCAAGCTCGTTAGTGGCGACATGCTTCACCAGTCCGAGCAGATTCGTACCTGTCTGGGTCATCGGCCAGCGCACGTCGCGTTCGGAAAGGCCGTCCAATTTCGCAAGCAGCGCAGCACGCTGCTTTGCCAGGTAGCGATGCAACACCTGCTTAGCATCCATCCGAGGAATCTATCCCGATGGGCGTCGCAGACCATCGTTGTCATCCCGGAGGCCAGTGGCCCAAATCATATGGCTACCGACTATTCAGCCTCATAGACGACGCGTAGGTTGTGCGCATGACGGATATGCCCACGGTTGATCCTCCCAAGGAGTCCCTGAGCATTCGCGACAACCGCACGGGGCGCGAGTACGAGATCGCGATCACAGACGGGACAATCCGCGCTAACGACCTTAAGGAGATCGCTGTCGACGGGGAGCCCGGGCTCGCAAGCTATGACCCGGGGTTCCTGAACACCGCTTCTTGCCGCAGTGCCATCACGTATATCGATGGCGAAGAGGGCATCCTCGAGTATCGCGGCTATCCCATCGAGCAGCTGGCCGAGCGCTCAACTTTTCTCGAGGTCGCCTACCTTTTGCTGCACGGCGAGCTGCCGACGCAAGCTCAGCTTGACGACTGGGTGCACAGCATCACCTACCACACGTTCATCCACGAGAACCTCAAACAATTCATCGAAGGCTTCCGCTACAACGCGCACCCAATGGGAATGCTGATGGCGACCGTCAGTGCGCTCTCGACGTTCTATCCCGAGGCAAGCAAGATCGGTGATCCTGAGAACCGCATGCTGCAGATAACTCGGCTGATCGCCAAGATGCCGACGCTCGGTGCGTTCGCGTTCCGTCATCAGCTGGGCAAGCCGTATGTCTATCCGGACAACCGACTGTCCTACACAGCTAACTTCTTGGCCATGTTGTTCAAGATGAGCGAGCCGACCTATGTGGCCGACGAGCGACTGGTGCACGCGCTGGAAGTATTGTTCATTCTGCACGCCGATCATGAGCAGAACTGCTCGACGAACGCCGTACGCTCCGTCGGCTCGTCGCAGGTTGATCCATATTCGGCCGTGGCAGCAGGCGTCGCCGCGCTCTACGGGCCACTCCACGGTGGCGCCAATGAGGCGGTTTTGGCCATGTTGACGCGCATCGGTACGACTGACAACATCCCGGATTTCATCGCGGGGGTGAAAGAGGGCAAGGAAAAGCTGATGGGCTTTGGCCATCGGGTCTATAAGAACTACGACCCGCGCGCCAAGATCATCAAGAAGGCCTGTGACGATGTCTTCGAAGTGACCGGAGTCAATCCGCTGCTCAAGATCGCCCAGGAGCTGGAGAAGATCGCGCTGGAGGACGAATACTTCATCAAGCGCAAGCTGTATCCCAACGTCGACTTTTATTCAGGCCTGATCTACGAAGCACTGCAGTTCCCGGCGGAGATGTTTACGGTCTTGTTCGCCATCGGACGTACACCGGGCTGGCTCGCCCAATGGTCAGAGCTTGTGCAGGACAAGGAGCAGAAGATCGCGCGGCCGAAGCAGATCTATACCGGCATACGGACCAGAGACTTTGTTCCTATGAGCGAACGGTGATCAAGAGAACATTCTTTTTGATAAGCGCCAGCTGCGGACATGCTCCCAACGCATGTCCCGCCACCAGCTCCCGGTCCACGTGTTGTGAGCAAAGCGATAGAGGGTGACGGTATCGGCGGTGAACGAGGCCGGCGGCATGACGCCCAGGCCGTTCACGTAGTCCTCGAGTTCATCGCGCAGATCGGCACGGATTCGCAACTCATGCGAAACCAAGGAGATGTGAGGCATCCAGCGATCGGGCTCGTACAGGTCCGGAGGCAGACTGCCGCTTGGACCGAGCAACGGCCGGACGACGGAATCGACTGCGCCAGCAAGATCACTAAACGTCCGGTTAGGCGCACCGTCCAGCGTCGACACGTCGTAGGCGAGTGCAGAGTCCCCGAGCCGCCGGATGCCGAGATTTTGCACCGTGAAGGCGGGCGTTCGCCGCAGTACGAAACCGATGAGCTGTATCAACTCGGCCAAGGGCACAACCACCGGCAGACTGCCCGCAAGGGTGACGTGCGGAGGGAATGCACCAGCGGAGATCAATCCGTACTGGGCTCGCAACTGACCGGTGATCTGAGTTACAGCCGCACACGTCTTGGGGTCCGGCCTCAAAAACACCCCAAAGCGGAACTGGTTTTCCACCAGTGTTTGTCCTCTCTGATTCCGCAGATGCGGCCGGCCAGCACGCTTCCGCATCTGAGCACACCGTAGCCAAGCCAGGACACGGCAAGCAACGAACCCGCCGGAACTTTCAAGCCGGCTGCTGTAGACGATCTTGGACGTGATAGTCAGGAGTCAGCTCTTGATCGATCAGCACATCTTGCAAAGGAAGTGATCATGGACTGGACGCTGGAGGTTGTGGTACTGCCGGTAAGTGACATCGATAGCGCAATCGCCTTCTATCGCGACAAGGTTGGCTTCACGCTCGATCACGACACCGTCACGCCGCAGATGCACGTCACCCAACTGACACCATCGGGATCCGGATGCTCCATCGTGTTTGGCGACGGCCCGGGCATGGATGCCATGGAGCCCGGTTCCATGAGAGGGCTCCAGCTTGTTGTTGCCGACGCGTACGCCGCACGAGAGGAGTTGATCAGCCGAGGCGTCGAGGCGAGTGAGATCACCACCTTTGACGAGACCGATGGCGGCACCTTCTTCGGCTTCGCCGATCCTGATGGCAATACCTGGGCGGTGCAGCAGATCAAGGCCCGCGCTGAGAAGCCGCTCATTCCACCCGAGTGGCGAAGCCGCTTCGGCGACTAGCTGCGACCGGATCGCGCGCCGCCGTGCTGAGGAGGAGAGAGCCGACATGCTTTTCGTCGGCGAGCGACCTCAACAAAATTGCGCGAGCGAAGCGAGCACCAGCCCCAGCGGCCAGCTGTGTGACGAAGTCGGCGGCTGCCAAGCGCGATCCGCGCCCGCGATGTTCGCGCCGCCGATCTGCCGGAGGAGCGGACGAAACGCGTCGAGATAGAGCGGATTTCCGACACGATCGTTTCGTCGGATCCGACGAAGACGGCGGCTCTCCGGCGAACATCGCAGCGAGTGGAGCGAGCAGTTGAACACACCGAGCGCAGCGAGCGGAGCAATCAAATATGAGCATCGACGTCCGGCCGGCAACGATCGCACGGTTCGACGATGTTGCGATCATGCTCGGGCCCAAGAACCCTGATTCGTCAGTGTGCTGGTGCCTGAGCCACCGGCTCGACGCCAAGACCAACCGCTCGCTCGCCGGCCCGGCTCGGGGTGAGTACGTGAAGCGGCTCTGCCGCCGCAAGGTGGCGCCCGGCGTGCTGGCCTATGAAGATGCTGACGTGGTCGGGTGGGCAGCCGTCGCGCCTCGATCGGAACTGCCCTTCGCACGGTCAACCAAGATTCCCCATGTCGATCAGCTGCCCGCCTGGTCGGTGTGGTGTATCCGGGTTCGCCCCGGACACCGCGGCAAGGGCATCTCACACGCCCTTCTCGAGGGAGCCGTGGCGTACGCGCGATCACGAGGTGCGCCAGCGGTCGAGGGCTACCCCGTGGATAACAGTGGCAAGAAGGTCGACCTGACAATGGCGTATGTAGGCACGCGCAAGCTCTTCGAGGACGCCGGCTTCGTCAAGGCGGCCGACACCGGCTCAGTCTCCGGCGGATTTCCACGCGTCCTGATGCGGCTGGATCTTCGCTGACGCGATTCAGCATGTGATCAAGGTCGGTGCCGCGCATTGACGCTTACCGGAGACTTGCGGTTCGGGAAACCCCAGTTGCGCTCAGCGCGCCCGCTCGACCCTGGTCTCGTCCCAAACCGGCGCTACCGACTCATAGACACTGCCGTCGCCACCGAAGATCAGATACCTGTCGAAGCCGCGCGCGAACCAGCGGTCATGAGTCACCGCTACCACCGTGCCCTCGAACGAATCCAGGCCCTGCTCCAGCGCCTCGGCAGACTCCAAGTCGAGATTGTCGGTTGGCTCGTCAAGGATCAAGAGCGTGGCGCCACCTAGCTCCAACAGCAGGATCTGGAGCCGCGCCTGCTGTCCTCCCGACAACGATTCGAATCGCTGCTCAGCAGACTTGGCCAGCTCATAGCGATCGAGCTTGCGCGATGCTTCCTCGCGTCCCATGCCAGCCCGGTGATCATCACCGCGATGCAAGATCTCGAGCAAGGTCCTACCGAGCAATTCCGGATGATGGTGGGTTTGAGCGAACCACCCAGGACGTACCCGGGCGCCGAGTTTTGCCTTCCCGGTATGGGCAACTGGCGGAATATCAAGATCGCTGACGCGCAAATGCTCACGATCAGGATCTGAACCACCACGCGCCAGCAGGCGCAGGAAGTGCGACTTGCCAGAGCCATTTGAGCCCAGCACTGCAACACGGTCGCCGAACCAGATCTCAGCGTCAAACGGCTTCATTAGGCCCGTCAGCTCGAGGTTTCCGATCATGACCGCGCGCTTGCCCGTGCGGCCTCCGCTGAGCCGCATGGACACCCGTTGCTCGAGGGGCACCGCCTGAGGCGGACCCGCTTCCTCGAACTTGGCCAGCCGCGTCTGAGCGGCTTGGTAACGGGAGGCCATGGCGTCGTTGTACGCGGCCTTGTTCTTGTACATCAACATCAGCTCACGAAGCTTGCGGTGCTGCTCGTCCCAACGCCGCCGGAGTTCCTCGAGCCGGGCCAACCGCTGTCGCCGGGCATCCGCAATCGACGCAAATCCGGATCCGTGGATCCAGACCGTGTTGCCCGATGCGCCAAGTTCCAGCACCGCTATCGTTTTCGCCGTCTGCGCCAACAGCTCTCGATCGTGGCTCACCAGCAGTACAGATTTCTGGGTGCTCTGCAGCTGGGTCTCAAGCCAGCGCTTCGCTGGTACATCGAGGAAGTTGTCCGGCTCGTCCAGCAGCAGCACCTGGTCTGGGCCACGAAGTAACACCTCGAGCGCCAATCGCTTTTGTTCTCCGCCAGACAACGTGCTGATCTCACACCACTTGGCTTGGTCATAGCTGATGCCAAGGGCCGCGGTGCAGCAGGCGTCGAAGATCACCTCGGCGCCGTAGCCGCCTCGATCGGCGTAGTCAGACAGCGCATGGGCATAACGGAACTGAGTCTCTTCGCTGTCGTCCTCCATCAAGTGCACCTCCACACGCTCCAGCTCAGTCACCGCCTGTCGCAATGCAGGAGGCGAGAGGGAGAACAGGAGATCCCGTACGGTCGACGAATCTCGAAGGCTGCCAATGAACTGACGCATGATGCCTAGACCGCCGCTGCGCGACACCGATCCTGCGGTCGGCGTCAGATCACCGGCGATGATCTTGAGCAGTGTGGTCTTGCCAGAACCGTTGGGACCGACTAGAGCGACGATTGAACCCTCGCCAACACGGAAGGACACGTCATCGAGCAGCACCCGCCCGTCTGGCAGGTGATAGCTCACACCCGCGAGATCGACATGTCCCATGCTCGGCCATGCTAGGCGCGACCGTAGGTACAGCGCGATCGTATATTTCGTTCACACCCGAAACCCCTGCCGACCGATGCAGCAACCCACGTTTACGTAGGTTGCTGACCCTCTGCATGGGTTGCAACCCGTGCAGACCGCATGCAACCTACGTGTACGTAGGTTGCTGCAGCCGAGGCTGGCGTCAGGCGGCGAGCAACATGGCCAGGGCGGCCGTATCCGCGTTGACTTGCGGATCGATTCCCACCTTGCTGATCAGCTGTGTCACCGTACCCTCGACATCGGCCTGCACCCAGGCAGCACGATGATCGAGGCCGAGGTACGGCAGGCCCGGCAGGAAGACGCAGCCCGACGCCACGTTGTACTCCGGAACGCTGGCGAGCGTGCTGGAAGGCGGGTGCAGCACGATCAATCCAGGCGGCTGATGCTCAGCAAAATGGCCTGGGCGAAGGGGATTTTCGCCCAGCAGCTGCCCCTCGGCCACCACGAGTCCGATCGCCCCGGGATGTGGCTGCTCGGGCAGCTCCTCGCGTACTCGGAAGACGGTGCTGGTTGGCAGCAATCCCGGAACGGCAGCCATTTGCACGGCAAGGACCAAGAATCTGGCCCATTCAACTGTGTCGTTTGGCCAGCGCCCCAGCAGCATGAAGCCGTAGAGGGATCCATCGGCCTGTAGCGGTGCAACCTCAATCGACGATGGTCGATAGCCGTCCATGATGACCTCCCAACTCACTGCTCAGACGCAGCGCCTCAGGTGGTACGTCGTTGATCACCAGTCGGTCGAACTTTGGCTCAATGATCCGCATGCAGGAGTTAGCAGACAAGGGGGTGGGAGTGCCAAGTCCTAGCTGCGAGCGTCGGTAAATCGCGCGCCGCCGTGCTGAGGAGGAGCGAGCGGACACGCTTTTTCGTCTGCGAGCGACGACGAAGTAGGCGGATTCCTCGCAGCGATTGCGCGAGCAGCTAAGCAAGGGACCGCGTGACGAGATCGGTGCCTGATTGTTGTGGTTGAGCCGCAGGAAGGCGCAGCTCCACACGCGTGTTCCAAGGAGGCTCCGCTTCAGTCAGTGTGACCGTGCCGCCCGCTCGAGTGACGAGCTCGCGAACAATAGCCAAGCCGAGACCTGCACCGCCGGAGTTCCGTCCACGGGAGTCATCCAGCCTCGTAAAGCGCTCGAATACCCGCTCACGATCCTCTGCTGGGATGCCTGGTCCATCATCGCTGACACTGATCACCGCCTGATCATGATCAAGAAAGGCTTCCACCTCGACTCGGTTGTGCGCGTGCCGCACCGCGTTGTCGATCAGATTCTCGACCGCACGCCGCAGCTCCTCGGCATCGACCATGATCAGGAGCTGATCGCTGGCGGCGACCGTGACAGGAACCCTTGCATCTGAGTATGCCGTAACCGTCTCGGAGGCGAGATCGGGAGCGTCGACCGGGTTCAGCCGCGCCGGAGGTCTGGTGTCCGCGTCGGCGCGTGCCAGCAGCAGCAAGTCTTCGACAAGGCCCGACAGTCGCTTGACGTCCACCATGAGATCGGCAGGCAATGTCCCGCCTTCACCTAGCCGTTGGGCGACCTCTAGTTGCGCCTGAATACTGGCTAGCGGGCTGCGGAGCTCATGAGCCGCGTCGGCTACAAACGACTGCTGGCGTTCCTGAACCTCAGCTAGCCGATCAAGCATCTCGTTGAGAGTGACCGCTAGCGCTTGGATTTCATCCGCCGCTGACGGTACGGGGAGCCGCTCAGCCCGAGCCGGACCGCCAATCCGGCGTGTTCTGCTGATCTTCTCCGCGCCGGCGCGAAGCTGTTCCACCGGCTGCAGAGTCCAGCCGATGACCCGCCATGCAATGAGGGCGAGGGCTCCCAGCAGGAGCGGAAAGGTGATGAGCAGAGCGTTTCGCAGTGCGGTGCGGGTGGCGAGCACGTCGCCGATTTGCAGTCCGACGATGACGTCGACCGGTGCTGTGGCTGGTCCGGCCCGGATGGCTCGGACCCGCACTGGGCTGGAAACGCCGAGCGTTGCACCATCCAGGACGACGGCGTTACCGGAGAGCGCGCTTGCAAGCTCGTTACGGCGCAGTAGCGGTGTCAGCCGATCTGCTGTGAGTGAAGCGCCGAGTACTCGCTGCTGAGCATCCACGACTTGTACGACCTGCGCCCCGGACACGGGAATCGGATTGGGCAGCCGGTTCTCGTCCACCATCGCCGCGACTTCGTGCGCCGTGGCCAGCGTCTCGTTGTCCAACGTGCGATCAACTGAGTACGTCAGTGCGGCGAAGAACGCCAGACCGCCCATGATCAACGCTGTGCCGACGCCGGCGAGCCCGATGATCATGAGTCGCACCCGCAGGCTCAACGTCCAGAATCGCTTCACGTGCTGCATTCCGCGTTCATGATGCCAATCGATATCCGACGCCACGTACTGTAATCAATCGATCGTTGCCGATCTTGCGCCGCAGGTATCCGGCATAGACCTCCACCGCATTAGGCGCGACATCGGCGGAGTTGTCCCAAACATGATCGAGTAGTTCGGCCTTGCCGATGACTCGGCCAGCATTGCGGATCAGGTACTCCAGCAGCACAAATTCGCGCGGCGTCAGGTTGGCTGGGACGCCGTCAACCCAGACCTCGCGGCTTGCCGGATCCAGCCTCACATCGCCTGAGCTGAGCACCACCGGCCTGGCTCGTGCGCCGCGCCGCAATAGCGCTCGAATACGAGCCAACAGCACCACAAAGGAGAAAGGCTTGGTCAGGTAGTCGTCGGCGCCGTCGTCCAAAGCATCGGCTTGGTCGTACTCGCCGTCCTTGGCCGACAGCATGAGTATCGGAACCCAGTTGCCGCGAGCGCGAAGCCGGCGTACCACCTCATATCCCGACAGCCCGGGCAGCATGACGTCGAGCACGACCGCATCGAAGTCGCCGTGCTGCGCCAGGCGCAAACCTGCCATACCGTCCGAGGCGCTCTCGACGACGAATCCTTCGGCGGCCAACCCCCGCCGAAGCGCGGCAACCATCCGTTCTTCGTCATCGACCAGCAGCACCCGCACACGCCAAGTATCGGTCTTTGGTTAACTTCAAGGGTTCCGACCGTGAACGAAGCAACACAGCGTTTCCACAGTGACGAACAGCAACAATTGACGCATGCGGATCTTCGCGTCTAAGCCAGCGATGCGCTTCCTGGCACCTCTGGCGTTCCTGCTCATAGTGGCGGCAACTCTTCTGTTTACCGCTACCGCGAGCGCCGAGAAACGGCTGCCGCCCCGGACGCCGCAAGAACTGCTTGTTGATCTGCAACAGGCCAAAACTGACGGGCTCTCTGGAACCCTCGTCGAACGGGCCGATCTCGGCATCCCCGCCATCCCGGGGGCGAACGGCCAAGACAACGCTGAATTGACCTCCCTGATATCTGGTACCCACACGCTGCGGGTGCGCTATTCGGCCCCCGACAAAGCGCGCCTCGCAGTGCTCGACACGTACAACGAGTACGACATCATCAAGAACGGCAAGGATGTCTGGACTTGGTCCAGCAGGGAAAATGCGGCGACGCACCGCACTCTGACCGCCAAGCCGGGCAGCACACCAACGCCGACGCCCGCGACCCCCGAAGAGGCTGCCAATAGGGTGCTCAAGGCACTGGAGCTGACCACAGCCGTGACCACCGATAGCTCGGTCGAGGTTGCCGGCCGCCCGGCGTACGAGCTGGTCCTGGATCCCAATGATTCCAACACCTTGATCAGCCAGGTGCGTCTCGCGGTCGACGGCGACACCAAACTTCCGCTCCGCGTGCAGGTGTTCGGGCCCGATAACAAGATCGTTTTTGAGGTCGCCTACACGTCTGTGGACTTCACGCGGCCCGACGATGCCGAGTTCGTCTTCAACCCACCGCC